>Ga0307479_10000106_pt1 | contig 84497 bp, 78 predicted proteins | sample atmos_gasesECM4C_FD_203743 | JGI IMG/M metagenome (GOLD analysis project Ga0307479, IMG submission 203743) | Hardwood forest soil microbial communities from Morgan-Monroe State Forest, Indiana, United States - atmos_gasesECM4C_515 | ecosystem: Environmental > Terrestrial > Soil > Temperate... | reverse complement strand
GACCGACATTTTTTCCCAGGGCACGGAACAACCCAGGGCCAACGCGGTGCCATCGTGGTTGGCAAGGAACATGGGCTCGCCTTTGTAATCGCCAACCCAGCCGGTATTGCCCGAACCGCAGTTGGCGAGGTGAGGCGAGAGCAGCGCGTAGAGACGATAGTCGGAGAGCTGACCTACCAGGGGTTCGAAGCGAGTTTTTTGCAGAAGCACATTGCGGTAAGGGTCGGTGAGAATCTCCTTATGAATGCGGTAGCGCCCGCCGATCTCCGTGTTAACCAGTTCAAAGGCGGGGACGCCGGGCTCAAAGGGGGTATTCTCGAAGGTGCAGTGGCGTTTTTCCTCGGAGAAAAAGTCGTGGCCATTAGTTACGATGAACCCGAGGTCGCGGGTGCAGGCTTGGTCGACACGAGGAAAATACACTTCATTGACAATTCCGTGACTAATCGTGAACCACACCTTGCTATGCTGATTTAGTGCCGTACCAACGCCAGTTTTAGCGCTTGATGTCCAGCGCGGAGGGATGCCGGGCCATCCGGGGGCGTAAGCGGTGGGAGAATCGCTCATAAGGTCTTCGTCCTAAGGGGGCGAATCGAAGCCAGATGCTGCCCGGGGCCGACTCGGCTCCGCAGGTTGCAAGGCGGCAAGAATGATGTGGCCGCACAATTGATGATTAGCATCGAAGAAAGAAGCAACAAAAGTAATCTTGCATTGGACCGGAAACACAGCATAATAGATGGACTCGAACTGACACGCATGAGAATGGGGAAACAATTCCGGGACGCCATGGCCTTCGGTATGGTAGCAGCCTTGTGTGTGATTGCGCTGTGTGGCGCGGCGAGCGCCGCAGCCGAGCCGGACGTTGTTGTCCCGACGGCATTAGATCGGGGATTCGCGGGGCTGTACAACCTGGATTTTACGGGGGCGCAGAAAGACTTCTCGGCGTGGAAGAGCCAGCATCCTGACGATCCGGTAGGCCCGGTGAGCGAGGCGGCGGGATTTCTTTTCTCCGAGTTCAATCGCCTGGGGGTTCTCGAAGGACAGTTTTACGAGAATGATGACGCTTTTACGGCGCGCTCGAAACTGAAGCCGGATCCGGCGGTGCACGACCATTTCCAGGCTGCAATCGACCAGGCAGAGAAGCTGGCCCACTCGCGCCTCAGCAAAAACGGTAAAGATCAGGATGCGTTATTCGCCTTGACACTCTCCTCTGGATTGCAGGCCGACTACGCGGCGCTGATTGAAAAACGGAATCTGGCTTCGTTGCACTACGCCAAAGAAGCTTCGATGTGGGCGCAACAACTTCTGGCCGTGTGCTCGAATTGCTACGACGCGCAACTGGCCACCGGATTCAGCAAATACATCATCGGAAGCATGTCCGCTCCGGTGCGCTGGCTCATGAGGATCGGCGGACTGCCCGGCGACAAACGGGGCGGCATCGCCGACCTGCAGTTGACCGCTCAGCGCGGGCACTACCTGGCTCCCTTCGCCCGGATTCTCCTGGCAATCGCGTACGTGCGGGATAAAGATAAGGCTCGCGCGCTTGAACTGCTGTCGTCTTTGAGAATCCAGTTTCCAGGCAATACGTTATTTCCGCGGGAGATTGCGCGGTTACAAACAGCCCATTAGAACGCGGGGCCTGAATGCCCGCCGTTTCTTTTCCGAGATTCAGTCCTGCTGGCCCAATCCCGAGTTCCATTCATCAGAAATTCACCCGTTTGTAACTGTCCTTTAACATAGCGCCTTTAGAACCGAAGAATATAAATCCCCAGGAGAAATCATCGATGAGACGAACTGCGCTGCTATTGGTGTGTGCGTTACTAGGTCTGCCGGCACTGGCCCAAACCACGCTCAACGGAGCCGGGGCCACGTTCCCTTACCCCATGTATTCGAAGTGGTTCAGCGAGTACCACAAACTCCACCCCGATATTGAAGTCAACTACCAGTCCATAGGCAGCGGTGGCGGTATAAGGCAGGTGATCGCCGGTACGGTTGACTTTGGTGCCAGCGACGGTCCCATGACCGACGACCAACTAAAAGAAGCCAAGACGAAAATTCTCCATTTTCCTACCGTCTTGGGAGCAGACGTCCCGGCCTACAATATCCCCGGCGTCACTGCGGAATTGAAGTTCACCCCCGAGGCGTTGGCCGGGATTTTCTTGGGGAAGATTTCAAAGTGGAATGACAAAGCCATCGCCGGCGCTAATCCGGGCGTGAACCTTCCCGACCGGGACATCATTGTCGTGCACCGCTCCGACGGAAGCGGGACCACATACATCTGGACCGACTATCTTTCCAAGGTCAGCCCGGAGTGGCAGAGCCAGTCCGGGAAAGGCACTTCGGTGAAATGGCCGGTGGGTCTCGGCGGCAAGGGAAACGAAGGGGTGGCGGGGTCGATCCGCCAATTGCAGGGATCGATTGGATACGTGGAATTGATTTACGCCGTGCAAAACAATATCGCCTACGGCAGCGTTAGGAACGCTGCCGGGAACTTTGTGAAAGCGTCACTGGAGAGCGTGACAGCGGCGGCGGCTTCTGCGCCGAAGATGCCGGAGGACTTTCGTGTCTCCATCACCAATGCACCCGGCAAGGACGCCTATCCCATCTCCAGCTTTACCTGGCTGCTGATTCCTTCGCAATCGAAAGACGCGGCGAAAGGGAAGATCTTGTCAGATTTTCTTAACTGGATGGTTACGGATGGGCAGAAAATGACGGCCTCCCTTTCCTACGCGCCCCTGCCAGACGCCGTTGTCCAAAAAGAGAAAGAAGCAATCAAGCAGGTTAGATAATTCCATGCGATAGTTCAGCGGGATCTTTTATTATTCATAGTCCGGAAAAGGAGAATGCGATGAATTCCGTTTGGAAGTGGTGTGCGATTTTGTTTCTAGCGACGAGTGCGATGGCGCAAACGAGTACGCCGCCCAAGAAAGCGCCTAAAACCAGCAAGGCTCGCCCAGCGACCTTAACCGCGGCTGATGTGCAGGCATTGAAGGACGCGATTGCCTCGCAGCAGGCTGCCCTGGCACAGCAGCAGCAGCAGATCCAGGAATTGCGGGATGAACTGCATCGTAAGGATCAGGCTGTAAGTCAGGCGCAGACAGTGGCCACTGACGCCGCCACCAAGGCGGACGCGGCGCAGGCACAGGCCAGCCAGCAGCAGGCCAGCGTAGTGGAACTCAAGAGCGACGTAACCGATCTGAAGACCAATATCAACAACACCGCATTGACTTTGCAGGAGACGCAAAAGAACGTCAACGCGTCGATGGAGAGCCCGGCCGCATTGCACTTCAAAGGCATTACGATTACGCCGGGCGGATTCCTGGCGGCGGAATTTGTGAGACGCTCGCGGGCGTTAGGAGGCGACATAAATACGCCTATGAATAGCCTTACCATGCCGGGAGCTGCCCAGAGTTCGCTCTCGGAATTCTTCGGTTCCGGCAGGCAGTCGCGCCTCTCGATGCTGGCCGAGGGCAAGTTAAACGACGTTAAATTGGCGGGCTACGTGGAAGCCGATTTCCTGTCGGCTGGAGTGACCTCCAACAACAACCAGAGCAACAGCTATACCCTGCGGCAGCGCCAAGCCTGGGGTCAGGCGGCTTTCAACAACGGGTTTACTTTCACCGGCGGCCAGATGTGGAGCCTGGTGACGGAAACCAGGAAAGGGACCGATAATCGCAGTGAAGCGCTGCCTTTGACGATCGACCCGCAGTATACGGTTGGCTTCAGTTGGGCGCGGCAACTAGGATTACGCGTGTCGAAGAACTTTGGCAACAAGGTGTGGCTTGCCGCATCGATGGAGAATTCGCAAGCCACGGTTACGACCCACGGCAACGGCAACAATTTTCTCATCGGTTCCGCCGGGGCCGGTGGCGGTCTCTATAACAGCGCCATCACCAATTGCACCACTGTCGACAACAATGCCGGCGCACCCGTTACCACGTGCGCTCTGGCAGCCAGCTATTCCTTCAATCCGTCTCCCGACTTTGTGGTCAAAGCGGCGTTTGAGCCGGGCTTCGGTCACTACGAAGTGTTCGGAATCTACAGCCGCTTCCGCGACCGGATCTACCCTTGCGGTGAGGTGTTGCTGATCTCACCGGCAATCACTGGCCCTTGCCCGTTCGGCTCGGGTACCGGTCCCAACGGTACTGGAGCGTTTAACTCTTCGACCAACGGTGGAGGCATCGGGGCCAACGCCCGCTGGATATTCGCGAACAAACACGTCGAATTTGGATTGCATGGAGTCACAGGGCGAGGTGTTGGGCGCTACGGAACCAGCACCCTTCCGGACGCTTCCGTGAAAGCCAATGGATCACTCAACCTGGTTCGCTCGTATCAGGGATTGGCCAGTCTGGAATGGCACGGTCCGAAGCTGGATGTTTATCTGTACGGAGGCGGAGAGTACGCGGGGCGTGCGTCCACGTATGATACGGTCACCAATGCCTATGTTGGCTACGGATCTCCCCATTTCAACAACACAGGCTGCTACACCGAAACTGCGCCGAGCATTGGAGGCGGGTTCTTTCCGGGAGGTCTTTCCAAGTGCACGGCGGACACGCGCGTGATTGGGGAAGGCACGATCGGCTTCTGGTACCGCTTCTACAACGGTCCCAAGGGCCGGTTCCAGTGGGGGCCGCAGTATTCCTACATCACGCGGTACGCGTGGTCGGGAACGGGCTTCTCGCCCGCGGTTGGAGCGGCGCCACATGGCCTGGACGGAATGATCTTCACCTCGTTCCGCTACTACCTGCCGTAGACGTAACTGTTCGTCGTATCACCGGCGCATCATTCGGCCCTGCCGCTCTTGGTGCGCCGGATTTATTTTGGCCTGTTTGTCTGCCGAGTCGAAAATCTACTCCCACGTAGCTGCCTTGATTCGCCGCGGTGCTTCCGCTGGCGCGGATGTTTTATACTGATTATGTGGAAATGTCCCGCCGGATCGGATCGGAAGCGGATCCCAGTCAGTAAGGAAGTGCGTACGAATAAACGTTAGCAGTCTTCGCCAATGGCTCGTCTTTCGCTGGAAAATCCTGAGTATTACCTCAACCGCGACACCTCCTGGCTTGCGTTCAACGAGCGTGTGCTTGAAGAAGCCGAGGATGCCGCCAACCCCCTTCTAGAGCGGCTGAAGTTTCTTGCGATCACGGCCAGCAATCTGGATGAATTTTTTGAGATTCGCGTCGCAGCCATGATGCAGCAGATCGAGGACGGCTACAACGAGGCCGGACCCGATGGCTTGACCCTCACGGAGAAGCGCGATCTTCTGGCGCGCCTTACCCATAAGTTCGTGGACAAACAGTATGACTGCTGGAATACCCTGCGTCCCGCCCTGGCGGAGCACGGGATTCGCGTCCTGGCATTGCACGAACTCGAGGCGGATGCGCGTCGGTTCGTGGATGAATATTGCGAGAAAGAGCTGGATCCGCTGCTGACGCCGGTGACGGTCGATCCAACCCACCCTTTCCCCCGTGTTATAAACAAGGCACTCTGTCTGGGATTGTTGTTGCGGCGGCGGCGGCGCTCCGCGCTGACTTACACCGGAGTGGTTTCCGTGCCGCGCGGGCTGCCACGTTTGGTGAGGCTGCCTTCGGAGAGCACGGTGGACTTCATCTTCCTCGCCGACCTGGTTGCGCACCATGCGCAGAACATGTATCACGGCTACGATATTGTTGCATCCGCCCCCTTCCGGGTAACTCGGAACAGCAATCTTTATCTTCAGGAAGAGGAGGCTCGCAATCTTCTGGAATCGGTTCGCGCCGAGTTGCACAACCGCCGCAAAGGCGACGCGGTGCGCATGGAGATTGAGGCCGATGCGGATCCGGAAATCATCGAACGCTTGCGAACCGTTTTTGAACTCGATCCCTGGCAGGTGTTTCCGGTGAACGGTCCAGTCAATCTTTCCCGGCTGTTCAATATCTACGAGCAGACGTCTCGCCCAGATTTGAAATACCATCCCTTTGTCCCGCGCGAATTGAGGCTGACGGCGAAGTCGCAAAATCTGTTCGAGGAACTGCGGCGGCACGACGTTTTGCTGCATCATCCTTTCGACTCTTATGACGCCGTGGTCGCTTTCATTGAGTCGGCGGCCGAAGACGAGCAGGTTCTTTCGATTAAACAGACGCTCTACCGCACCAACGAACACTCCCTGATCGTGCCTTCGCTGATCGATGCCGCGTCGCGCAAGGAAGTGACGGCGGTGGTGGAATTAAAAGCGCGTTTCGATGAAGCCCACAACATCCGCTGGGCGCGCGATCTGGAAGACGCCGGAGTGCAGGTGTTTCATGGGCTGGTGGGATTGAAGACGCATTGCAAACTTTCTCTGCTGGTGCGCCGCGATCCGGATGGCGTGCGCAGCTATGCGCACATTGGAACCGGCAACTACAACGCGACTACCGCGCGAATGTATACCGACCTCAGCCTGTTCACGGCGAATCCGGAGATTACCCGCGCGGTTCACGATGTATTTAGTTTTCTGACCGCGTATGCCGAGAACCCCAGCTATGATCCGCTGCTGGTGGCGCCGCTCGATCTGGCGGAAAAAACCATCGCCTTGATCGACCGGGAGGCTGAACATGCGCGGCAAGGCGGCACGGGGCGGATCATCGCCAAGATGAACGCGCTCCTCGACAAGAACGTCATCCACGCCTTGTATCGGGCTTCGCAGGCGGGCGTGGAAATCGATTTGATTGTGCGCGGTATCTGCGCGCTGCGTCCCGGAGTGCGCGGCCTGAGTGACCGCATCAAAGTGCGGAGCATTGTGGGGCGGTTTCTGGAGCACAGCCGAATCTACTACTTCGGAAACGCGGGCGAGGAAGAAATCTATATCGGCAGCGCAGATTGGATGCCGCGCAATCTCTACGAGCGTGTGGAAGTGCTGGTGCCGCTGCGCGATGAGTTCATGCGCGAGCGGGTGCGTCGCGAAATTCTGGAGTCTTACCTGGCGGATAATCGTAAAGCCCGCATTCTGTTGCGCGATGCCACCTACATCCGTGCGTGGCAGCCCCTGCACGGGAAACGGAATCGCAGACCGCCTACGGGCGCTGCGGCCTTCAATGCGCAGGAGTTTCTGATTGGTGTGGCTGAGGGCAGGCAATTGAATTCTGTTCCGCCGCCAGCTCCAGCGGCGAAGCGTAAAGCTCCAGCGGGAAGGGAACGATAATTCGTAATGATTATCTATTTTCTGCGTCATGCCAGTGCCGGGGAACCCTTCGCTAACCCGAAGAAAGACGAGAAGCGCGCGCTCGACAAAGAAGGCATCGAACAGTGCGGCTATGTGGGCCGCGCTCTGGCCGCCATTGAGGCGCAGGTAGATGTCATCGTCTCCAGTCCGCTGAAGCGAGCCACCCAGACCGCTTCGCTGGTGGGAAATGAAATGGGATATGAAGGTAAGCTGCAAATCGATCCCGGACTTCGGCCCGGAGCGACCTTCGCCGATTTCCGCCGTCTGTTGGAAAAATATGCGCGTCAGGAATCGATTATGGTCGTGGGACACAATCCCAATCTGAGCCAGTTCCTCGGCACCGTGATCAGCGAGTCCGGATGTGAAGCTTCCGTGGACTTGAAGAAGGGAGCGGTGGCCCGGGTCGACATGCGCAGAAGTTCCGGAACGCTGCAATGGTGCTTGACGCCGAAGGCGCTGCGCACGCTTTACACAGCTGCGGTGGAGAGTTCCCGCCCGAACACTTCGCGAAAATAAGGGGCGTCCTTCTCGATCGCCCAGAGCTCCAAATCGACACCCATGCGGCGGCGCGGAACAAGCGTGAGATGTACACCCGCGCCTTTTTGAGTCACGCGCACTTTCTGGACGGCACGGCTGCGGCCCAGGTTTAAAGCGCGCGCCAGCCGCAGAAGCATGATTGCCCTTTGCACTCCGGGACGCTCCGCTGGGTCAAGCGCCTTCATGGGAGGTTCATCCAAGGTCGGGCGCGATTTTCCCAGATAGCGGGCAATGGCGGCGATCAAGCGGCGTTGCTGGGGCGTGTAGCCCAGAATCTCTGAGTTCGAAAGAATGTAATACGTGTGCCGATGGTGGCCGTTCCGGTTTAGGTAGTCTCCTACTTCGTAAAGCATGGCCGCCGCCGAGAGCCATTCACGAAACTCCGGGGCCAGGCCATGCACCGACTTAAGCGTCGAAAACAGAAACATCGCAGACTCGCGCACGTCAAGAGCATGCTTCATGTCCACTCCATAGTGAGCCACAGCTCGTGCAATGGACTCCCAGCGTTCGGATTCGATCTGTTTTCCCGAGCGTGTGCTGCGGTCATGCTCGGCCGCCATCTGCGCCAGCAAGCCGTCGCGGAGGCCCAACGGAGAATAGCGAAACCCCTTAAGGTGGCAGCGCTCCAGCAGTTCGTGATAGACCACGGCGCCCGCCACCACGATTTCCGCCCGCCGCAGACCGATGCCTTCAATCTTCCGGCGTTCGTCGACCGGCAAGTGTGCGAGACGCTTGGCCAGACGCGTCATTTCCACGCGCGAGACGAGCATGCGCTGACGCGTACCGTTCTTGCGCAGATGGCTGGCTGCAGCCGCCAATGCGGCGGCGGTTCCGGACGTGGCAATTACATTCTTGACTCTCGCCGCCACCACGCGAGGAGCAATGCGATTCACTTCACGGGCGACGAAGCCTTGCAGCCGTTTCAATTCGCCCTTGCGCGGCGGATCGTGACGCAGGAATTCATCGGTAAGGCGCACTGCGCCCAGAGGAAGACTCACCGTCTCACGGATATGTCCGCGCGTCGAAACGGTCAGTTCGCAACTTCCACCGCCCAGATCCATCATCAACGTGGGAGAACCGTCGGCGTGCAGATTGGAAACCAGCCCAAGATGAATCAGACGAGCTTCTTCCAGACCGGAGATAATTTCCACAGTCCAGCCAGTGGCGGAGCGCACCCACTCCAGAAAAGCCTGCGAATTGCGCGCATCCCGCACGGCGCTGGTGGCCACCACTCGAACCGGGTCGGTGACCACTTGTTGGGTAGCCCGGTGAAAGCGCCGCAATACCTTCACCGTTTCCGCCATCGATTCGGGCGTCAGAAAGCCGGAACGAAATACTCCTTCTCCGAGGCGTGTAACTTCGCGGTCTTCGTGGATGGGGCGAAGGCGCCCGCGCGTGAGGCGCGCGATCTTGAGCCTGACGGAATTCGATCCGATATCAACCGCTGCAAAGGTCGGCATGAGTCAAAGCCAACAGTGTACATGCCAAATGTCGCTCGGTCATCCGGTCGTCGAAGGTCGCGGTGGGGGATTGCTAGGTGGGGAACTTTGCTGAGGGAGTCGCGGCTTGATCTGGGCGAGGGCATCCAGAAGGTGATGAGCACACGTTGGACAACAGGACCCTTGCTGACGCGATCTCTCTTCGCACTGGATGTCAAACTCGAGCGAAGCAGGGTTCGCCGCACACAGCTCGCACTGAGCTTGACCGTCCCATGCTCGGAAAGTCATCGAGTCGGACATAACGCCCCCGTGTATTTAGTAAACAGCAATTGGGAGATCAGCACCGTGGCAAACCGCACAGATGTGTGTGACTGAGATCACATCGCGCCATCGGTTGAAAAGGCGTTGGAAGAGAATCCGGAGGTTAAGCGGCTGACGCCGCGTCGCGAACAGGCTTCACTGGCTCTGCAATCGGACGGCCAGCGGAGTGCTCAAAATCCGTTTTCAGTTTGCTCCGCGTGCGCGAGAGCACTGCGACCGCATGACGATATTTTGCTCCGGTTACGTTATGGAGTTCCGCCACCAGAGGAGACTCGCGCACCTCGCCGAGGTGTTTGATCGCCGTTTGCGTCAAAGTGAGCCAATCATGCCAATCGCCCAAAGCATCCTGTATGCGCTTCAACTCGGCGATGAATTCAGCCGCTTCGTTCGATGCGGTGGAAAACTCCGCAGCGTAGCGGGCTCGCTTACTGAGGATGCGGTATTGGTGCAGCACGGCTTCGGTGAGGGGTTCGCCGGAGCGATCCAGCCGGTCGAGCATCGCCCTTGCCACCGCTAAGGGATCGCGGCTCGATTCTGGATGGAAGCGTTTGCCGGCTCGTCTCAGTCGCTTGCATATCTCCCGCACCGTGGCTTGATCGACCTCCTTGCGCAGTTTCTTCTCCTGCTGGCGGCGGAGTTCGATCAAGTGGTTCACGAGTTGGGTCTTGCGCCGCGGCTCCCGGGGAATCTTCAGGCTGCGCAGCGCCGTCGACTGGACGTCGAGATCGCGCACCTTGCCCGCCCGCTTGCGAATTCGACCCAGGAGTTTCAGAAGTTTTTTCTCGCTGCGATCGAGTTTTGGCGAAAGATCGCCCAGCAGGATTTGGAGCCGTCGCGTGCCGGTGCGGAAGCGGTGTACACTCTCCGCTTGCGACTTGGAGGAAAGCTTGACCAGGTCGCGTTCCAGCTTCTGAAAAACCGCGCGGCTATGCTTTGGAGCAATCGACATAAAGAAACGAGCGAGTCGGAAGAGAAAATACAGACTTGTCTGCGAAAAGGCAATCCCGAAAAGCTTTGCCATTTTAACACCCTGTTAACAGGATTCTGTTAGGGTGAAGCGGAATGTCTATTCCCGCGCGACCTCGGCCCGACATGCCTGCTCCGCAACCCGTTGAAGGGACGAAAGTTAGCGGCGTTTCCTTAGCCGGGAGGCGGGTCGCCCACTCTCTTCCCAGAGCGAGCGAGGTGGGGGACCAAGTCTTCAAATTCATCATGCTTCTGTGCGGTTTGGCCGTGCTAGCGATGCTGGTACTAATCGTCTACGAATTAACGGCGGGCTCGGGGCGTTCTTGGCACGCCTTCGGATTCAAATTCTTCGCCGGGCGCGATTGGGATCCGGTGAACGAACAATTCGGCGCCTTGCCATTCATTTACGGAACTCTGGTCTCCTCGCTTCTCGCTCTACTCATAGCGGTGCCGCTCTCGATTGGGGTTGCAGTGTTCACCACCGAGATGTGTCCCGTGGGGTTGCGTGGCCCGCTTTCTTTTTTTGTGGAATTACTAGCCGCGATTCCGAGCGTCGTCTACGGACTCTGGGCGGTTTTTGTGCTGGTGCCAATCCTGACCGCCTACGTTGGACCTTTCCTAGCTCGAACGTTGGGGTGGAGCGGTATGTTTGACGGGCCGTTTTACGGCATCAGCATGCTGGCCGCAGGAATTATTCTGGCGATCATGATCATCCCCATCATCTCCTCAATCACGCGCGAAGTGCTGATGGTCGTACCGCAGCACCAGAGGGAAGCCGCTCTCGCATTGGGCGCGACCCGCTGGGAAATGATTCGCGTCGGAGTGCTGCGCAATGCGCGCGCCGGCATTATGGGCGGTATCATCCTTGGCTTGGGCCGTGCATTAGGTGAGACCATGGCCGTGACGATGGTGATCGGAAACAATCCGCAGATCGTGAAATCCCTGTTTGCACCGGGACACACCATGGCCAGCGTCCTGGCCAATGAATTCAGCGAAGCTACTGGTGATGTCCACCGCGCGGCTCTGATCGAGATTGGCCTGGCTCTGTTCCTGGTTACGATCGTCGTCAACGCCTTTGCGAGATTGCTGGTCTGGTCAGTCACCCGCGGGCAGCCTTCGAGGGCAAATGTCTGAGACCACCAACACGGCCGCAGTGCATACCGTGGCACCCATTGCCTTGCGGCGCCGCATCACCGATCACGTAATGACTGGCGCGGCCGTGCTCACGGTCATCCTGGTGTTGCTGCCTTTGTTCGCGATATTCGCCTATCTCGTCTACCGCGGAGTCGGGTCGATCAACTGGGCCTTTCTCACGCAGACCCCCAGGCCGGTCGGCGAAGCGGGCGGTGGAATGGCCAACGCGATCGTGGGCTCCGCTCTCATCCTCGCGATCGCCAGCATTCTGGGAGTGCCTCTGGGCGTTGGCGCCGGTATCTACCTCGCGGAGTACGGACGCAATCGCTTCGGAGATGCTATTCGTTTTACGGCCGATGTGCTGAACGGCGTGCCTTCCATCGTGATCGGCATCGTAGCCTTCTCCATCGTCGTTCTCTACCAGGGACATTTCTCTGCGTTGGCGGGCGGAGTGGCTCTGGCCATCATGATGATTCCCACCATCAGCCGCACCACCGAAGAAATGCTGTTGCTGGTGCCGCAACCCTTACGCGAAGCCGCGTATGGTCTGGGTATTCCGCGGTGGCGGACCACTCTCTCCATTACTCTGCGGACGGCAACCTCGGGCGTGATTACTGGAATCATGCTGGCCTTTGCCCGCGTCGCGGGGGAGACTGCCCCGTTGCTGTTCACCACACTGGGAAATCAATTCTGGAACCTCAAAGTCAACGAGCCGACGGCTGCCCTGCCGCTGCAAATATACGTATACGCCAATTCTCCTTACGACGATTGGCATCGGCAAGCATGGGCTGGCGCGTTTGTGCTCATCGTTCTCATTGTTTCAGCAGTTGCGGCCGTGCGCTTCGCCGTACGCCGTGGTACCTTCGGAGCGGCATAATTTATGGGCGTTGGAATCCAGGTCGAAAACCTGAATGCCTGGTACGGCAAGACCCAGGCATTGTATGACGTCAAGTTGACGGTGGCGGCCAACCACGCCACCGCCTTGATTGGGCCCTCGGGCTGCGGCAAGTCCACATTCATCCGCTGCCTGAACCGGATGCACGAGACCATTCCCGAGGCGCGAGTGACGGGCACCGTCCGCATCGGCGACATCAACGCCTACAACGGGACCTCGGCCACGCAGCTTCGACGCCGTGTGGGCATGGTGTTTCAGAAAGCGAATCCATTCCCCACCATGTCGATCTACGACAATGTCGCTTCCGGGTTGAAGCTGAATGGCTTTCGCGACCGCCATAAGTTGAATGAAATTGTGGAGCGATCGCTCGAAGCATCTGCCCTGTGGAGCGAGGTAAAGGACTACGTTCACAAGAAATCGGGCGCCAGCCTTTCCGGCGGGCAGCAGCAGCGGCTGTGCATCGCTCGCGCTCTGGCGGTTGAGCCCGAAGTGCTGCTGATGGATGAGCCGTGCTCGGCCCTCGACCCTATTTCGACCGGTAAGATAGAAGAATTGATCTTTCAACTCAAAGAGCGGTATACCATCGTAATTGTGACCCACAACATGCAGCAGGCGGCGCGCGTCGCCGAGTTCACCGGGTTCTTCCTGCTGGGCAAGATGATTGAGTTCGATAAGACCGAAAAAATCTTTACCAAACCCGCCCACAAGCGGACGGAAGACTACATCACCGGCAGATTTGGATAAAGGCAGATTTGGGATAAGGAAGGGTTTGGATAATGCGTACGCGCTTTCAGCAAGGGCTCGACGATCTGCGCCAGAAATTGCTCCGCATGGGTGGACTGGCGGAACAGGCCGTGGACCGCGCCCGTCAGGCCTACACCGATCGCGATCTCACCCGTTGCCAGATGGTTCTCGAAGGCGAGAGTTTGATCAACACCTCCGAACGGGAGATTGACGAAGCCGCCTTCGACTTACTGGCGATGCAGCAGCCGATGGCCGTCGATCTGCGATTCATCCTCGCCGTCACCAAGATTAATTCCGATCTGGAACGCGTCGGGGATCAGGCGGTCAACATTGCCGAGCGCGTAATGGACATGATGGATCTTCCCACCGTGGATTTGCCCGTCGACATCGCGCGCATGGGCGCGGCCGTAAGCGCTATGGTGCGGCGCGCCCTGGAGTCCTTCATTGAAGGCAAGGTGGAACTGGCTCAGGCCGTGCTCGAAATGGATAACGTCGTCGATCGCATGAAGGACGACGCTTTCATTCAACTGGTGAAGACTATGAATCAGCGTCCGGAAGTAGTCCGGCAGGCGCTCGACGCTCTGCTCATCGCGAGAAATCTCGAGCGTGTCGCCGACCACGCCACCAACATCGCCGAGGACGTAATCTTCTGGGTGCAAGGCGCCGACGTCCGCCACAACGTGAATGCCGAGGAGCATCCCGAATCCGAAGCGGGTCACCAAGGCTCTACGGGCGCATCGGGAGTGTGAAGATCTCAGATTGCTTGGCTCTCACCCTAACGAAGCGAACGACCTCCGCAATCTGCCCGTGCCGCTGTCGAATTGTGTGCGTTGTGGCTATTATCTTTTGACGGCGTGTTCCCACGTAGATTACGCTCATCTTTTTTTCTGCTTAGTCTTGCGGTTGCAACAGAGTCTTGCGGAGGCCCCGTGATTCGACACGCTAGCATTGGTCTCACGTTCGTACTTCTCGCTCTTTCCGCGGCGCCCCTCGCACAGGAAGCCGGCACGGCCAGTTCTTCGATTTCTCTGCCCACCAGTAAATTGCTCACAAGTCCTTCCCCCGGCCGAATCGGCAGCACGAACAGCTTTCCCGCCACCATCGCAATCAGTCCCGATGGTCGCTATGCAGCCCTGTTGAATAATGGCTATGGCACACAGGAGACTTTGGCCATGCAGTCCATCGCGGTGCTGGATCTGAAAACGAATCAGCTCGCCGACTACCCTGACAAACGCTTTGGCGAAGAGGTTCACCAAAGCTATTTCCTCGGGCTGGTGTTCGGTTCTGACGGCAAGCATCTGTACGCTTCGGTTGGTTCTGTCTCTGATCCCACAGGTCAGAAGGCGGGCGATACCGGCAACGGCATCGCGGTCTACAGTTTCGTGAATGGCAAGGTTGCACCAGAGCGATTCATCGCCATCGCACCGCAACCGCTCGCGGCAGGGAAGAAAGTTGCCATCGGTTTGCAGAAGACTCCGTCAGGCACCGCCATCCCATATCCGGCAGGATTGGCGCTTATTTCCGCCGGCGGTCACGATAAGCTCCTCGTCGCCGACAATCTTTCCGATAACGTCGTGCTGCTGGATGTCGCGAGCAGCAAAGTCCTGCAGCGCTTCGACCTGAGTACAAACGATCTCGTGCCGTCATCGTTTCCGTATACCTGCGTGGCCATGCGGGATGGACGTCGTGGCTGGTGCAGCCTGTGGAACGCATCGCAAGTTGCGGAACTGGATCTAAGCAGCGGTAAAGTCATGCGCTGGATAAAATTTCAAGAACCGCCAGACCCGCTCGCGCCTGGCTCGCATCCCACGGCGCTTCTCCTGAGCCCCGACGCGAAGACGTTGTATGTGGCTTTGTCGAATGCTGATATGGTGGATGCGTTCTCAACCACCGATACACCACCCGAGGTGAGCTTCAACACCGATCCTTCAGGACAACACGGGAGTTATCCGACCGCGCTTGCCGTTTCACGGGACGGCAGGCGTTTGTTTGCGGCGGATTCCTCCCTGAATGCGATTGCTGTATTGGATACTTCGCAACAGCCCGAGGGGTGGAGCGGCGTTGCCCGGGGAGGACCGGCTCCCTCGGTGCTCGGCTTCATCCCCACCGACTGGTATCCCAGCGCGCTGGCCGTGCAAGGCGACGACCTCCTCATTGCCACCGCCAAGGGACAAGGCGCCGGCCCCAACAAAGGCATGGGCAAGACTTCATGGGAGATCCGCCACCACGAGCATGCCTACATTCCTACGTTGCTGCACGGCTCCATCGCGCGCCTGAACATTCCCTCGACTCTCGGCAAGCTCGAAGAACTCACCCGGGTCGTCGAACACGACAGCCTTCTCCACAACCCTCCGGGCGCGATCACTTTCGCCAGCGGCAAGAATCCGATCAAGCATGTGATTTATGTCATCAAAGAAAATCGCACTTACGATCAAGTCCTCGGCGATCTGAAGGTGGGCGACGGCGACCCGTCCCTCACGCTCTACGGCGCCGACATCACGCCCAACGAACACAAGCTGGCGTTGCAATTCGGCGCGCTCGACAATTTTTACGACAGCGGAGAAGTTTCCGGCGACGGCCACCTCTGGTCAACCGCGGCCATCACCAGCGACTACAACGAGAAAACCTGGCAGATCGCCTACCGGGGGCACGAGCGGACGTATGACTTCGGCGGAAGCGTCGCGGATGAGCTGCCGCTCGAACACAATCAGCCGGATATCGACGATCCCTCCACCGGTTTTCTGTGGGACAATCTCGCGCGCCGTGGATTGACTTACCGAGATTATGGCGAATTCGTGAGCGCCGAGTGGTGCAATAAACCTCGCAAAGCCTCATCGCCAAAACAGGGAACTCCTTCCGCGCAGGAAGCCGCGTGCCCGCGCACCGAGGTTCACAAAGGAGATCCCCTGGCGCCCAACGTAGGCGATCCGCACGCCTCATCGAGCCCATGGCCATGGGCCGTGCCGCTCTTCAAAGAGGTCAAGCCCACGAAAGCTGTATTGCGCGATCATTTCGATCCGCTCTACCCAGACTTCAATACAGATTATCCCGACCAGCTTCGCGCCGATGAATTCCTGAACGAGTTCGCTGCCTACACGCGTGCGCGCGAGTCGAACGAGGGCCTGGAGTTTCAATTGCCGGCCTTCGTCCTGCTGTATCTGCCAGACGATCACACCGGCGGCACGCGTCCCGATCGCCCGCGCCCGGCAGCCTCGGTGGCCGACAACGATCTCGCCCTCGGTCGCGTGGTCGACGCCGTTTCGCACAGTCCCTACTGGGATGACACGGCCATCTTCGTCCTTGAAGACGATGCGCAAGACGGCGGTGACCACGTCGATGCTCATCGATCCATAGCGTTTGTCGTGAGCAAATATTCGCCGGGAACGGTGGCGGAGCCCTACGTCGATCACCGTTTCTATACCACGGTCAACATGATTCACACCATGGAGATGCTGCTCGGCCTGCCTCCGATGAATCAGAACGACGCTTACGCGCCGCTCATGGGACCGATGTTCTCCGGAACTGGCGACCAGCCCGCGTTTAAGGCAGACTATCGCAACTTCAAAAACGGAATGATCTATGAGACCAACAAGCGCGACGCCAAAGGGGCAAGCGAATCGGCCAAGATGGATTTCTCGCGTCCCGACGCGGCCGGAGCGGCGAGGCTGAATAAAGTTCTGTGGCGCGATCAGAAAGGCGACACCCCCGCGCCCGCTCCGAGGCATGCGGTTTTCCCAGCCGGTGGAGACTAGCAGTGTGTAGAGTCGGCCCACAGCGTCTCGCGGGCTAGCGCCTGCGCTCATCTCCGCTTTACACTGAAGATGTGAAGATTGCGCTTGGCCAAATCAATCCCACGGTCGGAGATTTCTCCGGCAACGCCGCCAAGATGATCGAGTATTCCCGCCGCGCTCAAGCCAGCGGTGCGGGGCTGATTCTCTTTCCTGAATTGTCAGTCTGCGGATACCCGCCTCGCGACCTCGTCGAGCGGCCAATGTTTGTCGCGCGCAACCGTGAGACTGCCGAACAGATCGCCGCTGCCACGCGCGGCATCGCCGTGATCTGCGGCCTGGTCACTCCCGCACACTCCGAGACTGGCAAGTCCGTGATGAACTCCGCCGCGCTCTTGCAGGATGGCAAGATCGCCTTCCTGCAATCGAAGATGCTGTTGCCCACCTACGACGTCTTCGACGAGATGCGCAACTTCGCTCCGGCCAAGAGCCAGAGTGTGTTTCCATTCTGCGGCAATCAGGTCGCGCTTACCATCTGCGAGGATGCCTGGAACGACAAGCTGTTTTGGCCCAAGCGCTTGTATACGGTCGATCCCATCGAGAGCCTCATCCGGGCCGGCGGCAACTTCGTGCTCAATATCTCGGCGTCGCCTTTCTGGATCGGAAAGCGCGAATTGCGCCGCGACATGCTCGCCTCGATCGCCCGCCACCACAAGGTTCCGGTGGCGATGGTCAACCAGGTTGGCGGCAACGACAGCCTGCTGTTCGATGGCTCGAGCATCGTTCTCAACGCCGAAGGCAACGTGATTGCACGGGGGAAATCCTTCGAAGAGGACTTGATTTACTTCGACTCCAGAGCGCTCACCGGCGATGTCCACGAACAAATCGAAGGGGAGGAAGCCAGCGTGTACTCGGCGCTGGTCCTGGGTACCCGCGACTACATGCGCAAGTGCGGATTTCAAAAGGCCATCATCGGACTGAGCGGTGGCATCGACTCAGCCTTCACCGCCGTAGTCGCTGCGGATGCGGTTGGTCCGGAGAACGTGATTGGTGTAGGCATGCCGGGTCCGTACTCTTCGCCCGGCTCAATCAACGATGCCCGTGCGCTGGCAAAGAATCTTGGCATCCGCTTTGAAATGCTCCCGATCAATCGGGCGTTTGAGGCCTACCGTGAAACCCTGAAGGAAGTTTTTGCAGGTCGGCCGGAAGACGTTACGGAAGAAAATATCCAGTCGCGCGCCCGCGGCACGCTGCTGATGGCGCTCTCCAACAAGTTTGGCGCGATCGTGCTCTCTACCGGCAACAAAAGCGAACTGGGCGTGGGCTACTGTACACTCTACGGGGATATGGTTGGGGGGCTGGCCGTCATCTCGGACGTGGCGAAAACGCTGGTGTATCGGCTGAGTCACTACGTAAATTCGCGCCGCCCGGTGATTCCGAGGGATACGCTGGAGAAGCCGCCGTCGGCTGAATTGCGGCCCGATCAAAAAGACAGCGACTCGCTGCCGGCCTACGAAATCCTGGACGCCGTGCTCGAGGATTATGTGGAAAGTGCGCACTCCGTCAACCAAATTGCCGCCGACCACGGCTTTGACCTTGAGGTGGTGCGGCGCGTGGTGCAAATGGTGGACCGGGCGGAGTACAAGCGCCAGCAGGCGGCGCCGGGAATTAAGATTTCGCCCAAGGCTTTCGGGTACGGCCGTCGTTTCCCCATCGCAGCAAAAAGCGAGATTTGAAATATCAGTAGACCCGTTTCGGGCCGCTGCAACAACAATTTCAATCTATTGAACTGAAAGGGAATCATGCGCAGTCTTATCAAGTCGTTCTTCATTTTGCTGCTGACGTACAGCCTTGCCGCCGCGCAATCTTCGTCACTAGCGAAGCCTGCGGATAAGCCAGCGTCAGCGCCCGCCGCCAATCTTCCTTCGGAAGCCACCGTGGATGCCTTCATGCAGCAGACCTTCGGCTATGAAGCGCAGATGTCGTGGAAGATTTCCAGCATCAAGCCGGCCCAGGTGCCGGGACTAGCGGAAGTTGACGTTGTGCTGGCCAGCCCGCAGGGGCAGCAACTCAGCCGTTTTTACGTTACCGCGGATGGCGAACATGCCGTAGTAGGCGAGATTATTCCGTTCGGCGCCAAGCCGTTTGATCCGGTCCGGAAGACTCTGGAGAAGGGAATCACCGGTCCAGCGCGCGGACCAAAGGCTGCGCCGGTCACGATCGTGGAGTTCGGTGATTTGCAATGCCCGGCTTGCAAAGCGGCTCAGCCGGCTATCGAAGCTCTGATTGCGTCAGAACCGGACGCGCGCTTCGTGTTCCAGAATTTTCCTCTGGAGATGCACAACTGGGCCGCGAAGGGCGCAGCCTATGCCGACTGCGTTGCGCAGGCGTCCGGAGACGCTTTCTGGAAGTTCGTCGCCAAGACCTACGAAACCCAAGCCGACATCACCGCCGAAAATGCCGATGAAAAATTGACTGCGCTCGCTGACGCGTCTGGAGTGAAAGGTGCGGACATCGCTGGTTGCGCTACGACGCCCGTAACCAAAGCTCATGTGGACGCTTCGCTGGCTTTGGGTAAGTCGGTGAATGTGACCGGAACTCCGACCCTATTTATCAACGGTCGCAGCATCGGCAATGTGAGCCAGGTCCCGGCCGACACGCTGAAGGGGTTAGTGGATTTTGCGGCGAAACAGGGGAAGTGAAGCCTTATTTTTCCGTCACCCAAATCTCATCCGTGTTTCGGTCTCGATTGGCGATCACGTGAGGGGTGATCACGATGAGCAGTTCATCATCTTCTTTGGTGAGGGAGTTATTCACCATCGCCTGATTGAGCCCTGGAATGAATCCCAGGCCCGGAATGCCGCTCATGGAGCGCTGATCGTTGCTCGATACTTCCCCGGCCACGATCGCCGGTTCGCCGTCTCGGAGGCGGATGCTGCCCTGATACTCGCGGTTGGAGATGATCGGTGCGCCGTTCGAACTGCCTCCCGCGAGTGAGCGCAATTGCATCTCGAGCTTCATGCTCACCTCACCGCTTCCGTGGACGATCGGCGTCGTCTTCAGATTCAATCCCAAGTCTTCATAACTGACGGAAGGAAAAGGCGCGACGTAGCTCTGATTGCCCAACACCTTGGAAATCTGCGGGGAGTTGTAGATGGGCGCGTAGGAAGCATTCAGGATTGGGTAGCGCTCTCCCAAATGGAACGTGGCTTCCTTCCCCTGTCCCACGCGCAGGGTCACGTGATCGAGGCTATGCACCCAGGACTCGTTCAGGGAAAGCGCCGCGGCGAACTGATCCAGACTCAATCCGGAAAAGGTGAGCCCGCCGCCGAAGGTGGCTAGTGGCTGGCTGAAGATGGAATTCTGCTGCCCCTGCAACTGCGCCAGCAGGCCGGAAATTGCCGAACTGCCTGCCTGGTTGATGCCACCGGAAGCGATGAGCTGGTTGATGAGGGACTGAATATTCTGTCCGCCCAAAGCGGCCAGCGCGCCGACGGGAATGTTGAACAAATTGAAGGTGTCAGGAATATGAACGCCGATATTGCGAGTGAGGTTGTGGCTGATCTGATAAACGTTAATGTCGAGCGCGACCTGTGGGCGTTCGCCGGTCAGCCCGCGCAGAAGCTTTGTGCAGGCTTCCAGCATCGCCTGCGGCGCGCGCACCTCGAGGGTTCCATTCTGTCCGGAATTTATTTTCTGGAATTCACAGATGTTGCGCAGCGACGTGACCAGTTCGGTCGCTTCCTGTGGCGTGGTGGCTCCGGGCACGGCAAAGGTTCCGAGCGACATGCGGTCAAACTGCTTGTGATTCTCGGAATTATCCGCCGCCACCAGGAACTGGTGAGCGTCCAGAGGAGTCCACATGGCTTTGCTGACGCGGCAAGCCAGGCTGAGTGCGGTGAAGAAATCCACGTCATCCACGTAGAAACGGACCTGCTTGCTCTGCACCGAATCATCGAACTGAGTGGTCACACCGTAGGCTGAGGCCAGTTCGGTAAAGAGTCCGCGGGCGTCGCCGCGATAGTGGAAGGTTGCCCGCTCGGTCTTTGGTTCAAGGTGGATCTCGCCGGAATCGGCCAGCAGCGCCGTCAGTCCCCCCAGGCTGGTATCCACCGTGTCACGCATTGCCTCGGCAAGGCGCTGCTGGGTGTAGGTATTATCAGGATCGAGTTCGAGCGCGGCATGGAATTCAGCCCCAGCCTCGACGCGCTGGGCATTCGCCAGAAAAGCGTCACCCCGCTCCGTGTGCTGAAACACCAACTGAGCCTTCGCGACTTCACGGGCGGAAAAGAATTGCGACTCTTGGGGCGCCAGGCGCGCGGCCTGGTCGAACTGGACGAAGGCCTCTTGAAAGTGCTGGCGCTCTTCGAATCTCAATCCGCGAGCGTAGGCGTTCTGCGCTTCCTTCAAGTCCTTCTTGGAAGCGACGCAGTTGATACTGCCGGGGACGCCGTTGCCGCAAGAGATCTTCGGAGGCGAGACGGCATCGTCGCCTCCGGCAAGCGCGGAAACGCACGCCAGGGACGCTCCCATCCAAATCGCAACAATGTAGCGCGCGCGAAGCATTCGGTTGATTTTACCCTGCCTTCCGCTTCCAGCAGATAGCTAATAGTGCCGGGTACCTTCGGTTCTAACGGGGCCACTGGAGGGCAACCAGCTCAGGCAGAACGGATGTGGAAGGTTTTCTTGCGGGACTCAGCTGAGCATGAGCCGTTCAATGTCTCGAGCCTGGCCGGTCTTCTCATCGCAGTCGATGACCACAGCGCACAGACGAACGTCGCCGGTAGCCGGTTCAAAGCGCACCGGCATGCCGTTGAGAAACTTGTTTACAACCAGTTCTTTCTTCACGCCGATCACGCCATCATAAGGCCCGGTCATGCCTACATCGGTAACATAGGCGGTGCCCTGGGGGAGGATGCGCTCATCAGCGGTAGGCACGTGCGTGTGGGTACCGACAACTGCTGTGACGCGGCCATCGAGGTACCAGCCGAGGGAAATTTTCTCGGACGTAGCCTCGGCATGGAAGTCCACGAAGATTATCTTGGCCTCAATCTGCTTCAGGAGTTGGTCGGCGACACGGAATGGATCGTCGTTCGAAGCCATGAAGACACGGCCCTGCAAATTGATTACTGCGTAAGGTACTTTCGCTTTGTGGCCTTGATACAGGCCCCAGCCGGGCATGTCCGAAGGGTAATTTGCAGGACGCAAGATGCGCCGGGCGGGGCCGTGTCCGTTGCCTTCGACCATCTGGAAGTAGTCGACGATTTCGCGTTTGTCCCAGACGTGATTGCCGGTGGTGATGACGTCGATATTCAGCTCGAAAAGGTCTTCCGCGAGAGCGGGTGTGATGCCAAAACCGGCTGCGGCGTTTTCCCCGTTCGCGATGACCAGGTCGATCGCTTGATCACGGACAATGCCAGGCAGCCGGTCCTTGACGATGTTGCGCCCGGGACGTCCGAAAATATCGCCGATAAAGAGAATGCGCATGAAGGAAAACCAATTCGATGGTAGCACGCGGGGTGCGGGGCGGGATCAGGGCAAGGGAGGTTATTGGTCGCGCCGCGCCAGCTCCGCTGTCCGCAGAAAATCGTAATTTCCGGCAGGATTCAGCTGGAGATTCCGCACGCGCTTGTTGTGCACCAGAACGTTATCCAGATACCAAAGATCGATGTAAGGCAGTTCCTCGGAAAGAATGCGTTGCACCTCGGCGTAGGTAGACTTGCGCGCGTTCTGATTGACCTCGCGGCGGGCCTGGTCGATCAGTGCGTCTACTTTCGGATTCGAGTAGTGGCCGCGATTGGCGCCGTTCGGGGGAAAGCGCGAGGAGTGAAACACATAGAAGATGTCGGGATCCTGATTGCCGCCGACCCAGCGCAATCCGTAAAGCTGAAACGCTCCGTGAATTACGTCGGCCAGGAACGTAGCGGATTCGAAGCTGCGAATCTCGAGCGCAATTCCCACCTCTCGCAATTGCTGTTGCATCACGGCTACCATTAGGCGCGTGCTCTCGGTGGTGGAAGTCTTCATGGTGATGCGGAAGCGCACGCCGTTGACTGCTGGATAGCCCGCCGCGTCGAGGAGAGCGCGAGCTTTGTCGGGATCGTGATCGTAGGCCGGAACATTTCCGTTATACGCCCAGCTTTGCGGAGGAAGAACGCTGCGCGCGGGCTGCGCCCATCCGCCCCAGAGGTACTGGATCATGGGCCGGCGGTCGAGTGCGTAGGCGATCGCTTGGCGGACGCGAATATCTTTCAGGATCGGATCGCGCAGGTTGAAGCCAAGATACTGGATTTCCGTGCCGGCGGCATGTTCCACAGCAAGAGAAGGTTCGCGCTCGAGGGTGAGGACGGTATCCGGCGTGAGCGCATTGATCGTGAGATCGCCGGTGCCTTTGCGCAGCTCAAGAGCCTCAGTGGTCGCGTCGGGCACCACCGCGAAACGCACGCGCGCCAACTTCGCCTTGTCGCCCCAGTATTCATCGTTGCGTTCGATGATGACTTCCTTGTCAGTCTCAGAGCTGACAAACTTGAACGGGCCAGAGCCGATGGGGTGAGTCGTGATTTCATTTCCGCTGCCGAAGGGCACGATGCCGATAGCGCCGTCGGATAGATTCCATAGCAGAGCGGCGTCGGGTTCTTTCATGTGAAAAGTAACGGTGAAGTCGTCTGGCGCGTCCAGATGATCGACGAATCGATAGGCCGCAGCCTTCGCGCTCCGTATCTTTCCGGTGAGTAACGAGTCGAAGGTCCATTTCACGTCGCGCGAGGTGAGCGGGCGTTCGTCGTGAAACTTGATCCCGCGATGCAGATGAAAGATATAGGTGAGCGGGTCGGGAATCTCCCAGCGTTCGGCCAGTCCAGGCGCGACGTCGAGGTGATCGCCGCGAGAAAGGAGATCGTCGAAAATCAGGTTGTCGATGCGTTCGGACTGGGCATCGACTCCAGCTCGCGGATCGAGATTCGTGGGGCTCGACTCGATCAGCTTGACCAACATGTCGGGATGGGGTTTTCGAGAACAGGAAAGGAGTGAAAACGACAGGGTTAGAGCCGCCAGGGTTCGAAAAGTTGAACGAAATGGAGCGCGGAGCATCAGTGGCAGTCCAGGCACATTTGGTGGAGAGTGTTGACGGTTTTCCAGTTGCGCGTGGTGGTCACGACGGATAACACGCGGTCCAGTGGATGCTTCCACAAGCTGCTGCCGGATACTCCATTCGGAAAATAGAGGAACAGTTCTTTGCCTCGACAGGAGGATTGATCGGGCGGCAGGGTTAGCTCCGCTAGCTTTTTCAAAGCTGCTGTGGCCGGTGCTTCTGAGAGAAAAGCGATATGAAGCTTTTCCGGGTCGATGCCAGGTTGCTTCAGAAAGGGATTGCCGGCGATCGCTTTGTTTATTTCGTCAGTGGTTCGCGTGATGACGGAAACTTGAAATCCGAAAGTCTTCAGGATGCTTGCTTCAATTTTCGGAGAGAGCGCGGCCGGAGTGAGTTTCGCAGCCTTGAACACCACGTTTCCACTTTGGATGTAAGTCTTTACCTGCTCCAGGCCCAGTGCTTCGAGAGAGGTGCGAAGCTTGTCCATTTTTATTCTTTTGTTTCCGCCCACGTTGATTCCGCGCAGCAGTGAGATGTAAATCGGCATAATCCACCTGAGTCTTATCTGCGATTTAAGGATAAGAGATTTTACCAAGTACTGCAGCGCGGCTCGCTCCGGTTGCCGACGGGATGCTGGATGGCCGCCGGTGCCAGGTTTCGTACGCGAGGACGGCAAAGGCCACGGCTTCTTTCGCGGCTGACGGCACACCAAATTCGTCGGAGAATCGGAGTTGGATGCCGAGAGGGGCGAGTTCGGTCCTCAACATTACTACCAGCGTCGAGTTTTTTGCGCCGCCACCGGAGAGAATTATTTCTTTGAACGCGTGCGTTTTCACGGAGTTCTTGCCGATATGCCGGCGGACGGCGTCCGCGATTGACTTGGCGGTTAGCGCAGTGGCTGTGGCAACCGCATCTTGCTTGCGGTAGCGTCCACAGCGTCGCAGAAATTGACGAACAAACTCCCGCCCGAATTCCTCGCGACCCGCGCTCTTGGGAGGTTTTTTGCGGAAGAATGCCCGTCGCAGAGAGTCGTGGACGACCTGATCGATAATCTTCCCGGATGCAGCGATGCGTCCCCCGCGGTCGAAGGGCTGGCCGAAAAGCTTTTCGCTGACGGCATCAATTACCATGTTGCCGGGGCCGGTATCGAAGGCGATAACATCGCTTGCAGCCGCGCCCGCGGGGATGGCGGTGAGGTTAGCGATGCCACCGATGTTCTGCACAATTCTGCCGATGCGCGCATCGCGGAAGAGGATATAGTCGAGAAAGGGAACCAGCGGAGCGCCTTCGCCTTTGCTAGCCATGTCCGCAGGACGGAAATCGGAAACCACGGGCGCACCTGTCCTGGCAGCGATGATTGCCGCTTCGCCGGTCTGCCAGGTGGCAGCGATTTTGCGTCCAAGAAAAAGCTGCGGCTCGCCTTGGTGATAAAGCGTCTGGCCGTGACAGCCGACGAGATCGGCCTTTGCGTGAAACTGTCGCTCGGTTGCGATGACGGCGTCGGAATAAAGTTCGCCAAGCAAAAAATTCAAGCGGGCCAGATCCGCAACGCTGGCGCTTGAAGCGTTCATGGCTGCCAGCACGGCGGAGCGAACGTTCGTCGGGTAGGAGAATTCCGCGTGACCGAGCAGGTCAAAGACGGGATCTGCCACTTGTCTTGTACTTTGGCGTTTCTTAATTCGCACCAAGGCGACATTGATGCCGTCGGCTGAGGTTCCGCTCATGACGCCTGCTACGATCATTCCCTGCTTCGGTAGCGTCATGTGCGAGGCCGCCGCCTGGCGCTTTCCTGACGAAGACGTTCCGCCCGAACCATCGCTTCCAGCCGTACCTGCTCGCCGAATTCCCAGAGCTTGCGCGAAAGCCTTTCGGTTGTCGCGGCAGATGGTGTTTTTGCACTACGAAGAAGTTTTGCCGACTTCTTTTTAAAGGACAGAACACGTTGAACAGATTCGGCGACGCGCTGGGCGAACTTGGGATCGTTCTCGGCGGCGTGAACCAACTTCTCGTGAGCCTGCGTGATGTAATCCTCGCGGTGGCAGATCAGGCACAAGTCTCCGCCTGCGCGGATGTGCGCTACTGCGGCTTCACCGACCGGAGCCGCCGACAATACTCCGCCCATTTCCAGGTCATCCGACGCGACCAGCTTACGGTAGCCGATACGCTTGCGGAGGATGTCGGTGATCCAAACTCTTGAGAGCGACGCTGGAGTGTGATCATGCGTGACTTGCGGATATGCGGCGTGGGAGATCATGACCAGCGGCATGGATGCCTTGAGCAGTCGGTACGGGAGCAGGTCTTCTGCCCAAAGCTGTTTCAGCGGCTTCTTGATTATGGGGAGTTCGTGATGGCTGTCGAGTGTACCTTCACCGAGGCCGGGGAAGTGTTTGCCGCATCCCAGGACGTTCGAGGCGCGCAGTCCTGCAAGGAACTCGCGGGCATGAACAACTGTCTCGCGCGGACTCGCCGAGACTGATCGCGAACTCATCACGCTACGGGATGCTTCGAATGCGAGATCGAGGACGGGAGCGAAGTCGACGTTGAATCCGAGAGCGCGGCAGTTTTCTCCGATCACTTGGCCGTGCTTGCGGAAGAGCTTGCGGTCGGCGGTGGCGAAGACGTCGGCTGCCGACGGGGCGGGACCGAGCACGTCACGGAAGCGGTCGACGCGGCCACCTTCCAGATCGACGCAGGTGAACAGCGGTGTGGTGACGCATTTTTGACAATCGCGCAAGAGGCGCCATGTCTGCTCTGGGGTCTTTACATTACGCGCGAAAAGGATCACTCCCGCGGGTTGGATGCGTGTGAGCAGGGAAGTGAGGCGCGGGGTCATCTCTGTGCCGTCGAAGCCGACGATCATGAGTTGGCCAATGGAGCCGACCGATTTCTTCGCCGCGGCGTTCATGCTAGATTTCTTTCTTCAACTCCGCCAGCAAATTCAGCGCCTCCAGCGGCGTGAGCCGGTTCAAGTCTACTTCGCGTAGTCTTTCCAGCACAGGCTGCGACAGTGGCGTGAAAATGGTTAACTGTGTCGGCGGAGGAGACGCTCCGGGCGAGAGATGTCCCGTGAGTTCCCGTTCGGCGGACTCGTGCTCCGACAACACTTCGCGGGCGCGTGCGATTACTTCGTTCGGCAGGCCCGCGAGTTTGGCGACTTCGATGCCGTAGCTGCGGTCGGCCGCGCCGGGCTCGACTCTGCGCAAGAACACGATTCCGCCTCCGGTCTCTTTAACGGAAACGTGGTAGTTTTTCACTCCTGCAAGTTGTTCGGCCAATTCTGTCAGTTCGAAGTAATGGGTGGCGAACAGTGTTTTGGCGCGAACACGCGCGTGCAGATATTCGATTGCAGCCCAGGCGATCGCCAGGCCGTCATAAGTGGAGGTGCCGCGGCCGACTTCGTCGAGCAGGATGAGTGACCGCGCGGTGGCCGTGTGCAGAATCGCGGCCGTTTCCGTCATCTCGACCATAAACGTGGAGCGGCCGCGCGCCAGGTTGTCGCTGGCGCCGATGCGGGTGAACACGCGGTCTACCACACTAAGGCGCGCCGAACGTGCAGGAACGAACGAACCCATCTGGCCCAGGATCACAATCAGCGCGGTTTGCCGGAGGTAGGTCGATTTGCCGCCCATGTTCGGCCCAGTCAGCAGCAGAATGGTGTGGGTCGAGGCGTTCAGGTAAAGATCGTTGGGGACGAAGCGCTCGTTGCCTCCGGCCATCTCCTGCTGCTCGATTACTGGATGCCGGCCCTCGACGATCTCGAGATCGCCAACGGCACCCTCGGTCGGCGCGACAAAATTCGGGCGGCAGTAATTTCGCAACGCGGCGACGTGGGCCAGGGAAGCCAGTACGTCGACTTCGGCGAGCGCCAGTGCGGTCTGCCGGATTCGCTTTGCCTCAGCCGCGATTGCTGTGCGCAGCTCAGTGAATAGCCGCCGCTCGATCTCGACAATCTTTTCCTGGGCATCGAGAATCTTGGCTTCGTACTCTTTCAGTTCGGGCGTGGTGAAGCGCTCCGCGCCCACCAGAGTCTGTTTGCGTTCGTAATCCTGCGGAACCAGGTGCAGGTTCGGCTTCGAAACTTCGATGTAGTAGCCAAAGATGGAGTTGAACTTCACCTTGAGCGAGGAAATTCCGGTGCGCCCGCGTTCGCGATGCTCGATCTGTGCTAACACCTGTTTACTGTTGCGTGAGAGCTCGCGAAGCTCGTCAAGATCGCGGTCGAGGCCGGGCGCGATAACGCCGCCGTCGGCAAAGCTTAGCGGCGGTTCAGGGACGATTGTCTTTTCAATACGGTCACGCAGATCGGCGAGTTCGTCGAGCGATCCATGTAATGTGTTCAGCCGTTCCGCTGCCAGCCGTGATACTGCGACCTTGATTGCGGGAATCTTGGCAAGCGAAGATGCCAGAGCCAGAACGTCGCGAGGATTTGCGGTCTCAAGCGTGACCCGGCTCAACAGGCGCTCGAGATCTAAGACGCCATCGAGGGCTCGGCGTAGTTCTTCGCGTGCGATTGTTCCCTTTACGCCCGCCTCGACAGCGTCCAGGTGCGCATTAATTTCCGCGAGATCGAGCGACGGTCGCAGCAACCACGCCCGCAGGAGGCGCTTGCCCATGGGCGTGATAGCGGCATCGATGGACCGAAACAGAGTGACGCCTGCATCGGTTCCAGCAAAGAGCGGCTCGATCAGTTCCAGATTTCTCACCGTTACCGCATCGAGCACCAGACAGTTCTGGCGCTCGTACCAACCGATACGGTCGACGTGATCGAGCGATCCGCGTTGGGTGGAACGGACGTAGTACAGAATTGCTCCAGCCGCGGCGGCTGCGGCTGTGCGCCTCGCCAGGCCAAATCCTTCGAGAGATAACACTCCGAAATGATTCTCCAGCAGCGGGATCGCGTGGTCGGGAGCGAAGATCCAATCGTCGAGCGGAGTGTCGGTGCAGCTAGTTGCAGACTTTCGCGGCTCCGGCGATTGGCCGCGAGAGGTAGTCCTGGCGTCAAACAGAGGCGCGGCCGAACCATACAACAATTCTTTCGGGCGCAGTTGTTCGAGCTCTTCCTGGACGCGCCGTAAGGCAGTTTCTCCAGAGAATTCGGTGGCACGGAATTCGCCGGTAGAGAGATCGAGCGCCGCAAATCCGACGGAGTCCCCGACCTCCGCCAGTGCTGCGAGAAAATTATTTTCTTCCGATTCCAGTGACGAATCCGCCGCCGTCCCAGGCGTGACCACGCGCGTCACTTCACGCCGCACGAGTTTCTTGGCCAACCGCGCATCTTCCATCTGCTCGCAGATCGCTACCTTGAAGCCCTTGCGAATCAGCTTGCCGATGTAGCCTTCGGCCGCATGATGAGGGACTCCGCACATGGGTACCGCGATGCCTTTTTCCTTGTTGCGGGAGGTCAAAGTGATCTGCAACTCTTTGGCGGCTACAATGGCGTCGTCAAAGAACAGTTCGTAAAAGTCACCCAACCGAAAGAAAAGCAGCGCGGTGGGATGTTCTTTTTTGACGGCGGCATACTGCCGCATCAGCGGAGTGGACGGCTCGGTCATCGCTTCAGTCAGAGTAGGCGCTTGGCGCGGATTATAGCAAAGCTACGCGATACCTTCGTGCCTCCCGCGCCGCTCTCTCCAAATGGCAGTTGACGCGGCTTATTCCACAGTGTTTACCTAATGCATGGAACTGCGCAAAGATCCCATTACTCGCTCCTGGGTTATCACAGGAGACGATCCGGTCGAGAGCAGTCCGCGCCCTGAGACGGCCTGCCGGTTTTGTCCGGATTCTAAAGATGTGACGCAGATTATTTCAGCGAACCCCAGTGCAGGCGCTTGGTCGACGCGCTCTGTAGTCCATCCTGCTCCGCTTTATCACATCGAAGGTGAGCCCGGGCGCCGTGGTGATGGCATTTACGACCGCATGAGTTCGGTGGGCGCTCATGAAGTGCTGGTGGAGAATCCCAGGCACGACCGTCATCTGTGGACCGCAAGCGACGATGAAATCGGGGAGTTCCTGCGGCTTGCCGCCGAGCGCATCCTCGATTTGAAGCGCGACCCGCGCATCAAGTACGTTAGCTTTTTTAAAGACTACGGTGCCAACGCCGGGCAGGAATTCAGTCATCCCACGTCGCAGATTACTGCTACCATGTTCGTCCCACGGCGTGTGCTCTATGAGCTGCGCGCCGGTCGCGAATATTTTGTAAGCAAAGAGCGCTGCGTCTTTTGCGATATTCTCTCGCAGGAGGAGCGTCAGGCATCGCGCGTAATTGAAGCCCGCGGCGACTATGTAGCCCTCGGACCCTATGCCCCCCGGGTTCCCTACGAAGCGTGGATCCTGCCGCGCAATCACGAAGCATCGTTCGAACGCACGGGCTTGTCGAAGCCCGGACTGCGGACCAACCTGGCTGCGCTTCTGCGTCGCACCCTGCAGCGGGTGCGCACCGTCACTGAAGATTTCCACCTCGTGCTGCACACATCTCCTAACAGCCTGCACCCCTCGAAGACTTTGGGATACTGGAAGACGATCGACGACGATTACCACTGGCACATTGAAATCATGCCGGTGCTGGCCACCAAGGCGCGATCTTACACGTTCAAAGAAGTCTATTACTCGCCTGTGAGTTCGGAAACGGCGGTCAAGCAACTGCGGGAGGCCCGGATTGATGGCTGAGACAACTACTAGAGCTCGAGTCACTGGTCTCATTCCCATGGCACACGTTGCCGACGTGCAGCGTGCGATTGATTTCTACAAACTGATGGGGATGGAACTGCGCGGCAGTTTGAAGAACAGCAGCGGCGATCTGCAGTGGGCTCACGTGGCCTGCGAGCAAGCGGATCTCATGCTCACCCGCGCGAGTGAACCGGTGGTCGCCAGCCAGCAGGCTGTGTTTTTCTATCTCTACTCGCCGAATCTCATTGCGCTGCGGGAACACTTAATCGCGGCAGGAGTCGGCGTCTCGGCCATCACCTATCCTGCCTACATGCCAAAGGGCGAAGTGCGGGTAGACGATCCTGACGGGTACTGCTTGCTGATCGGCCAGGCTGGCTGAGGAACGGTCATATAAACCTCCGCAACCGCTACATAAGGATTCATGGATTCCCGGCGACCTTCCAGACGACGTGAAGATCGCGAACAACCCTGGTTCGCTCGAAGGAGTGCGCAACGATTCCGGGATCGTCTTTGTGGAGGGACGCCCTTACGTGATTTGCGTGATGACGGCCTTTCTTTCCAACGAGCGCGATGGAGAGCAGGCGATCAGCCAGATTTCTTTGGCGGCAACGGCAGCCGGTAGTGGCTTACGGTCTGCCGCCGGCGCGGCGCAAAATGTGGCTGACCTCGCTGTTGTTCCGGGCAAGGGCCCAGGTGAGGGCGGTATAGCCGTTGCGGCTGCGAAGGTTTACGTCCGCACCGGCGGCGAGCAACGCCTTGACCACATCCGAGTTTGTCTTAGAATTTTGGCAGGCGAGGATGAGAGCCGACTGCCCGCCCTGGTCCAACGCGTTGACGCTGGCGCTGTTCCCACTGGCGAGTAGTTGATGCACAGTCTTTACGTCCCCCTGAACGGCGGCCCGCATCAGGGGCGTTTCGTCCGGATCCTCAAGGGTTTCACCGCCGCTTCCCAGTGCGACGGGCCAGGCCATGGGAATGATTTTGGCCACTTTCACGCCTACATCTCCATTCATCTTCTGCCAGTCATTGAGTTTGAAATAACCGCGCAACAAAGGCTGAATCTGTATCTCGACGATCCATTGCAAGGCCGAGCTTCCTGCCGGACGCCAAGCGCCCGTGGCTTCGTCCCGGGCTTGCAGTCGGAAGACATCGAAGCCGTCGGCTGTGTTCCACTCGAAGTGCGCATCCAGGTCTCGGGTGAAACCTTCAGGGCCAACCCAAACGAGAGTGCCGACTACCAGCAGAGCTGCCACCACATAGGGCCAGGATCGCCGGCCTGTGAAACGGGATACGAGCAGCGCCAAAGAGGCGAGCAACGCAAACGCCGCGATTAACAACCCGGAAGCCATCAGTATTTCGCCAGCGGCATTCCACCAGTGCACGCGCCAGTCCAGGAAGCCGTTCTCGTCAAAGTGCCAAAAAGGGTTGAGATAAAGCAGCGTCAGACCCCCGGCAAACAGTACGAAACCAGCTTCCAGGCCGGTCACTGTCCAGGAAGTGCGACGAATGTGCTTGGCGGTTGGAGTGAGCACCGATGTCTACCAGACAGATGAGTATAGACATTGCGTGAGCGTAGGGGAATGAACTGTAAAGGTGCATGCCAGAAGGATGTACTTCGATTACGCTCGAGCCACGTTCGCACGCTGATCCGCAGTGGGATGACGCAAGAGTTGCTCCGCGGCCTTCGCCTCAACTGGCTGGGAAAAGAGGTACCCTTGCCCGAGGTCGCACCCCAGGTCGTGGAGTTGTTGAAGTTGTTGTGTGGTTTCAATGCCTTCGGCAATCGCTTTCAATTTCAACTTGTGCGCCAGCAGAATGATCACCTCGACGGTGTCGCAGGTTCCGCGATCGGTTAGCATTCCGTTGATCAAGGAACGATCTATCTTCAAGGCTTCCACTGGGAATTGTCGAATTACGTTCAAGGAAGAATTTCCCGAGCCAAAGTCATCGAGGGTCACTGCAATCCCGAGATCCCTCAGGTCAGAGAGAACACTGACGGTATGTTTGGGGTCGGCCGCCGCCACGTTTTCGGCCATCTCTAGTTGCAGCAGCGAAGGCTCGACGCCGGTCTCGAGGATAGCCGCTTGCAGGTCCTTAACCAGACGGGCATCGGCAAACTGCCTGGCCGAGAGGTTCACGCTGAGGGTCACCGCACCCATCTCGGGATTCCCCGTTTTCCACGCTCTTAACTGCTTGCAGGCTTCGAGAATGATCCAGTATCCCGCGGAGTACAGCAGTCCGATGTCCTCTGCCGCAGCGATGAACTGGCATGGCGAAATCAGTCCTTGTTCGGGATGATTCCAGCGGAGCAGGGCCTCGAATCCAGTAATCTGCCTCGTCGAAAGCTGCACGATCGGCTGGTAGTACACGCGGAACTGATGCTGCTCGATCGCCTCTCGCAGTTCGGCCTCCAGCTTCAGACGCGTTACCGCGCGGATATGCATCGCCTCGTCAAAGACCTCACAACGGGACCCTCCGAGAGCTTTGGAGCGCCGCATGGCGACATCAGCGTCCTGCAGCAGATCCTCGCACCGGGTGTGCGTGGTAGCGCTCACCGCAATTCCTATGCTGGCCGACGTACGCACTTCGCGGTCGTCTACCAAGAAGGGCGCGGCTACCGCCGCTAGAATGCGTTGCGCGGTCCGCAGGGCGTCGCTTGGATCGGTAACTCCTTCGAGCAGGACAATAAACTCGTCTCCGCCCATCCTGGATAGCACTGCGTTTCGCATCACGAACTCGTCCTGCGACCGCGAAACCGTATCCTCGCCGCGAAGACAGGCACTCAACCGACGGCCGATCTCAACAATCACTCGATCTCCCACTGCCGAGCCCATAAGGTTATTGAACGCTTTGAACCCATCCAGATCGAGGAGCAAAACACCGTACTGGCGCTCCGGGCTGCGCCTGGCGCGCTCAAAAAGATGGTGCAGGCGATCCAGAAACAGGCGCCGGTTGGGCAGGCCAGTCAAGCTGTCATGAAAAGAATTGTGCTCGGCCTGTTCTTCCGCTCGCTTCCGGTCGGTAATGTCGCGATTGACAATCACCAACTTGGCAACGTCGCCCTTCTGATCCCGAATGGTACCGGCGATCGACTCCAACACCCGCCAGGTCCCGTCTTTATGACGGATGCGGTAGTCTAGTTTCCTGCCCACTCCGGTGCTGCGCGCCTCCCGGGCGGCCTCGAGTACTTTGAAACGATCATCGGGATGGATCTGGTCAAAGGCTGAGGTCTCACCCAGTTCCGCCGCCGAGTAACCAAGGATTCTCTTGTAAGCGGGACTGTTGTAAATCCGGTAGCCTTTCACGTCCACCAACGCAATCATGTCGGCTGCGTTCTCAGTGACGATCTGGAACAACTCGTCGCGCTTTTTCGACTCCTGGTTAATCCGGTAGGCGCGAATCTGCTGGTAGACCGCGAAGAGCGCTAGTGCGATGAGGGCAATCCAATGCCAGTATGGAGTCATTTGAACGATGGAAGAACCGTCTTGGAGAATATCGGCGGATCGCGGCAAAAACTTAGCCGGGCCGCGAATCTAAAGTGTTTCCCGAGATTTGGAGGCTGGTGCAGCTCCCTGATCCGATGCAACTCCCGGGACAAACTCCCGGCGACCCGTCATAATGTCGGCATGAGCCCGGATAAAACCCTCCGTCGCCTCAAGACCTATGCCGGCACCCAGGGATACGTCTACCAGTACTATTTCGTCGGCCGGCGCCCAGCCATTGCCGAGGATCCAGAAGCGCCCGCCATTGAGTTTGTCTTCGACGTTACTTCCGACCGCAAGCTGACCTACGCTGTGAGCGTCTTCCTGCCGGAAAAATCTGCGAAGGCTTGGGCCACAAATCACAAACGTTCACTGACGGATGCGGAACAGTACGCCGCCGCCAAACTCCGCCTGTTCCGCGCCTTCGATGAACTGGAGGATATGAAAAAGGACGGCCGGCGGCTGGTCATCGACGCAGAAAAGCTGGAGGGAGCGCTCGCCACCCTGGGGGTGGAATAGTTTCTAGAAGCTATGCACGCACGGACTCACAAAGTGAAAAAATTCAGTGATGCCTTCTTCCCGTTCGTCTTTCCCGTGATTGGCTGGTGCAGCAGCGCGGCGGCATCGCCTCCCGCACGATGGTCGGCGGAGAAGGCAAATGCCTGCTCCCTCCATGTGATTCAGGTCACATCCTGCTGTGATGGTTGGCGTTTCCGCGCCCGCCGAACTCTGTGCAGAATATAATGCGTGGAAAGGGATGGGGTTCCTGAACGAGACAAGCAAGACGACAACTGATTCGGACTTGCGTTAAACTCAGCGGACTCTGATACTTACCTAGCCTATGTCACTGCTTTGGCTTCGCTTCGCGCTGGCTTGCTATTTCATCGGGCTGATCTACGCTTTTTTTGCGCTCACCCGGACCAGCGACCTTTTCAGCCGCATCGCGTTGCACGCCGCCAGCCTGGGCATGGTGTTCCACTTCGTTTCCCTGGTCGAGCTTTTCCTCTCCGGCCACGTGGTCTGGGCCTCAGTGCATAACGGCGAGTCGTTGCTGGCATTTTTTTCGATGACCTTTTTCATGATCGTCTACGCCGTTTACCAGACGACGTCGCCTGGTGTGGTGGTTTTCCCCATTGTTTTCTTCCTCGTCTTTGTGGCTGCGGCCGGGGAGCAGCCCTTTGTCGTAAGCTCTTCCCTCCAGAAGGGATGGCTGATTCCAGCACATATCGCTCTTATTTTTTTCGGATATGCCGCCTTGCTCGTCAGCTTTGGGGCCAGCTTGCTTTACCTGGTGCAGGAGAGGCGATTGAAATCCAAGAACCCCAGCAGCTTGATGCCGTTCCTTCCGGCGCTGGAAGTGATTGATCAGATCGGCTACCGCTCACTGCTGCTCGGCTTTCCCTTTATGACGCTTGGCCTGTTAGTCGGTTCGTTCGTGGCGGTTTCCACTTACGGGCGGATGGATTTCCTCGATCCCAAGATTCTGTTGTCGATTCTGATGTGGGCCGTCTACATGGTGATGGTCTTCACGCGGTGGAATTCAGGATGGCGTGGCCGCCGCGCCGCGGTGCTCGCAACCTTCGCCTTCGTTGCTGCCGTCGTAGCCTGGGCAGCAAACTATTTTTCGACTATCCACAGGTTCGCTGCCTCATGAGATATCAACTCATCGGCGTGAATCATAAGAGCGCGCCGCTCGAAGTGCGGGAGCGGTTGGCGATCCCGGAGTCTCGCCTGCCCGATTGCTGCCGTGACCTCACGGCCCGTCCTGGAATTGAGGAAGGCATGATCATCTCCACCTGCAATAGGGTGGAGTTGGTTACTCTTACCAGCAATGGCTCGGCAGATTTACGCGGCTTTCTGCATGACCATTTTCAATTGACGGCCGCGGAACTCGATTCGCACCTGTATGAATTTCGGGAAAAAGAAGCGGTGCGCCACCTCTTCCGAGTGGCTTCAAGTTTGGATTCGATGGTGGTGGGCGAAGCCCAGATCCTTGGTCAGGTGAAAGAGGCTTACGCCACCGCCCGCGCCGTGGGCTCGGTTCGAGGACAGCTTGATCAGCTTTTCACCCGCGCTTTTGCCGTGGCCAAGCGCGTGAGGAGCGAGACTGCAGTGGGATCATCCTCGGTGTCGATCGCTTCCGTTGCGGTGGAGTTGGCCAAGAAGATTTTTGGAAGCCTGCAGGGCAAGACCGTCTTCATCGTGGGCGCCGGCAAGATGAGCGAACTCGCTGCCCGCCACCTGATGGCTCACGGTTGCGCGTCCATTTTCGTGGCGAATCGCACATACGACCGCGCCATCGGTCTGGCGCAAAAGTTTAACGGGCAGGCGATCAAGTTTGAGGATCTCTACAACTCTTGTGACCGCGCCGATATCGTCATCACTTCGACAGGATCGCCACACGCCATTTTCCGCCGCGAGCACGGAGAGCAGTTCCTTTCACGCCGCAAGAATAAGCCGATGTTCTTCATCGACATTGCTGTACCCCGCGATGTCTCGCCGGAAATGGCCAAGCTCGACGGCATCTTCGCCTACGACATCGACGACCTGCAGCAAGCCGTAAGCAGCCACGTCGCTGATCGCCGCAAGGAAGCTGAACTCGCCGAGGCCATCATCACCAGCGAAGTCGAGCGCTTTGAAGCGAAGCTTCACACGCTCGACGTGGTGCCGACCATCGTGAGCTTGCAAGATCATCTGGAAACCATCCGCCAGGCGGAAATCGATCGCGTGCGCGGGCGCATAGGCCCGCTGTCTCCAGACCAGGAGATGGCAGTGGAGGCTTTGACGCGTGGAATCATCAACAAAGTGATGCATACTCCGATCACGACACTGAAGACCGCAGCACGCGAGGCAGAGGCCACCACGGTGATTGATGTCGTGCGGAGGTTGTTCAACCTGCATGACAAAGAAAAAGAAACTGCTCCGCAGGTTGCCGAGAAAGTTGAAAGATCTAACGACATCTGAACCGATCATGGTTGCCATGACCTCAAAGACGCGAGTGATCCGAGTTAGCGCGACCGCCGGCGCATTCCTGTCGGCGGCGCTAATGGCACTCTCGCTTATCACGCACTCGATCTGGCCGATAATGCCGGGGATATATGTTTCTGCCTCAATGTACGGCATTCATAACGACTCCTATGGCTTTCTGGCCCTGGCATGGTTCGTTAATGCGGCATTGATCGCGGTGGGGTCAGCTGCTTCATTGGTCCTGTACCGATTGGTATCGCACAACTCATGAAGCCTGACCTTCGCATCGGCTCCCGCGTCTCGCAGCTTGCCCTCTGGCAGGCTAACCACGTCTCCGCACTCCTTCGCGCGCGCGGGCGCAGGTGGACACGAAGAACTTTGACCATATTGGAACGGAATTCTTCACCCTTCGAACGAATCCGAACGATTTGCTGCCGTGACCGTAGTACGCTGGTCTTGCTCAAGTGGGGCTTCGGAGAGTACTACCAGTGTGGGTACTGGGCCGCGCTTGAGAACCGTGGGTCGCGGCTGCTCGCAGCCGCGAGGGGTTCGAATCCCTTACTCTCCGCCGCATTCCGCGATCCACGGGACCTTAGAATCACCTTAACTGGCGAATGGTTCTTGACGAACCGCACGTCAGGCGGTATTCTGAGGTTGGTTCTCAAGCGCGGTACAGCACCATCTTTAGGCGGCCTAACTGGCCGCCTTTCGTTTTTATCCGGTATCCTACCTCGGATCGTCAACCATGCCTAGACTCCGCATCGGCTCCCGCGGCTCCCAACTCGCCATCTGGCAGGCCAACCACATCTCGGCACTGCTCCGCGCGCGCGGCCACGAAGTCGAAATCGAAATCATCCATACCACCGGCGATAAGATTACTGACGTGCCCCTGGCCATGGTCGGCACCAAGGGCGGATTGGGCAAAGGAATTTTCATCAAAGAGATTGAAGAAGCCCTCGCCGCCGGCCTCGTCGATCTCGCCGTGCACTCGTTAAAAGACCTGCCCACCGAACTTCCCCCCGGATTCGAAATCGCCGCCATTACGGAACGCCAAGACCCGCGCGACGCCTTCTGCTCGCGGCTTCACTCCAGAATCGAAGACCTGCCGCGCGGCGCGCGCGTCGGAACCTCGAGCCTGCGTCGTCAGGCGCAACTCAAGGCCATCCGCCCCGATCTCGACATTTATCCTTTGCGCGGCAACGTCGACACACGCCTGCGCAAACTCGAACAAGGCGAATACGACGGCATCATCCTGGCTGCTGCCGGACTGAAGCGTCTCGGAAAGACGGAGTTGATCAAGCAGATCATCCCCGCTGAAATCATGTGCCCCGCCGCAGGACAGGGAGCGCTCGGCATCGAAATCCACCGAGGCGATTCGGCGACCCGCCAGCATCTTGAATTCCTGAATGATCCTGCCGCCCACGCCGCCACCACCTGCGAGCGCGCTCTGCTCAACCGCCTCGGCGGAGGCTGCCAGGTTCCGATCGGCGCTTTCGCGGAAATGCAAAACGGCAAGCTGCATCTCGAAGCCATTGCCGCCGATCCCGACGGCTCTAAGCTCCTGCGCGAAGCTCGCGACGGCGACTTGAACGATCCCGAAGCGCTGGGCAATGCAGTTGGCGAAACTCTGCTCCGCCGCGGTGGCGACGAAATCCTTGATGCCGTCTACGGCCGCGGCCTCGCGGTCCCGCCACAACCGTGATTACAACATGAAGAGCGGCAGCGTTCTCCTGCAACTTCTCGGCGGCACCAAGGGGTCCCGTGTTCTCCGGCGCTGGATCAACCTGTGGCCACCGTTTCTAGGCGCGGGTATTCGCGTCAAACACATCGCTCCCGACATGAAAGCCATCGACGTCGAGATGAAGCTGCGCTTCTGGAACGCCAACTACGTGGGCACGCATTTCGGCGGATCGCTCTTTGCCATGACCGACGCCTTCTATATGCTCATGCTGATGGCCAACCTGGGCCCCGATTACATTGTCTGGGACAAGGCGGCGACCATCCGCTACAGAAAGCCGGGGCGCGGAACGGTGCGGGCGGAATTCCGTGTGTCCAATAGCCAGATCGACAATATTCGCGAGAAGCTGAAGACGCTGCCGAAATACGAGCCCGTCTTTTTGGTCGAAGTAAAGGACGAAACGGGAGTTGTGATCGCCGAGGTCGAGAAAACACTGCACGTGCGCAAACAGCAGGGGCCGATGCCAGCTGGAAAGTAAGAGAATCTGTGTACATTCCTGAACATTTCCGTTTGCGAAACAACGAGGATGCCGTTCGGTTCATGCGCGCCAATCCCTTCGCCATTCTCATTTCTTCCAACGGCAGCGAGCCTTTCGCCACGCACCTGCCCCTGTCGGTGAACGAGGTGGAAGGAACGGTCGTTCTCCGCGGCCACGTTGCGAAGGCCAATCCGCACTGGCGCTATCTTGAGCAGCAGCCGCAATGCTTCGTTATTTTCCATGGCCCGCACTCCTATGTCTCGCCCAGCAATTACGCGGCGCGCGAAAGCGTTCCCACCTGGAACTATGCGGCGGTGCATCTCTACGGAAATGCGCGGCTATTTTCAACGCCGGAGGATTTGCTGGGCATGCTCCAGGAGTTGACGGGAACTTTTGAACCAGCTTATGACGAGCAGTGGGCAAGTTTCGATGAGGCTTACCGTCACCGTATGCTGAGCCACATAGTCGGGTTCCAAATCATCGCCACAAAAATTGAAGGCAAGTTCAAGCTCAGTCAGAACCGTTCCCGCGAGGATCAGGCGAACATCATCGCATCCCTGGGGAAGGCTGAGGACACGGCGGTATCGGGCGTGTCGCGACTGATGCGCGAGCAGGGACTCGGCATTGGTACCGTGAAGAAGGAAAACAAATAGATTCCTGTGTGGCGGGCACTCATGCCCGCCAACTCTGGCCATGGGCAAGAAGACGAAAGCACCGAAGAGTCCGCTACGTGGAGTCCGCATTCTGGTGGGCCGCGCCCGCCATCAGGCCGGGGCGCTCTCCGGCGAACTGCGGAAGCTGGGTGCGACAGTGATTGAAATCCCGTTCATTGAAATTCGCAAGCCGCGCAGTTTCAAGCCGCTGGATTTGGCGTTGAAGAATCTTGATAGCTACGACTGGCTAATCCTTACGAGCGTGAACGGCGTCGAGGCCATGTGGAAGCGGTTGAAGATGCTAGGGCTGAAGAAAACATTTCTCAAACACCTGAGCATCGCGGCTATCGGCCCAGCGACGAAGAAGGCGATCGAGCAGCACGATGTCAAAGTGGAAGTCGTTCCTAAAGAGTACATTGCCGAATCGGTTGTGCGCAGTTTGCGGAGGCGGGTAAAAGGAAAGCGCCTGCTGCTGGTTCGGGCCAAAGTTGCTCGCGATGTGATTCCGTGCGAGTTACGAAAAGCCGGCGCGCAGGTAGACGTAGTGGAAGCCTACGAAACAGTGGTGCCGAAATCGTCGCGCATTCGCCTGCGAAGCACGCTGGTAAATCCGCGGACGCGTCCGCATGTGGTTACATTTACAAGTTCTTCTACCGTGCGCAACTTTGTGGCCTTGCTGGGCTCGGGCAACGCCAACCTCGAGGGGATACACCTCGCTTCGATTGGCCCAGTCACTTCCTCGACACTGCTCGAGCGTGGTTTACGAGTGGACATCAAAGCCAAGAAGTTCACCATCCCGGGACTAGTCGAAGCGATCGTGCGCGCAAAAAGCTTTTGACTTTGACCGAAAGTCCGCAAGGTATCGCGAAGATCGCAAAGAAAACCGGCTCGCGAGAAGGGCTACTCGGTTAGCGAGCAACTGCAATCGGCCGGAGGAACATGGGCCAACAAAAAGTCCGCGACGCGCTTGTAAGCGTCGATCTGATTCTCCACCCGCGCGAATCCGTGGCCTTCGTTTTCGTAGATCTTGTAGTCCACCGTGCCGCCACGCTTCTTGATCGCATCGACCACCTGCTGAGTTTCCGATTTCGGGCAGCGAGGATCGTGGCCACCGGCCAGCAACAGCAGCGGCGCTTTGATCTGATCGATGAAGTTGATCGGCGAGCGATCTTCATACAGTGTTTTGTTCTTCACCACGTCGCCCATGGTGGCGAGATCGGATTGCTGCAGCACCGGATCTTCGTTCTCAATTTCAGTGAACCAGTTCACGAACGGCACAATGGGTACGCCCGCGGCCCAGACTTCGGGAGCTTTTGTGACCGACATCATGCTGAGATAGCCGCCGTAGCTTCCACCCATGACGGCAATCTTCTTAGGATCGAGATGGCCGGTCTGTTTGATCCAGTCGACGCCGGCTAGCACGTCCTGCAGATCGCCACCACCCATGTCGAATAAGTTCGCCTGCTGGAATTCTTTGCCGTAGCCGGTCGAGCCGCGATAGTTGGGCGCGAGCACCATGTAGCCCTGATTGGCAGCGTATTGCACGAAACGGTTGAACGAATTCATCGTCTGCGCCGTCGGTCCGCCGTGGATGTAGACGATGGCTGCGTTCTGCCCGTTGCGCGCCATGTTGAAGGGGACGTAGAGAAACGCGGAAATAGTCCACTTGCCGTCGCGGCTGGGATAGTGAACGAGATAAGGCTCGACCATGTCTTCCGAGCGAACGCCCGCGACAAGTGAATGCGTGACTTGATGCGACTTGCCAGTCGCCAGGGTGTACACCCATAGATCGCCGGGCGCGGTGGGGCCGTTGTGGTAGTAGAGAAGCCGCGAGCCATCTTTGGTGAAGGCGGAATGCCCGCCAGCAGGTTCGTTCAGGCCCTTCGGAATCGGCAGAGCAGTGGACTTTCCGGTGGCGAGGTCGTGCAGGTAGAGGTCTTCGTTTCCGTCGACATTGGCGGTGAATGTGACGTGCTTGCCGTCGGGCGAGAACTCGCCACCGCGAATTTCCCATTTATCTTTGGTGAGCCACCGGATCGATCCTGGGCGGAAGACTCCCGCCAATTCCCCTTTGGTGCTGAAATCAAGCAGCCCTATATTCTCGTATCCGTTCGCGGAATTTGAGGTGATGAGCAGCACGTTTCCGTCTGGAATTGGCCGAGGATCTATGTCATTCGCCCAAAACCGTTGCTCGCCCTCATGCGGCGTCAACAGAGTGCTCTTTCCCGACGCAACATCCGCAATGAAAATGTTGGAATCCGTGCCCTTCGCTTGCTCCTGCGTATAGACAATGTACGTGCCGTCTTTTGACCAAATGGGATTCGAGTTGCCTTTATCCTGCGGCGTACCTGTCGTGAGATGCCTCACCTCGCGCATCAGGGTGTCATAGATATCGATCTCATGCGCCGCAGAAGTCTTCGGTTTGACCAGGTACGCAAGATAGCGGCCATCGGGTGACCATATAGGATCCATCTCCGCAATCTCGCGCGTGCTCGTGAGGTTCACGACCTTGCCGGTCTTGGGCGAGACCAGAAAAATATCCCACTGCTCGTCGCCGTCGTAATCAGATTGATAGGCGATCCACTTGCCATCGGGCGACCACGCCGGCGAGGACTGGCGCTGGTCGCTGACTGTGAGCTGTACCGGCCATCCACCTTCGGCGGGGACGAGCCACAAGTTATTTCGTCCGCTCATGTTCGAGATGAAGGCGATGCTCTTGCCGTCGGGTGACCACGTCGGGCGGCCGACCTGGCGGGTCATGTAAAGCTTCTCTATGGTCAGCCCGCGTGGCTCGACTTGCGCGTTAGGCTTGGACGCAATCTGCTTGGGATCGGTGATGGCTTGGGGCGCCGGAAGAGTTTGCCCAGCAAGAGTCTCGGTCACAACTGTGGTCATGACTATGACGATAGCAAATGGAATAAAAGTCCGCATGATGGCTCGGAATGGGAGAGTTTAGCAGAGAACGGATCGGTCTGTGTCAGCTACCAGCGGTTGCATGGGTCCTTCGCTCCGCTTGGGATGACACGATGATTTCGGATATGACTACGCTTTTGCGTTCTCATGCATCTCCACCGTACTCCAGGTTTTGTCGGCGGCGTGACAGATATTCTCCAGCAGACAGTCGACACACTTAGGCTTGCGGGCGATGCACAGTTTGCGTCCGTGCCAGATGATCTGGTGGGAGAAGAGAATCCATTTCTCGCGCGGGATGACGCGCATTAGATCCTGCTCGATCTTCTGAGGATCACTGTTTGTAGTGAGTTCAAGTCGGCGGGAAATGCGGTGCACGTGGGTGTCGACGACTACTCCCTCTGCTATCTTGAACCACGATCCCAGCACGACGTTCGCGGTCTTGCGAGCGACGCCGGGCAGGGTGAGGAGATCCTTCATGTTCGAGGGAACCTGGCCGCCGAAGTCGGCGACAACTTTCTTCGCCGCGCCGACCACGGATTTCGATTTGTTACGGAAGAAGCCGGTGGAACGGACGTCAGGTTCAAGTTGCTCGGGCGTCAGCGCTGCAAAGGCTTCCACCGTGGGATATTTGCGAAAAAGTTCTGGCGTGACGCGGTTAACGTTCACGTCTGTCGATTGCGCCGAGAGGATGGTCGCGACCAGAAGCTCCCAGGCGCTGCTGTGGGTGAGGGCGCAAGTGACGTCGGGGTAGAGTTGGTCAAGCCGCTTTAGGATTTCCGCAATGCGGTCGGGGGCGAGAGGATTGTAGGCGGATGCGGCTTTCTGGCGGCCCTTTGGCGCTGCCGCCGGGGCTTCGCCCCGGGGACGGGCGAATGCGCCCGTCCCCACACGAGCATCTTGACTGCCGCGAGACTTTTTTTGCGCTGCCTTCGTGCGCGTGCGCGTCCGCGATACCCGATCTTGGCGACCGGTGCGAGCGGGTTGGCGAGGCGTGCGACCGCGGGGCATGAGGGCAACATCTTAGCAGAGACCTCGGTAACCTCGCGGGCAATTGACTCGCATCATTCGCCCCGGTAGTCTTGAACCATCCTCAGAAGACTTCAGGATAATTATTGTGGCGGTGAGTTCTATCCAACTCGGGCAGGTCTGGCGCAGCGATGCCGACGGCCAGGATTATCTGGTCACCAAGGTCTACAGCGAAGTATTCACGCACTATGCCATGTTGCGCCCCGCGGGAATCACCGCTCCGGACGCGCCCACGGTTCGAATCAAAGTGACGAAGACACCGCAAGGCGCGGCGCTGCCAGGTTATACGTTTACGCAGGACGGTTCTTTCTAGCGCGGTATTTCCCATCCTTAATTTCCTATACACTGACTATTTCATGACTGAGAAACTTCTAGCTGTCATCTTTGTCTTCATCAATTCTGTGATCAGCACGACCGGCTATGCCGGCGTCGTACTGCTGATGGCGATTGAATCCGCGTGCATCCCGTTGCCATCGGAATTGATCATGCCCTTCGCCGGCTACCTGGCATTCACCGGCAAGTTTAACCTGCTTTGGTTGGCCACGGCGGGAGCGATCGGGTGCAACCTGGGATCGTTGGTGGCGTATGAGATTGGCTATTACGGCGGGCGCCCGCTGGTGGAGCGGTACGGGCGGTGGATTCTGATGGGCAAGCGAGAACTTGACTGGGCCGACAAGTTCTTCGCCCGCTGGGGATATCTGGCTGTATTTTTCGGGCGGCTGCTGCCCGTGATTCGTACATTCATCGCGCTGCCTGCGGGAGTGGCACGAATGCCGCGCGGACGTTTTCATCTGTACACGTTTCTGGGATCATGGCCGTGGTGCCTGGGGCTGGCATATCTTGGGATGAAGCTGGGCGAGAACTGGCGGGAGTTGGGAAAATACTTTCACAAGTTCGATGCAGTGATCGGAGTGGTGCTGGTCGCGGGCGTAGCCTGGTTTGTCTGGAGCCACTGGCAGAATCGGCTCCGGACGGAAAGCTAGCGCCGGCCGGTTGGGATGCACCAGAATCTGATTAAGTGACTGGGCGAGGATGCCAACTCGACAGCTGCTGGCGCTACGTTGCCTTGGCCAATTGTGAGCCCACGATCTGCCACTTGCCGTTGCGTTTCGTGACCACATCCATGTAGAAGTAGCGGACAGGGAAACGTCGTCCACCCTGCTCTACATCATCGTCTTCGGAGCCATGAACGATAGCCAGGTTTTCATTGAGCAGGCGGATTCGGCGTCCCGTGGAGACCATCGAGATATAGCGGATCGCGCCAGTCCGCAGATTGCTCAGCACGTCCCGCTTGGTGAAGGACTCGCCGGACTCGTCGTATTGAATGTAGTCGTCGGCGAAAATGCGCGAGAGTTCGGCCGCGTCGGCTGCAATCAGGGCGCGGTCGCCTTCTTCGAAGAGCTGCAGAATCTGCTGTTCGTCGCTTTCCATTTGCGCCCCCCGGTCGCTGATGCCTTTCCTTTGACTTCCTATTAGTGTACAAGCTTGAGTTAGCTGGAGGACTCCGTGATTCGAATATTCCGTTTTCTTGTGCCGCTCCTGTTCCTCGCCATCACCCTGCCGATTCTTTCCCATGCTCAGGCCGCGCCCGCGTCTGCCGACAAGCCGTTTGTCGTTGAGTACTACTACAAAGCCAAGTGGGGACACGCAGACGAGTTCTTGAAGCTCTTCAAGAAGAATCACTATCCCGTGCTGAAGAAAGAAATGGAGATGGGACGGATCACCAAGGTCTGGATGGATCAGCCGCGCTATCACGTAGCTGAAGATGGGCGCTGGGACTTTCGCGTGACTATTATCTTCAAGAATGCGACGGTGGCCAATGAGGCGTTCGACGAGGCGGCGCTGCAGAAGCAAATGTATCCCGATCAGGAAACGTTCCAGCGCGAAGAGCAGCGGCGGTTCGAGATTCTCGATGGGCATTGGGATTTGCCGGTTAAGACGGTGGATCTGGAGAAATAGTCCCGAGTCGCGAGTACCTAGTACCCAGAAATATCAGAATCAAGCGGCCGTCTCGGAAACGCACGAGTCAGCGCTCTGTTACCAGGTACTGGGTACTAGGTAGTGGATACTAGTCAGTCGATTTTAAGAAAATTGGCAATGATCTTCTCGTGCCACTTCCAGGGCAGAATGCGCTTCATCGCGAGCTGCATTTTGGCGTCGGGACCGACCAGGTACCTCAGCTTCGGGTTGGGATCTTGCGCCACTCGTGCGATTAAGCGCGCCACCTCAATGGGATCGCGTTTGGGCAGGGCCTGAATGCGCTCACGCATGCGAAGGCTGCGCTGAAGGTTTTGAGAAGTCTCCTTAGTGGCGTTCTCGCCCATGACTGCGCCTCGAGTCCAGATATCCGTTTGGAAGGCCCCCGGTTCGATCAATACAACTTTGATGCCCAATGAATTGACTTCCAGACGCAACGATTCGCTCCAGCCTTCGAGCGCATGTTTGGACGCCGAATAACTGCTCACGGTGACCGCGCCCTGCAGGCCGCCAATGGAAGAGAGTTGGATGATATGTCCGGAACGCTGGCGACGCATGGTTGGCAGCGCTGCCTTAGTCATGGCGACGGTGCCGAAGAAGTTGGTCTCGAACTGTTTGCGAAGTTCTTCGAGCTTGATATCTTCGGCGAATCCCGCGACGGCGAATCCCGCATTGTTCACGAGCACATCAAGGCGTCCATGATCGTGCACGATCGAATCAACGAACGCTGGAAGAGCGTCGACGCTGGTGACGTCGAGCACGCGGATATCGAGGCTGGACGTGACGCCAGCGGTCGCCGCCGCTTGATCGAGGCGGTCGCGGCGGCTGAGATCGCGCATGGTCGCGACTACACGGAATCCGGATTTGGCAAGTTCAACGGATGTGAGCAAACCGAAGCCGCTGGAGGAACCGGTGATGACAGCAATTTTGTCAGGCATGAAAGAAGGTCCGCTAGGGTTTTAACATATCTTCAGCAACGGGGGCGAGGAGAGTTGTCGCTATGGAAATGATGCATTGCTTCCGCGAAGAATGTTAAAGAGTCGTAACAATCGTGCGGGAAATTCTGCATCGTAGTCATTGAAATTTGGAATTAGACAGCGCCGCTGCAACGCCCTACTCTAAATCATGGACCCATTCATATCAGTTGAGGAATCACATGTTGATTTACTGCACGAGATTGGAAATCGGCTGGCGTCGGCGGATGGCTTTCACGAAGTACTGACTCGGATAGTCGAGTTTACTACCGCGCTTGTGAGGTGCGACTCCTGCCTGATTTATGTTCTGGAGGGTGAGGACCTGGTCTTGCGGGCATCGAAGAATCCGCATCCCGAGGTCGTCGATCGTCTGAAGCTTCGTGTCGGGCAGGGCATTACCGGATGGGTGGCCGAGCATCGGGAGCCGGTGGCGGTTTCAGAAAAGGCCGCGCTCGACCCACGATTTCAATTCTTCCACGAACTGCCCGAGGATAGCTACGAGGCGTTTTTGTCAGTGCCGCTGATGTGCCGCGGACGCGTCGTGGGAGTAATCAACCTGCAGCATCGCCAGCATCATGTTTACAGAAGGCGGGAAATCCGGCTGATCTCAACCGTGGGATTTCTGGTGGGCGCCGAGATCGAATTGGCGCGGCTGGAAGATGCGAACACCAGTCTGTCTCAGCAGTTGCAGACCCGCAAAGTAGTGGAACGCGCCAAAGGGATTCTGCAACGCGACCTTGGACTAAGCGAGGAACAAGCCTACCTGGCGCTGCAACGGCAGAGCCGGCAGACCCGCAAGGCGATGAAAGAAATTGCGGAAGCGATTGTGTTGAGTGAAGAGGTGAAAGGGAATTCGCGGACTCCTGGTCCGTCGTGAAATGTCAGAGGACGCTGCCTGTCAACCCGAGACAAAAAAGCGGGAGCAGATTGAGGCAGATCTGCTCCCGGAGCGCCGGGCTGCTATCGGAGCGGGCCTACGGCTGAGGTGGTATGTATCTCAGCCACCTCCTTTCCTGAATTTGCTGGAGCTGCAAAGTGCAGCGTGACTTCGAATTCAGGAAGGTCCATAGCGCTGACATAGCTCTTGCCGAACTTCGACTGGATTACGAGTCGTCCTGTCTCAGAACCGGGAAGTTCATCCATGGCACGGGCCAGCAGCATGAAGGACGCTGGCTTGCCGCCCATCTTGGTCAGTGTCACTAGTTTCGATGGTCCCATGGGTTGGAGCGAGAATCTGTAGTCCCCGGCCGGAACCACCACATTCTGCCAGCTTACTTCGTGAGGCAGTTTGAATCGTCCAGCCTCTTCCTGCGCAGAGGCCAGGCTGGGTGCGATGTTCAGAGCGCTGAGGGTTAAGACCGCGGCATAGGCGAACTTGCAAAGCGATTTCATTCTTATCTCCTGTTGGTTGGTGGCATCTCCGAGGGCACACACCCGGCGTGTTGCCGAGTGACGTAAGTCTCAGATTGAGTGGAGAACAACGGGGTCAGGAGAATCGCAATGCCGACATCGGGGCCAGCATGCAAATACCGGCTTCGCGGCACCGGCTGCAGAGCTGGTAGCGAAGTGATTTCACTATGAAGGAAGTCCGCGCTGGAGTCCAACGCAAATTATTTATCGGGGTCATCAGAGAAGCGTGCAGCGTGGAGTAGCCCGCTTGGCTGCGCCGTCGCGGGACTGCCGAGGGCTTGCCATGAGCGAAGTCAATGGGCACACCGACGCCACATGAGTTTGGCCTCCACTTGATGATGCATCGGTGCCGTTGAAGTGATTTTCTGCGTGTTCGGCTGCTCCCGTTTGCAAAAATCCTGCCAGATACGAGAACATACAGGGTTTGCACATCCATACAGATTCTTACTGAGGAAGCGGCCAAAATATGGCACGGAATAAGTCTGCAAAGACGATGCGAGTTGAAGTGAAGGCGGAACGTAAGACCCATAGCGGCTCTACGCACAGCGGTACGGTGCAACCCGCGAAAGGAAAGCTTGGAGTCATGATTCCAGGCATGGGGGCGGTGGCGACAACATTTGTCGCCGGGATAGAGGCGATCCGCAAGGGGCTGGCGAAGCCGATCGGATCGCTTACGCAAATGGGAACGGTGCGACTGGGCAAGCGCACCGACGGGCGCTCGCCGAAGATCAAGGAATTTGTGCCGCTGGCGGGGCTCGACGACCTGGTATTCACCGGCTGGGACATCTTCGAAGACAACATGTACGAAGCGGCATCCCATGCCGGCGTGCTCGATCAGCGTCTGCTCGACCAGTTGAAACCGTTCCTTTCGTCTGTGACCCCGCGCGCGGCGGTGTTCGATCACAACTATGTAAAGAAGATCGACGGGCCGAACGTGAAGAAGGGCAAAACCAAGATGGATCTGGCCGAGCAGTTGCGCGACGACATTCGCGACTTCAAGAAAACAAGTGGGGCGAGTCGCCTTGTAACCATGTGGTGCGGGTCGACGGAGTCTTACATTGCGGCGACCGAGGCGCATCAGTCGGTAAAGTCGTTCGAGAAGGCGCTGCGCGACAATGACGAGATGATTGCGCCCTCGATGGTCTATGCCTACGCTTCGCTGATGGAGGGTGTACCGTTTGCCAATGGTGCGCCGAACCTCACTGTTGATTTGCCGGTGATGCTTGAACTCTCGCGCCAGAATGAAGCGCCGATCTGCGGCAAAGATTTCAAGACCGGGCAGACGTTGATGAAAACGATCCTCGCTCCTGGCTTCAAAGCGCGCATGTTGGGTTTGAATGGATGGTTTTCGACCAATATTCTGGGCAACCGAGACGGCGAGGTGCTGGACGATCCGGGCTCGTTCAAGACCAAGGAAGAGTCGAAACTCTCGGTGCTGGAGCACATTCTACAGCCGGAACTTTATCCCGAACTGTACGGCGACATGTACCACAAGGTACGCATCAACTATTATCCTCCCCGTGGTGATAATAAAGAGGGTTGGGACAATATCGATATCTTCGGATGGCTGGGCTATCCGATGCAGATCAAGGTCGATTTCCTGTGCCGCGACTCGATTCTGGCGGCACCGATTGTGCTGGACCTGGTGCTCCTGATGGATCTGGCGAAGCGTAGTTCCGAATTGCGCGGTCTGGGAATTCAGGAGTGGCTAAGCTTTTACTTCAAGTCTCCGATGACCGTGCCTGGGCTTTATCCGGAGCACGACTTGTTCATTCAGTTGATGAAGCTAAAAAACACTTTGCGGCACCTGAAGGGCGAGGAGTTGATTACGCACTTGGGGCTGGAGTACTACGACTAACTGGGGAGCCCCGTCACCGACTTTTGTGGTCAACCAGGATCGTCGACTATTCTCTCCGCCAGAGCTACCAGACGGTACGGAGCAGCGGGCTTCTTCGGATTTTCTCGTCGCGAGTGATCAGCGTCAGGCCTTCAGCGCGGGCGGTGCCGCCGATGATACGATCGGCCGGGTCGCCGGAGTAGTCGCGCGGGAACCGGGCTGCCAGAGTGGCGATCTCGGGTGTGATCGGCAGCACGGTAACGCCTTCGAGCAGCAAGTTGAGCGAGGATTCAAGCGTGCCGTAACGGCGAATGCGTCCGCGCGCCAGCATGGACGCGAGTTCCCAGACGCTGATGACAGAAATTGCAATCCCGCCTTGCCTCCGGGCGCGTCGAATCGCGGAAGCGGCGGGGCGGGAAAGAGACTTCGAACTGTCTACCGCCCAAAACAGGACATGCGTGTCCAGCAGAATCAAAACGCAGACTCCCACTCCTCCGGCGGGTCGGCATCGAGGTCGCCGACCACTTCAAACACACCCTTCAATCTGCCGATGAAGTCGTCTTTTGATTCATCGATGGGTACCAGTTTCGCGACCGGTTTGCCGCGTTTCGTAATCACGATGGGGCGCTTGGTGGTACGTACGTCCTCCATCAGAGTGAGGCATTGGGCTTTGAACCTCGCTGCTCCAACTTGCTTCATGGACACATTATAGCAGACATGGTCAAGTCGAAATGACCATGTGTCAGGCTCCCTTCAGCCGCTTGTAGTCGTCAAACTTCTCCAGAAATCGGTCGATGTCTTTCTTCTGCAAATAGTAAGGCGTCGACAGCCGCAGCTTATTCGGCTCCGCGCCGCGGATACGAATCTTGTGCGTCTTCCACATCCAGTTTTCCAAATCCATGCGATGGACTGGCGGAACATTCACCGTGACAATCGCGCATCGCAAAGCTGGATCAGGCGAGGTCCATGATTCCGCTCCGCGCTTTTTCATTTCATCCAAAATGTAGTCAGCCAACTTCCGGTGCCGCTTCTCGATACGATCGAGGCCAATATCATTGGCCAGCTTAATCGAAGCCCGCAGCCCCCACAGCGCCGGCACATTCGAACTGCCGATGCGCTGGAAGCGTTCGGCGCGAATCTTCGTATCGTCCCAGCCTTCGGTCGCGATGGTGTTCCAGAGGCGGTCGATGACTTCATCGCGTACGTAAAGAAAGCCCGAGCCCTTGGGCGCCATCATCCATTTGTGCGGGCTTGCGGAGTACATATCGCAGCCGATTTCCTGAATGTTCAAGCGCATCATTCCGGGGACATGCGCACCATCAACGGCAGAAAGAATCCCCTTCGAGCGCGCGAGCGCGCAAAGTTCCTTCGCGGGCAGCACGACTCCGGAGAACGTGGTGATGTGGCTGAAAAAGATCACGCGGGTGCGCGGAGTAACGGCGTCGCTGAAAAGGTTAAGAACCTGGGCCGCGTCTTTCACCGGGCGAGGCAGTGTGACTTTCTTCACCACGACGCTGTAACGTTTGGCCTTCAGGTCCCACGGATGTTCGCCGCCTGGATGTTCTTGGTCGGTCATGAGGACTTCGTCGCCCGGCTTCATGTCGATGCCATTGGCGATGAAGCTGTTGGCTTCCGTGGCATTACGAAGCAGTGCGAGTTCGTCGCGATGGCAGCCGATAAAAGCGGCGAGGGGATCGCGAAACTCGTTCCAGGAAGCGTATCCCCAGATGGGATAGTCCTCGGGATCCTGCTGATCCATTCTTTCGGTTGTGCTGTAGCCGTCGAAGATGGCGCGCAGCACGGGCGCAGGGCTGGAGCCGACTGTCCCATTGTTAAGATAGATTTCGTCCGCGGGAATCAGGAATTGTTGGCGCATCTCGGCCCAGTAGGCGTCTTCGTTCTTGTCGAGCAGCGAATGGTCCGGGAGCGGCGGAACCTTTTCGAGCTGCGCGAGCAGGTTTCCGCGGAAGGCCCACGAAGGGGACGACAAAGCGGCAAGTCCCGTCGTGGCGGTTGCGAGGAAGTGACGGCGATCCAGCATTGTGCCTCCGGTCAGCAAGAACGAATGACGGAAGGCGCTATGTTACGACTGGGCGGTGGAATCCTCAAGGGGGTTAGCTCGCATCTCGCCATGGATCTCGTCACAGTGTCAGTGCGCTTTGGCTGGGGCGGCGCGAATCTGAATCATCACAATATCGCGAACGTAGTCCAGTAGCGGACGAGTTTCAGAGCAGCTTCTGCGTAATCCTCGGCGGCGTGGAGATCGGGCGTAGCTCGGTTCAAATTCGACCCGGGGAGGCTCATCAGCAGCTCAGGCTCACCACCGGCTGGTGGGTAACAGGGTCCACATCGGCCAACACCCGGATAACCCGAATGGGGGAAGGCTGCGTCTAACCCACAGGGTGAGGTTTGCGAATCGGTATTTGTGGACCGGGCGTATAATCTTGGTTAAGGGTGGTTGGTCGCAAAAGGAGTCTCCTATGAAGTCCCGTCGGTTCAGAGTCGCGCTGGCGTTGGTTGTATTCAGTGCTGTGCCGTGGATGTTGGCGCAGGATCAAGACAAGCAAAAGGACCAGCCAAAAGCCGGCGATGTGCAGAATGCCCCGGCACAGCCTCCGGCCAATCTGCCCACGCAGGATGACAGCCAGATCAAACACGACGGCACCAAGACCGACGTGGACGCGGTGGGGAACCGCAATGTTGGTTGTGGTCGAGGAGTAGGGAACTGGTACAGCATCGAGCGGCAGGTGGCCATGGGCCGCTCTTATGCCCAGCAGGTCGAATCGCAGATCAAGCTGGTCAATGATCCGGTGGTGACCGAGTACGTCAATCGGATCGGGCAGAACCTGGTGCGAAACTCTGACGCACAGGTGCCTTTCACCATCAAAGTGATCGACTCCGACGTGGTCAATGCGATGGCATTGCCGGGCGGGTTCTTCTACGTGAATTCGGGCTTGATTCTGGCGGCCGACGAAGAAGCCGAGATGGCGGGAGTGATGGCTCACGAAATCGCCCACGTGGCGGCGTGCCATTTGGCCCGTGAGCAGACGCGCGGCACCTTGATGCAGCTGGCCACCATCCCGCTCATCTTCGTAGGTGGAGGAATCGGCTACGGGGCTTATGAGGCCGCGGGACCGGCGGCAATGTTGGGCTTTCTAAAATTCTCACGCGGGTTCGAGGCCGAAGCTGACTACCTCGGCGTCGAATATATGTACCGTGCCGGCTACGATCCTTCTGCGTTCGTTTCTTTCTTTGAAAAGATTCAGGCGATGGAGAAGAAGAAGCCCGGCACCTTATCCAAGACCTTCGATACCCATCCGCAGACTCCAGACCGCATCGAAAAGACGCAAGCCGAGATCAGAAAGATTTTGCCGGCAAAACAAGAGTACGTTGTTACCACTTCGGAATTCGACGATGTAAAAGCGCGGTTGGCGTCGATTGAGAATCGCCACAAGGTGCTGGATCAGCGGGACGAGAACAAACCCAGCTTGCGGCGGACCTCCACCAGTGGTGACGACAAAGCGGGCGATAGCAAGGACGACGACCGTCCGACCCTAAAGCGGCGCGATGATTCCTCGAACTAGGTGCTCAGTAAGCCGAATGGATTGAACAACGACCGGCGGCCATGGCTGCCGGTTTTGTATTGGCGAACACTCCGGATGCGGATGGGCCGGCAGAAACCAGGATTCGTAGTCGCGTCACGAGCCTTTGTGACCCCAGTCACTGGCTGCGATTCCTCCACGTGCAACGGTAAGGTAGGAGTATAGGTTAAAAGAGGAGCAGCGTTCCCATGCCAGAGAACACACTTACCATCACCGACAATCGCACAGGTCAGACCTATACCGTGCCCGTAGAGGATGGCACGATCCGGGCAATGAAGTTGCGGGATATCAAGACCGGCCCCGACGATTTCGGGCTGATGACATACGATCCGGCGTTCATGAACACAGCATCGTGTCGAAGCAGCATTACATATATCGACGGTGATAAGGGAATTCTGCGTTATCGCGGATATCCCATTGAAGTGCTGGCCGAGCGTTGCACCTTCCTCGAAGTCGCTTACCTCCTCCTCTTTGGAGAACTACCAAACGAGAGTCAACTGAAGCATTGGGTGTACGACATCACGCACCACACCATGCTTCACGAGTCCACCAAGAAGTTCATGGAAGGCTTCCGCTATGACGGCCATCCCATGGGAATGTTTGTGAGCACGGTGGCCGCGCTTTCGACCGTATACCCTGACGCCAGGCATGTGGTCGATCCCGCGAACCGTTTGTTGCAGATCAAGCGACTGATTGGCAAGGTGCCATCCATCGCGGCGATGTCGTACCGCCACAACGTAGGGTTCCCCTATGTATATCCGGACAACGACCTGAACTACGCCGAGAACTTCATGAACATGCTGTGGAAGATGGTCGAGCCGAAATATGTGGCACAGCCGGCGATTGCAAGGGCGCTCGACATCCTTTTTATTTTGCACGCGGATCACGAACAGAACTGCGGGACAAATGCCATGCGCTCGGTGAGCAGCGCTCACACCGATCCCTATCTATCCATGGCGTCGGCAGCAGCGGCTCTGGCGGGCCCCCTGCACGGCGGAGCTAATGAAGAGGTACTGAAGATGCTTGATGAAATCGGCTCGAAGGACAAAGTGGCCGGCTACATCAAAAGAGTTAAAGATGGCGGCGTCAAACTCATGGGATTCGGACACCGCGTTTACAAGAATTACGACCCGCGAGCGAAGATCATTAAGTGGTGCTCGGAGCAGGTGTTCGAAGTCACGGGCCGCAACCCGAAATTGGAGATCGCTCTAGAACTTGAGCGCATTGCGCTGGAAGACGAATATTTCGTAAAGCGCAAGCTCTATCCAAACGTGGATTTCTATTCGGGAATTATCTATCAGGCGATGGGCTTCCGGCCGGAAATGTTCACGGTGCTGTTTGCGATTCCCCGAACAGCCGGATGGTTGGCGCAGTGGCAGGAGTTGATCACCGATCCCGAGCAGAAAATTGCCCGCCCTCGACAGATATACACGGGACATGAAGTGCGGGAGTTTGTCGCGATTGAAAAAAGGACGACGGCAACCGCCTCGGCGCGATAGACCGTCTCGCCGTTAATCTAGGCTGCTTGTTTGGTGGCGATGGCAGCCCTATACTGCCGCGTTTCGGCCGATGACGTGATGACCTTCATCTCCTGCCAGTCGTAGGGGAATTCTCTTCCGCAATCCAGACATGCAACGTAAGTTCCCGTCAAGGCGCCAGCTTGTGGCCGGCGAGCCGTTCCCCGAATAGTTACAGGGAAGCTATAACGCGAGTGACGGCAACCGAAAAGCACATCAATCAGTTTTGCCACCATGGAGCACCTTCCACCACCCTGGGTTAATCCGCTTAGACTTGTGTGAGGTTGGAGCTTATTAGTTCCGTACACCTACACTCAATGCCTTAGATTCAAAATGGCGGCGAATGGTTTCGTCTTCTTCGCGGAACAGGCCTTTCCGAGGGGTCATGCCACGCCAAGTTATTCTTTATCTATTGCTTAGAAGACCTCCTCACGAAGACCCGAAGAATCAACAGCCGTGGGCAAAGAGAATAACGATTCACGAACTGGCTGTATTCCAAGCCCAGGCGGATAGATCACGACAGGTTAAGAGCTTTCTTGATGGTGCCCCGTTCGTTTTGAATTTTTTCCTGCAACAGCGTGATGGCGTAAATCAGCTGTTCGGGACGCGGGGGGCATCCTGGAACGTAGATATCGACCGGAATCACCTGGTTGACGCTCTGCACCAGGGCGTAATTGTTGAAGACGCCGCCGGAAGTGGCGCAGGCTCCCATGGAAATGACCCACTTCGGTTCCGGCATCTGCTCCCATAGTTGCCGGATCACAGGCGCCATTTTATTCGACACGCGTCCGGCAATAATCATGAGATCGCTCTGACGCGGAGAAGGACGAAACACCTCTGCGCCGAAGCGTGCAATATCAAAACGCGCCGCACCCATCGACATCATTTCGATCGCGCAACACGCCAGTCCGAATGTCATGGGCCAGATAGAACCTTTGCGCATCCAGTTCACGGCCGAATCGAGCGTAGTCAGCACGACACCTTCTGGAGTGGGATTGCCGAAGGTCAGATCCTTCACTACTCTCTTGCCGTTTTCGAGATCTACGTAGGGACCGAAATTCAGTTCGGGGGCCATGGGGATATTCTAAACCAAAGGGAGTCGCTCAGCTTCTGAGAGCGCTTGCCCGTCGAATCGCCTTCTCGGTGGACGGGGGAAGTTGTACAGGGACGAAGTATTGTTCGGGGTAAAGATAGTCTTCGCCAGACTCGTCAATGACACGAATCTGGTGGAGCTTGGCCGCAGTCTCGTACTCTGTTAGTTGTTCCCCGCGCCTCGGCCCTGAATCTACCGGATCTACTACGCCTCCAGCTCCTCATGTTCTATCAAGAAGCTGATGCGATGTCGTTCCACACCAGCCAATGTTGATTCAGCACTACAGCGCCATGGCGGGCGTAAAAACGATGCGCGACGACATTAGAAACGGCTAGATTGACACACACTCGCGAGGCATGCTGCTCCTTAAACCAGGCCACCAGACAACGCAGAAGATTTGACGCAACGCCGTTCGTCGTTGTTCAGGAGCCACATAGATCCATTCCAGCTCTCCGTCGCAAGCGTAGCGACGCGTTAGATGTCCAGCGACGTAGCCGATCAGGGCGGCGCCTTCGGTGGCCACGTATACGACACGAGGAAGCAGAGCCTGTTGGGGATGCAGTCGTCCATCGAAGTAAGCGGTCATTCGCTCCTCGGACGTACCCCCTTCGCCTTTTTCGACGCTCCAGATGCGAGCCATGTGCGGGATGTCAAATCTGTGGGCCGGACGGTAAAGAATGGGTGATGTCATTGGGAAATCTCTACCGGGGTTAAGGGACTAATATCGAGTGCCAACTGCGTGCCGCGCGGACATTTCCGCCGAATGGCGAAGCCGCACCGGTACCAAGTACTCGGCATACTGCATCTCCGTCTTCCGAATCATTTCCGGCCACAAAGAATCCGGATCGGCATTGAAAACCGTGCCGGCCTCTGCCGGGAAAATGAACCAGGCGCCCAGTTCTACTTCTTGCCGCAGTTGATCCTGAGTCCATCCGGCGTAGCCCAGATAAACATGAAAAACGTCAGGCTTCGGTTGCGCCGATATGGTCTGTTCGAACAGCGGCTTGGAGTTAATCAGGTAGACGCCGCCGAAGACATGCTCCGCCCCTTCCGGCTTGGCCGGCGACTGGTACAGCGCAAACGCGGCTGCCGTTTCGAGTGGACCTCCCAGATAGACCGGGTCAGAACGCCCTTTCGCCGCCTTCAGGCTGTCAAGTACCCGCGAAAGCGGGACATCCGTGCGGTGGTTGAGAACGAGTCCGAGTACGCCTTGGGCGTCGTAGCGAACCAGCAGGATTACGGTTTTGGCGAAGTTCGGATCGCCGAGATTCCGGCTCGCCACCAGCACCTTTCCAGCTCCCAGACTCTTGGAATTCTTGAATTGGACGGGAAGAAAACCGGCGGGCGGCGCCTGGCTTTCGACGGGGAAGTCGGTGGTGAGTGTTGCAGCGCTCGACCGGGCCTTCGTCTCCGGCACACTGGATTTCTTAATGTAGCGGTTTAATCTTCCGGTCGCTGCGAAGGCCAAAACCGTGGCCAGCATCGCGTAGAGGCATAGTGTGCGCAGAGACATGACCGCTCCGCTTGCATCCGTTTGAGTGAGTTTAACTGATTCGATAACTGCTGCAAAATCTGCATGGTGCTTGTTGAGGGTCGATGAGCGTTATGGGCCTGTTATCAACAGTTGACTCGGGTCCGTAGTTAATTACACTGCGGCGGAATGATGTTCCAAACTGCATCAGGGTGCTGCTTCAGATATGCCAGCGGCCGGGGTGTCGCATCGCACAACCCATGACAGCCCTCCATGCTGGTCAAACATTTGGAATTGAATTTGTGGGCGGCATCGACTTCCTCGTCCAAGGCACTTGGTGTCAAAAAGTTCGTGATCATCTCTCCTCCACCGTTTGGCATTTCGAGATGTGATGCACCGATGGCATATGCTCGTGCTGGCATACCATACTGTGGCATTCCGTCGGCGAGTTCCCACTTATGCCCGAGCCACTCGGAGCGACCCTCGAAGAGTGTCATCGCCGAGACGGATTGCACACGACCACTTCGGATCGACAGCTCGGCCACAATGCCCCAGTCACGCAATCCTAATAACGGTTGCAGCCGTGTGGGAACGACCTCTCTGGCAGCGCGCAGGGCCTGGGCCAATCGACCAACAGGACCAACAGTTCCCCCAAACGGAATTACCCCTAGCTCGTACTTGTAATCGCACTGTCGCGTCACCTCATAGTCGTACTCTTCCTTGTCTATCCATTGTTCCCTTGCCGACAACGGCTCTGGAATCCATTTCAATCCGCCGTACCGACCAGTCATCGCAAGAACGGACCCTTCCGTATCGCCGATCCGCACCCGGGATAGTTCAGCGAGCATGGACTCTGCATGATGGGCTTCGTATTCAGCGTAAACCCACAGTGACCCAAAACAGACTGCGCCGAGTGCAAGCGCGGCAACTATTAGCCCTAAAAAGAGACGACATGTGCGCGACATTGTGCATCCATCCCCATGCGGGCTGGACCGCACGGAATCGCATTTCCCTAAGATTTTAGGCTCCGATTGGCGCAAAAATGTTCCTGAAGAGGCCTTAACTGTTGAAAAATCGCGATAGCGCTCAGTCACTGAGCCCTACTGTCCGGAGCCAAAGCCAGGCGACGAACGCCCTATGGGTTCACCACGATCTTCCCAAACATCTGGCTTTTTTCCAAATACTCATGGGCGGCACGCAACTCGCTGAGCGGGAGTACGCGGTCGACTACTGGCTTCAGGCGTCCGGCAAATACGTGCTTCAGCACTTCGTGCAGTTCGGCCATAGTCCCCATGTAGGAGCCGAGCAGGCTCAACTGCCGCGCAAACAGGTGACGCAGGTCGATGCCGACGTTCGGCCCAGTGGTGGCGCCGCAGGTCACCAGCGTGCCGCCGGACTTGAGCGACTTCACACTCTCGTCCCAGGTGGCCGCGCCGACGTGTTCGAACACGATGTCCACGCCTTCTTTGTTCGTGATCTTCCGAACCTCTTCTGAAATCTTCTGCTTGTAGTGGTTAATGCCGTAGTCCGCGCCCAGTTCGCGGCCTTTGGCCAGTTTCGCTTCGTCCCCTGCGGTCGTAATTACGCGGCAATGGAAAAGCTTTGCAACCTGAATCGCAGCGATGCCGACACCGGAACTAGCCCCCAATACAAGCACGGTTTGTCCAGGACGAACGCGGGCTCGTCCGACCAGCATGTGCCATGCAGTCACAAACACCAGCGGCACGCTGGCCGCCTGGTTGAAGTCGAGCGAGTCGGGAATCGGGATCACGTTCGCCGCGGGCACCGCAATCAATTCGCAGTTTCCGCCATCCACGGCATTTCCCAGCACAGTGAATTCCCGGCACTGGTTCTGCAGTCCGGCGACACACTTCACGCAGTGTCCGCAGTAATGCATGGGCGCAAGCAAAACCCGTTGTCCCGTCTTGAATCCTGTCACGTACTCGCCCACCTCGACCACTTCGCCCGCGACGTCGCTGCCAAGAATGTGTGGAAGCTTCACGCCCGGCAGCCCTTTGCGTACCCACACGTCGAGATGATTCAGCGAGCACGCCCGCACGCGAACCAGTACCTGATCCTTGCGCGGTTGCGGATCGGGCACATCTTCATACGTTAAGACTTCCGGCCCACCGAATTGATGGATGCGGACTGCTTTCATGAGGCATCGCTCCTGTATTTTGTGCTGACCCAAGCATACTTCGCTTAATCGGGAATTCCCAATTCGGAATCTCGCGGTAGATTTGTTGCGCGGATCGCTCGAGGATGGTGATTTCAAGCGTAGGATTCTTTCAGCGGACTAGGGTTTAGAAGGCGTTGCCAGTGGGTACTGGACTTGGTCCGTCAAACCAATGAGTGGCTCATCAGCCGTTGCAGTTCGACTCTGCCGCCTTCTGCACGGCCACTCAGTAAATAAACGTTGACAGCGGTCTCGAATCGCGTAACCATAATGATGGTTTGACGGACCGTGCCGTACACAACTGGTTCAGTGCAAAGCCCTGGAGTGATGACCCGGGGCTTTTGCTTTTTCCCAGCGCGTTTGACTCTCTCCTGTTAACCGACTGATAATCAAATCTGCAGCCGAATCGGTCATGGACATCTACGAACAAATCGTCCAACTCCGCCGCGAGGGACGCCGCGGCGCCGTGGCCACCATCATCAACGTGCGCGGCTCGATTCCTTCTTTCAAGACCGCCAAGATGCTGGTGCGCGACGATGGCTCCATCGTCGGCACAATTGGCGGCGGATGTGTCGAGGCCGACGTGTGGCAGGCGGCCCTGGAAGTTATGGAATCCGAGAAGCCCCGCACTCTGTCCTTCGACCTGAATCAGGACCCCAAGTACGATACTGGCCTGGTTTGCGGCGGCACGCTGGAGGTTTTCATCGAGCCGGTCCTACCTCCAGCATTACTTTATGTATTCGGTGCAGGCCACGTTGCCGTAAACCTTTGTCAAGTCGCTGCGAATGCGGGATTTGATTTAATCGTCACCGACGACCGCACCTCTTACGCGACCAAAGAACGCTTTCCCGCCGCTCGCGAAGTCTACGCACTCGATTTTGACGAGGCCATGCAAAAGCTCGAGCCCAATGAATCATCCTATGTGGTGATCGTGACGCGAGGGCATCGCGATGACATGCGTATCCTGCGCTGGGCGGTGCAAACCCGCGCTCGCTATATTGGCATGATCGGTTCCCGCCGCAAGGTAATCGAAATCCATAAAGCGCTGCTGAAGGAGGGCGTTCCGGCAGAACTGTTCGACCGAGTGCACGCGCCCGTCGGACTCGACATCGGCGCCGTCACACCGGAGGAGATTGCGGTTGCCATCACCGCAGAGCTGATCGCAATCCGGCGGCACGCCTCGGCTGCGCTGCCACATATGAGTTGGTTCCGGTCTGGTTCGGATGCAGATTCCTGCGAGCCTCAGCCTGTTAGCAAGCCAATCGTGCCTAGGTAGCGACACGACCTCGAAATATACTTCCCGTCAACGAAACGATTCTCACCCCCTCACCACTATCTCTTTGAACAGTGCCAAGGCCTCCACAGATTGTTTGGGAGGCCCGGATCTGCGGAAGTCTTCGCGCGCAGTTGCATTGCTTAAACTCTGAGGAGGTTTCATGCCACACAACTTACCGCCGTATCTTGGCACTTGGGACGAACTGGTCCAGGCCCTTCTGAACAACCCTTTCCTGGGTAGCGGCGGTCACGGTCTCGCCTACCGGTTACCCACCTTATAAACACCCATTCTGAGCGAGCGGATCCGGAGCCTAATCCCTGGAGGCCGGCTTCGGCTCTTTTCGTCGTAGCGGCAGGACTCAAAGACATCGTTTCGCGCCTGCCCGAGGGGACGGAGGGCCCAATTGGTTCGGCGATCATTTCGGCGACTGATGACTGGGAGGACTGGTACTGCGGCAATGGCCCCAGACCCGGCCCGCACGTGATGCAGACCGCCGGGGAGTTACTGGCTTTCGCAGGTATGCTCGAAGCCGGTTCATTGCGCACCAACATAGTGGGAGAGGCTGGAACTCTCATAGAAAAATCCTTCGGAGCGGTCGGAGTGCAGCCCGCGCACGTCACGTCCATCGCCAGCTAGGTGGTCAAAAGGAAGTCTCAGTAAGGAGGCGGAGCCTGACCTTTGCACTAACCGGTGCGGGGGTCGCGCCGCTTCCTTTTCTTTTCGTCTCGTTTTATAACCTGACGATCTTCCCGGCTTCTGCTATCTTCGCTGCATGACGCGCGCCCCCAGCTTCGCGGGAGTGATCCTTGCCGCTGGTGACTCTTCGCGCATGGGTCGGGACAAAGCCCTGTTGGCGTGGCCACCGATCCCCGCCGGACAGCCGCCCTCTAGTCACACATTCCTCTCCGCGGCGATTCGTTCGCTTTCATCGGCTGCTGATTTCGTCGTGGTTGTAGTCGGGAAGAATGAAGAACTGCTCGCACCGATCATCTATGCTCGCGGCGCGACACTTGCGGTTAACCCGGATCCGGCTCGCGGTCAATTCAGTTCGCTGCAAGTGGGGCTGCGTGAGGTGCTGAACCATGGGCGTGATGCCGCTATGGTGACGCTGGTCGACCGCCCACCGGTCAGCATGGCGACCATCCAGACCCTGCGAAGCGCCTTCCAGGCTGCCGATCAGAATACTTGGGCACTCGTGCCGGAGTTTTCCGGAAAACATGGGCATCCCTACCTGATCGGCCGCGAGATGATTGAAGCGTTCTTGCGAGTTCCAGCCACGGCCATCGCTCGCGACATCGAACACGCGCATCAACAGCACATCCAATATGTCGATGTCGACGATCCGCTGGTCGCTCTGAATATCAATACGCCCGAAGACTATGCCGCGTTGTCGGCACGCCCCTTATGAGAAATGGCGCCGTTGCGTGAGCTGCCTGACTCAAGTTATCGTCGATAGATGGACGCCACTGAAGCAGAGGCATTTCTCCCGGTCACCCACCAATTTCTTGACTCCATCCTCCGCCTGGAGCCGCGGGTGGCGGCGTTTGACTGCGATGGCACGCTATGGTCAGGCGATGCCGGCGAACGGTTTTTCGATTGGGAGTTGAAACAAGGCGATATCGTTGCTGACGCGCTCGATCGTTCCATGCGAGACCGTTACGCAGCTTACCGCCGCGGCGAGGTCGACGAAACAACCATGTGCGGTGAAATGGTGACGATGCACAAAGGCGTTGGAGAATCGAAAATGATGAGTGCCGCCGCCCGCTTTTTCGATGAGTACTTCGTGCCGCAGATTTTTCCGGAGATGCGCGAACTTGTCCGCCGCTTGCAGGAAAATGGTTCCGAGGTCTGGGCCGTCTCTTCGTCGAACGAGTGGGTGATTCGCGCCGGGATGAAACACTTCGGCCTCCCCGAAAATCGCATCCTCGCGGCCAAGGTCGAACTGGATGGTGCTATCGTCAGCGACCGGCTGATTCGCGTCCCTTCCGGCACTGGCAAGCCGGAGGCCCTTCGCGAACTCGTCAAGAAAGAAATCGACGCCGCTTTCGGCAACTCCCGTTGGGATACGGAAATGTTGGCCATGGCAAAACACGCGGTTGCGGTGAATCCGAATCCGGACCTTGAGGCGACTGCCAGGGAGCGGGGTTGGCAGATTTATTTTCCGGAAGCCGTTCGGTCGCTGAGTTAGTGATGCCGCGGCCACCTACCATTTAGAATTGGTCTGCCAATGTATTCTGCGAAACTGCTCGATCATTTTCAGAATCCGCGAAATGCTGGTGAAATTGCCGATCCCGAGGCTGCGGCGGAAATTGAAAATCCGGCTTGCGGAGATGTGTTACGGCTAACGTTGAGAGTCACTGCAGGCCGAATTACCCTGGCGCGATTTAAGGCGAAGGGATGCGTCGCGGCGATTGCCTGCGGCTCGGCGCTGACTGAGTTAGTGGCCGGGAAGCCGTTGAGCGAAGCTAAGAATCTGCGGCGCGAGGATGTCATTGCGGCTGTCGGCGGCCTTCCCCAAGCCTCGACGCACGCGGCGTATTTGGCGCTAGAGGCCCTAACCACCGCGCTTAGCAGCATCAAGCCCTAGCGGGACAAAAATGCCCGACCATACTCCACGCCGCATTGCCAGCCTTCAGCCCAGCGCAACCGTCATTCTCGCCGAGATTGGTGAACTGGATCGCCTGGTTGCATGTACGAAGTATTGCGCGGACGTGGTTCCAGAAATTAGGTCGCAAGCCCGAACCCTCCTCGCGGATTCGTGGACGGCCAACTCCGAACAAATTCTTGCGGTCCATCCTGACTTGGTAATCGCCGCCGTGCCTTACCAGGAAAAGGCGGTCATCGAGATCCTCAACTCCGGAGCGCGCTTTCTTGGACTCGCCCCCAAGACTCTGGCCGGCATCTACACCGACATTGCCACCATCGCGGGCGCGGTTGGGGCCAGCGAACGCGGCGAAGTGGTGATCGCGCGTATGCAGCAGGGGATCGAAGAAGTTCGCGCACGCACTTCAGGATTGCCGCGGCCTCGTGTCTTCTGTGAAGAGTGGGGCAAGCCTTTGATCGCGTCACAGCCCTGGGTCGCGGAACTGGTCGAGGCAGCAGGAGGGACTTTTCTGGGCGTGCCAGGTCAGCAGATTTCAACTGAAGAAGTATCGCTCATGGACCCGGATGTCATGATCGCGGCTTGGTGTGGCGCGGGCGACCGTGTGCCGTTGGAAAAAATCGTCAGTGATCGAGCTTGGCAGGGAACCCGTGCTGTGATCACCTTACGGGTCTACTGCGTTCGAGACGAATACCTCAACACACCGGCCCCAACACTCCTCCAAGGACTCGATGCTCTGGCCTTTGCGATCCATCCCGAACTGTTTGGCAGCACGAAGGGAATCCGGCAGATTACCGGCGTTTCATTCTCCATTGCCATGAATCCGACACCCTGAGTTAAGATTTGCTCATGCCCGTCGCCACTAGAATTGAAGAGGTTCGCAACGAAGTCAGTACGCTCGCTGAGGCGGCAACCACTGCCCCAGTCTTGATGCACGCCGTGTGCAAGCTCTTACACGAGCGCATGCTGAAGTACAACTGGGTTGGCTTTTATATGCTGGAGCCAGGTACCCAACCGCCGGTGCTGGTTCTCGAAGCCTTCGTCGGCGCCATGACTCCGCACACTCGCATCCCGCTCAATCAGGGAATTTGCGGAGCTGCCGCGTCCAGCGGCAGAACCATTGTCGTGGACGACGTCAGCAAGGATTCCCGCTATCTCGCCTGCTCGCTGGAGACCAAGTCGGAAATTGTGGTGCCTGTTTTCGTGAATAAGAAGGTCGCTGGAGAACTCGATATCGACAGCCACTTCGCGGCCGCCTTCGGAGCCGAGGACCAGAAACTCGTCCAGTACTGCGCTGAAATCGTGGGGAAAAAACTGGAGCGGTCGTGAGGGTGGAGAAAGGTCAGGTCCGGGCGCCAGAAATTGGACGGGTGTGGCTAAACTCTCCACCGCTGAGCTTTCGTCAGTTGCGAGGCCGCGTCGTCCTCGTGGACTTCTGGGACTATACCTGCGTCAACTGCGTTCGTACACTTCCCTATGTGCAGGCCTGGCATGAGCGATACCGCGACAAGGGGTTGACTGTTATAGGCGTGCACACTCCGGAGTTCACCTTTGCGCAGTACGAGTCCAACGTAGAGCGGGGGATTCGCGAGTTCGCATTGACTTATCCGATTGTCGTCGACAGCAATCGCGAGATATGGAAAGCGTTCGCCAATCGCTACTGGCCTACCAAATATCTGCTCGACAAGGATTCGTATCTGCGCTACGGGCACTTTGGAGAAGGCGGATATGTGGAGTGTGAGCAGATGATTCAGGAACTTCTGCACGAGATCGATCCTAACCTGCAGCTTCCTGAGATCATGACCCCGCTGCGCGAAGAGGACCACCCGGGGGCCGTGTGCTACCGGCCTTCGGGCGAACTCTACCTCGGCCATCAACGTGGACGGATCGGCAACGAGTACGGTTTCAGGCAAGATCAAATTGCCGACTATGAATTCCCCGGCAAGGTGGAAGAGAATGTTTTCTACGCCGAGGGCCGCTGGGCCTCGACTGCCGAATATTTCGAAGCTGCAGGCGAAGGTCCGCACGCCTTGAAGCTGAAGTACCAGGCGGCAGCGGTGAATCTGGTGATGGCGGCTCCTCGCGGAACTGTGGTCGAAGTTCGGTTGTTACAGGACGAGAAACCGCTGGCAAGGAATCAAGCCGCGAAGGATACTCGCTTCCGCAGCTCCGGTGAAAGCTACGTTGTGGTAGACGCCGCTCGTATGTATTCCCTTGTCGACAACCACGATTTCGCCGAGCATCAACTGGAACTGCAGTGCTCTCCGGGAGTCGCGGCCTTCGCTTTTACTTTTACCGGTTGCGTAGATCCAGTGGCGAGCGCACTGCAGGCCACGACGAGTTCGGAATTATGAAGAGGGTGGTCGCAGCGGTCATCGAGAAGGATGGCAAACTCCTGGTGTGCCAGCGCACCAGGCATCAAACCATGCCGCTGAAATGGGAATTTCCCGGCGGCAAGATCGAAGAGGGCGAACAGCCTCGCGATGCCTTGCGGCGGGAGTTGGAGGAAGAGTTAGGTATTCATGCCAAGGTCGGCGACGAGATCGCCCGCTTGCAGCACACTTATCCGAATGGCGCCGCGGTTGAGTTGCGGTTTTTTATCGTACGCGAATATGATGGTGAACTCGAAAACCGCATTTTCCGCGACTTGCAATGGGCACCCCCCGAAGCGCTGCCCTCCTATGATTTCCTCGAAGCAGATGCCGCTCTGGTCAAGGATCTCGCGGCCGGGAGACTCCCGTAACCGTCAGATACTTCGACCCAGTACGATCCGTCTAGCCACCGCCACGCAACGTCCAGAATAGCGCGATTGAAAGGCCGATCATAACGATCGTGGTCACCCAGGCTATGGCATTGAACAGGCGTGTGTTGACGTACTTGCCCATCAGTTCTTTCTTGTTGATTAGTAACAGCATGAAGATGAGGACAAAAGGCAGCACGATCCCGTTCACCACCTGTGAGAGCACTGCGATCTTCACGAGCGGCAAGCCGGGGATTAGCACCACGGCGCCTCCGGCCACGATCAGCAGCGTGTACAACCAGTAGAAAAACGGAGCTTCCCGGAACTTTTTGTCTACCCCGGATTCAAAGCCCATCCCTTCACACACGGTGTAAGCAGTGGAAAGCGGCAGAATTGAAGCCGCAAACAGGGAAGCGTTGAACAACCCGACAGCGAACAGAATGTAGGCGTACTGCCCGGCCAGTGGCTTCAGGGCCTGGGCTGCATCGGCCGCATAGTTGATATCGTGGTAGTCATGCACGTACAACGTTGCGGCGCAGGTGACAATGATGAACCACGCCACCACGTCGGTGAAGATGCAACCGGCAATTACATCCCAACGCGATGCCTTCAGCCCCCGCGTGGTCACGCCCTTCTCGACGATCGAGGACTGAAGGTAGAACTGCATCCAGGGCGCGATTGTCGTTCCTACGACACCAATCACCATGAACAGATAAGCTTGTTCACGAAACGCGTGCAGGGCGGGAGGCCTGATGGTGGCAATGGCCGCATCTTTCCACTGCGGATGTGCTCGCACACCAGCGAGAATGTAAGTGATATAGAAAAACGACGCCACCAGGAAAACTTTCTCCACACTCTTGTACTGGCCCTTGACCACGATCAGCCAGACGATCACCGCACAAACCGGCACCGTGTAATAGCGAGGCCAGTTGAATAATTCCAGGCTCGTGGCGATACCTATGAACTCGGTCACCACATTGCCGAAGTTGGTGATCAGGATGCCGACCATCATCAGAAACGTGATGCGGAGGCCGAATTCTTCTCGGATCAGGTCGCTCAGGCCCTTGCCGGTTACAGCGCCCATGCGTGCGCTCATCTCCTGCACGACGATCAGTGCCAGTGTGACGGGGATCATCGTCCAGAGCAGAAGATGTCCGAATCGCGCCCCAGCCTGGGAATAGGTCAGGATGCCGCCGGCATCGTTGTCGACGTTGGCGGTGATGATCCCCGGCCCAACCACCGCCAGGGTGAGCAGTATCCGGCCCTTCCAACGTTTCAGAAGCTTCATGCGAGCATTTCGCCGACATAGAGATTGGAACAACCCTGTGCTGGCCTGCGATCCGCATCCGGCGGTGCGCAGACCGGCTCAAGGACGCATCAGAATACACGGACAGGCTGCTCCGCGGATACATGAAAATGCAGCATTGAGAAAAAATGGCACGCCCGGGTCAGTTCGAAGAAGACGGCGGCCCTATTTGCGTTGTTCCAGCTTCACCGATGCCGTCACCGGCTGCCCCTCGCGCAGAACCTTGACTTCCACTACATCCCCGATTTTGCTGCGGCGGAGCGCGTCGGTGAAGTCGTAGAGGTTCTTGATGGGCCGGTCGCCAAACTGTATCAACACGTCTCCGGCTTTCAGCCCGGCTTTTGCCGCCGGTGAGCCGGGCTTCACATCGGCAAACTTCACGCCAACCGGAACCTCCCCGAAGTCAGGAATCGATCCAAAGTAAGGTCCGTATCCGCCCCCGGAGCCGCCGCCCGGTGGCTTGTCTTCCACGACCGTCTGGAAGGCTGGCGGCTGGGGAGCGCTGGTCAGTTGAAGTGTTACATCTCCGATCAGGTCGAGCAGCTTCGCGGCCGCCGGAGCATTGATCTTTTCCCATGTATCCGACGGCTTGTGATAGTCAGAATGCAGCCCTGAGAAAAAGAACAGCACGGGAATCTTTTTGGACACAAACGAAGTGTGATCACTCGACGAATAGCCGCCGGACGAGTACTCAATTTTGAAGGTGGAATCTTTTTGCGCCTCGTTTTTCTCAGCCTGTTCCAGAATCGACTTGAACGTCGATCCCGTTCCCACTCCCCCGATATAGACTTTGTCATCCTTGATACGGCCAATCATGTCCATATTAATCATGGCCACGGCCTTGCCCAGCGGCCTCGTTGGTTCGTTGACCCATGCGGCAGAACCCAGCAAGCCGAGTTCTTCTCCAGCGAAATCTATAAAAAGAATCCCGCGCTTGAACTGCCCGCGTTGGGGCGCAAGTAGGCGAGCCAGCTCCAACACGCCGGCCGTACCGGAGGCGTTGTCGTCGGCGCCGGGATGGATCTGTCCGATTTGTGAGGGAGCCAGCGAATCGAAGTTCCCTCGACCCAGGTGATCGTAATGCGCACCCACGATCACGTATTCGTCGGTCTCGCCCGGCAGGTATACCAATACGTTGTTCACTGTGGCCCGCGTGGTTTGAATGTCAACGTTTAGTGAGAGGCGCAAGTTGTCAGGAACTGCGAACGATGCGGGCTTGGTGGATGCGTCGATTTGTCCCTGCAGGTCTTTCAATGATTTACCGCCCGCCTGCAACCAAGGCTCTGCTACTGAGTTCTTGACCTGAACAAAAATGATTCCGGCATTCTCAGGTCCGCTCACGCTGCCAAAGCGTGTGAGCAGATCTTCTTCGCCATCGCCCAGCTTCCCATTGACTAGCACAACGGCCCGTGCCCCATGATTGCGCGCGTTGATGGCTTTCGTGACAGTTTGCGAATGATGAGTCACTCCCTGGTTCCCGCTCTTGGCGGCGAAAGAGGCTGGCTCGTAGCGGAGCATCAGCACGACCTTGTCTTTTACATCGAGGTTCGCGTAATCGTCATAGTGATATTCATCCGCGGTAATTCCGTAGCCCGCAAAAACAACTGTTCCCTCTGCTTTCCCTGAAGACGAAAAGCTGAAGGGAACGAAATCCTGGTTGATAGCCAGAGATTTTCTTGCGTCATGGTCGATAACCAGCAGCCCGTTGTCCTTCTTGAGTTGCGCCCCCGTCACCACCGTGAATGGCTGGAGATAGCCGCGGCTTCCGGCAGGCGCAATCTTGAGATCCCGATAACGCTTTACGATCAGCTCCTCGGCACGCTGCAATCCTTTGGTTCCAGCTCCTCGCCCCTCCATTGCCGGTGCGGAGAGCGTCTTGATGTCATCGAGATAGCGTGTGGCATCGGCGCGGCCGACGGGCTCGGTCGCCGCCGCAATCAACAGCGCCACCGCGATTAGCGCAAGAAAAATCCTGGGCAGACGCAGGCGGACGTAAAGGGGATTCACGAGATTCATCTTCGGATTTCCAGCAGACGAGGAATCGTAGGGCTTGAATGCATCCCTGTCAATCGGGCGTAAGCGGCATGCGGCCCGAGCAGGTTAAGATATCTGTAGGCTAACCATAGGAATGACCAAGACCTCCGCGCGTACGAGCTATTTCTTGATCGCCGTCATCGTCGTCCTGCTGGATCGATGGACCAAGCATCTCGTGGCGCAGCGAATTCGGCTTTACGCGCACATCCAGGTGATTCCAGGTTTTTTCCGCTTGACCCACACCGAGAACACGGGCGCAGCATTCAGCCTCTTCGCCGACTCGACGGCGCCATGGAAAACCGATTTGCTGATTGCCTTTTCGGTCGTTGCGCTGATCGTGGTCTCAGTCCTGCTCTGGAAGAATCATCATGCTCACATCGCCACGGGTGTGGGCTTGTCCTTGATTATGGGAGGAGCGTTGGGTAATCTGTGGGATCGCCTGGCCAGCGGGCGCGTGGTGGATTTCCTCTTGCTTTACGTCAAGCAGTATCAGTGGCCGGTATTCAACCTGGCAGATAGCGCCATCGTGGTTGGCGCAGGATTGCTGATCGTTGAAATCCTGTTTGCCAAGTCGCAGGATCGCGACGAACGTCAGCCAGACGAAACCCCGAACCTCCTATGACAGCAACCACCCAAGTTAACCCGGAAAGCGACATGGAGTATGCCGGAACGGCGGCGGGCCCTTGCGTATTCGTGCTCTTCGGGGCCGCCGGGGATCTCACTAAACGAAAGTTGGTTCCAGCGCTTTTCAACCTGGTAAGAGCCAAGCTTCTTCCTGACAACTTCGCTGTGCTGGGCGTTTCCGTCGATGACTTGGATGTTGAGGAGTTTCGCAAGCAGGTCACCGGGTTTTTGCCGACCGGAGACGTAGAACGAGACAACCTGGAGTGGTTCCGGCAGCGGCTTTTTTACGAGCGCGGCGACTTTGGGGACGCTAATACTTTTTCGAAACTCCGGGAGCGGCTCAACGCCTTGGACCTCGAACGCCACACCGAGGGCAATTACCTTTTTTACCTGGCGACTGCGCCCAAGTTTTTCGCGTCGATCGTTCAGCAATTGGGCCAGGCTGGCCTGTCGGCTCAGGAGAATGGGCGCTGGCGGCGCATTGTGATCGAGAAGCCCTTTGGCCACGATCTGGATTCCGCAAAATCGTTGAATCGGGAGATCAAAGGTGTACTGCAGGAAAATCAGATCTACCGCATCGATCACTACTTGGGTAAGGAGACCGTTCAGAACATCATGGTCTTCCGCTTTGACAACGCCATTTTCGAGCCGATCTGGAACCGCCGTTACATTGATCATGTGCAGATTACAAATGCCGAGACGGTTGGAGTAGAACGCCGCGGCGGGTACTTCGACACTGCCGGAACGCTACGCGACATGGTTCCCAATCACCTGATGCAACTTCTCAGCCTGACAGCCATGGAGTCACCGGTATCATTTCAGGCGGATGCGGTACGCAATGAACAGGCCAAAGTCCTGCACTCGGTGCTGCCGCTGAATTCCGAAGACGTATTGCAGCAGAGCGTGCGCGGCCAATACGGGGCAGGCGTGCTCGCCGACGAAAAAGTACCGGGCTATCGCACTGAGTCCGGGGTCGCTGCGGAATCGCGCACAGAAACCTTCGTGGCCTTGAAGCTCAACATCGACAATTGGCGATGGGCGGGCGTGCCCTTCTATTTGAGAACTGGCAAGCGGATGGCCCAACGCCACACCGAAATTGCCATCCAGTTCAAACGCATGCCATTTGAATTGTTTCGCAACGCTCCGTTCCACAAGCTGCACACCAACACGCTGGTCATACACATTCAACCGGTGGAGGGAATCTCGCTAAGCTTCGGCGCCAAGATTCCGGGAGCTCTTCTGCGCGTGGGCTCGGTGAATATGAGCTTTGAGTACTCCAGGTATTTTGGCGCAGAAGCCTATACCGGATACGAGGTTTTGTTATATGACTGCATGATCGGAGACGCGACTCTGTTCCAGCGCGCGGATATGGTCGAAGCCGGATGGACGGTCATCGATCCTGTGTTGGACGTCTGGACAGCGCTGCCTCCACGCAAATTTCCGAACTATGCATCCGGAACCTGGGGTCCATCGGAGGCCGACCAATTGTTGGAACTCGAAGGCCGGCAATGGAGGAAGATTGAACCATGATTCTCGCAGGTGATATTGGCGCTACCCGCACCCGGCTCGCTGCTTTCGAAACCGAAAGCAACCGGCTTCAACGTGTGGTCGAAAAAACCTATGCGAGCCAGCAGCACGAGGGGCTCTCCCCAATTCTTGCTGAGTTCATTAGAACTGAAGGCATCCCGGTGCACAGCGCATGTCTGGGCGTAGCCGGGCCAGTCAGAGGCGGCAAAAGCAAGATTTCAAACCTGCCCTGGATCATCGACTCGCGTGAACTGGCGAAACAGCTGAGACTCCCTTCCGTTGGGCTGCTCAACGATCTGGAGGCTTACGCTTACGGAATCGATGCATTGGAATCGAAGGATTTCGTCAGCTTGAGCGACGGTGCCGAAGATGCGGAAGGGAACCGGGCGGTAATTTCAGCGAGAACCGGACTCGGTATGGCCGGACTCTATTGGGATGGTTTCCGCCATCATCCGTTTGCCTGCGAAGGAGGTCACGCAGACTTCGCGCCCAGAAACGACCTTGAGGTGGAATTGCTTGGATACCTCCGGAAAAAGTACGGCCGCATCAGTTGTGAGCGAATTCTCTCCGGGCCCGGGATCAAGAATATTTACGACTTTCTACGCGATGCACAAAAAGCGGACGAGCCAGAATGGCTGCGAAAGCAGATGGACGCGGCCCCTGATCCTCCGGTTCTGATTTCGCAACTAGCTATGGAAGGTAAGGCCGCGATTTGTGACCAGACGCTTTCGACCTTCGTCAGCATCTTCGGTGCGGAGACCGGCAACTGTGCCTTACGATTTATGTCCACCGGGGGCATTTTCATCGGGGGCATTATTGCCGCGAAAATCATGCCCAAGATGAAGGATCCCGTATTCATGGAATCTCTCCTGGACAAAGGACGCATGGAAGCGCTGCTGAAGGACGTGCCGGTCAAAATCGTGCTCAATGACGACTGCGGCATAATCGGCGCAGCCCGCTACACACTGATCCAAAAAGCGTTCCGCTCATCGAGCCGGGCGGCGGATTAGAAACCGTTCACCCGATACTGCCGTGCGTTAAGATTTGCAGGTGATCCTGCTGTGTAGGGAAGGCCCATTCGCAGTCGAACTCCGGGTTTCGCATGGAGTGCGGCCATTTGCTTGGGTCTGACTGAATTCACATTCCTTCTTCATTCAAGTCAGGTGATATTTGTGCCGACAGGGATAAATGGAGGATCCAATGATTAATTCAGTAGGCAGCGCCACGCATGCTCAAACTGCCGCTCAGCCGGCAACAACGGCCCAGCAACTTACTCACTCGAAGCCGCAGCCAGCTCCCACGGACACGGTTCAGATCAGTGCCGCTGCACAAGTCCTAAAGGAATCCATCGAGAATCCAGTCCAGACCGCGAGGGAAGCGGCTGGCGGAGACCCTCAAGCCAGAAGGTTGCTGGCGAAAGAAGCCGCCGATAAAGCTCTATGATCTGCAGGCGGGGCTACGGCGTCCCATAAAGCTGCTTGTAAACGCTGGCATTCCGCAGGATCGCCTGAACGTATTCGCGCGTCTCGGTGAAGGGAATCGATTCCACAAATTCCTGCGGGTCGCGATATTTGCCCTGGGCAAGCCACTCGTCGACGCGATCCGATCCTGCGTTGTACGCAGCGAGCGCGTACTCGAAGGATCCGCCAAACTTGTCGACCATGCCGCGGAAATAGCGTGTGCCTAACTGCATGTTTACGGCTGGCGTGTACAGTTGACTGGCGCTATACCGCTTCAACTTCACTTCCTTAGCCACGGCCTTGCCCGTCTTAGGCAGCAACTGCATCAGGCCCACCGCATTGGCTCGCGAAACCGCGTTGGGATTGAATTCCGACTCCTGCCGGATCAGCGACGCTACCAGATAGGGATCCAGTCCATTGGCCGTCGAGCTTCTCTTCAAGTCATTCCAGTAGGGTTTGGGAAAGAGCGCTTCCCAATATTTTCGCGGTAAATCGGGAATGTCGAGGGCAAAGTAATTCGGCGCGGAGTGCTTCATGTATTCGATTGCGCGGTCATAGTGTCCGGTTTCCACATACAACTGCGCGGTCTCCGCTGGAGCCCAGCTACCACCCTCAGCGGCAGCGGCGGCTTGCAGTTCGCGTACGGCAAAATCGACCAGTCCGCCGTTACCCAGCAGTTCCGCTTTCTGCACATGCAACTCGTCCCGCGGTGGCTCTGAGTCGGCCACCTTACCATTGCTATCAAGCGGCGGCACGCGGTCGAGCAATGGATATTGTGTTGGCGCATCGGCAGCCGGCGGAAGACGCTTTATCCTCTGCCGGCCAAGCTCTGCGTAATAGAAATTGCGATAACGGTCGGAAAGCTTCTGATAAAAGGCGCGAGCCATGGCGAACTGGTTGTCTTCCTCAGCCAGCCGCGCGCGCCAATACAGCGCCGCAGGGGTTTCCTGGCCGGACGGATACAGTGCAATTTGCTCTTCGAATGCCTTCTTGGCATCCTCGTTGCGACCCTGCCGCAAGGTGAGCCACGCCGCTTTCCAGTGCACGTAGGAAGCACGCGTGCCATTCGGAAAACGTTGCTGGGCCTCGCGGAATGCATCCAGAGCCTGATCGTATTCGTGATGCACGAGATGCAAGTTGGCTGCGGATAACAGCGCCTGCTCCAGCCAGGGGCTGGAGGGATCGGCCTGACGTAATTCGTCCACCGTCCGATAGAACGTGTCATTGTCGTTGGCCGCCCAGGCAACCTGGCCCAGCAGATAGAGGCGTTGAGCATTTAGGTCGCCGGTCAGGTTGGACAGAGAACCGAGAACCTGCTTGGCATCCCGATTCTTGCCACTTCGGTGAAGAGCGTCAGCCAAGGCCAGTTGCATCTTCGGCCTCTCGTCTGAGCCTACCGAATTGACCAGGCTGCGATATTCTTCCGCCGCTTCGGCGTATCGCTTTCGGCTTATCAGTGCCTCGGCCCGAGTGTTCAATTGAGCTGTGACTGGCGCTGCGACGGACGGTAGCTTCTTCAACTCCGCAAATGCCGCATCGGCCTCAGCGCTGGCGGGCATCGTGTAGTAGATATTCTCAAATGTCGCGGCGGCTTTCGGGGTTTGTCCTGACCCAGCGTAAGCACGCCCCAAGGCAAATTCCACGTCCGAGCGTATGGGCAGACGCACCTTCTCCAGCAAAGCTGCAGCTTCCGCTGCTTGCCCTTCAAGCAGCAGCGCGTCGGCATAACTTAGCTCCGCGTCACGCACCAGAAGAGAATCAGGATGGGCTTTGTCGAACTCAGCCAGGTTAGCCAAGGCTTCCGCGGTATGCCCCGTTTGCAGGTAAGAAACGCCCAGATAATACGCGACATAGTCGCCCAGATCGCCGGCATGAATTTTCGCCCGGCTCAAAGGCTCGATCGCCTTGGCATAGTCTTTGTCCAGCACGTGCGCGTAGCCCAACACTAGCCAGGCGAGCGCTCCGGCGTCTTCCTTGGCATGCGCGCGTGCGTACGCTTGCACTCCGGTATAAGCGGGAAGGGAGCGATCCTGCAGCAGTTGTTGCGCCATGGGCCGCAAGCTGGCCGATGCCACAAAGGCCTGACGCATGCGCTGCACCCGCGGGGAAACCGTCCTTGACTTTCGTGCGTTCGTGTAGCGACGCTTGGCGGAGGGGGTAGTCTTACCGCTTGCGGCTCCCTGCTTGGCAGAGGGCTTTTTGGCGGTGCTGACTTTTTCTTTGGGAGGAACTTGTTGGGTGGGTTTTGCGGGAGGTGTTTGCGTTTGGTCCTGAACAAAACTGCAAGGAAATGGCGACGCTGCCCCTGCCGGCGAAAACAGGGCGCCAAACAAGCTGCAAAGAATTGCAGCTGCGAGTACCCACCACCCCTTGAAGACTGATCGAACCACTTTTTACTTTTTCGTGCAGACCTGAGTGTTTAGCCAGCCTGGATGCTAGCGGCGAAAATTCGAACCCATAATCGAGACGTCATCTTCCGCCAGACTGCGCACCAGTTCGTTTTGAAAATACTCTCCGCTCGCGGCTACTGTCGTTCCGTAACGCTTCTGGAACGTGCCGCGACTCTTGTCGATATCTTCCTTTAGACGGTCGTATAGATCCTTGTTGCGTCGGCCTTCGGCCACCTTCGCCTGATTGTAGAGCTTGATTTCATCCACCAGAAGGCGCGCAAAGCGTTGCGCTTTGCGATGGGTATCGGCATCCTCCGGAGAAAGTCCGGCCAGGGGATCGGTAGCGGCAGCGGGCGCGGCGGCGGCGCTGCCTGCATGCGCCGGAGCCACTTCGACAACTTCAGCAGCGGGTTCCGCTTCGACGGAAGGGCTCGAAGGAATGTGCTTGGGCGCGTGGGCCGCAAACGGGTCGGCAAAGGATGACACGGTTTGCACCGCCGGCATCGGCCTTTCAACTCCCTCGCCCTCCTCGCGCGTCGCTGTCTGCTTGCGTAGTGAAATCACTTCCAGCCACGCGCTGGTCGCGATCACCAGCAATTCCAGAGCATCAGCATGCAATTTGCCGCTGTCGCCGCCATCGGCATAAACCAGCGCCGCCACTTTATCTTTAAGCGCCAGAGGCAGCACTAGAACCTGTTCGTTCGCCGGGCTGCCGAATTGTTCGACGAATGGTCCACCCATTTCCGCGATGTTTCCCGGCGTCGCCATCCTATTCTGATACGTGTGGGCTACAGGGCCGGCGTTCAGGTCGAGAGCAAAATCCTTGACGACGTCCTCATCCCCAAAACCGCGGCCTTGCCATCCCGACGCCGCTCCCGCTTTTACAACGAATAGAGCAATGCGAGAGCAGTGCGCGCTTCCCGCGTCCAACAGAGCTCGCAAGACTTCCTTCTGGGTTGTGCCAGCATGGATATTGGAAACCGACTGAACCAGACTGCTGGATGGTTCAGTGGGCGCAGTGCGTTTACTCTCTTCGGCCGGCAACGCTTCCAGCACTTGCTTCACAATTTGTGCCTGCAATTGCGGCAGTTGATCTTCGAAGGCCTGAGCCACGGCGCGCGCTACGATCTGCTCGATCTCGACCTGCTGCGCCTTGTCCCGCTTATCGTTCCGTTCTGCCATGCTCTAGACCGTTTTCCTCGTGGACTCACGCTTGTCGATTAGTATGCGCTTAAGAAGACGCCCTAAATGCTGATTATACGGCACTTGTGGGACCGTCCCAGAGTACGTCGGGACGTGTTCGACTGCGTACCCCTCATCCCTCGACTCTATCGCAAAGCTCATTCCAGTGGAAATCGGAAACCGGTTGGGCAAATCGACAGGTTACCAAGTAGAATAACAGTTCGTTTCGAGTTCAGCGGTTCGTGGTCCGCAAAATACTGCATCGCCCAGAGAATGGAAACCATCCAAAACAAACTAGAGGGGCCTGTCACTGATGAGTTGACCCTGGTACGGGCAGCCAAGCAGGGTGACGACTCCGCTTTTGAAGAACTGGTTCGCAGGTACGATCGTAACGTTTTTCGGATCGCGCAACACATCACACAAAACCGTGAAGATGCGGAAGATGTGGTGCAGGAGGCGTTCCTTAAGGCTTACCGTAACTTGACGAAATTCCAGGAGCAGTCAAAATTTTATACGTGGCTGGTGCGCATCGCCGTCAACGAAGCGTTGATGAAGTTGCGCCGCAAGAAGCCTGAGCGCACCGTATCGCTGGACGAGGACATCAAAACTGAAGATGATTCTCTTCCTCGTGAGATTGCGGATTGGAGCCCCAATCCCGAGCAGCAGTACACGCAGGCGGAGTTGCGGGAGATTTTGAGCAAGACGATCCAAGGCCTTCCCCCAGGCTTTCGAACGGTGTTCGTACTGAGAGATGTGGAAGGACTTTCGACCGAAGAGACTGCGGCGGCTCTTGAACTGAGCGTGCCGGCAGTGAAATCGAGGCTGCTGCGTGCGCGCCTGCAGCTTCGCGAGCGGTTGGGACGTTTCTTCCAGAAACGCGAGAGTGGAGATGGCGACCAGTGAAATGCTCTGAATTTTTGCACGAGCTGACCAATTATTTGGACGGCGTACTCGACCAGAACACCAAGGTCGAGTTGGAAAACCACCTTTCCTGGTGCCACAACTGCTATGTGGTCTGCGACACAACCAAGAAGACCATCGAGATCTATCGTGATTCCCAGCTCTACGAGTTGCCGGAAGACCTTCGCAGCCGTCTCCGCTCCGCCATCATGACGAAGTGCCAGCAGCACAAGAAACGCGGCCCGGAAAGGGTCTGAGTCCGGACTGGCGAAATCTTTTCATTGGCGGCAACCCGGCGGCCCTCGATCGCATATAATAGTTGCCAAGTCGTTGGGGTGTTCCATGGGAACTGCTCGTAGAACAAGCGTTTTCGCCTGCCTGCCTCTTCTGATTTCCTCTCTGTTGTATGGTCCAGCGTTGTATGGTCCAGCGTTGTATGGTCAAACCAGCGATTCGCAACAGCGCCAGACCGGACGGTCCCCGGCATCGAAGAAACCCACTGATCGACCAGCGGAACCGCTTCCCGTGGCAATTCCTTCGAACGCGCCTCACATGTCCAAGCAGACCCGCTTTGAAATCATCCGCGACTTTGAAACCCAGCTGGTTTATGCCCGTACAGCTTTTCCCATGGGTACCAAGGGACTTCAACTCCATCAGGGTGTGATTACGCCAAGCGGCGATGAACTGCAGGCCACGCTCAACCTTTGGGGACCGGCGGTGAAGCCGGGAGATCCAGCGCATATTTCCTTCGTGCAAATTAAGAGCGACCACATCCGGTTCGAGATCAATGGCGGGCCGGTTCAGCGAAAAAAGTGGTACCAACACGTGCAAATCTCTGGTGCCAATGGGCCAGTGACGCAGACAGACGCGCCGCAAACCAATCCTCACGGGTCCTACGTGGAAGTGTACTTCGACAAGTATGTTCCGGAGATAACTGCCGGACAGGTGCGCGATTTGCTGCACCCCGTGCTCGATTTCAACGCGCGCAATAAGGAACAGGCGTATCTGGATACTGTGCCTCCAAAAGTAAAGGAAGCGATTCAGGCGCATCACGTGCTCGTGGGCATGAACCAGGAAATGGTTCTCCACGCCAAAGGCAAGCCGCCCAAGAAGGTGCGGGAGCGCTCCGGTGAAACGCAATACGAAGAATGGATTTATGGCGAGTCCCCGGCGGACGTGGATTTCGTTCGTTTCGTGGGCGACGAGGTCGTCCAGGTCGAGACCATGAAAGTGGACGGGAAGAAAATCGTGCGTACGGAGAAAGAAGTTGTTTTGCAGCCTCCAGACGCAGACAAGCAAGCGAAGACAGAGCCGGCGGAGCGTCCTGCGAATGCGCCCAGTCTCCGGCGGCCTGGAGAAGATTCTCAAGACGTACCCAAGCCCGCAGATGGCGCGGCTCCGTCCCCTCGCGTGCCGCCTCCAGATTTGCCTCAACCCCCGAGTGGGCCGGGAGAGACGGTGCGTGCCCACTAAGCAGACGTGAAGCCCGGGCCTGTGCGTCCCATTTCTTCAACCAACAGAACACCCGCCCAACCGACAATTTCGCTAGAATGCTTGCGTGGCCGTAGCCATCCAATGTCGCGACCTGCGCAAGACCTACGACGGCAAGGTCGAAGCCGTGCGCGGGCTGAACCTCGAGATTCGGACTGGCGAATGTTTCGGCCTGCTGGGACCCAACGGGGCAGGGAAGACCACAACCATTGAAATCCTCGAAGGATTGCTCGAGCCAACATCGGGCGAGGTCTCCATTCTCGGCCACTCCTGGCGTGAGAATGCCCGCGAAATGCGCGAGTGGCTGGGCATTTCGCTGCAGGAGACCCGGCTTTCCGAAAAGCTCTCTGTGCGCGAGACTATCGAACTCTTTGCCAGCTTCTATCGCGAGCCGCGTTCGTCGGATGATGTGCTGGAGCAATTGCAACTCACGGAGAAGGCCGATGCGTGGGTCGGAAGACTTTCTGGCGGCCAGAGGCAGCGGCTGGCGGTGGCCACGGCGCTGGTGTGCAATCCCAAAATTCTCTTCCTGGACGAGCCGACCACGGGTCTTGATCCCCAGAGTCGGCGTCAACTGTGGGACATCATCCGGGAGTTTCAACACGGCGGTGGCACAGTCTTGCTCACCACGCATTACATGGACGAAGCCGAGCGGTTGTGCGACCGGCTGGCCATCGTCGATCATGGCCAGATTATCGCCGAGGGCTCGCCATCAAATTTGATTGAGCGGCTTGGCGGTCATCACGTGGTCGAGTTCGCGGTGAGCGCGAACGGGGACCACGCGGCACTCGATGTTTGGCGCACTCTGCCGAGCGTAGAGTCGGTGCGCGAGGACGATGGCATGGTGGCTTTAAGCGTGAAAGAGCCCCACTTAACGATTCCGGCATTGCTGGAAGCAATCGGGAAGCAAGGACACGAATTGCAACATCTGACCACAAGGCAAGCGAGCCTGGAAGATGTATTTGTAAGGCTGACCGGTCGGCATTTGCGGGAAGAGTAATCGAGGTCACAGGATTACAGGGTGAAGAGGATCAGGAGCATGATGAGAGGTTATCGCTATCTGGTTACCCGAGTAGTAATCGTGGGTGCGGTTCTTTGCGGACCTGCCGCCGTTGCGCAAAGCTCGTTGGTCGACTCGCCAACCGGCTTTCCTCCGCTGGACCAATGGAGGAGCGCGATCATCGCGGGCGACGCCGCGGCTTTGAAAGCGCTCTACAGCAGTGATCCGGCGGCGCAAATCCGGACCAATGACGCTGTGGTCAACGCGGATGCGGACATCGCTTTTTGGCTGGCATTGAAAGCGCACAGCATGAAGCTGGAGATCGTCCGCATAAAGGAGCGGCCCGCCGCCGAGAGCGTCATCTTTAAAGCCAAAGTGCAAACTGCGTTGCCGAATGGCCAAACCATAAACGTGACCGATGCCCAGGGATGGCGCAAGCAAGGAGAGCAGTGGCGGATCGTTGGCGCCGAAAGAACGGATGCGCCCCACCTGACGCAGCCGTCGGACATGAAGAAGAATCTGTACCCAGAGGATGCGGAAGCGCGCGCAGAGATCAAGGAAGCGCAAGAAAAATCTGCAAAGGAACATCAGCGAATCCTGCTGGTTTTTGGCGCGAACTGGTGCTACGACTGCCACGTTCTGGATCTGGCGTTTCACCGCCCGGACTTCTCTTCGGTGATGGCCGGATATCAGGTGGTGCATGTTGATATTGGGCCGGACGGGAAGAAGAACGCAGACCTGGCCACCCAATTCGACGTGCCGCTGGACAAGGGAGTACCCGCACTAGCTGTACTGGACAGCAGCGGGAAACTGGTCGTCAGTCAAAAGAATGGCGAGTTTGAGAATGCTCGAGCGATGACTCCGGAGGCATTACTCGAATTCCTGAACAAGTGGAAATCGGCGGCGAGGTAGCGCAAACCACCGTCTGGTCTCCTCGAGAGCTGTCATCCCGAGCGAAGCGAGGGATCCTTGGTGTTTGCTCATAGCTGCTGGACTGGCGGTGCCGGCAAGAGCCAAGATCCCTCGCTTCGCTCGGGATGACAAGGTGTTTTTTTCAAGTCGTCAATTTTGTGTCGCTTATGAGCATTGCAGAACAGACTCCAAGCACAGAGATAAAGGCCTCGCGCAATCGAGCTCTCCGGCGCAATGGGCGTTGGTCGGGATACCTTCACCTCCTGATGGCGCGCATGTTGGAGCTGAAGCGCGAACCAGAGGTCGTATTCTGGGTGTTCGTATTTCCGCTGCTGTTGGCCACAGGACTCGGAATTGCTTTTCGCAACAAGCCCGCCGACGCCTCCTCCGTCGCGATTGTTGCCGGACCCGGAGCCCAGCGAGCAGCAGAGTTGTTGCAACGCTCCCCGCAACATGCGTCGTTCAAACTCGAGACGCAAGACGATCAAACCGCCCGGAAAGGCTTTCGCCTGGGGAAATACGACCTTGTAATCGAACCAGACGGAAATAATGGGCTGCGTTATCGTTACGATCCGGCGCGCCCAGAGAGCGTCTTCGCGAAAAGTGAAGTAGACAATGCTCTTCAAACCGCCGCCGGACGCAAAGACGTAGTGGCAACCACAGTCGTGACTTCCTCCGAGCCCGGTTCGCGCTATATCGACTTTCTCATTCCCGGCCTGCTTGGCATGAACCTGATGAACTCCGGAATGTGGGGAATCGGATTCGCTCTGGTGGACATGCGGCAACGCAAACTGCTGAAGCGCTTCGTGGGTACCCCCATGCGCCGTGGGGACTTCTTGCTGGCGCTGCTGTCAAGCCGTCTGGTACTGATGATCATTGAGATCGGATTGCTCCTCACGCTCGGCGTCCTCGTGTTCCACATGAAGGTGCTGGGATCCGTACTGGCCATCGTGTTCCTCGGCGCGGTTGGGGCCATTTGCTTTGGCGGAATTGGATTGCTCACGGCAAGCCGGGCGCAGAAAATAGAAAGCGTAAGCGGCCTCATGAACCTCGTGATGATGCCCATGTGGATTTTTTCCGGGGTGTTCTTTTCCTATGAGCGGTTCCCCGCCGTAATTCAGCCCTTGATCAAAGCTCTGCCACTTACTGCCCTGAATGATTCATTGCGCGCCAGCATCCTGGAGGGGACACCGCTGATCCATCAGTGGCCACGACTCCTGGCGATGCTTCTCTGGGGAGGGGTTTCTTTTGTTCTGGCGATGAGATGGTTCCGGTGGACTTAGTTGTTTCTAACTCGCGACGCTGACGCCCGCGGCTATCCAATTTATAAGACTCCCGAAGCTTGGCCTCGTCCGCAAAGTTTAGGGAGAAGTTACGAACGAGGCCGGCTGCGGTGCTTGCGAAAGCACTACGTTACTTACGTCTTCACTAGCTTGGCAGCGGCCTTACGGACCTTCGCCCAGCGTAGTTTCTGCGCCTCGGCAATGCGTCTGCGAGCATCCTTGCTCAAGGTACGACCCGTCCTCTTGAGCCTTTTGCCGCCGGCGTGACCGAGAGCGTCCAGCGCTTTCCCTACTCGTCCCATCTCCTTTTCAAGACGGGAGTATTCTTTCTGCAGGGAAGCAACTACTTTGTTCATCATCATTAACACCCCCTTGCACGTCAGACTAACACGCCTGCACCAACCAGGGAATATATTAGAGAATGACTTTTAGTCAGGCAAGGTTCTGGCAGGAGTAATTCGGGACTACTTTCAGGATGGTCCGGAGATAGGAAGGCCGAAAAGCTTTCTTATCCTGCTCCAAGGGTGGACAAAAAGCGCGGACTCTGACGTGCAGTTGTGGCTTGTTCAAAAGCGAAGGCCAGACGGATCAGAGTCGGTTCGCTCCATGCCCGTCCGAAGAAAGATATCCCCACCGGCAAGCCAGAGATAAATCCAGCTGTAACGTTAATGTTGGGGTAACCGGCGACCGCCGCCGCGTTCGAGCTTCCGCCCGCGACGTGATCGCCATTGAGCAGATCGGTGATCCACGCCGGGCCACCAGTGGGCGCGACCATGGCGTCCAGGTGATATTTATCCATCGTCGCATCGATCCCTTCGGTACGTGCCAGTTGATGGTTCTTCTCCAGTGCGTCAAGGTAAGCCTTGTCGGTGAGCGGTCCTTTGGCTTCGGCTTTCAAAAAGAGATCCTGACCGAAGTAGGGCATCTCTTTCTGGCGATTGCGCTCGTTGAAGTCAATGATGTCCTTCAAGGTATGGACAGGAGCGTTGGGCCCAAGCTTCGCGAGATAGGCATTCATGTCGGCTTTCAATTCGTACATAAAGAGCAGCAATTCGCTCTCGTCGAACTTGCCGAGCGTTTCAATGTCAGCGGGATCGACCAGCGTGGCGCCCTGTTTCTTCATAACATCGAGAGATTGTTCCATGAGCGCGTCGACAGCATCGCTGAAGCCGAAATATTTCCGCGCCACGCCGATGCGCGCCCCTTTCAGCCCATTGGGGTTGCAGAACTGCGTGTAGTCGGTGTAGGACTTGCCTGTGCTAGCCGCGGTGGCCGAATCGTCAGGGTCGACTCCGGTGAGCGCGCCCAGCAGTGTAGCGGCATCGCGCACAGTGCGACACATGGGCCCGGCTCCGTCTTGCGTGTGAGAAATCGGAATAATCCCGCTGCGACTCACCAGGCCGACTGTTGGCTTAATGCCGGCAAGTCCGTTCGAGGACGAAGGGCAAACGATGGAACCATCGGTCTCCGTGCCAATTCCCACGGCGCACAGGTTCGCTGACACGCCCGCTCCTGTGCCCGAACTCGAGCCGCAGGGATTACGATCAAGCGCATAAGGGTTTCTAGTAAGACCACCGCGTCCACTCCATCCGCTGGTGGAATGATTGGACCGAATATTCGCCCACTCGCTCAAATTGGTCTTGCCAAGAATTACAGCGCCCGCCGCCCGCAGTTTTCGCGCCACGAAAGAATCTTGCGCGGGCTTGGAGCCGACCAGGGCCAGCGAGCCAGCGGTCGTCATCATCTTGTCCGCGGTATCGAT
>Ga0307479_10000104_pt1 | contig 85133 bp, 79 predicted proteins | sample atmos_gasesECM4C_FD_203743 | JGI IMG/M metagenome (GOLD analysis project Ga0307479, IMG submission 203743) | Hardwood forest soil microbial communities from Morgan-Monroe State Forest, Indiana, United States - atmos_gasesECM4C_515 | ecosystem: Environmental > Terrestrial > Soil > Temperate... | reverse complement strand
TCATGTGCTCTATGGAGATCTACTATCGGAATTGGCTCACTCTCTGGCGTTTCCGAGCCAGGAAAGCTCCGTTGCAGGATCGGTCGAAAGGTCTTCTCCAAGACCCGTCTGGTGTGCGATTGTTTTCGTAAAAGTGCGTTATTCAGTAGGAGAAACGGGGTAAATAAAGGAAAGGTTAGGAGCACTCTTCCATAGTAACCAAAATATGTCTCCTGAACCGGCAAAAAATGGGCGATCCAGTCTGCATCAAAAAATAAAACCCCGCGTAGGGTAGTCGCGGGTATTCTCCTTCCAGAGTATTCCGGCAGCTGACACGGAAGATAGTTCTGTGCTTTTCGGCAAAACTCGCCGTACTCGCGCTCCTTGAGCGGCACCAAAATTATCAGCCTTTCGGGATTTACAGCTTTCGCAGACTCTTCGACTTCCCACCAAAGCCCCGGAGTATCTCCGGCGCGGAGAATCACGAGCCTAGCATCGGACAGGAGTTTCCGGACGCGTGCGTGCCAATCACCCTCGCCGACATATATACGGGCCGCGCCAGTATAAGGAAGCATTTCGCCCGGCCTGCCAATCGCCACAAAAGGGCCAAGTTTGCCGACGATGTCCGCAATATCTTCTTCCTCGTTGTTGAGTTTGAATCCTGCGATTCCGAATCGTTGAGCAACCTTGGGATCATCCTCAAAGGAGCGAAGGTAGAGCACCGGCGCTCGCTTGTCGTCCGACAGAACAGTGGTGGCAGAGGGTGCTTCGATTCTCTTAGCGCGTTGGAAGAGGCGAAACCCAAAGATTAAGAGCGAGCCACTCACCGCTACGAGTAACAGCGCGCCTAAGCCTCCAAGAACATCGATGCCTTGCTCCACTAGAATCGCGATTGCCGTGAAGGCTCCGAGCATGCAAGCGATGGCCGCCAGACGTAAGCGCCCCTGCCTAACTTGCGGATCGAGCCCGGCTCGCCCCGCCCAGACAGCGCTCACCAAGGCTTTGATGACTCGAAAGGTACTTGTGAAGAACAGAGCTAGGAAGGCTAGTGCGAGGAGAACGATCGTTACGCCGAGGAAAGTGTTACTCACAGATATCCTCTAGTTGTCGACAGACGTTCACACTGTGTATCACAGGTGAGTTCAGTTGTCATTAGGCAAACGCGCTAGTGAAGTGGAGTCGTGCTAGATGCCGCCCTCGAAAATCTTCTTCGACAAGTACCGTTCCGCCGAGTCGGGAATGATCGTCACCACACGCTTCCCTGCTCCGAGCCTGGCCGCGATCTTCAGCGCGGCAAATACCGCAGCACCGCCGCTCGAACCGGAAAGCACACCTTCCTCTGCCGCCAAACGCTTGACAGTGTCGAAAGCCTCATCATCCGTGACTTTGATGACCTCATCGCACACCGACGGGTCAAAGGTTTTCGGAATGAAACTGTTGCCAATGCCTTCCACTTTATGTGGCCCGGGCGGACCACCGCCCAGTATTGATCCTTCGGTCTCGACTGCAAATGCCAAAGTCCGCGGCAGGCGCTCTTTCAGATAGCGCCCGACACCGCTAAATGTTCCGCAGGTACCGCAACCCAGTGCAACGGCATCTACTTTTCCATCCATCTGTTCAAAGATTTCGCGGGCGGTGGTTTCGTAGTGGAAGTCAGGATTGGCGGGATTTTCGAACTGCGCTGCCAGAAATGAGGCAGGATCTTCAGCGGCGAGTTCTTTTGCTCTCTTGATTGCGCCCTGCATGCCCTCAGCGTCTGGTGTACGGGTCACCTCGGCGCCGAGGGCCCGCATGATCATGACCTTTTCCTCTGAGAATTTCTCGGGCACGAACAGCCGGACCTTATAACCACGATTCACGCCGATCAGCGCCAACCCAATGCCGGTATTTCCCGCTGTCGCCTCGACAATCGTCCCGCCGGGCGCCAGCTTCCCTTCCTGCTCGGCGCGCCGAATAATGCCAATGGCCGCCCGGTCTTTCAGGCTGCCGCCGGGATTCAGATACTCCAGCTTGGCAAACACCTCGGCCGATCCGGCGGGAACCAGCCGTTTCAACCGCAACATGGGAGTTTCGCCGACCAGATCGGTAATGTCGTCGGCGACGCGCAGGCGGGACATTGCAGAACTTTTAGAACTCACTCTACAGGGTACGAGTAGAGGGAAGAATCGTCAATCGGCCCAGGCGTAGCAACTCAGCGTCAAGCTCGTACGTTTTACTCTGGAAAATTGTTCGGTAGTCTTTCGCGGTTAGTACGTAGTTTTGCCATTACGTTTGCCACTTGTACGTCGGTCACTTGCTGCGACCCCACCTGAATTAGTAAAACCTAACCAAGTTTAGTGCGGATCTTCTTTGTTACTGCCGTATAGCTGGCTGCTTTCTAAAAAACTGCTTTTCATGAGGGGGCTCATGTATCGCCGAATTGTCGGCTTCGTCTTCGTGTGTCTTTGCGCAGCTCAGACCATGCTGCACGCCCAGGATTTCAAGATTTTTGACCGGGATGTGCAAATTCACGGATTTGCCACCCAGGGATTCGTCCACACCAACGAAAACAACTGGCTGACGATGGAGACCACCAACGTCGGAAGTGGCGAATTCTCGGATTTCGGCGCCAACGCGTCGACTCAGATTACCGACAATCTCCGCATCGGGGCACAGTTCTACGACCGCAACCTTGGCGGAATTGGGAAATGGTATCCGACGCTCGATTGGGCGTATGCGCAGTACAAATTCAAGCCCTGGTTTGGCATCCGCGGAGGCAGGGTCAAGACCGTCCTCGGTCTCTATAATGACACCCAAGACCTCGACTTCCTGCATCCATTTGCGTTGCTCCCGCAGAGCATGTACTCCATCGACGTGCGGGATTCGACCATCGCCCACGACGGTGGCGACCTATTCGGCGACATCCATCTTGGTTCCAAGTACGGCTCGCTGTCTTACACCGCATATGCCGGCCACCGCAGCAATAGCACGCACGGCGGCGTCGCCTATCTCATAGCCAGTGATGGGCTGGTTTTCAACTATCTTCGGGTATCCAATACGGCGGCGACCTGCGCTGGCAGACACCCCTCAAGGGCCTGCTCATCGGCGCATCTCGCCTGAACCAGCTGAATGACGGGTCATACACCTTCAATAGCCCGGGTGGTCCGGTCCCGATCAAAAATTCCGACAGAGCAGACTGGATCAACCAGTTCTACGGTGAGTACACATGGAAGAAACTGCTATTGGACTCGGAATTTCGCCGCTCCTGGGACGATACCGGGACCCCAGGCGTCGATGAAAGCCAGATTGACGTTCACGCTTGGTATGTGGCCGGAGCCTATCGGATTGTGAAGCGCTTGCAAGTCGGTTCCTACTACTCGCATTACTGGGTTAATTTTCCGATAGCCAACCTTACCCCCGCTGGCATTGGCCACTCTGACGACAAAGTCGTTACCGGACAAGTCGACATAAACCGGTATTTCAACATCAAGATCGAGGGTCACTTCATCGACGGATATGGCTATCCGGCTGTCTCGCCTATTGGCTTCTACTATGCCAACAACCCGAACGGATTGCAGAACGACACCAAGGCCCTGGTAGTCAAGGGTGGATTCAACTTCTAAAACGAGGGATCATCCATGAAAAATGCGACGAAGTATCTCAAGATGTTTATCGCCGCTGCCGGGTTGATGCCTCTCTTCATCGGGCAAGCCTATGCGGGAAACATAAAAATTATTGCCAACCCCAGCGTAAAGGCTGATTCTATCTCATCCGCTGAACTCAAGAGTGTATTCCTGGAGGAGAAAAGTTCGCTGAGCGACGGTTCTCGCGTCGAACCGGTGCTCACTCGGAGCGGAGATGCTCACGAAGCGTTCGTAAAAGAATATCTGGGTAAGACGGATTCGGACCTGCAAAACTACTATCGCACTCTCGTATTTACAGGCAAGGGCTCAATGCCCAAAACAGTCAGCTCCGACAGTGAGGTCGCTGCCTATGTCGCCAAAACCAGTGGTGCCATCGGCTACGTAAGCTCGGAGACAAGTGCAGATGGTGTTAAGACACTCGCCGTCCAAGGTGCGGAGAATGACGGATCGAGAAGGCTGATTACCAGGGTCGATCCCATCTACCCGCCCACCTTAAAGAACAATCGCATCGGTGGAGTGGTGCGCTTGAAGGTGATCATTGCCGCCAATGGCAGCGTTGAGTCGGCCTCGTTACTCGGAGGAAATCCCATTCTCGGTGAATCTGCAATCACTGCCGTCGAAAAGTGGGTTTACGCACTGGGGTCATCAAAAACCAAGACCGAAGTCAGCATCCCGTTCGATCCGGGGTATTGAGACACGGGTTGGTTATACAGAACAGCTCGAATTGGCAATATAGTACTACCCCTCATAACTTGAGGGGTGTTTTTTTAGTTCTGATCTACTTGCTCGCTGAACCTGCCGGCGTGGCTCCAGCGTAATATCCGCTTTTGGTGCGGACCGTCATTTTGCTACGACCTTTCATCTTGGCCTCGACCTTCACCATGCGGAACCCCCCCGTGCCGCGCGGATTGGTGGGCTTGTAGCCGATCGTGTACTGATTGCGGATATCGTGCGCGACGGTCTTGCTGATCTCATCGACTTCGTCGAGCGTCTTCGGGAAAAATGCAATCCCTCCCGTACGCTGCGCGATGATTTCCAACGCGCGCTTGGCCCGCTTGGGATGCTCTTCATCGCCCAGAATGCCGATGGCATAGACTTGGGGGCCGTTTTCTTCCTGCAATTGTTTTACGGCCTGCTCTAGCGTCTCATTGCTGGCGTTGTCCTCGCCGTCGGTGACTATGAACAGGACCTTCTTTTCAAGGCGCGCGTTGCGTTTGAGATGGTCGGCCGAGGCCACGACTGCGTCATATAGCGCCGTACCGCCGCGCGCGTCAATCTTTTCCAGTGCTTCCTTCATTTTCAGAAGATCATTAGTGAAATCCTGATCGAGATAATATTCGTCGTTGAAATTCACGACGAATACCTCATCGCGCGGATTGCTCGACCGCACCAGATTCAATGCAGCCTGATTCACTTTGTTCCGCTTTTCCCGCATCGAACCTGAATTGTCGATGACGATGCCCATTGCCACAGGAATATCCTCGTGACGGAACGAAATAATGTTCTGCGGCTTGCCGTCCTCAAAAACGGTGAACGCGGCCTTATCTAGATTCGTCACCAGATGCTGTTTGTCGTCGATAACAGTTGCATGCAGCAGGACTTCGTCGACGTCCTTCTTGAAAACGAAGACGCCCTGGTCGTTGAGATTTTTATCCGGATTTTCTTGTGCTTTCGGAGATGCGGAAAGTTTTGCCGGTGCGGGAGAGGATGGCTTTGACTGATCCTGAGCCGGAGAAGCCTGCTGTTGCTGATCTTTTGCTGGCTGATCTTTTGAAGATTGAGTCTGTGAAGGTTGGCTTTGCGACGGTTGTGTGTCGCTTTGAGTCTGAGGCTGCGGCTGTTCCTGCGTCCGCGCGGGAATTGCTACAAGCATCCCGGCAGCGATCACTAACGTGGAGAAAAACAGAACCTTGAAGGCCCTATTCGACAGGCGCGTAATATCCCGTCCTGGCATACACCCGTAGAGGCGGCAATCCTTTCGGTGGCAGCAGCTTCACTTTTATCTTACGCCATTTGCCGTCACGCACAACTTTGTTCGGCCTATAGCCCAGGACATATTGATTACGCAATTCGATTCCAATCTTGGTGGCCACGTCGGCCAGATCATTGGGGTTGTCGATGGTGAAAGCGCGACCGCCGCTCAACTCCGTAATATCGCTCAGCAGTTGCGGACCAAGCCGCTCCTCCATGGCCGAGGCATAGCGATCGTAGATGCCGATGGCATAGATCATCACATCGGCTTCTTTCACCACCGAGCGAATTTCGTTCTCCGTGTAGCGACTGTGATTGTCGCCGCCGTCGGAAATAATCAGCAGCGCCTTCTTCGGATACTTCGCCTGCCGCATCTTGCTGACGCCCATGTAAATCGCGTCGAGCAGCGCGGTACGCTTGCGAGGCACCGCGAACACCAGCTTGTTCTGGATCTCATCAACCGAACTGGTGAAGTCGCTCACCTCCTCTGGTTCGTCAGAGAAGGTAATCATGAAAAATTCGTCCTGCGGGTTCGCAGTTTTGAAGAATTCGATCACCGCGTCTTTCGCGCGGTCCATCTTGCTGCTCATGCTGCCGCTGGAGTCAAAAATCACGCCCAGAGAAACCGGAGCATCTTCGCTCGAGAATGTACGAATCTCCTGTGCTGAATTGCCTTCGAAGAGCTGGAAATTGTCCTTCTCCAGACCGGTGACGAGGCGGTTCATCGGGTCGGTGATCGTGACCGGAACCAGCACGAGGTCAACGTCAACCTTCAATGGGCGCACATGGGCATTCATTCCGGCAGGAGTAGACGAGACCAAGTCCGTCTTGATCGGCTCCTTGTCGGCAGCGTTCGTGGGTTTCTCGATCTCGCGCGGCTGCACGTGGACGTCATTGACGTCGGTTTGGCCAAAAGACGCGACCGTCAGGCACAGGACCGCGCAAGCAGACAAAACAATTGCCCGCACACAATAATTGGCAATCACGTGATTTCGACGCAGCCGAGCATAGGTCAGATTCCGGCCGGAATCCGCACGGTCACAAAACAGGGCCTCAGGGCGAGATGACCGGCGCCCTTCGTCTTTCAGGCGGGCCATAAATACCTCAATGTGGCGGATGTTACCACAGCTTTTGCCCGGCAGCGCAAAGGATTTTGTCAAATTTCAAGGACAAAGTCCCAAAATGTCCATTGCTCCTGCCTTTTTGTCGCGACTTGTGCAAACTGCTGCACCTCGCTTACAACGATTCAAGCAAATGCGCAGCACGCGCGCCGTTCTCTCTATCTTGTTACAATCAAACGTTTCCTATGGCTGACATACTTCCTTTTCGCGCTCTCCGCTATGACCTGAATCGAGTAACTGCCGGACAGGTGGTTACCCAACCCTACGACAAAATCACTCCTGCCATGCAGGACCGCTACTACGCTGCCAGTCCGTATAACCTCGTCAGGATCATCCTGGGCCGCTCTAAACCGGACGACAATACGGCACACAACGTATATACGAGAGCTGCTGCTTTTGGCAGGGATTGGCGTGCCCAAGGCATCCTCCAGCAGGACGCACAGCCCTCGATTTACGCCTACTCTCAGACCTTCACCGCGCCCTCAGGAACCAGTTTCGAGCGCCGAGGATTCATTGCCCTCGGCCGGGTTGAAGATTATTCGGCGAAAATCGTCTTCCGTCATGAACAGACACTAGCCAAGCCCAAGGCTGATCGCCTGGATCTGCTACGCGCCACGCGTACTCACTACGAACAGCTTTTCCTCCTCTACGAGGATTCCGGCGAGATCGCTTCCCTGCTGACTACAGGTAGTGCAGTTGCCCCTACGATCGAAGTCAACGACGAATATGGAGTCGCACATCGCGTCTGGCAAGTTTCCGATCCGAACGTTGTTAGTTCAGTTCAAAAAGGCATGCGTGATAAGAAACTCGTGATTGCTGACGGCCATCACCGCTACGAAACCGCGCTCAACTTTCGCAACGAATCCCGCCAGACAGCAGGCGGAAGTTTAAAACCTGACGCGCCCTACGAATACGTCATGATGACATTCGTCAACATGAACGACCCGGGCTTGCTAATTCTGCCCACGCATCGCGTAGTTCACTCGCTCGATTCGTTTTCCGTGGACGACTTTCAGAGCGCATCCCGAAATTTCTTTGAAGTGGAAGAAATCGACCCCGCACTCGATGCTACCCGCGCAGCAGCGATCCTAGTTGAGCGCGGCCGCGCTGGAACCGCATTGCTGGCCGTCACCGCAAACCGCGCCTTCATCCTCGAGAAACCCAAGCCTGCCGCCTCACAGTTTCTCGCTGGACTCTCGCCCCGCCAGCAGTCGCTCGACGTAGTACAGTTGCACAAGGTATTGCTCGAAGAAGCGTTGAAGCTCTCGGAGGAATCGATTCGCAATCAGCAGAACCTCTCTTATGTGCGCGAAGCGGCTGAGGCACTGGCTCTCGTTCGTGGCGAAGCGCGCAAGGAAACATCCTGGAAAGGTGCAGCCAACATCGCCTTCCTTATGAACCCCTGCCGTGTTCAACAAGTACGCGACATTGCCTTCGCTGGAGAAGTCATGCCGCAGAAGTCCACCGATTTCTATCCCAAGCTGCTCAGTGGCCTGACCGCTTATGCGCTGGATTGATCTTTCGGGTAGCGCCGGCGTCTCGCCGGCTGTCTGGAGGGCGTCTCGCCCTCCGGCCCTCACCACATTCGCAATGATTCTGTTGTCAGCGATCCTCCTCTCCGGTGCTGCTCCCGAAAAACATCTCACCATCTACTCCACCGCCGCTAACTATTCCCTCCCGCTGGTCCAGCGCGAGGGACGCGACTACGTTGGCCTGCTCGAAGTGCTGGAACCTCTAGGTAAGGTGAGCGCACGCACCGAAGGAACGCGCTGGCGACTGCGTTTCTTTCGCATTGACGCGGACTTTCAGATCGGCCGGGGCCGCGCCCGCGTTCACGGATACGACGTTGACCTTCCTGCCAAGTTTCTACTCGAAAACGGTCGTGGACTCGTCCCGGTCTCGGCTCTAAGCCTGCTGCTGCCCCGCATTCTCGGCGGGCCGGTCACACTGCACGAAGACGCTGGACGCCTGTTCATTGGCAGTGTCGCCACGCACTTCACCGCCTCTCTAGCCTCGTACAATCCTCCGCGCCTGGTCTTCAATTTCACTTCACCGGTGAATCCCACGATTGCCACAGACGCGGGAGGAATTCGGATGACGTTCTCCCGTGAGCCGATCGTCGCACCGGCCTCGATGAATCTGACTTTCGGCAGCAAAGCCATCTCCTCAGCCAGTTACGCCGAAGGCAACGGGGCTGCGATCGTGACCGTTCACTCGTCAGTTCCCGTGATGGCAAGTTTCAGTAACGACGGAAAAACAATCACGGTGGCTCCGACCTCTGTTGGAACAGCTGCACAGAACGCAACTCCGCCTGCACAAGGCACTCCATCGCCCGCGGCTCCATCACCCGCAACGTCCACGCCCGGCGCGCCCGCACCGCCAACGCAGGCGTCAACATCCTCAGCCACACCCCCACCCCAAATCTGGCGCCGCTACTTCGCCGTGGTCGATGCCAGCCACGGAGGCGACGATCACGGCGTGACGCTCAACCCATCGCTGCTTGAAAAAGATGTAACTGTTGCGCTCGCCCGCAGCCTACGTCAGGAACTCGAAAGCCGCGGCATCACCACACTGGTGTTGCGCGACTCCGATGCCAATCTTTCGCTCGATCAGCGCGCGGTTTTCGCCAATGCCGACCATGCCGCCATTTACATCGCGCTGCACGCCGCCTCCAACGGACACGGCGTACGCATCTACACCGCGCTGCTTCCTTCCGGTGATGATGACCGCGGCCCGTTTCGCTCCTGGACTACCGCGCAGCACACCGCGTTGCCTCTCAGCCAGAGCGCTGCATCTGCTGTCACTGCGGAATTCCAGAAGCGCCAGATTCCCGTTCGATTGCTGGCCGCCCCGCTTCGTCCGCTGAACAATCTCACCGGGGCCGCCATCGCTGTCGAAGTCACGCCCCAGGGAACCGACCTCGCACAACTCACCGCCCCCGATTATCAGCAACTTGTCACCAGCGCCGTAGCGACCGCCATCGCCAGCGTGCACGATCAACTCGGAGCCGCACCATAGAGGACGCACCCATGATCCCCCGCCATCTTGTGATCACCGTGGCCTTGCTGCTGGTCGCCGCACTCGGCATGAGCCTCTACGCCTGGCACATGCGAAAGGCCGTCGTTGCTGCCACTCCGGCGGCATCGCAAGACACGCGCCCACTCCTGGCACCGGTGGCCGGGCCAACCGAGCAAGTCATTTTATTCGTAGCCCACGACGAAGACGGAACTCTCCGCGCCATCTCCGCGAAAATCCCCATGCCCTCGGGACGCCAGCAGCGCACCGAAGAACTGCTGCGCGCACTGCTCTCTATTTACCTCGATAAGTCTTCAACTCATGTCCTTGGTCCCGGCTCCGACATCCGCAGCGTTTTCTTGGTCGACCCAGGCGTGGCAGTCATCGATGTAAACGCGGCCTTCGCCGACACACATCGCTCTGGCATTTTGGTCGAGGAGCTGACCATCGCATCGCTCATTCATACTGTCTCTGCGAATACTCCAGGGATCCAACGCGTGAAAATTCTGGTGGACGGAAAAGAACGCGACACGCTCGCCGGCCACGCCGAGCTGTCCGATTTCTATGACGTGACAGCAGTGAATCAGTTGGTAACGCAGCTGCAATCCACTTTGTAACCTAGCCACAAACAAAACACAGAGGACACAGTGCCGCCAGAGGATTTCCTCTGTCAGATCCTGTGCCCTCTGTGGTTGTGATTTCGGAAACGAATCCCTACTTCACATCGCCGGCAAAAGCACCGGGCCTTTTCAAAAGATTGGGTTACCCCTGTTTTTCCAACCCTTCAATCTCGGCTTTCGCTCGCTCCAGAATCTCGCGAATCTTTGCGATTCGCGCCGAATCGTGGGAACCGCGAGTCGCGGCGCGTAGCGCCGCTTTCATCACACCGGCTGCGGGACGCATCACCTCCGCGCCCTCTGGCCCCATCCACGGACCCCAATCTCCGGCTTGCTCCGCGCGCTGCCAGATCCGTTTCACCGTGTCGGCCTCGCGCTGTAGTTCGGACCGCCCCGCATCGGTCAGCGAATACGTTCGCTTCCCCGACGCCTGATCCGAGGTCACCAGTCCCTCATCCTCGATCTGCTGTAACGCCGGATAAATCGCTCCCGCACTCGCCTTGTAGATTCCGCCCGACTTCGTCTCCAGTTCTTTCATTAGTTCATAGCCGTGCTTGGGACCGCTCTCCAACATCGAAAGCAGCGCCAGCCGGATTTCTCCCGGCCCAAAGAATCGCCCCCAACGCCCTCCGCGGCCCCAGGGAAATCCACCACCGATAAACGGCGTGGCCACTGCGCCCCGCCACCAACTTCCACATCTTCCATACATATTCGAAACTCCTTCAAGATTGTGTTGCACGATGACAGTCACGCGACCTTCAATTTGCGGAACCCGGACTCCACGATGGCGTTCGAGTTCTCTCATCAAAATCTGGTCGGTATAACTGTCGATCATGCTTTATGTATATCTATAGATATATCTACTGTCAATATGGATACAATAACTTCTTCGCCAAAACAAGTTGCACCTCGACGAATACGGAAGGCGTCATCCTGAACGACGGCGAAGGCGCCGTGAGGGACCATACGTTGCCTGGATAAACCGATGACGCGGACGAGAGTACCCGGGTGCTTGCAGTGAGGACGATCCGATTCACTGCCTTTCTACTGCACGAACTCCCTACGATCCCTCAGAGGGCTTTCGCCCTCCTCAGGATGACAAGGTGATGAGGGCCTCGGGACTCACAACTCGTAACCTGGGATTCGTAACTCGGGGACTCACGACTCGCAACTCATTTACAATCCCGCGATGACGTTCTACCGCTCCGACAACCGCTCCCCCGATCAGCTCCGCCCCGTATTGATCACGCCCGACTTCATCACCACGGCCGAGGGCTCCGTTTTGATCGAAGTCGGCAATACCCGCGTCATCTGTACCGCATCGATTGAAGAGACCGTCCCAACCTTTCTGCGCAATTCCGGTAAAGGATGGATCTCCAGCGAATACAGCATGCTTCCCCGCTCTACGCTGACCCGCACGCCGCGCGAAGTCGCCAAAGGACGCCCCAGCGGACGCACTCACGAAATCCAGCGCCTCATTGGACGCAGCTTGCGCGCCATCACCGACCTCGCTCGCCTCGGCGAGCGCACCATCTGGATCGACTGCGATGTCATCCAGGCCGACGGCGGCACACGTACCGCCTCGATCACCGGTGCGTTCGTCGCGCTCGGCCTCGCACTTGAAAAATTGGTGGATGCGGGAACGCTGACCGCGGTCCCGCTGAAAGATTTCGTCGCTGCCGTGAGCGTGGGAATTGTCGACGGAGAAATTCTGCTCGACCTCTGCTATGAAGAAGACTCGCGCGCCGACGTCGACATGAACTTCGTCATGACCGCCGGCCACAAGATGGTCGAAGTGCAAGCGACCGCTGAACACCAGGTCTTCGACGAGCAGCAGTTACAAAAGATGCTATCGCTCGCCCGCGAAGGCGTGAAACAGCTGATCGCCAAGCAACAAGTGGTGCTGAGCGCGCTGACACTGAGGCAATAACTGCTTATAAGAACTACCGTCTGTTCGATCAACCATGCTAGTATCTTTAGCCTGCCACCCAATCTTGATCTTAGTTGGAAGCTCATGGAAAGAATTCCGCTTTGGCTCATCGGAATAGCGCTGCTTGCGTCTGGCCTATCCATCTCACATTATCTATCTAACTGGTTATTACCCGCCAGGACGGGTGAAGCTTTAGTAGTTGCCGGCGTTCTTTCTCTGGTCGTCGACCCACTCCTAAAGGCCAGATTAGTGAGAGAGGCTTCTGCCGGAATTTTTCCGCATATGCTCGGTTTCGACCAGCCACCGGAGGTCAAAGACCGGCTGAAGGAGTTGGCTCTAGACACAGTTCTGTACCGCAAAGACTTTAAGATTCGCTGTTCATTTACCCGAACACAAGATGGAACAAAACTGTACATTGAATATGAATACGAGCTGATTAACCCGAGCGCATCCGCCAAGAAATTTAAGCAAGCCCTTAGATTGGAACCCGCCCAAAAACCAAAGGTGCATGAATTTTCACTGACTAAAGGTGGCAACTGGGTATACAGGAAACCAGAGAAGGAAGGACTGCAAGGTCCTATGTGGGTAGCGGAAGGGAAGGAAATAGAGATTGACCCCAGTTCAGCAGGAACACGTTATTTTTTCTCTGCGAAATATACTATCAACCTCCCCTCTGAGTTCTACTGGCACTTAGCTTTTGGGTATCCTACGATCAATGTCCACGTAGACCGGATAGTACCTGACGATCTCGTCGTTACACACGCCGACTATCCACTCCGTAATGAAGATTTGCCAATATACAGGAGGCTGTTTATGCCGGGCGAACGGATTGATTTCAGGTGGAATGTACGAGCGCTCCCTCCAGCAACTCATTCCTCTTCTTCGCAGACACCACCGTCACCCCGTTCCATGTGAATCTCTCCTGCAAATCTTCCGACAACAAGAGCCTGCATCCCGCCGCGGAGGCGGCAGCGAGAATTACTGCGCCCCAAATGCCGAACCGGGAAGAGCACGGCTGGAAGCCCGTACCCTAGCAGGATAGAGTTTGAAAGAGAGGTGTTTGTCACCTAGGGGGATCGTGACTCAGGCCCGCAGCCACTGCATAAAAGTCTTAAACTTCTGTTGTTCCAATCAAGTGGTGTTTTCCGAAGCTCACAGTTCGCAATTTTGTTGCGGCAGGGGACTTTTTTTCTAAAAACGTAACCAGGGTCGAGAAACCCTTCGTAATACGATCGTACAAATCATCGAAGCATCTCTCGTACTTTCGTCTTGAGGCTGCGTCTTCGTGGTCCGGCGAGGGGTCTTCGATATCTCCCGTTCCGCCGAAGAATTCTGAGATCAGATGTGTTTTTTGCTGGATTTCATCACGGACGATCCGTCGATCCGAGTTGCTGCTTGGATAGTCCTCGAACAAAGTTAATAACCTGTTCAATATGGTCCGGTCTGCCGCTAGTATTAGGTCCGCTTCAAACAAGAATGCGACTCCTGCCCTTCGAGGTCGATGCGCTTCCAGCCAATTTTTCTCTAGTCCGTTCTGCACAACCTCAATGGCTGTCTTCGCTGCACGTGCCCCGGTGGAATGAAAAGCCGCCCGCGATTCGACACGAACGCCGGTGAAAGTCTCCTTCTCCAAAAGATGATTGGTGATTGCCTTTGCCATTGCACATCGATCTTGTCCACCCCAGCTGACAAAGATGATTAGTTTTTCATGATCGCGTTTCCGAACTCCCGTTGACTTCAGCCACTCAGCAACTTGTCCCAAGACCGTTGGTGTGACATTCCGAAAGTCAAATTCCTTGTACAAATACCCAACGAGATCGGCGGGCAATTTCCTCAACCGCTTCTCTTTTAGAAGCAGGCACTCTCGCCGGAGCGAAATCATGTAGCCCAGTTCCAAACTGACGTTAGGATTGAAGTACGGTTCGTCGAAATCCTCGAACACCGCTACGCCAAAGTGGCACCCTTCCATACAGAATTGAACTTTCGTCCACAGCTCGTTCCCGGGGAGATTCGGATTGTCCGCTCTCACAAACTCAAGTCCAAACGCATGAACACCAGCCGAAACCGCGTCTGAGAGCACTCTATGATGTTTCGTCTTGCGAAAGCGTGTCATCAGAAACAGGTTCGACTCGGGGACGATAAACGGTTGCACTTTAAAAAGAGGATTTTCGAGCATCTTCACGCTTCCTGGTTGAAACTTGAGCGAAGCAGGTATCATACGCGCCACTGGATGCTATTTTTGTCGCCGCCAAAATCAGTGGTGGTGCAGTTTGAGGATTCGTATCAGGGCATGCCTTTTAGGCATGCCATACATCGGAGAAATCGAGGAGCAGCTTCCCCGCCGTAGAAGCACACAGGGCCAGCCTAGCGGCTAAAGCCCTTTTCGTCTGGCAGAGCAGCTACGGCATCGCTGAAGCGATGCCCTGATACGAATCGTTTGTCAAACTGCACCACTACCCAAAATCTCGACATAGTGACCCGCCGCCGGGGTGTCCCATTCTTGCGCGATCTTTTGCGCAAGGGTGGGATTTCCCCGGGTGTACGCCGACTGGGATTTTCTTCAGTCCCCGTTCATCTTTCCTTAACATCGCGGGAGTAGTCTGCACGACATTTGAACCCACTGAGTCCTGTGAAAGATCCGAAGTGCGCAGGCGCACATATCCAATTCGCTGCCTCTGCTACGAAAAATAGAAGGAAAACACTGTCCTTGCTGATCGCGCGGACGGCGCTTATCCTGGCGCATCTGATCGTTTCGACCGCTCCGTACTCAAACGCGACGGCGATTGTGATTCTGCGCGGCCCTCGCGGCACTAAAATGATCGTGGCGGCGGACAGTGAATTTGCTATCGCGGGAGCCACTCCGGCAAAGGCCTGCAAGATTGTGCAGGTCGAGAGGCGTTACTGGACTGCGATTTCGGGATTGGCCTCTGAGCCTGAGACCCATTTCGACGCCTTTGAGATTGCCGCAGCGGCAGCCTCCCATCACCCAAACAGCCTCGACGATATTGCAATCGAAGCGCGGGACAGGACTTTGGCAGTCCTGCCTGCTTCGTTGAAACACGAACGCAAAGTGGTTGGGGAAAAGACATTCTGGCATGAGCACGAGGATGGCTTCGACGCCCAGGAGGAAGCCTTCTGGGGAGTCGAAGACGGAACTGTGCGCCTGGTCTACGTTCAATTCGTCTTGCACCGTAAAAGATTTGGCCGCATCCGACTGTCGGCGGCCATACACACGTGTCCCGGTGATCTTTGCCCAGACCAGGCGTCTGCCATTGCGGTTTTCCTCGGGCATCATAAGGTCATCGACAAATTCCGCACCGAGAATGCGGACTGGGCTGCGCGAGGCACCATGGAATCCGTGGCGAAACAGCTGATAGAGATGGAAATCGAGAGTGAGCCGGACTGCCACTGCTCGGCGCCCGTCACGATGTTGCGCATGGACAGGTTTGGCCATGCGAATTGGGTCGACGAGATGGGCCCGTCCTGCCAAATGCCGCACTAGCGCACATCTCGCTGCAAAAAATTGACCCTCACTCCTGTTGACAAACTCCAGTAACAAAAAGCATGATGTTCACGACTCACCAGAGTTAGTCCCCCCAAAAACAGTTAGGGTTTTCGACGCGTTCCATCCGCCGTCGGCGCACACGTGTGCGTGTACGACCAGGCTGGATCAACTCACCACTGCCCGAACCTGATCTCTGAGGAGGGATCCAAAAATGAATTTCCACAAATTCACCATCGCCACTCTCGTCGCACTCACCCTGGCAACCACCACTTCCATGCTCGCGCAGTCCCAAGCCGCGTCCCACGTCGTCAACACCGGTCCTCTCGAACGCTTGCTGGGACTTGGCACGTATCGACAGCCGTCCGCAGCCGCTGCCGTCAGACCTGTACCGGATGCGGTAGCTCTTGGACTGGCGACTGCGAAGGTCTATCACTTCGCCTCCGCGGACTATCCCGGGTCTTCTATGTCACTCGTTTTGGATGAGAACAATACAACGGTCGTGGGCTTTTCTGACCTCGGCGGCTTCACTTTGCGCTTCGGAATCTATCAGGTTCCCAGAGTGCCCGGATCAACGGGCTCCTTGCTGACCGGAATCAATACAACCGGAGAGATTGTTGGCATTTACTTTGATCTCAGCGGAAACCAGCACGGATTTCTCGACAATGCCGGTACCTTTACTACTCTCGACATTGGCGGTGGTGGCACAACCACGCCTTTCGACATCAATGACTCCGGCGAAATCGTTGGTTATTACATGGACGCCAGCAGCGTGAGTCATGGTTTCTCCACCTTGGATGGCGGCGCCACCTACACAATTTTTGACGTGCCGGGCGCTACTTTGACCCAGGCTGCCGGGATAAACTCCTCTGGCACCATCTCCGGCCTCTGGATTGACTCCAAGTCCGTGAACCATGGATTCCTCTACAGTGGCGGTATTTTCACCTCAATCGACTTCCCCACAGCCACTGGTACGACTGTAATCGGCATCAACGACAGCAACGAAGTCGCCGGTTACTATACCGATGCAGCCAAGGTCAATCACGGTTTCGTTTACTCAGCTGGCAACTTCAATCAGGTCGACGTCGCAGGAGCCAGCGCAACGCAACTAACCCGAATCAAAAACAAAGGCCAGATCACGGGTATCTATACCGACTCCAACAGCGAACAGCACGGATTAACCGGCCGCTAGCCCATTGCAAAAATGATCCAGATGCGTGCCCCATTTCTCGCGTTCCCTTCGACAGGCTCAGGGCAAGCTTTGCGCGAGAAGTGGGGCTTTTTCTCACCCACCTGAGCTTTCGTCATAACAACGCCTATCGGTGCATCTACCCTCAGCCACGGTCGCTTGTGCTAGGATTTCCTGCTTAGTATTTTTCACCTTTCCGGTGGACCAATCCTGGAGGAATGACTTTTATGCGTATGAGTTGGCTGGTGTGTGTTTTGTTGGGAACAATGGCTTGGGGTCAAGCCGCGCCCGGAGCCCCTTCCCCGGCGCAGCCGGCTCAGGCTCCGATGCCGGGGGTGATGAAAGCGTCCCCGGCAGCCGCAACCGATACGTCTGCTTCAGTTCCGGACGATGCTGCTGTGATCACGGTAAAAGGCGTGTGTCCAGCGACGCCCAAACCCGCAGCGGCTAAGGGAGCAACAGCAAAGCCCGCGACCGCAGCTAAGACATCCGCTGCCGACTGCAAGACGGTTATCACCAAGGCCGAATTTGAAAAGCTGGCCAATGCCGTAGCTCCCAATGTGACTCCGCAGTTGAAGAAGCAGCTGGCCGGTGTTCTGCCGCGATTTATCGCCATGTCCGATGAGGCCAAGAAAGAAGGCCTGGACCGGCGACCGCAGTTTGCCGAGACCTTGAAGTTCGCCAAGATGCAGATTCTGACCAACGAACTACAGCGCAAGATTCAGGAAGACGCCGCCAAAATTCCTCCGACCGAAATTGAGAAGTACTACAAAGAACATGCGGAATCGTTTGAGCAGTACAGCCTGGACCGGTTGTTCGTCCCTCGCAACAAACAGGCCGAGCCTGAGCTTAAGGACGAGGACGACAAGGACAAGGACAAAGACAAAGACAAAGATAAGAAGCTAACCGAGGAAGAGGAAAAGGCAAAGGAAGCGGCTGAGAAAGCGAAGACTGAGGAAGGCGAGCAGGCAATGACCAAGCTGGCCGAGAGCCTTCGCGGGCGCGCTGCCGCCGGTGAGGATTTCGTGAAGTTGCAAAAAGAGGCGTTCGAAGCCGCTGGCATGAAGATCGAGTCGCCAACAGTGACGCTGCCTAAAGTGCGCCGCACCGGCCTTCCACCCGCGCATGCGGCGGTATTCGATCTGAAAGCTGGCGAGGTCTCGCAGGTGATCAACGATTCGGGCGGCCACTACGTCTACAAGGTCGATGGCAAAGATGAGCTCAGCATCGATCAGGCCAAGCAGGAAATCCAGAACACGCTGCAGAGTCAGCGCACGAAGGAAATGATGGACAAGGTCAACAACTCGTTCAAAGTAGAAACGAACGAGGCATACTTTGGTCCCGCGGGACCGCCGATGGGCCCCGGGCGAGGCCCCGGCGGAGTTGGAATGGCGCCGCCACGCGGTCCGAATCCGCGGATGGCCCCTAGTCCGACCGCACCTGCTGCCCAACCTCAGATTCCGGCAAACGCTCAGCCGCAAATTCCGCCACCGGCACAGCCTCAAGCTCCATCACAGGATTCGAAACCGAACTGATGGCCAAACCTGTTGTTGTAGTGACCGGTATTTCGGGCAATCTGGGCAGCAGGCTCTTGCCCCTGCTAGGAAGTTATTCAGTCATCGGGGTGGACGTCAGTCCACCCCGCACCGACTCCGAGCTGCGGTTTGAGCAGCTCGATCTGGGCGAGGAATCTTCCACACGCAAGCTCTACGAACTGTTGCGCGACACGCACGCCTACGCTGTGATTCACCTGGCGTTTGTGATCGACCCCGTGCGTACGGGAGTACTTGATGTCGAGCGCATGTGGCGGATCAACGTGGCGGGAACGGCGCGCGTGATGGAGGCCATCACGGAAGCCAATCGCACCACCGACGAAGGCGTAAAGCAGTTCATCTTTCCCAGCAGCGTGTCGGTTTATGGACCGAATCTGCGTGAGCCTGCAACGGAAGAGTCTCCACTAGCGGCGCACACGCTGCCGTATGCGATTCACAAGAAACAATCCGACGAAGTTGTGCAGCAACGTTGCACGTCCGTACGCGGATGCAGCGTCTACATCTTGCGACCGCATATCTTTGCCGGAGCCAGCGTAGAAAACTATCTGATGGGAGCCTTCCGTGGCACTCCCAATGGCAAGAGTGGGCGGGCTGAAAAGATGCGTGCAGAAGGCAAGCGCCTGCCATGCATGCTGCCGCGAGGACAACAATACCTCGACAACAAAATTCAGTTCGTTCACGTGGACGACATGGCGAGGCTGATTCAACACATTCTGCAGCGCGAGCCTGAGACGCAGCGACTGACAGTTGTCAATGTCGCGGGGCGAGGCGAACCGCTGACATTTGCCCACTGCATCGAGATAGCTCAGGCCAAGCTGGTGCGTGTGCCGGGAAAATGGGCAATGCACCAGGTATTGAAATTTCTCTGGCAGCGGAGGATTTCGGCAATTCCTCCCGAGGCAGTCCCTTATATGACCGGGGAGTACATTATGAATACAGACCGCCTCAAAAGGTTCCTGGGCCCGGAGTATGAACACGTCATCCGCTACACCATCGCTGACGCGTTCGCAGATTCGTTTCGCAGCGGCTCTACCGCGACCTGAACCAGATCTCCTTCACGTCTTTTCCTGAGCAGCGCGTCGAGCGACCACTTACCGGGACCGTTGATCATCAAAAATAAGTCCGCAATTAGCTGCGCGTATTCGGAGCGTACCTCGTGCAGAACCGCCCAAATCCCGCTTGTGGGTGGCGTAGGCGGCAGTGGCAAAGGCGACTTGCCCAGATAGAGCGATATTTTTGTAGAGAGCATCGCAACGATCATCTCCGCAATGAACGGAATCGCGATCATTCGCGTCATCAATCCTGTCAGCAACAGAACTCCTCCGCCAATTTCGAGGCAGGCGATGAAATTCGCTGTAAAGTGCGGGAACGGTATCCCTAATTTCGTGAAACGTCCCACTCCCTGGTTCGTATAAACGAATTTAAGAATTCCTTCCCATAGAAACACTCCTCCCGCCATCAGACGGCACAAGATCGTCGATCTCGGGCCATCCGTTGGAGGACTCATAAGCCAATTCAGAATGTTTCTTATGTGTTTCATGTTCTTCTCCCCGGTCGCGGCAGACGCCGTGTACCTACTGCGCATGTAAACCGCCGAGGAACAGGCTTTATTCCGAAAGCGTTCGGGAAATATTTTCAGAAGGGTGGAATAAGTCCAGAAGTCAAAAAGGTATCGGACGACGTTAATGATTAGGCTTCGTCGGCTCCGGGCTTCCACCGTAAAACCTGAGGTTCGCCCAGGCTTCCCTTCGGTGGTAAATGCGAATGTAGAGCACCAGTTGCCAGATTTCTTCATCGCGGAAGATTTCTTTGGCAGCTGGCATTCCGGAGAGCAAGATTCCGTTTGAACAATCCAATGTAGCTGCCGACAGAAAAACGAGCGCCGCAACCATTGGCGTTACGGCGCTCAGCGCCCGGGAGAGACGGACGCAAGTGCATCGTTTTACACTTAATTGCTTTTGTGGTCTGCCTGAACGGAGCCTCTGCGCTTTCACCGATACATTTCTAGAACGAGCAATTCGCAGAAATGCCCTTCCCGCCATTTCCGCGTTGCTACTGTCATGGAAACGATAGAGAAGATGAACTATTCCCTTTGTTGAAAAGAAAAATATTCACATAGGACTGGGAATAAAAAGGCAACTTGGCGGTTTATGCTATAGAGGTGCCAGACCAACGCTTGCCCGCCACAACCTTCGAGGATCTGGCTCTCCCCCTTTTCGACCAGCTCTACAACTTTGCGCGCTGGCTGACACATGACACCACCGAGGCGGAAGATCTGGTACAGGAGACATACACCAAAGCACTGCGCGGGTTTTCATCATTTCAGGCGGGTACAAATTTCCGCGCCTGGATGTATCGCATCTTGAGGAATTCATTTTTGAGCTCGCGGACGGGTCTCAAGAACACGGTTGTTTTTGAGGAAGAGGAACAGGAACCAGCGAAGGATACTTCGACTCCTGAGAGCCTGCTGATTGAACAGGCCAACCGCGAGATAGTGCAGCAGGCTCTGGCGGAACTGCCGGTGCACTTCCGCGAGATTATTTTGCTGTGTGAAGTGGAAGAGATGTCGTATCAGGAAATCGCAGACACGCTTGCCATTCCTGCGGGGACGGTAATGTCGCGTCTGTCGCGCGCGCGCAAAGCGCTGCGTAGCGTGCTGCGAGAAAAACTTCAGGGAGGCCGGCATGGCGTGTGACGCATGGCGCGAAAAACTCGACGCTTATCTGGATGGAGAACTCGCGTCCAGTGAGGCGTCTGAATTAAGCGTGCACCTGCGTACGTGTGCCAGATGCTCAGGAGACGCTTTGGAACGCGTGCTGCTGAAGCGATCTGTAGCTGCGGCGGGCAAGCGTTATGAGGCAAGTTCCGAATTGCGCGCGAAGGTCGCTAAGAGCATCGGAGCGAAAACGCATCGGGAAGTGAGCCGTTCATCCGGGTGGATCTGGAAGCTCCTGGTGATCCCGGCGATGCTGGTAGTGATCTTATCCATTGGCGTCAATTTGTATGTAAGCCGTGAGAGCGCACGCCGGTTGCGGGTTTACGGAGAGCTAGCCGATCTGCACGTGGCCACGCTGGCGAGCTCAACGCCGGTTGACGTTGTTTCGACCGACCGGCACACCGTAAAACCTTGGTTTGAGGGCAAGATTCCTTTCACATTCAATCTTCCCGAGCTGCAAGGGACAGATTTCACGCTGGTCGGCGGGCGCGTGACTTACATCGCGCAGACTCCCGGAGCCCAACTGATCTATCGCATCCGCAAGCACGAGATTTCCGTCTTCATTTTCCAGGATCGCGACGCTGATATGGTGAAGCCGTCGTCCGGAGCGAATCATGCGTTTTCGTTCACAATGGAAAATTGGGCGCAGAACGGTCTGCGGTATTTCGTCGTCGGAGACATAAGTACCGATGATATTCAGGCGTTGAGCAAGCTGCTGCGTGGCGCAGGGTAAGCAAAGCCCACTTCTCGCAAAAACAGCAGAAGTGGGGCACCCACGTTTTCGTTACCCCTTCTTCCCGCGATAAAGGCCAGCAATGCCGAATGTGTAAGGCGTCCAGCTTGCCTCGGAGAAACCCGCGTCTTTCATTCGTCGTAGCATCTCGTCAGGCTGTGGAAAGCGTTCGACAGAGGCTGGCAGATACGCGTAGGGACCACTCACGCCCGAGATCATAGTGCCGATGCGCGGCAATATCTGTTTGAAATAAACGCGATAGAGCGATCCCATCACGCCCTTTGGCTCACCGAAATCGAGGATGCCGCACTCACCCCCTCGCCGCAGTACGCGAGCGATCTCCCGCAGCCCAGCATCGTAATCGGCGAGATTGCGAAATCCGAATGCTGAAGACACAAGATCGAAGTGCGCATTGGGGAATGGAAGGTGAAGTGCATCGGCTTCGATCCAGCCAGGGGCTGAGCCATTCTGAGTTGTTGTGGACTTGGCTGCAGCCCGCTGCAGCATAGCGTGGGAGAAATCGGCGCCGCAAATCTGTGGCATTGCTTTCCCTGCTTCGCGGCGCAGCGCGAATGTCATGTCGCCGGTACCACAACACAAATCCAGAACTCGAGCGTCGGGGCGGTTAAGAATGTGGCGAAAAGTGCGCGCCGTTCGTCGCCACCACATGCGATCCACGTTGAACGACAACACATGGTTCAGCAGATCGTAGCGTGGCGCGATCGAGGTGAACATCTCGCGCACAGCACGTGCGGCAGACTGCGGATCGTTCGCGCCTTGCGGCGCGGTACCCACAACAGACGGTTTGCTGATTTCCGGCACTTGTGCGAATGGCAGGCTCACTTTTTCTTCTTCTTTAGCTGAGCCACAATGCCCTCGATCTGCAACACGTGGTTTGTATCGTGTCCGGCGAACATGCGGACCACGTGTGCGATCGTTTCCTTGCCGCGCTCCAGGTGCATGCCATGTCGATCCCAGGCTTCACGCGGTAATGCCTTAAGCATCATCAGATTGTTCTCGCGGAGCACGCGAAATACCTCGAGTGAATGTTTTGCATCGCGTTGCGCATATCGAAATACCGATGCCCACACATCCTGATCGAAGGGCTGAATCGTGATGCCGTCCGTTCCAATAATTGAACGCATGCGCCAACTGCCAACGATCTCGGCGTCGGCAAGGTGCGCGAGAATCTCGGCGATCGACCACTTCCCCGGCTCCGGCTTCCACTTCAACTGCTTGGGCGTAAGTCGTTGAGTGAGCTTTTTCAGTTTCGCTGCTGTGGATCGCTGCACCTTGATTGGGTCTTGACCTTCTACATGGCCTAAAATTCGCTGGATGTACTGCTCTGCTGTCTCTGCCATTTTATTTTCCTCGTAAACTATTTTCCCCAAACCCAGCCGCCGCGCGACAGCCGACGCAGTTCATCGACAGAGTTGACGACGACACTCTCCGGCACATCGCTGGCAACCTCCACCTTGCCGATTTCGCGCGGCAGGATGAAGTGAACGACTCCGTTCTGCGTTTTCTTGTCAGCCTGCAGCCGCGAAAGAATTTTGCGCGAGCTAACATTCACTTCCGGCAGGCGACCGAGACTCAATACGGCGTCGGCGATGCGGCCTGCAGTCACACTGTCGGTACGTCCTACGCTGAGCGCGACGTTCGTGGCAGCGATCATTCCCCAAGCGACCGCTTCGCCGTGGAGCAGCTTACGATAGCCGGTTTCAGCCTCGAGCGCATGCCCGATGGTATGACCGAGATTGAGCACCCGGCGAAGACCGTCCTCTCGCTCGTCCGCCGAAACAACTTCGGCCTTCAACTTTACCGACTGCGCGATCAGCCATTCCAATTCCACCGGATCACGCTTTAAAATCCGCGCACGGTTTTGCTCGAAGCGCAGGAATAGTTCGACATTCCCGATCACGCCGCACTTCAGTGCTTCGTAGAGCCCTGCTCGGAACTCACGATCGGGCAGAGTTTTCAGCACATTCGGATCGATCAGCACCACGCGTGGGTGATAGAACGTTCCTACGAGATTCTTTCCCGCAAGCAGGTTGACGCCCGTTTTCCCGCCGATCGACGCATCGACTTGCGCCAGTACCGTGGTTGGAATCTGCACCAGTTCAACACCGCGCATGTAAAGCGAGGCCACAAGGCCGCTCACATCGCCTACGACGCCGCCGCCGAGCGCCACAACGACAGCTTTGCGGTCGGCGCCTAGCTTTGCCAGTTTCTCGGCCAAAGCTTCCACTGTAGCCAGGCGTTTCGCGGGTTCACCATCCGGCATGGGAATCACTTGGGGCGCAAAACCGCTTGCCTTCAGCGAACGCAACAATTTCGCTCCCCAGCGCTTGCGAACTGGAGGCACCGTCACCACGAAAATGCGGCTGGCCTGCGGCAAAAGATCAGCCAATACCGATCCGGCACGGTCCAGCAGGCCATTCTCGATCGAGGCCTGATAGGACCGCGGCGGCACGTGGATGGTCACTTGCGGCATGCGTTTTCCATGATAGCGTAAGCACGGAATTGACAGCATTTGGCTTGCGAAGTGGTACCATGTCCCCTCAATGAAGGGTCTTCCAGCCGAGACCGACTTCGTTGTGATTGGCGCCGGTGTTGCGGGTTTACGTGCCTCAATTGAACTGGCGGCATCTGGTAGTGTGCTCGTCCTTGCCAAAAAGGAAGTCACAAAACCTCACGCCCAATCTGCCCAGACCCTCACTGCTGTCCTGAGCGACGAAGATGAAATCACCCTCCACCTTCAGGACACCCTCGACGCCGGCGATGGCCTCTGCAATCCGACCGCGGTTAAGATTCTGGTGGAAGAGGGTGCGGAACGAATCGAGGAACTGATTGCCTGGGCATCTCACGATCGCATTGGCACAAAACTGGTCTTCGGCCCTGAGAGCGGCCATAAGCGCGGCCGTCTTCTGCACGCGCAGGGGGAGTCCACAGGGACAGAAATCCTGCGCGCCTTGAGTGCGAAGGCACATTCGCTTAAGCATATTTCCATCGCGGAATTTGCGTTCACCACAAGCCTCAACGTTGAAGACGGGCGCGTAACTGGCGTGCAGCTTCTCGACGGAAAAGGAGTTCCATTCGAAATCGCCTGCTCCGCCGTACTGCTGGCTACCGGCGCGATGGGACAGATTTATCGCAACACGACCAACCTGGAAGCGGCCACAGCCGATGGCGTTGCCCTTGCGTTCCGCGCGGGCGCGGCCATCGGCGATATGGAGTTCGTGCAGTTTCACCCTACGGTGCTTTATCAGAAGAAAGCGCCACGGTTCTTGCTGTCTGAATCTCTACGGGCCGAAGGCGCTCACCTGCGTAACATCGAACTCAACCGCTTCATGGGGAAATACCACCCGATGGGCGAACAAGCGCCGCGCGATCTGGTCGCGCGCGCTATCGTGCATGAGATGGAAGTGAGCCGGGCGAAAGATCCCATCGTTTACCTCGACCTCACCCACCTGCCCCCTGCGAAAGTGCAAAAGCGATTCGCGCACATCTACACGACCTTTATGCAGCACAATCTCGATATTACCGAGGACATGATTCCAGTCCGTCCGGCGGCTCACTACTGTATGGGAGGCGTGCGCACCGATCTTGACGGCAAGACGAGCGTGGCTGGTCTGTACGCTGCTGGTGAAGTTGCAGCAACAGGCGTCCACGGAGCTAACCGGTTACCGAGCAATTCCCTACTGGAGAGCCTTGTGTACGGAGCGCGCACCGGCAAAGCAATGCGAGAGGAAAAAAGGCAGTTGTCGAAGAAAGAAGCGCACCCCAAGGCCGCGTACTCGAACGGACCTGTCGATACCGGAGTGGAAGAACTCATCGGACAGATTCAGGACTTGATGTGGAACGAGGTCGGCATCGTTCGAATGCGCATGGGAATGCAGAAAGCGGTCAAAAGCCTGGAAGAAATGGTACCGAAGTTCGCGAATCCTAAAACCCGCCGTTCACATGAAGCTGCTAATTTGCATCTTGCGGCAGCGCTTGTGGCGCGTTCCGCGCTAGCACGCGAAGAAAGCCGCGGCGCACACTACCGCATCGACTATCCGGATCACGATGACAAAAAGTTTCTGAAGCACTCGGTCGTGCGTGGCGATAAAGTTGTCTTCGTGCAATAGTTGATTTCTAGGAAAGCTGGTTACCCCAATTCTTTGTTGCGTCCCGGAAACACCACTGATGCAGCGACTGAAATTAGCAACACGCTTGCGACTACGATGAGCGTTGTGGAGATCGGCACACGGAAATAGTCGGCTGCCAGCATCTTCACCCCTACCAGAACCAGCACCAGCGCCAATCCGTAGTGCAGGAAGCGAAAAACTTTGATCAACCCAGACACCGCGAAATACATCGAGCGCAGGCCCAGAATCGCCAACACGTTCGAGGTGTAGACGATGAACGCATTCAGCGTGATCGCCAGGATTGCCGGAATCGAGTCGACGGCAAATAACACATCGGTTGTTTCGATGACCATCAGTACCACCAGCAGCGGCGTGGCATAAAGGCTGGACCGTTCTTCCGGGTTACGGACGAAAAACTTCCCGCCCTGGTACTGATCCGTGACTGGAACAAAACGACGCAACGCTTTCAACAGAGGATTTGATGCAGGATCAACCTGGTGCTCGCCCGACACAAACAGGCGAATTCCGCTGTAAACCAGCAGGCCGCCGAATAGAAAGAGAACCCAGTGGAAGCGGTGAATCAATCCCACGCCAGTGCCGATGAAAATGCCACGCATCAGGAGAGCACCTAGAATGCCCCAAAAGAGAACACCGTGCTGCTGTTCCTCGGGTACGGCGAAATATTTAAAAATGACGAGAAAGACGAAAAGATTGTCGACGCTCAGGGAAAGTTCGACCACATAACCGGTGACAAATTCCAGAGCGGCCTGATGCCCCTGCCAGAAGAAAAGAATGACCGCAAACAAACCGGCCAGTGCGACATAGAGCAGGCTCCAGCCCAACGCTTCGCGCGAACGCACTACCCGTCCTGCACGGTGAACGACGCGAAGATCGAACACCAGCATGCCTAGCGCGAAAACGTTGAAGAGAATCCAGAAATAGAGCAAGGACTATCCTGGCGGCAAAGAACATTGTTGATTGCTGATTGTTGATTAAACAGCGGGGCCATTAGGGTTTATGATTTTTAATCAACAATCAAAAATCATCAATCAACAATTTCTTATTTCTGCCTTCCCCGCTTGCCGCTGACCCAGTCATCCCAAATGCCGTCGGCCTTCAGCAGATCGATGCTATTCGTGTCGCGCATGGTCTGCTCAATCTGATTATGCGTGAGGCGCGGGCCAATCTTCTGGGACAGATTCGCCAGTCCGATAGTCAATGCCGCAGCCTCGGCCACATGCTTCTTCAGTTGTGCGAAGTCGACTTTGTCGTACGTATCGGAGACGGCGTGATAGTTCTCAAGATAATTCGCTTCTTGTTGATCCGCGACAAACGTCGGCACGCCCTCGAGCATGAAGTCGAAATGATCGGTGCCCCATTCCATGTCAGTCTTCAATTCTTTGGCGTCGAATTGCGCCAGCGGAACCAGAAGTTCGCGCGCCGTGTCGACAATGTCCTTGCGGCCACCTACAGAGAAGCCGGTCGTCTTACCGGTTCCCGAATCGAAAATGACAACCCCGGCAGCTTTGTCGAGTTCATGGCGGTGCGCCACGGCATACTCGTGTGAACCGATCAGTCCCTCTTCTTCGCCGGAGAAAAGAATGAAGCGGATCGTGCGCTTCGGCTTTACACCCGAAGCTTTAATCGCGCGCAGCGTATCGATGACCAGTGCAGCGTTGCAACCATTGTCGAGCGCGCCCGTGCCTAACTCCCAAGAATCGAGGTGCGCTCCGAGAATCACAAACTCGTCTGGCTTCTCGCTGCCTTTGATCTCGGCAATCACATTTGTGGCGCGAATCGGCCCGCCGATCTGGTTTGGAATCGAAAGATCTGCCCACACATTGCGGCCTGCGGACAACAGCCGTGCAATGCGCTCGCCATCTTCACGCGCCACAATCACCATGGGAAGTTTGTCGATTTCTCCTGCGCCTGAGTTCGTGTGCCGATAGAGAATGTCGTGCTCACGCGTCGCCATGAAGGCAATCGCTTTGGCCTTCCCTTTCACGGCAAGATCAATGATCGGCGGTGCTTTCGCGTACTCAGCGAACAAATCGTCCCAAGTTTTGAGAACCGTGGTGTGTACCAGGAGCAGTTTGCCGGCAATGTCTCCGGCTTTCTGAAAATCAGCATCGGTACCTTCGCCCACATCGACGATCGGAATATGTTTCGTCGCGGCCAGTGCAGGTGCCCATGCGATCGAAACAGCGTGGACGCGGAAGATTGAAAGCACAGTGCCACCGACCTTGCCTCCTCCGATCTCGTACGACGAAGTTGCGGTCATGTCGGTCGCGCCTTCGGCCCACGAATTTGGAATCGTGAATCCTTCTCCATGGACCGCATCGGCACCAGCGGCAGTAAACGCTTGTGTTCCCCATTCGACTGCGTGCTGCATCGCCACGGTGCCGGGGACGCGGCCGCCAATCTCGTCGGTCAACTGATGCAGGTTGGCTTGCAAGGAGGAAGGCTGCAGCGCCGCCTGAATCACTTGATTCTCAGCGTTGATATCGGCGGCAGGTGTTGCGGCGAGACAGGAAAGGCTGAAGACGAGGAAAAGAAACAGGGACTTCCCGGTTGGCATATGGGGTGCATTAGAAATGAAATTCAGGAAAATCGCAAAAAGCTACTCACGCTTTGTCATCCTGAGCAAAGCGAAGGACCTATGCATTTCGCCGACAGCATCGACGACACAGGCTAAATGCACAGGTCCTTCGCGGCAAAGAACGCCGCTCAGGATGACAACAGTAGATGCCTCGAATCACTTCGGCGGCACGGCATCCATCTTGTCGACAATGCGGATGGTCTCAAGAATCACGCCACCGACAATCGCGATGCTCTTGGGGCTGAGTTTGTCGACCGTGTCTTGCGGAGTGTGCCAGAAGACGTTGTTATAGCCGTACATGAAATCAATCAGATCAGCGCACGGGACCCCGCGCTTCATGAATGGCAGATGGTCGTCCGAGACTTTGTTATCGCGGGCGAAAAAGTGCGACTGATATCCTTGGCGCTTGGCCGCTTCGAGTACAACGGCTTCGAGCCAGGGCGTCGAGTTCAGATCGTGATCAATATTGAGGTCGGCGTCGCCGATCATATCCGCCAGCAGAAATGCCTTGATTTTTTTCAGCGTGCCGTTCGCTTCCCATTTTTCCGCCAGATGGCTGATGCCGTATAAGCTGTCGGACATAAAATCCACTTCAGTGTCTGGCTTCATCGCCTCTTCCGCGTCGTCCCAGACCAGCCAGACGCTGTAGCCGTCGAGCGTCTTTCCGCGCAGCTGATTGGCGAGTTCCAGCACCAATGCGCTGGACGATCCGCCGTCATTAGCGCCGACATACGACGTATCCCGCAGCGGATAGTTCGTGTCATAGTGGCTGGCGATCACAATAATCCCGTCTTTCGTGCCCGGATATTTGGCAACAATGTTGTGCACGGGAAATTTACCCACGTTCGTGTCGGCGGTGAACGTGTCGTCTTCCACGTTGTCGCCTTTCAGCCGGCTGTCAATGTAATCCTCAACCTTTTTGTGATTCGCGCTGGCCAGCGGACGCGGACCGAACTTCACAATGTCTTTCACGTACTGCATGGCGCGGTCACCATCGATCGAGGGTTGGGGGCCGCTGTCGGGAGGCAGCGTCAGGCTGGGTAATGCGGTATCGGAAGCGGAGGGAACAGAAACTGACGGTGTCTGACCGCTGGCCTGGGCGGCGTCTTTGTCTTTGTTACAGGCAAGTAACACCGCTATGGCCATCAACAGCAGCCACTTCCACCGCAATTTCGTTCTCATGCCTGCGCCTGCTTTTCTTTGCGCGCCATGCGTTGTTCCGGATGCACGACCCATGCTACGCCGATGCTGAGTGCGTATAAAGCGAGCATAGGAGCGGCGAAAACGCACATGTTTACGATGTCCGGCGTCGGCGTAACGATAGCCGCAAGAATGAAAATCACGAGAATCGCATAGCGGAAATTTTTGATCATGAACCCCGGCGTCATGATGCCCAGAAAGGCAAGAAAGAAAACCAGGATCGGCATCTCGAAGATCAGGCCCATGCCGAGAACGATGCTGAGAAAAAGCTGGGTGTACTCACTGACGGTGATCATCGGCTGGAACTGGCCGCTGAAGTCGATGAAAAAGTCTAGGGCCCGCGGATAGGCGATCCGGTAGCCGAAATATCCGCCCAGCGTGAATAACGTGATCGTCGAAATCATGAACGGAACAACGTACTTTTTTTCGTTGCGATAGAGCCCCGGAGAAATGAACATCCAGACTTGGTAGAGAACGAAGGGTGATGTGAGGAACAGCCCAGCCAGCATCGCGATCTTCAAGTAAAGGTTGAAGGGTTCGGTGGGGTTTAGATAGACCAGCTTTTCCGCCAACTTGTGGGCGTGGAGCGTGTCCATGATGGGCTTCTGCATCACCCCGTAGATTCGTTCGCGGTATCCCCAGCAGAGGCCTGTGCCTACGGCGACAGAGATAATCGAATACACAATGCGCTTGCGCAGCTCCTCGAGGTGCTCGAGGAAGCCCATGGTAGGCATGGATTCAGAGTCGCCTTGGCCGCCGGTGCTAGCGGCCCAAAAGCTAGGCATGCGATTCCTGCGTGGTGGAGGAAGTCACCGGCTCGGCATCAGCCGCATGAGTATGACCCGCTTCATTCTCAGAAAGATCTGCGGCAGGAAGGTTAGCGGCGAACGCTTCGGTAGCGGGTTGGGTCGCGTTCGCTCCAGAAACCGGCTCTTCGGCAGATACAGCCAAGGTCGCTCCTGCGCTGGCTTCTGCGGAAGTCGGCTCTGCCGCATCAGTATTAGACGTTTCGCTCGACGCAGCATTCAGTGCTCGGCTTGCAGTTCCTTCCGGAGCCGGACTCAGCGGGAGCATGGTTTTCTTCTTGTCCTCCACTTCGAGATGGGCAATTTCCTGCTCGATCTGCGCCTTGAACTCGTTCGAAGCACGCCGAAATTCATTCAGAGCTTTGCCGATCTGGCGAGCGATCTCCGGCAACTTCTTCGGCCCAAAGATAATGAGGGCCAAAAAGAACAGGAAAATCGTCTCGGAGAAACTCATGCGCTTTCATCATACTGCCGGGAAGGAATGGCGGCAACGCGTTGGCGACATCGTTTTGACAACCTCGACTGTTAGTCGAGGTTAATTGTCTACTGAATGTTGCGATATCTGCCCGCTCGGCATACTTTGCCGACCAGACACGGCACGTTCTGCCCGATCAGATCGTTGAGAGTAAGCATTCTGTTCAACTGCGGGCGCTAATTGCGCTCAAAACCAGTCATTTCTTGAGACCGATGCAGTTCCCGCCTTGGCATATGACGTGCCCTCGACAGTTTGCTTTCAGCAAAGTTGAATGAGCAGATCGCAGCATTCTAACGGCGCTGAAAAGATTACTTTCGTGACAGGAGACACCATGCTGGCAACCGCGATTTCCTCCAACCCCTACGCTTCAAGCACGCAGAGCATCCTTCCGCACAACAACATACGAATTCGGCAAAACATCGGAAAACTCGGTGACGATCTGCAAACCGGCGATCTGTCTGCCGCGCAGCAAGACTTCGCCACGTTGCAACAAACAAACCCGCAGGGCTCCACGACATCGACGCAGAGCAACAATCCCATCACGCAGGCGTTTAATCAGCTCTCAGTCGATCTGCAATCGGGAAATCTCACGGGTGCGCAGCAGGCCTACTCGAACATCCAGCAGAACTTCCAGGCTCCAGATCAAACGAGTCAAACTCAAGGTCAAACGAGCCAGACGCAAAGCCATTTTCATCACCATCGTCATGGTGGTGGAGGCGGCGCCGAGGCCAGCCAGTTGCTTGATCAGCTCGGGCAAGATTCACAGACGAGCGCCCTCGCGCAACAAACTTACAGTTCGGTGCTGCAGGACTTGTCGTTCGGTCAGACGGCTACGCCACAGGCGTCATCCGATGGCCTCTCGCTGAGCGCGTAGTGGGCGTTGGCGCGACAATATCGCCAGGGGCGCAGGTTATTATGTTCGCGCCATGCAACTCTGGTTTGCGCGAGGCAGTGAAGTTTCGATCCGCGAACAACTAGTGACCCAGGTCGTGCTCGGCATTTTGAGCGACGATCTGGCGCCCGGTCAACGCCTGCCCTCGACGCGCGAACTGGCGCGGCGATTCCATCTGCATCCGAACACGGTCAGCGCGGGATATCGCCAACTGCAACGCGACCGTTGGGTCGAATTCCGCCGAGGCAGTGGGGTCTATGTTCGCGCCAGCAAGCCGGAAATGCCTCACTCTCCCGCGCTCGCGCTCGATCAAATGATCGCTCGGCTCTTTCGATCGGCGCGAAAGCTGGGAATGTCTCTATCCGTTGTGCGGTCGCGCCTGCGGCAATGGCTGGAATTGCAGCCTCCCGATCACTTTCTGCTGATTGAGCCAGACGAAGAGTTACGGCGAATTCTCGCAGCTGAAATCGCGAGCGCAGTGAAATTCCCCGTTCAATCATGCGGCACCGAAGATTGCTCCAAGTCGCTCGATGGCAGCATCCCCGTCGCTCTACCTAACCGCATTGCGACCGCGAAGGCATTGCTTCCGGAGGGAACTGATCTGTTGACTCTACAAGTTCGCTCCGTCCCAACTTCGCTCGCTGGATACCTGCCCGCACCGGCCGGAGCGCTGGTGGGCGTGGCCTCGCGCTGGCCGGAGTTCCTGAGAGTGGCTCGCGCGGTCCTGAACGCAGCCGGCTTTCATCCCGACAGCCTGCTTTTTTGCGATGCCCGCGAGCCCAACTGGCAGCGCGGTTTGAAGCAGACAGCTGCGGTCGTGTGCGATTCGCTCACCGCGGCAGAGATTCCTGCCGGATGTCGCGCTATTCCCTTCTCTTTGCTCTCTGAAACTTCCATTGAAGAATTGCGGCGCTACGAAGCATTCATCCATCAGCCGATTGAGTCTCCGTAAAAAATTCCGAAGCATTGTCGCGCATTGCCAATCCAATACAAACTGCCCCCTGCAATTCATCCTAGTAAGCAGAAGGAATCTCCTCGGAGAAACTCTTGAAAGAACTTTTAGCCGAGACGGCGGCGCGAGCCGCGCGGTATGTGGAAGGGGTCAACAACCGAGGCGTACTCCCGAAGCCCGAAGACATCGCACACCTCGACGCGCTGGGTGGACCGCTCCCCGACGGCTCAACCGATCCCGCGGAACTGCTCGCCTTGCTCGACGACATCGGCTCACCAGCAACAGTAGCGACCACCGGAGGCCGCTACTTTGGATTTGTGATCGGCGGCACGCTTCCGGCTTCGCTCGCGGCGAACTGGCTTGCCGGCGCGTGGGATCAGAACGCCTGCATGAGGGCGATGTCTCCCGTTGCGGCGAAGGCCGAGGAGATTGCGCGGGAGTGGATTCTCGATCTGCTTGGCTTCCCCGAGAACAGCGGAATGGGATTCGTTACTTGCACCACGATGGCCAATTTTTCCGGGCTTGCCGCTGCGCGATCAGCTCTGCTTCAGCACGCTGGGTGGAACGTCGAAGAGGACGGTATGTTTGGTGCTCCGCCAATTCGAGTGATCGTTGGTGCGGAAGTGCACGTTTCAGTGCTTCGCGCATTGACCATGCTGGGCCTCGGGCGCTCGCGCGTGGCTATAATTCCCGCCGACGAGCAGGGACGCATGCGCGCCGACGCTCTTCCGGCGCTCGGCGAGCGCACCGTCGTCTGTATTCAGGCGGGTAATGTGAACAGCGGAGCGTTCGATCCAGCAAAAGAAATCTGCGCCCGGGCGCGTGATGCGGGAGCCTGGGTACACGTCGACGGAGCGTTTGGACCATGGTGCTTGGTTTCTCCGCTGTATGCGCCGCTCGCGGAAGGCGTGAGCGACGCCGATTCCTGGGCGATTGATTGTCACAAGTGGCTGAATGTCCCTTACGATTCGGGAATCGTCGTGGTACGCGATCCTCAGCATTTGCGCAGAGCGTTATCGATGGGAAACGCGGCTTATCTGACCCAGAGCGCCGAACGTGAACCCTGGCAGTTCACACCTGATGCATCGAGGCGGGCGCGTGGCATTGAGCTATGGGCGGCGATTCGTTCGCTGGGGCGCAGCGGGCTGCGCGAAATGATCGAGCGCAATTGCCGTCAGGCGAGGATGTTTGCCGATCGCCTGCGAGCCGCCGGGTTCGTCATCCTGAACGATGTGGTCCTGAATCAGGTGCTGGTATCGTTCGGCAGCGCCGATGAGACTCGACGCGTCATCGCTGACATTCAAGCCGATGGAACCTGCTGGTGCGGCGGCACGGAGTGGCACGGCCATACGGCGATGCGAATTTCAGTCTCCTCGTGGGCGACCACGGACGACGATGTCGAGCGCAGCGTACAAGCCATGATCCGTATCGCGAAGTCAATCAAATCCGCCTGAAGTGGTTCATTCGTTTCCCCCGCCGCCGCCTTGATCTCTTAGCGTCCTTCGCGGATGTTCTTTGCGAACTTTGCGGTTAGGTTCTTTTGATCGCCAGAATCCATAGAAGATTCGCGAGTGCGTAACCACCGCGTGTAGCCACACGAAATAGAAACATGCGTTTCGTATGACACTCGGGAAACTGTCCCAGGCTCATCACTACAGCTGCTCCAGCGCCTCTACGATGCGGTCATGAAGACGCAACGAATTATCAGCTTCCTGCTAGCAGCGCCGCTACTGGTAGCGTTATCCGCCCTTGCCCAAACTAACGAGACCAAGGACCCAGAGGATCTCCCGACTTCGATCGCAGCGGCACGTTGCCAATACACTCCCACTGACACGGCCTGTCACGAGGCGGTCGATTCTGGCCAGCCGGAGTCAGATTCAGAAGCCACGGAACCGGGTTCAGACGCCACACTCGCACAACGGCCTCGCCGAATGCCCGGTCCACCCATGCGGCGGAGGCCGATGGCCTACCCGCGACCCTATTCTTCCGTCGGAATGAGCACAGGCCGCCGTACCGCCATTGGAGCGGCTATTGGATTCGGCTTAGGAGCTGCGATTGGGGCAAAAGCTGTATCGCGATCAAGCGCGACGACAGGAACCACGATCAAGGTGTCGGCACTTTTTGGTGTCTTTGGCGCACTCGTGGGCGCAGGCATTGGCAGCATGCCGCCGCCATTTCAGGCGCGAAACAGGCATCGCCAGTGTCCCTGGCATGACCGGAGAGCGGACGAGGACGAAATGGCCTCGAGCGACGGCGGTAAGCAAAACCCCAAGGTGCCCGCAACAAAACAACCCGCGAGTGCGCCGGGATCCTAGCTTTCTTCGCAGAGACTTGACGGGCAAAGGAACCCCGCCGGGTCTTTCCGCATCTCAATGATAGGCCGCGGTTACCATGGTGACTTTCCCGGTCCGGGGCAGTCTAAAGTGGTGATATACTGCGTGTATTCAGCGCGCTAGCTGGGGTGCAAGCACGCCCTCAACTGAAGGAAATCTCAAAATGGCACGTAGTTCTCGCCGTTCTCTCTTCCTGGTAGTTCTGTTCCTCGTCATCTGCGGTTTTCTGGGAATTCTGTTTGCCCAACGCACCGGCCAGCAGTCATCGGCCGCCAGCGACTCTGCGGTGAATGACAGCTTCAAGCAATTCACCGAAGTGTATTCGGTGGTCGAGGAAAACTACGCCGAGCCGGTCAACGCCGATAAGGCGATCTACAACGGCGCCATCCCGGGCATGCTGCACGCGCTCGATCCCCACTCGAATTTCTTCGATCCGAAGTCTTACGCGCTGATGCGCGAAGACCAGCGCGGCAAGTACTACGGCGTGGGCATGACGGTCGGCCCGCGCAACAACAAAGTCATCGTCATCTTCCCGTTCGTTGGAACGCCCGCCTACAAGGCTGGCATCCACCCCGGTGATGTGATCATCGCTGTCGACGGCAAGTCGACCGAGAACATGAGCACCGGCGATGTGGCCGATATGTTGAAAGGCCCCAAAGGTACGACGGTTCACATCAGCATCGCGCGTGAAGGCGTCGAAAAGCCGATGGAGTTCACGCTGATTCGCGATGAGATTCCGCGTTACAGCGTCGATGTGCACTTCCTGATCCGGCCCGGCATCGGATACATGCACGTCAACGGATTCAACGAGACCACGGAGCACGAAGTTTCCGAATCGCTCGACCAGTTCGGCGATCTGAAGGGCTTGATCCTCGATCTGCGCGGCAATCCTGGTGGACTTCTTAGCGAGGGCGTGGGTGTGGCCGACAAGTTCCTGAAGAAGGGACAGCTCATCGTCTCGCATCATGGCCGCTCGTCGCCCGAAAAGCGTTACGTTGCGCAGCATGGCAACGGTGGCAAAGATTATCCAATTGTCGTGCTCGTGAACCGGCTAACGGCTTCGGCCGCAGAGATTGTTTCGGGCGCGATTCAGGATCACGATCGCGGCCTGATTGCAGGTGAAGTCACGTTCGGCAAGGGATTGGTGCAGACGGTGTATCCACTCTCCGAAAATACCGGTCTCGCACTGACCACGGCGCACTATTACACGCCTAGCGGACGCCTGATTCAGCGCGACTACAGCAACATCTCTCTCTACGATTACTATTACAATCGTGATCAGGCGGAAAATCCCAGCAACGCGAACCGCGAAGTCAAACTCACCGACAGCGGACGCACAGTTTACGGCGGCGGTGGAATTACACCTGACGTAACGATTCCTCCCGTGAAGACCAATCATTTCCAGGACACGTTGCTGCAGCACTATGCATTCTTTAATTTTGCGAAGCGCTACGTAGTCACGCATCATCCCACGAAGAATTTTGAAGTGGATGACGAAACCATGGCCGACTTCCGCAAGTCGCTGGACGAAGGCAATGTTCCTTACACCCAAGCCGAATTGCTGGACAACAACGACTGGTTGAAATCGAATGTCAAGGCCGAAATTTTCATCGATGCTTTCGGTCAGGATGAAGGCATGAAGGTTCGGGCCGAGGCTGATCCGGAAGTTGTGAAGGGCCTCGAGCTTCTGCCACAGGCGAAGGCGCTAGCCGACAACGCCCGCAAAATTGTTGCTGAGCACAACATGGCGCCGGCATTCAACCGCCAATAACACAACTTATATTTTTCGCCGAAGGCCCGGATTCGTTCCGGGCCTTTCGTTTTCTAGCCGACACGAGCAAAATTCCTTTACGTTTATACCCATTTGCAGGAGTCACACGACCCTTGCACGCTTTTTAGCTAAAAATTAGCGTAAACAGGTGTCTCACCTAAGCCTTTTATCATCTGGCAGATAGACCAAATCCAAAAAAACTTCCCAGAAAATACTTGACATGTTAACCAGTGTTATAGTTAAGTATAACAGTAAGTTTCCCCTAGGTTGTACTTGCTGAGGTTGATCGCGCGCAACTGACGGCAACCAGAACCAAAGAGGAAATCAGACTTCAAGGAGAATGCATCATGAAATCCCTTCGCTTGCTGTTGCCGGTTGTCCTGATTTCGCTATCAACCATGGCTTTTGCCCAGTCCGACGCGCAAAAGTCCTTCACTCAACTGAAATCTTTGGTGGGAGCCTGGGAGGGGCCAGTCAAAGTCGATCCGCCGATGGCGGAGATGACCCCCGATAAGCCACTCCATGTCTCGATGCGCGTAACCTCCCGCGGAAACGCGCTCATCCATGAAATGCAGGAAGCAGGAACGCCCGAGGACCCAACTAAATATGACCATCCGGTCACAACGTTTTACCTCGACAGTGACCGCTTGCTCTTAACTCACTATTGCGACGCGGGAAATCGCCCGCGCATGGTGGCCAAGTCCTCGGCTGATGGAAAAAGGGTCGAGTTCGACTTTCTGGATGTTGCCGGTGATCTGCAATATGGGCATATGCAACATGCCGTATTCACCATCGTCGACGCGAACCATCACACCGAGGATTGGACTTTTCTGATGCCTGGGGACAAGCCCATGCACGCGCACTTCGACTTGCAGCGCACGAAGTAAAGCAGAGTTTCCCAAGCAAGGCAATACTGGAGCCCGTGATGGACCGTGAGTGGAACGACAGTCAGCCGATTTACCGCCAGCTTCGTGACCGTGTGGTCGCGATGATCCTCGACGGCGTGCTCAAGGAAGGCGATCCGTTGCCCTCCGTGCGAAATGTCGCGGCGGAATACCGGGTGAATCCGCTCACGGTCCTGAAGGGATATCAAGAGTTGGTGGACGAGCAACTGGTCGAGAAGAGACGAGGTCTGGGCATGTTTGTGAATACCGGCGCGCGCAATCTGCTGCTGCGGGGCGAACGCCAGAAGTTTCTTGCGGAAGAGTGGCCCCGCGTGTACGCAACGATTCAGCGGCTCGGACTGAAGCCTGAAGAATTGTTGGAGAATGGCGCACACCGCACGTCGGCTCCGGATGCTGGGCCTAAAGATGCTGGATCGAAAGATGTTGGGTCGAAGGCCACTGAGGAGGAACGCTGAGCTATGGCATGCATCGAAGCACGCGGTCTCCGTAAAGCCTTCGGCTCAACCATCGCGGTGGATGGTGTCGATCTGCGCATCGAAGAGGGTCGCATCGTCGGACTCATCGGTCCAAACGGCGCGGGAAAGACGACTGCCCTCAATGCGTTTCTTGGTCTCACCCCGTATGAAGGAGAGCTGAGAGTCTTGGGGCGCGATCCATGGACCGAACGCGACCGGCTTATGTGCGATGTGTCATTCATTGCCGATGTCGCTGTGCTGCCGCGCTGGATACGGGTTTCGCAGGCACTTGATTACGTCGCTGGCGTGCATCCGCGATTCGATCGGGCGAAGGCAGAAGGCTTTCTTGCCAAGACTTCCATCAAGCGCACCAGCAAAGTCCGGGAGTTGTCGAAAGGCATGGTGGCGCAGTTGCATCTGGCTCTGGTTATGGCCATCGATGCTCGATTGCTCGTACTCGATGAGCCGACGCTCGGACTCGACATTTTGTATCGCAAGCAGTTCTACGATTCTCTGCTGAACGATTACTTCGATCGTACGCGCACCATCGTGGTCGCGACACACCAGATAGAAGAAATCAAGGACGTGCTCACCGACCTGATGTTCATCAACTACGGTCGCATCGTCCTCAATTGCACCATGGACGAATACGAATCGCGCTTTGTGGAGGTAATGTTGCATCCCGAAAAAATAACGGCGGCGCGAGCGCTGCGGCCGATGTACGAGCGCCAGACGCTGGGCCGCACCGTCCTGCTGTTCGACAGTGTCAACCGCCAGCAACTTGTCGCGCTCGGCGACGTGCGCACGCCCAGCATCGCCGACTTGTTTGTGGCCGTGATGGGCAATCAGGGTGATATGAAAGGAGCTGCAAAATGAACACGACATCGAACGCCGTGCAAGAATCCCAGCTGGGGATTTCACCTGCGGTCCTTTCGGCGACCCGCTCTTTCTATTGGTCGGTGCGGCGCGAATTGTGGGAGTACCGCTCCATCTATCTCGCGCCGGCCTCCATCGCTGCCGTAATCGTGCTCGGCTTCGTGTTCGTGTTAGTCGGTTTGCCACACACTGTGCGCAGCGCGATGGCCCTCAGTCCGAATCATCAGCGGGACGCTCTCGCGCAGCCGTTTGAAGTCGCAGCGGGATTGATTATGGCGGCGTCGTTCATCGTGAGCTTCTATTACGCTCTCGACTCGCTGTACGGCGAGCGCCGCGATCGCAGCATCCTGTTCTGGAAGTCACTTCCGGTTTCGGATCGCACGACTGTTCTGGCTAAAGCGTTCGTTCTGTTGCTGGTGTTGCCGACGATCTCAGTCGCGATCACCGTCGTGACGGAGGCGATCATCGTGCTCTTGAGCAGCGCAGTACTCGCGGCCAGCGGACTGAGCGTCGCGGGGTTCTGGGCACAATTGCAGCCCATGCAGTCAATGATGGCGCTGCTCTATCACATTGGGACCGTGCACATTCTCTGGTACGCCCCGCTGTACACATGGCTATTGCTGATCTCGGCGTGGTCGAAGCGCGCGCCTTTGCTGTGGGCTCTGTTGCCACCGTTTGCGATTGTTGTGTTCGAGAGAGTCGCCTTCCACACCACGTATTTTCAGAACTTCCTACAAAACCGCTTCGGCGGCGGGAATGACGCAGCTTCTGGCAACATGCTCGATCCGGAGATGCGCATGCCGATCTTTCATTTCATGATCACACCGGGTCTTTGGTTCGGGCTTTTATTCGCCGCCGCGTTCCTCGTAGCCGCGACGCGATTGCGACGGGCGCGAGGTCCCATCTGACGGCGCTGATCTGAATTAACAAACACGCAACTGGGTCGAATTTAACGGAGCAATAGCTCTGAGAGGAGTAGTTCGCCTTAAAGGAGTCACGATTATGAGCACAACGGAAATGACAAAACGGATTACAGAGGCGTCGCCACGTCTTATGTCCAGATTTGTCGGTGTCTATTACTTGCTCACGATAATGACGGGCACATTCGTCCTCTTCTTTCACAGCGGGGCGGCTTTCGTGGCTGACCTCATCGCGACAGCTTTCTATCTTGCTTTGACGGTTGTCCTTTATGCCTTGTCTAGAGCGGCTGCCAGAAGCAGCGGGGGGCGTGACTAACTACAGGAGCACAAACCATGCGATCGCCAATCTTAGTTCTTCACATTATCGCGGGCACGTTGGGAATGCTTTCTGGGTTTGTTGCGGTCTTTCTCCGCAAAGGCTCCCGCCGGCATGGTCTCGTTGGAAACATATTTGTCGTAGCCATGCTTACCCTGTCCTCAACCGGGGTGTACCTGGCGCTAATGAAATCCCAGCCGGGCAACATTCTCGGAGGAACTCTGACGTTCTACCTAGTAGCGACGGCTTGGGCCACTGCCCACCGCAGAAGTGAGACCGCAGTACCCGGCATTTTGGATTGGGGCGCATTCCTAGTTGTTGCAACGGTCGCCGCCGTTGAGGTGACTTGCGGGATCGAAGCGGCCCTGAGCCCGACCGGATTGAAATATGACTATCCTCCGGGGCCTTACTTCATGATGGGAACAGTCGCTGTTCTTGCGGCCATTGGGGATATTCGCATGCTCGTGCGGCGTGGGATTGCCGGCACGCAGCGGATCGCGCGCCACTTGTGGCGTATGTGCTTTGCGCTGTTCATCGCCGCAGGGTCCATATTCCTGGCACGGCAACAGCTCTTCCCCGCTTTCATGCGCAAGACGGGCACACTTTATGTCCTGAGTTTCCTGCCGCTGATCCTGATGGTCTTCTGGCTGATTCGGGTTCGCGTGGTGAATACATACAAGAAGAAAAAAGCCTGGGTGCCGAGCGGCGCACAACCGTCGCTGGCCGCGCACTGAGATGAGATTTGGCAAGGAGAAACGAATATGAGTACCGCAGTCTTGACCAATCGGCTGGAACTGAGTTCCGTTGCCAACACCGCTTTGAAGGCAGCCGCGCAATTTTGGTTTGTCGTTACGCTGATCGGACAACTCGCCTTCGCGTTTGCGATCGCGTCTTTCTACGGCCTTACGGCGCTACGGCACGACTACCACGGATGGCATTTCACGCACGGCTACATCCCCGGAGTGACTAAGGGAAATGCCGCCGTGGTCACGCATCTGATCTCGGCCGCCATCCTCATGCTCGCCGGAGCGATCCAGTTGGTTCCGCAGGTCCGCAACCGCTTCCCGGTCTTTCACCGCTGGAACGGCCGCATTTACATGCTAACCGCTGTCGTGCTGAGTGGGGCGGGGCTTTATATGCATTGGATCCGGGGAAGTGTCGGGGATCTTTCTCAGCACATCGGCGGCACCGTGAACGCAGTCCTGATCTGGCTCTGTGCCGGTATGGCACTGCGCTACGCTCTGGCTCACGATTTCAAAACGCACCGTCGCTGGGCGCTGCGCCTGTTCCTCGTGGTGAGCGCGTCGTGGTTCATCCGAATCATGCTTTTCTTGTGGTTCATGATCTTTCGAGGTCCAGTCGGTTTGGACCCCACGACGTTTACAGGGCCGCTCCCGACGGCTCTTGCATATGCCCAATACCTGATTCCCCTCGCGGTCATCGAAATTTATTTTAGTGCGCAGGACCACCCCGGCAATCTACGGCGCATAGCCACAGCCGGCATGCTTTTCGTGCTCACCCTTGCGATGGCGGCAGGACTGTTTGCAGTCACTATGGCAATCTGGGTGCCTCAAGTCAAAGCTGCATTCGATCCAAGAAAATCTATTGCTGAAACTCTCTCGGCGACCATCGCATCGAGCGGCATCGATCCGGCGATTCAGCAATATCGCGAGTTGAAAACTACATCATCCGCAACCTACAACTTCGACGAAGACCAACTGAACACTCTGGGCTACCAACTTCTTAACACTCACAAAATCAAAGACGCTATCCGCATTCTGCAGCTTAATGTTGAGGTCTACCCGCAATCGAGCAATGTCTATGACAGTCTCGGAGAAGCTTACATGGACGAGGGCGACAAACCGGACGCCATCGCCAACTATCAGAAATCGCTCCAGCTGAACCCAAAGAACACCGGCGCCGTCAAGATGCTTCAGAAACTTAACAGTCGCTGATTCGTCCTCGCGGGTGTCTGTGCCGCGCGAGCCAAGGCACATGTGAGCAAGCAACGGCATTCGCGGCCCGGAACCATCACTGGCAGAGCGCTGAAAACCGAATTCTCTCAGCAAAGAGAAAAATAAGCAGAAAGAAGCAAGGAACTGTCATGAATACTAGGAAGATCGTGATCCGCGTAGTGGTGGTTCTTATTGGCCTGCCTATCGTGCTGGTCTTGATCCTCTACGGGTTTTTCTACTCCGTTTTCTACTTTCCGAATTGGACTAGCGCCACCACCGGCACTATCATTTCCTCCGGCCAAAAGCGGGAGTACCTGCTATACGTCCCAAAGAGCTACGACCGCACGAAGCCGATGCCGCTGGTCATTACCCTTCACACCTCAATGTCATGGGATAGCGCCGCGATGGCCATCAGCCAATGGAACCATGTGGCCGACGAGAACGGGTTCATCGTCGTCTATCCCGAGGGCACCGGTTTTGGTCCCAAGTCATGGGAGATGGCAGGCAGCGAAACGCCATCGCGTATGCCCGATGTCATCTTCATCTCGCAGTTGATCGACAAGCTCGAGGCGTCCTACAACATCGACAAGACGCGGATCTACGCCAACGGGATGTCGAACGGCGGGGGCATGGCGTTCGTGTTGTCTTGCACGATGTCGGATCGGATCGCGGCTGTGGGAATGGTCTCGGCTGGGCTCGATCCGGGTTGGGATTGGTGCAAAGACCATCGACCGGTGCCGGTGATTGCCTTTCATGGAACTGCCGATCCTATTTGTCTGTACAACGGCGGCTATTCGAAGCTCGCCGGCGGCACATTTCCGAATGTTCCGGGCTTTATGGCGAATTGGTCTCGGCGAAACCAGTGCGGGCCGAATCCCATCGAATCTGCGGTCGCTGCGGATGTCACGCGCCTCCAATACACGGAGTGCGCTGACAACGCGGGTGTGGTGCTGTACACGGTTAAAGGAGAAGGCCATCAGTGGCCTGGCGGCAGGCGGGTAGCGGTGGAATGGATGGTCGGGCCTTATAGCCGCAGCATCGACGCGACGACGCAGATGTGGGCGTTTTTTCGTGAGCATCGGCTTACGAGGAAGTAATCTCGGCGAGGACGCGTCGAGCGGCGCGACGCACAGCGGGGCAAAATCTACTCGTTTTCACGGCATGATCGAGCTTTTCTCATGGCGGTATCATGGCGTTGCAGGCGCTCCGCAATGAAATCCCGCGCGCAGGATCTGTTGCGGGCCGCACTTCCGCTTTTCATCATCGGTGCAGTGTTGCTGGAGCTCGCGCCAGCAAAGTTGATGCTAGCTGCATCGACCCCATGAGCTCTCGATGCCCCGATTTTGTCCGGAATGGTGGTCAATCCGGAAACTGACCTCTTGGGCGGCCCCGCACCTGCCGATTCATTGACTTCGCCTTCCTGCTGTGTGAAAATCCGCGCGAGAGGCTGATTTTGCGGGGTTTTGAAGTAGTCGCACCATCTGGGCGTGCTTGGTGCTTGCAACATCCGAAAACATTCAAAAAATGGCTCTTTTTCAATATTTTGTCCCTGAAGTGGGCGCAATGCCATCGCGGGTTAGCCGACTCGGTTTGAGGCAAGTTTGAAACCAGTCATTCTGGCGGGGGCGGTGCTTCTAGCTACCATTGCGGCATGGACAGACATACGCAGCCGCCGCATCCCAAATTGGCTGACCGTGCCAGGAGCGGTAGTCGGGTTGGCAGTGAATGTCACGCTCAGCAGATGGGTTGGCCTCAAGGCTTCCCTGCTCGGCGTTGGGCTTGGGTTGGCGTTGTTGCTACCCTTCGTGCTGATTCGCAGTCTGGGTGCAGGTGACTGGAAGCTGGCAGGGGCATTAGGAGCATTCACCGGACCGGGTTTGTTGGTGGATCTGTTGCTAGGATCAATTTTCGTTGCCGGAGTGATGGCGTTGGTGCTGGTGATTTACAAACAGCGGTTTGTACAAACAGTGCGCAACATCGGGCACATTCTTTTTTCGTTAGTCATGTTCCGTATGCCGGGAGAACGCGTGTCACTCGACAATCCGCAATCGTTGAAAATCCCGTACGGAGTGGCTCTGGCGTTTACGGTATTGCTGTATGGCGTTGCTCACATCTGGGGAGTTGTGCGATGACCAGTGTCTCCCTCAACATTCTGCGCAGACTGGCGGACGAGACTCGCGGAGCCGAGATTGCCGAAGCGGCTGCTGTTTTGCCGGTAATGTTCATGATTATTATCGGCATCTTCTGGTTCGGGCAGGCGTTCAGTATTTATGGAACGATCACGCGGGCTGCGCAGGATGGTGCACGCGCAGCTGTAGCGCCGCTGTGCACGACCTGCTCCGGTACCAATGATCCTTCGACGAACGCCTACAACGCGATCCAGGCTGCAATGACGACCGCACACCTGGACACCAATCAAATCGTCCCCCTGACCAATTACACGCCTCCGGCACCGGTTGACTGCACCACCGGGACAGCCGTGGCTTGTACGAACAAGGGAAACGTTTGCGTACAAATGCACGTGAAGCTCGCGAATACGACGGGCACGGGGGCAGTTTGTGGGGCCTCGGTCAGCTTCGAATATCCGTTCCAGTTCTGGCTGCCATTTACAGCATTGAATAAACAAAGTATCAAGCTGCCAGCTGTGGCGCGCATCAGAATGGAGACCCAATGATCGGCCAGCGTCTGTGGCGCGACGACCGTGCCGCGCAGTTGGTAGAGTTTGCCGTGGCGCTGCCGCTGCTGGTCGTCTTCGTGGTCGGTATTTTCGATTTCAGCGGCGCCTTCACCCTGAAGCAGAAGCTGACCAACGCGGCCCGGGATGCGGCTCGCGCTGCGGCCGCAGACCCAATCAACGATCTCAGCGCAACTCTTCCGGTCTCCGTCACCGACGCTTTCTGGATGATTGACAACTTTCTTGTTGCCAATCAGATTAATGACTGTGGCATTAATACCAGCAACGTCACGATAACTCGGCCAAGCACATGGACATTTTCAGTTACCGGAAGTTCCTTGAACGGCTGCCCGAGCGATGGTCTCACCATTACAATCAACCGCGGATACTTCTATCCGTCAATAGGCACGGTCACGCCGCCCACGTGGCAGTGCACACCGCAATCCGCGTCCGGCCAGACGGCTGTAATTTCGACTTGCGTCAGTGTTAAGTATGGTTATCAGTGGAAATTTGGACGAGCCGCTAGCCTGCTCGGCTCCACGTCTGCACTGCCCACCTCCATCATTGCAACGGCTGTGGCGATGAATGAGAATTGAGAAACGCCCTGAGAGCTAGAGATCGAGAGCTTACGAATAATGAAAAGTCCCACGTTTAAGCGGCCACAATGGATTCGGGGACACGATGCTCATAACCATGATGTTCATAACGGCGAGCATGGTGTCACGATGGTTTTAGTTGCCATGTCCATGGTCGCGCTGATCGCGATGGCAGCGCTGTCGATCGATGTAGTGACGCTTTATCTTAACCGCGAAGAGGCGCAAAGGTCCGCAGATGCCGCCGCGCTGGCGGCTGCCAGAGTAATTTCTATCTCCGGAATTACCGGAACAGCAAATCCCAACAACGACACAACTTCGTGGCAGGCGATCTGCGGCCCGACCGGCACGGCGACACAAGTCGCGCAACAGATGGGCGCGCTCAACGCAGTTGGAGGAGTTGCGCCAACCGTTACCGTAAACTACTCCAATGCTGGTTCGCCCACCGGGGTTCCGGATTGCTCAGGCTATGGGCAGGACTTTGCGATCAATCCCACCGTGATTGTGCAGGTCAGACGCACAGGCCTGCCTACGTTGTTTTCCCGGATCTGGTCGCGTAGCACAAATAGCATTAGCGCGACAGCAGCGGCAGAAGTGTTCAATCCGTCTGATTCAGGACCTGTCACGCCGGGTGGACAGATAGTCCCGGTCGTGCCGCGCTGTGTGAAACCGTGGATCATTCCGGACGAGGATCCGGATAATCCGGGGAAACGCTTTGTGGGTCATCGCAGCGGAAGAATTGGAGTTCCGGGAATTTTTCCTCTGGATTCAGGCGTAATCGGAGAGAAATTCACGTTGGCAAACGATTGCTCAGGCCCAGGCTGCACTGGTTCCAACTTGACCACAAATCCCCCCGGAGTAATCACAGCCTCCAAAACTATCTATTACGTTCCCGCACTGATTTCTACTGCTCCTCCTGCGGTTGCAGTTCCCAGCTGTGCGACTGACGATTTTCAAAATTCCATCGCAGGCTGCGATGAGAGCACGGTTTACGCTTGCGGTGTAGACAAGCTGGCACAAGCCGATCTGTCTGCCAATCGTGGCAGCGACACTTCCACTGCGGTAGAATGCCTTACGAAAATTCCTTCGGGTGACACAATAGATACGACAGCCTATCCATTTCAGATCAAGGCCGGCGCCAGTAATCCGATCGCATCGCCGAACCAGGTCATCACTTCCAGCAACAGCATCATGACCCTACCCATCTACAATGACTGGTTGGATACCGGAAGTCCTCAACCATTGACTGGTACTAATCCTCAAATCACGATTGTGGGATTTCTACAGGTGTTCGTCCGCACCGTCGACACCACTGGCAATATGCAAGTGACCGTCCTCAATGTCTCCGGTTGTGGGGATACTGCCTCCTCCACGACACCGACGGCACCGGGCAGTTCGCCAGTACCGATCCGCCTGATTACTCCGCAATAAAAATTAGTGAACTGGTACTGCACTCTTCTACTGATTACTGGGCGCGTCTTCTTCCAGTGGGGACGTCGGAGCCACGTCGGCATGCTGCGAAGGCGGGACAACTGCTACAGGCTGGGGCGGGCGAACCTCAGCTTGCGGCGCAGGCTCTTCGTTGCTGACGTCTTCTATAGGCGGAGGCCCGGCAGATGCCGGAACAAAAGCTCCTCCATTGCGCGGGCTGAGGATAACTCGATCCAGCTGACGCGGATCGTTGGCTGAATTCAAAATCAGAAAATTAAAATTGGAACCGTTCAGCAGGCTGGCCAGAACTTCCTGCACCGGACCAGGGCCAATATCGGCTACTACTCGTTCCTGCTCGGCGCCGGCAGGGATCGCAATATCGGCGCCGGTGCGTTGTTGCACAGCGAACAGCACTTCGGAGAATGTCGCCTTGTTGGCTTTAATCGTGAGCAAGCCGTCACGGAAGAGAACTTCACACGGTTTGGGCGGAGCATTTACCGAAATGCGCTCCGCTCCTGTGGTGTAGTTGGCGTTCACTAAGCCAGGGCGAGATGCAGGTTCAGCGCCAGAATTCTGTACTCCAGCAGATGTATCCGCTGACGGCGAGCCGATCACCTTGATCATCACGGTGCGGCCATAAGGAAAAATCTGGTAGGACTGCGCGGTCTTCAGATCAAACACCAGGCGCGTGACCGGCGGCCTCGACTGGAACAGCCCGATCCGCACATCTTTGACTTCCCCTTTGTTCACAGACTGGCTGAACAACTGCTTGCCAGGTACCGAGTTAGGAAAATCGATGACTAATCGATCTGGCCCAGTCAGCACCTGTGTCTGCGGAACGATCCGGTCGCTGGCTTCCACTTCAATTTCGACTGCGCCCCTGCTTCCCACTACCTTCAGTTGCCGTACCGATGTCTGGGCAAACAAGGTCTTGCCAAGGGATAGTCCGCAAGCAGAAAGAGATACACCGAGCGCAGCCGTGAGCAGCCGACTCGCGACCGATCGGGGGAAGCTTCGCATGAACACACCTACGCCAGGGAAAAATTCTGTTTAAATTGTACGGCGAGTGTGTGCTGTAACGATGTGGATAGTAGCTTACTTTGGTACTAGAACCGTTGTGTAATCCCAGAATGGGACAAGCGCCGTGATCCAATGCTTAGCATCCACGGTTGTCGCGTGAATGTGATCTGTTCGCCGAGTCTAAGATGAAAGCCAAAGAGTGGCCGACAATGATCCGGAGAAATTGTCGGCCACTACACAGTTTCTGTTCCACCACGTACGCGGCTTCACGGCGACGCTGTAACCATCGCGAAACAGGCCTGTGCTAGTCTGTGGTGCATAGAGACACGCGCCGCAACGTCTCTCGCACACTTTTCCCCATGATCACAATTGTTTCGGGATTACCACGTTCAGGCACTTCCTTGATGATGCAGATGCTCGTTGCCGGCGGAATGACGCCGTTGGCTGATGGCGAGCGCGTAGCAGACGCAGACAATCCGCGCGGCTACCTGGAGTGGGAGCGCATCAAGCAACTGCCCAACGATCCAGGCTGCATTGCCGAAGCGGAAGGCAAGGTGGTGAAGGCGATTTCGAAGCTGCTGCTTTCCCTACCCGCAGGCCATGAATACCGGGTTGTATTCATGCAGCGGCCGTTGCCGGAGGTGCTCGCTTCGCAGGATCAGATGCTCAAGCGCCGTGGAACTTACAAGGATGGGGTCAATCCCGCCGTCATCACCGCGGCTTTTGAAAAGCACCTGCGCGAAGTGAATACCTGGTTTGAGAGCAAGCCGTACGCGCAGGTCCTCAGTGTTCCGTATCACGAAGTGCTGAAGCAGCCGGAAGACACTGCCGGAAAGATTGCAGAGTTTTTAGGAAGGGAACTAAACGTGGAAAAGATGGTTCACGAAATCGATCCAGCGCTATATCGGAATCGCACGAAATAATCAATGTGGATGCGCACCGCGAACGCTCTGAGTCATTCAGTCCGCAAGCCACTAAGTATTGGCAACTGAGTACTCGCAACTACCTACTGTTTCTGCCCTGCCGTAAACACTGTCCACGGCCCCGCCTTCATGTCGCGAAGCAATGGCTTCTGCCATGAAAATTCTGGATGGTGTTCTAGAAAGTCTGCGGCGGTAAAATCTGCGCCGCAGGGATGTCCTGCACGCGCCACGAAGCTCATCTTCGCCGCCATAGCACTGTCAGTAGCTTTGCCCTGCACCGCGCCGCCTGGATTGTAAGCATCCCATCCCCACTCTTTGACGCCGCGCGGAGAATTATCGACGTGGCCACATAATGCCCGCTCATTCGGCTGCGGCTTCTCGCTGGAAGACATCTTGTCGAAGCTATCAGCATGATCCGACAAAAATGCCTCCGCCATACGGACGTCAATTTTTCCCTTCGACTGCTTCATCAACTCTTCCCAGCGCATATGCCGGGCATTCATGGAAGAAGACGCGTCGTCGGGATTGAATTCGCTAGTCTCTTCCTTAATGACTTTCGTATCCCGCGCAAAGTTGGAACTCACGAAATATCCATCTTTCGTGCGCCATAGCGGAGTATTCTTCAAGCCTAACTCTAAGTATGCAATCTCTCCCGTCTTGCGGTCGCCAATGAGCCAGTCGTTCGCATACCCTCCGTTATTGCCTTCCTTGATGATGCGCACGTAATCGTCAATGTTGTTGGCGTATTGCAGCGCCTTGCGCGAGCGCATGAACTCCGGCTTGCCGTTCGGATCCCATCCCTCAAACTGTGTGATGGTCGTTTCCGTGATCATCATGCCGGCGGAGTTCACACCGAAATCGTCGTCACTCGTAATGACGCCGGGAAAGCCATCCATCAGGATGCGATTCCCATGCTCGGGCGCGATGTCGAAAATGATGACCCAGCGTTCGCCCGCGAGATAGCTGGTCCAGTTGTTGTGTGCGATGACGATCTGCTGATCTTTCGTTATGCTGCCAGTAGCGATGAACGCGCTGCAGTTGCCGGGAGCTTTGAGCTTAGGTGCGCCGGCAACCTTCTGTTGCTTATTGAGCCAGGGAACATAATAGTCCGGCACTTCCTCGAACGCATTAAGTGCGACGATGTCGTACACATCCAGATCGACGCCGTGGGCCTTCACGCCGTCGGCAATTCCCTGTAATTCCTGCTGATACTCGGCATCGATGTGCGACCAGAGCATGTCTCGCGCGGTCGTGCGGAAGAATTCCCAGGGGCGTTGCGTCTGATGCGTGTCAAATAATTTGATCGCCTCAAACGCGTCCGAAATCTCTGGCGCGAGAAGATATCCATGCTGATAGCCAACGTCCGTGGGCGAGCCTTCGAGGTGAACGTACGTCCATCCGCCCTGCTGAAAACGGTAGGCTTTCTGAAGCCTCGCATCCTGTGGGCTTAAATTGGCCGCTTGAACCACACAGGCCAATGCCAGCCCGAATCCAAAAACGTATGCGCAACGAAGCATCTTTGTCAGCATGTTTTCCTCTCACAGCATAAAGTCGCACCATTCTAGACCATTGCTGGCGTATCAGTAGTTCGTGCGCTGCTCCGGATGGCGGCTCAAATACCAGCACGGCAGCGATCCCGCGTGTGGAAATAGCGCATGCACGCAGGTCTGCGGCTGCGGAGGATCGAAGATGAATTGCGTTTTCCCGCTTTTTTGCGGAATGGCATCGTAGTGATCCACGATTACTGATCCATACGGATTCCAATCCGCCGCAACCCTCAGGCGAAAAATGGCGTAGTCCAGGACAAAAGCGATTGCCGCCGCTCCCAAAATCGTGAGAATCGACACTACAAAGAACCGCTTCAGCCGTACACGAAGATTTGGCGCAGGGATTTGGGCCACGCGGCTCGATTATATGCTCTACGAAACGATCATTAAGTCAGCAACAATTCGTTTATACGGGCTGTTCTCGTTGACAATTTGCCCATTCGACAGGCAAACTACCGCATTCGCTGGAAAACACTTCTGGCGAGTGCCTGTGGACGGTTGTGCGGCCCGTCCTCGGTGTCGGACTCATCTTACTTCGTCCATGGCCATGACCGAGCAACGGGTCTCTTATACGCTCGACTCCTCACTGGAGACGATTGACAGTGCCGAGGAGAAGGCTACACGTATTGCCACCGAACTTGGATTTGGCGACGATGAGGTCATGCAGATTTCCATGGCTGTGCGCGAGGGCGCGGTCAACGCCGTACTGCACGGCAATGCATACGCCAAAGACAAGAAAGTTACTCTGGCTTTTGAGAATACGGGCGACGAACTGGTCATCACAATTCGAGACCAGGGTAAAGGGATGAATCTGAACAACATCCCTAACCCGCTGGCGCCAGAAAATCTGCTCAAAACGTCGGGGCGAGGGATTTTTCTTATGCGCTCGTTTATGGATGTGGTGGAAATTCGTCCATCCCAAACGGGCACCGAACTTAAATTGATCAAGCGCGTCCACGGCCCAACCGCGGGCGGCAAGGAGGCTTCCCAGTGAGCATGAAGGTTGGTACTCGGCAGGTGGATGGAGTCACGATCGTCGACTGTAGTGGACGCATTACCTTGGGCGAAGGCAGCGTCATTTTGCGCGATACAGTGCGCGACCTGCTCAGCAAGGGCAACAAAAAGATCATTCTGAATCTGGCGGAAGTCAACTACATCGACAGCTCGGGCATCGGTGAGCTGGTCAGCGCTTTCACCACGGCGAAGAATCAGGGCGGCGAACTCAAGCTGCTGAACCTCACGAAGAAGGTCAACGACCTGCTTCAGATCACTAAGCTCTATACCGTTTTCGACGTGAAAGACGACGAAGCGGCCGCCGTTAAGTCGTTCAAGTAAATCGCTCTCCCCAGATATTATGAGGGTGCCCCATGTCTCGCCGCTTTTGCGAGACGTGGGGAAATGCGACTTCCTATTCCGGAACCCCGCCAGAAAATATTTCCTCCCGCATCACAGACTAGTCCCGCAGTCCTTTCCTAGAATCTGAACTGTGTTTGGCATTGTCGCCAAGAGTACCTCGATAAATGTGGGGACAGCCGTCCCCGGCTGTCCGGCCGGGCGAAGCCCGGCTGCCCGCCACAGGCCTCGTCTGCATCCAGCAAATCGGATCGCTTCTGCGCTCCTAGTTCTCCTAGCAGGATCAACGCTGTTCGCTTCCGATTGCATCCCCATCGGCGAAGCAAGTAAACATGTCGGCGAGATCAAGTGCGTGATGGGGAAAGTCAATTCGGTCAAAGTCGGCGCTAAGGGGGTTCACTACCTCGATTTTTGCGAAGACCAGATGGCGTGTCCGTTCACCGTGGTCGTATTCTCGCACGATTTGAAAGACGTCGGCGACATCCGCCACCTCGCTGGCCGGACAATTGAGGTGAAAGGGGCGGTAAAACTTTATGACGGGCGGGCCGAAATCATCCTCAATCGCGTCAGCCAAATCTCCGGCGGTGCGGCTATGCTCCCGCCGATTCCGAAGAACTACGATGTCGAGCAGCGCGGTCACTATAGCGCCGGACATCTCCGGCCGGCCAAAAAACCGGCCAAGGTCAAGCCCACGCCCAATCCGACAGCGACCTACGGCAAAGAGGCGGACGCCGAGGAGCCACCCGAGTAGTGACTCCTCCCCTCAGCTTTCCATGCGATGCCGCGGAAGCGCCGTTCATTGCTGGTACTATACCGGCACAGGTCTCCTACTGCCGCTGCGCCGATTTGACCGGCTTCGTTAGCCTGGCTTGCTTCTGATTGGCCCGCTGTTGGGCCTGTTTCCGCTGCATGTCCTTCAGTCGCTTCATCACATATGGCATATGCGCCCAGTCCATGCCCTTTTCCGGAGGTACCCCATACAGCTCAGGGTTAACGTAATAGCCTCTCTCGATCGGAGGTTTCGGCGCTTCAACGATCATGGGATGCGCCTTCTCCCATGCATCCTGGCGAATGCCAGTCACTTGCCAGGAAACTTCCAGGCCTGGAGTTCCGCCGCCAAGACCGGGTGCGATAACTCTGTCCAGAGCACCAGTAGTACAGTGCCGATGACAAGCATCCAGGTCGTCACCTGAAGCGCGTCATACTTAGCCGTCAGATGTTTTGTCAACAGAATCATCCCCGTCGCGGCGAACATCGAGAGCAGCACCAATAAATCGCCAGCCAGAGTCGGCCCGGAGCGTTGTGCCGACTTTTCGGTTGCCAGTGCAATCACGAGAACACCTGTCGGCGATAACAACAAAACCATCCAGTCGAGGATATTCAGTTGCTCATGCAGAAACAGGACCGACGTAAGGGCAACCAGCACAGGTAAGATGCCAACAATCAAAGAGGCGTGCGAGACCGTAGTCAGGTGCAGCCCTTTGAACTGAATTAAAAATTGCAACGGCACGCCGATCACGCTGGCCGTCAGGAGGAGCCAAAAATCTCTTCGCTCGAAAACTCTCCTCTTCGTCAACAGAATCGGAACCAGAATCACGCATGCAGAAATAAAGCGGAAGGTTACATTCTCGGATACGTTCATCTCGCGGAAGGCGATTTTGCCGAACAAAAATCCGGTTCCCCACAGACATCCAGCAGAGGCGAGCGCCAGATTCGCCCATATTGTGCCGTGACGCTGACCTGTGCTTGCGACTAACCCGTTCCTCACACCATTCCCTTCCGCAATTCTTCCAGCGGATATTTCGTCCCACGCCACTCAATGCCGTCATTCCACAGCGTCAGGAACATGGACCGCAACAGCGTGTAGATGAAGAGAGAGGTGCTGAGAGGATGCAGCAGCAAGTAATACACCGGCACGCCCGATCGCCATGACATTCCCAGATAGATGAAGAACATTGAGCCGAGCGCGACTGCGTATGGCACTCGCGCCCAGCCGTGGGCCAGCCACAGGCCAAAAAATGGGCCGAGGTTCAGGAACGCAAGCCCGAATGCTGAAATCACCGTCCGCCACCACTGAAATGAGAGGACTGCGAAGAAATTTTTGGTGAGATTGTTGACGACGCCCAGCGCCCCTTGCGCCCAGCGAATAGAAATCAGGTCGCCGCCGAACACGTTGCGCTGCGCGAAACCTGCTTTCTTGACGACCTTACCTAATTTCATGTCGTCGAGCACTTCCATACGCAGAGCTTCATACGTGCCCACCGCTTCATACACACGCCGTCGCACGAGATTGAATGCGCCTACTCCCATGTGATCGTCAGTGCTGGGATCGGCCACTTTCCACGGCCGATGCCCGAAGGTGAACATGGTCTGAAAAAACGCAATCATCATGTACTCACCGGGGCGCATCATGATCATCCGCGGAAATAGAACGACATGATCAGCCTTCTCGGCTTCGGCATAAGCGAGAGCACGGCGCAGCGAATCCGGCTTGAACATCACATCCGCGTCAGTAAAGAGCAGCCAGTCGCCGGTCGCCTGATTTGCAGCAGTCCACATGGCATGAGTTTTCCCCAGCCAGCCGGACGGCAATTCGCGATGATGAATCACCCGAAGAGGATGCCTCACTCTTGTCTCTCCGTTTTTTGGAGAGACAGGGTGGGAATTTTGATTTTGATTTTTCAAACCGAAAGAGGCAGCCCCGCCCCCTCGACCAGCTCGGGGCAGGCTCTTCGCGATTTCCGAATGGTGGAAATTTGTTTCCATCCTCTCCAAAATCTCGCCCGTCCGATCGGTCGATCGATCGTTGACAGCAATCACTTCGTAGTTGTCATAGTCGAGCGCCAGCAGAGTGGTCAGCGCCTGCTCGATGGAATCTTCTTCGTTCCGGGCGGGAACGATGATCGAAACGCGCGGATTCCCTGAGGGTAGCACTGGATTTCGATCCCATTCCGGACGCGAGACATCAGCTACGGAGGGCATGCCGAGAGCAGCATCGACAATGCGAGAGAACCATGCCAGTGCCAGAATGATTCCAGCAATCCAGTAAAAATAAGCCATCCTGTCTATGTCTTCCCTGCACCGGGGCCGCGGTCGATCGCGACCGTCGGCGCGAATTTCATCCCGTAGAACAGTATGGCAGACGAAATCCCCATCGCGATCACGGGCAGGACGAATGCTGCCTGCAGCGAGCGCTTATCGGCAACCCATCCCATCATGGTCGGTGACGGCACATCGCCGAGAATGTGGATGATGAAAATATTCACGGCCAGTGCCGTCGCACGAATGTGTGCGCCAACAGAATTGATCACGGCAGCATTCAGGGGAGCGGTGTTGAAGAGGAGGAAAAATGCGGCGACGGCGATGGCAGGCACCATGGCCGAACCTTTCGCGAATAGCGCTACGATCATCACCGGCATGCCGAGCAGCATGCTCACCGCAGAAACGAAGTAGTAGGCACTTTTCATCCGCGGCAACAAATAATCGCCAAGCCAGCCGCCTGCCAACGCGGACAAAATGCCATCGACGACGATGATGATGCCGAATGCGAAATTTGCCGCCGCCAGCGTGTATCCGCGCTCGCTATAGAGAAACTTCGGCATCCAAACCTGTATGCCGCCGAGAGAAAATGTCATCGCAGCCATGCCTAGCGTCGCGGTAAGAAACGCGGGATTACGGGCCAGCCCAAGAATTGTGCTGCGCTCCGGAGTCTCATTCAGCGAATCAAACTGACCACGCTCTGGCTCCTTCAGGAACAACACTGCGAGCGCCAGGACAAACCCAGGCGCTGCGGCCACGTAGAACGGGAATCTCCAGCCGTGATGCGGCGCCAGATTTCCGCCGAGCAAGTACCCGGCCGCCGATCCCACTGGAATCGCTAGATAAAACACGCCGAGGATGCGGCCGCGCTTTTCTTCCGAAAACAGATCGGCGACAAATGTCGGCGCGATCGTAACGAAGGTGGCCTCACCCACCCCGACCAACGTATGCCGGATCAGCAACTCCGTGTAGTTGTGGGTAATAGCGGTCAGCAGCGTAAGCCCGCTCCAGAACAACGCGCCCAGCACGATGATGAGTTTTCGGGAGTAGCGGTCCGCCAGCGGCCCCACAAATGGCGCGGCACACATATAGAAGCCAAGAAATGCACTGGTTAGGTATCCGATTTGTACGTTGCTGAGATGGAACTCATCCTGTACCAGCGGCTGGACCGCAAACAGCACATTGCGATCCGCATAGTTAAGCAGGTTCAGCGCCGTCAGAACGATCAGCGCCGTGCGAGGTTGGAGGTCTGTCTGAGCCACAGGTCCAGCGAATATAGCACGGCGGTGAGTCGTCAAATGTAAGACCCGTGACGCGTGACGGAGCCGTGGATATCGCCCTGCGCCCCGCGGGCTGACATCGAGCGCGTGCGAACGAAGCGCGCCAGCTTCTTATCTTGCTTCGCGTACTTCGCGGCCGTTCTTTGCGAACTTTGCGGTAAAAGGCCTTACCGCAAAGGACGCCAAGGATTCGCGAAGTACGCAAAGCGGAACCAGATCAAGAAAACACGCTGCTAGTCTAGTAAATGCTCCGCATAACTCGTCCAGGTCTTCCACATGCTACGTCTGCATTATCTGGCTGGCCGTTCTAGACAGGCGCCCTCCCGCTCTTCGGTCGCGGCCATTTTGCTACAATCGTCGTCGAGATTCCGCCCCGCGGACGAAATTCGCCTCTCACTTCCGCCCACACCGGCTTCGCCCACTTCACCACATCTTCGAGCACACGATTGACGATGTTTTCCTGAAAGATTCCCAGATTTCGATACGTATGCAGATATTCCTTGAATGACTTGAGTTCCAGGCAGCTCTTGTCGGGCATATAGCGAATGCTCAACACGCCGAAATCCGGCAGCCCGGTCTTAGGGCACACTGAGGTGAACTCAGGATCATCCACGACGATCTCGTAGCTGGGAAACTGGTTCGGCCAGGTCTCGATCTCGGGAAACTTTGCATCGAGACCGGCAGCAGCGTGTTCAGGCGTATAACAAGGCGATTTAGCCATGCGCTATTGTAGCGGGTGCGGTGAAGCCATAGCCGCGCCGCCCGCATCCAAAGAGATATCGTCGCGTGGGGCGCGTCGGTATATGCAGCAGGCGTTGCAATGGTAAATTACTGCTTACAGTTATTCCTGCCGCACCCTGAAAGACAATAGGTTGGCATCGACGAACAATTCGCATACACTGCCGCAACGGCGGTGGCCTTGGCTCGTGCTCGCAGTCGTAGTGGTCGCATTGCTGGCTTCTTATTTTCGCGAGTCGTCGCTCAAGGTTCGTGCCGCTGTCGTGCAGCGTGGTCCGATCCGGAGCTTGATTTCCACCAACGGCAAGATTGAAGCGATTCGAAATCTTGAGGCGCATGCTCCGATTGCCACGACCGTGAAACGCCTGCTGGTCAAAGAAGGCGACCAAGTGCGCAAGGGACAGCTTTTGTTGCAACTCGACGACGCCGATATCCGCTCGCAAGCCGCACGCGCTCAGGCTGAGATCAAATCCGCACAAGCGCAACAATCTGCGCTAGATGCAGGAGGAACACAGGAAGAGGTGCTCACTCTAAATACGCAGCTAGCCAAGGCGCGCACGGACCGCGATCTTGCCCAGCGTAATCTTGAGGCCCTACACCGCTTGCAGCAAGAGGGCGCGGCGTCTCCGGGTGAAGTGCGCCAAGCAGAAGATAAGCTGCAAAGCGCGCAAGCCGATCTGTCACTACTGGAGCAGAAAAAGAAGGAGCGCTATTCACGTCCCGAGGCCGCGAAAATCCAGGCGCAAGTCTCGGAAGCGCAGGCTGCGTACGACGCTGCTGAGGATGCTCTCGGCAAATCCAGTGTTCGCGCGCCTTTCGACGGAACTGTGTATTCCCTTCCCGTGAAGCAGGGCGCCTTCGTGCAAGCCGGTGACCTGCTACTGCAGGAAGCCGACCTAAGTAGCGTAATGGTACGAGCCTTTGTCGACGAACCTGACATTGGGCGGCTGCAGCAAGGACAGAAAGTCGAAGTCACATGGGACGCCATCCCTGGGCGCACGTGGACGGGAGCTGTCAGTACTGTTCCCTCGACTGTCAAACTGCGGGTCTCCAGAAATGTTGGTGAGACTACATGCACCATTGACAATCATGATCTTCGCTTGCTGCCCAACGTCAACGTTGGCGTGACCATCGTGGTCGCCGAACATGACAATGTGTTGACCCTGCAACGTGACGGCGTGCATGCCGACGACAACAAGTTATACGTGTTTCGGATCGTCGATGATCGCTTGAAACGTGAGCCGATAGAGATTTCGCTGCAGAATCTTACGCGCGTGGAAATTACCAACGGTCTTCCCGAAGGCGCACAAGTCGCTTTGCCGGCCGAAGAACCGAGGCCGTTATTTGATGGCGCTCGCGTAAAGTTGGTGCCCTAACTGATGCAGGAGCGAGATCCGCGTTTTCGTTCTGGCCCTTGGTGCTGCTGGCTATTTCTGCATCACGTGTTAACAGTTGCCATGCTGCTGGTTGTTTCCCTCAAGCCAGTTGATGCCGCCACTCCACCGAAAGACTTGCTCGCAACGGGCCGCGTTGACGAAGCCATCCAAACACTGCAACAGAAAATCGAACACCCTCCTACGGATGCCGAATCCTACAACTTGCTTTGCCGGGCCTACTTCATGCTCGAAGATTGGGATCACGCAGTTGCGGCCTGCGAGAGCGCGCGGAATCTTGATCCGCAAAACGGTCTCTATCAATTATGGTTGGGCCGCGCCTACGGAGAAAAGGCTGACCGCGTCGGATTTTTCTCTGCTGCGGGAATGGCCAAAAAAGTTCGGGTCGCATTCGAACGGGCAGTGGAACTGGATCCCCAAAACTGGGAAGCGCGCACCGATCTCGCGGAGTTTTATCTCGAAGCCCCGGGAATCGTCGGCGGAGGCAAGGATAAAGCTCGCCAACAGGCTGATGCTCTAATGCCGCTGAATCCGGCTATGGCGCACTGGGTCCAGGCACGTATTGGGGAGAAGGAAAAAGACGCCGTGACTGCCGAGCGCGAATATCGGGCGATGGTCGCGGCCAGTCACTCTGGAACTCGCGCACTGCTGGACCTTGCACTTTTTTTACGCCACGCCAATCGGTGGGATGAGATGGAGCAGGTCTTACATGCTCTCGAATCGGCTCCGATCGATCGAGCCGAATCTCTGATGGATGGCGCCAGCATCTTGCTGCGCGTGGGCCGCGATTACCCTCTCGGAGTCCGTTTACTGCGACGTTATCTCGCATCGCCGGTAGAAGAAGGTCCCGCCTTCAAAGCGCACGACATGCTCGGCCAGCTGCTGGAAAAGCAGGGAGATCGCAAAGCTGCTGCCGACGAATACCGCGCCGCGCTCGCCCTCGCCCACAACTACGCGCGTGCCCAGCAAAATTTGAAGCGGGTCCAGTCTTGATTGCACTCTCGGTGCGGCGCCCATTTCTCCTGTGGTGCACCCTATTGATTTAAACCTCGCTGGCATCGAAATATTCATAGAATCATTCGCAGAGCACTTTGCCCAAGCACGATGAAAGGGACGCAATGAAAAACTTGTGCCGTGGCGCGCATCGCGCAAAATGGAGTCTGGCTGTTCTTCTCGTTCCGGCTTCCCTACTGGCGGAACCTGTCCCGCTCAAACGTGTAGTCGAACTTGCTCTGGTGCACGGCACCGGCACTGCGATCGCTGCTGCTGACGAGCAACGAGCTGCCGCAGGCTACCGCGAACTGCGCGGCAACTACATCCCGCAATTCGTAACCGGCGCGGGTCTTGGGCCCCCGTCATACGGATTTCCCCTCGCTCTCGAAGGGCAGGCGCCGTCGCTATTCAACATCAACGCGCAATCGGCGGTGCTCAATCCGGCATTGCGTGATTTTGTCCGTGCGGCCAAAGTTGAATCGGTGGTTGCTTCTCTCAAAAGTAAAGACGCGCGAAACCAGGTTATTCAGGACGCAGTTCTCAGTTATGTCGAACTGGCCAAGTGGGAGCAGCGTCTCGTCGCACTTCAGGAGACCCAGGCTGAAGCCGACAAAATGCAGATTGCGGTCGCCGAAAGAGTGAAGGAAGGCGTCGATACCGAGCTCAATGGATTTCGCGCCCGCCTGTCGGCTGCAAGGGTTCGTCAGCGTGTTGTCGAGGCGCAGGGCTCTGCCGATGTGTTGCGCGAGCATCTGGCGAAGCTCACGGGACTTCCAACGACGAGCATTCAAACCGAATCAGATTCCCTTCCCGATTTCCCTGCACTGCCACAAGATACTGAGACCCCAGCTCGCGCCGTGGAGGCGAATCCCGGCGTTCAGGCAGCTGTCGAGCATGCCCGCGCACAATACCTGCGCGCTGAAGGCGAGCACCGGTCGTTCTGGCCATCTTTCGACTTTGCTGGACAATACGCGCTGCTTTCGAAATTTAACAACTTTCAGGATTACTACATTCCCGAGAAAACCTGCACCACGTCGATTGGAACGTTTCTATGCCCAAACGGCGGCTTCCGTCAGAACAATGCAACGATCGGCATTTCCATTCGCTTTCCGTTCTTTAACGCATCGCAGCGGGCAAAGGCAGAGGCTGCCGATGCCGACGCACTTAAAGCCACTAAGCAAGCGGAGGCCGCGCGCAATCAGGCTTCAGAAGAGACGCTTCGTCTTGAGCGTGCCGTCGCTCAAATGCAGGCCGCACGCGATGTGGCCAAGTTGGAATACGAAATTGCGCAAAAGACTCTGACAGCCACTCAGACGCGCGTCGACGCAGGCACGTCTACGCTGCATGATCTTGATGACGCTCGCTCGCAGGTCAGCGAACGCTTTATTGCGTTGCAGGATGTCACTCTGGAATTGCAACGCGCACAGTTGGGCTTGCTGCGGTCCACTGGGGATCTGGAGAAATGGGCGATGGGAACGCCCTAGAAGATCGCAGGTTACAACTTTCCGCGCAACGTCTTGACCACCTGCCGGATTGCCTTCTCGTTGCGGCGATACCAGCGCCACTGCCCTTGTTTGTTGGCTTCCACTAGGCCTGCTTTGGTCAGAATCGCCATGTGATGAGAAATCGTTGGCTGAGAAAGTTTGACGCGCTCTTCAATGTCTCCCGCGCAGAGACACGATCCCGAATGAACTGAGCTCTTTCCTGCTGCTTTCACGGGCGATGGCGCTTCTTTGAGCGTCTGCAAAATCAGACGACGAGTAGGATCGGCAATGGCATGTAAAGCGCGATCGAGGGAATGGTCAGCCGACATGATTCCTAGAAATAACGTGGAAATCGATGACTGTCAATGTAGAAGATGGGGCATCCCGCTTAGAGAAAAATGTCTGGGCCGAGGCGAGAAACTCTACTTCTTCACGATCGGACTGTATCCATCTCCAATCAGCCGTGTGCGCATCGCCTCAGCGTCTTTGATGTCGGTGAATGGCCCAACCTGAACGCGGAAGAATTTGTCGGTCGTGGCCTGGGCCGCCACGAATGCCGGATATTGTTTCTTTTTGAGCGCATCCACCAACGAATCAGCATCTTCCTGTTTGGTCACAGCTGCAACCTGGACGAAGTATCCCGCTGTGGGAAGAGTTGTGGTGGTCGTATCGGAATTGTTCGCCGGAGGCGTTTGCGCCGGGCTCGTTGCCGCAGGAGCGGCAGAAGTATCTGTTGGTTTTGCGTCGGCTGCCGGTGTCAGCTCAGGGCTGGCTTCTTTCTGCTCCACTGACTTGTAGAACGTCATCGGTGGCGCGGCTGCCGAACCGCTACTAGTTTTATTCGCACCAGAAGTCGTTTGCGGCGTTGTCTGCGGACTGGCAGCACTGGCAGCACTGGCAGCCATAAGCGCAGGTTCAGACTTCCGCCCCAGCGAATATCCGAGGGCAAAGAAAAGGGCGCAGATGCCCACCAACCCGAAAAAGAGGACGAGCAGCTTGCCCGTTCCCAGTGTAATTTCCGTATCTTCTGACGAAGCCATATTTCAACTCCAACTGCAACGCGCAATCTCGTTTGCTTAGTGAGCTAAGCCGTCTTTCCCGGCACCGCCGATGCGGTGGTGGCGTTTGACGTTGACAGCAATTTCTGCATCCCCGAGAAGAAATCCATCGGCACGGGGAAGACTACTGTCGTGTTCTTCTCCACGCCGATTTCTGTAAGAGTCTGCAAATACCGCAATTGCACGCTGACCGGCTCACCGGCCAGCAGATGTGCCGCGTCGACCAGCCTCTGCGCCGCCGAGAATTCGCCTTCCGCATGAATAATCTTCGACCGCTTTTCGCGCTCTGCCTCAGCCTGCTTGGCCATGGCACGCAGCATCGACTCCGGCATATCGACCTGCTTGACCTCGACGTTGGTCACTTTCACTCCCCAAGGAGATGTATGCGTGTCGAGTATGCTCTGCAACCGCAGATTGATCTTGTCCCGATGCGCCAGCAATTCGTCCAGTTCCTGTTCGCCCAAGACGGAGCGCAGTGTGGTCTGAGCAAATTGTGAAGTCTGGTAGACGTAGTTTGAGACTTCCACCACTGCCTTCCGCGGCTCGATGACCCGCAGAAAAATCACGGCGTTAACTTTCAATGTAACGTTGTCGCGGGTAATGATGTCCTGCGGTGGCACTTCCAGTGCTTCCTGCCGCAACGAAACGCGAACAATGCGATCTATCGGGGCAAAAACCAGAACCACGCCCGGCCCCTTGGCCGTATCTAGCAACCGGCCCAGGCGGAAGATCACACCGCGTTCATATTCCGCCAAGATCTTGATCGAGCTGAGCAGGTAAATAACAACGATAACGACAAGCACCGTCAAAAAACCAAAAGGCAGTTCCACGGATTGCCTCCACGATTTGGGGCCCACACAAGTTGGAGCAGAAGGCTCCTATCGCGGATTGTATAGCAGCGGCGCGGATGCGGCGCGCAAATCGCAAGCAGGAAGGTTGTCTGGCTTGATGCGGAGTGTGCGTCTAAGGATGTTCAGCGTGCCGCTGCGGCTGGCCGCGGCTTGAAGACTGCGTCCACCGTGGCAACGATCTCATCCATGACGGCGTCGATGTCCATGGTGAAACGCGCCAGGTCCATTTGCGCCAGCGTGGGATAGTGTTCCACCAGCGTAGCCCATGCCGCATCCCCAGCCAAATCCACCCCCATTGCTTCGTAGTAGCCGTATCCCAGGTCGCGCAGCCTGCACAGCAGGTCGCCAAGGTGGACCAGTGACACCAGGGGCTGCTTATCTGGAGGCACACCATCTTCGTGATGAAATTCGATGACTTCGATGACTTCGGGGGAGAAACGCCACTGTTCTGCGAGGATCTTTCCACTCTGACTGTGAGTGAATCCGAGATGTCCTGCTTCTACGCGGTGGAGTGCTATGTGTTCTTCTGAAGCCTGCTGAATACACTTGCGAAAATCCTCGGTGCAGGTGAGCGTGTTGACCAGAATGCCCAGATCGTGCAGCAGGCCCGCGAGGTAGGCTTTCTCAGGATCCGGGTATCCGATCATCTTTGCCATTTTGCTGCACACCAGCGCGCAGCCCATAGAATGGCGCCAGAACGTCACGGCATCCATGGCCCACTTGTCAGGTGGCACGATATTGTTCAGGCAGCAGCCGAGCAGGATCGCCTGGATTCGCTTGAGTCCCAGCGCCATGATCGCGCTGCGCACGGTTTCGGTATTCCGCCGGCCAAAAAGAGGAGAGTTCGCCATCCGCAGGCATTGAGCGGCAATGGTGGAGTCATACGACGCCAGCTCGACAACCTTCTCCATCTTGACCTGCTCCGGAGGCAGCTGCAGCATGGCCGTCAGCGGCATAACGATCGCTGGGACCGTCGGCATCGCTTCGAGCGCTTTGATTTTTGGTCGAATTCCTTCAAGTGTGTTCATGGTTTTCCTTTGTCGGTGTGCCCAATTGGGGGTTTCCAATATCCAATGGTCCCCGGGAAGTGGATCAGATGCAGCTTGTCGTCGACCTGATACAGAGATTCGGCGTGGCCAAGGAACAAATAGCCGCCGGGCAGCAAATTGGAGTGGAAGTGCTGCGTGACCTTGCGTTTCGAGGCCAGATCAAAATAGATGAGGACGTTGCAGCAGAAAATCAGGTCCATCCCTTTCAGGAACAGCATTTTGCTGTCGTCATTAAGGTTCACGCGGTCAAAGCGAATCAGCGATTTGAGCTGATCGGTAACCTGCAATCTATTTTCGTCGTGCACCTTGAAATATTTTTCCCGCAGCAGCACGCTGGTGCTGCGCAGGGCATACTCTCCGTAGATTCCAGCCTTGGCGGTGGCGAGAGAATTGTCATTCAAATCCGTGGCAGTGATGTCGAAGGTCCAGCCCGCAAGCCTCTTTTCACTTTCTTCGAGTAAAAACATGGCCAGGGTATAGGGTTCCTCACCAGTCGAACATCCGGCACTCCAGACGCGAAGACGCTTGAATCCGAGAGCGCTCTTGGCGGTAATGAGTTGCGGGAGAATGACGTTTCGTAGGGCTTCTAACTGGGCCGGACTGCGAAACATATAGGTTTCGCCGATCGTGATCTCGTTCAGCAGGAGCCTCAGTTCGTCGTCGCGGCGAGATGTTAGGTACTGTAGGTATTCGGCGGGAGTTCTCAATTTTAGTGCGCTGATACGCCGGGCACAGCGGGACGCGAGGAGATAGAGTTTCTCCTCTGATTGATAGATCCCTGATGTCTGATATATCAGATCACGAATCTTCAGGTAAGCAGGATCCTTCACATCCCCGGCGGTTGGGCTCGTCGCCTTTTCGGTGCCTGTTCCGACAGCTGTCATTTCCATCCCGCTCCTGGCGTTACTCGCCTCGCCCGTCGTATTTCAGAAATTACCCGCGACCGCGCCCTGCATTCTGCTGACATTTACACGGCGAATCACTTCCTGGCCGATCTCCTGTAGTGCGCAGATCTTGTCTGCCAATCCCGCGTTGACCACCGCTCCGGGCATGCCCCAAACCACCGAAGAAGCCTCGTCCTGCACCAGGATCTGGCCGCCAGCTTCACCGATATGTGCGGCTCCGCGTGCGCCATCCGAGCCCATCCCGGTCATCACGACTCCCAGCGTGCTCGCACCATAGACTTCGGCCGCCGATCGAAACAGTACATCGACCGCCGGACGGCAAAAGTTTTCCGGCGGATCCTGGTTCAGATTTAAAGTCACCGTCGATCCCTTATGCGCCAGCGTTAAGTGATAGTCGCCACGGGCAATCCAGACGTGTCCCGGTTCGAGCGTGTGTCCAGCCTCTGCTTCTTGAACCGTAAGGAATGACTGCGCGTTCAGGCGATCGGCCAGCATGCGCGTAAAGACCGGAGGCATGTGCTGTACCACTACTACGGGCACAGGGAAATCCTCGGGAAGTTGGGGAACGATTTCGGCCAGCGCATTCGGTCCGCCAGTGGAGGTGCCAATGGCGAGAATCTCAATTCTTTGACGCTCCTTCTTTTTCGCGCCCAGAGACCGAGGCGAAGATACAGATCGGGGCCGTGAGTGAGAACCGGCCAGCGATGTGATCTTTACAATCAGCTCACGACGCACCTGCTCCATTGCGCCAGCCAGGCTCTCGCTGTTAGTCGGTTTCGTCATGTAATCCGAAGCACCCAGTGCTAAAGCTTCCAGCGTGATCGCTGCGCCTCGTTCCGTCAGCGTACTGAACATAATTACCGGCAGCTTGGGATACTGTTTGCGGATCTCGGTGAGCGTCTGAATCCCGTTCATGCCGGGCATTTCGATATCCAACGTGATCAGATCGGGGTTGACCTGCGGAATCTTGGCTAGCGCGATCGATCCGCTCGAAGCCGTCCCGGCAACCTGAACTTCGGCGCTTGAAGCCAGAGCTTCAGAGAGCAACTTGCGAACCACCACGGAATCGTCGACGATCAGCACTCGCAACGGCGGCATGAAACCTCAGTCGTTCTGAATGCCAAAATCTTGAGCATCAGTAGTTGCTGCACTCGCGCCCCTAGGCGCCGGCCCGTGCACTCATGGCTCGCGGCGCGTATCCTTGTGCTCGAAACTCGGTGCCCGCACCGTCGATCCTGAATTGCGATACCAGTTCCCGCAGCTTGCTCGCCATCTCTGCCAGAGCCTGTGCCGCCTTGGTCGATTCGCCCGCCCCTCGCGCCGTGTTTTGCGCGGCCTCGGCAACCCCAGCGATATTTTTGGTGATCTCCGATGAGCCTCGAGCTGCCTCGTTCACGTTGCGCGCCATCTCATTGGTGGTGGCGTTCTGCTCTTCTACCGCCGTAGCGATGGTGTTAGAGATGTCATTCACTTGCTTAATGACGTCGCTGATTTGACCGATCGCTCCAACGGCGTTTTTGGTATCACCCTGAATAGCCTCGATTTTCCGGCTGATGTCTTCCGTAGCCTTGGCCGTCTGTTTGGCCAGCTCTTTGACTTCATTGGCAACTACGGCAAACCCTTTCCCTGCCTCACCGGCGCGGGCGGCTTCAATGGTGGCATTCAAGGCCAACAAATTGGTCTGCTGGGCAATGGATGTGATGACCTTGATGACCTGTCCGATCTCGGTCGACGAGTCACCCAACTTGCCGACGATCTGAGTGGTCTCTTCCGCCACGCGGACTGCGCCTGTGGCAACCTTGGCAGATTCATGAGCGTTCTTGGAGATTTCCCGGATGCTGACACTCATCTCCTCCGAACCCGTAGCTACGGTTTGGAGGTTCTTGTTGACTTGTTCGCTGCCGCTTGAGACCAGTTGAGCCCGCGTGGAAGTCTCCTCGGAATTGGCTGTAATGGTGTGGCTGGTAGTCGACAGCTCCTCGCTGGCTCCAGCTACATCTCGCGCATTTTCCGAGATGGCAACGATCATGGCCTTGAGACTGCCGTTCACTTTATTGATGGCTCTGGTCAGATCACCCAATTCGTCTTCGGTGTGGACTTCCAGGTCGTCGCGAGTCAGATCGCCACCGGCGATTGCTTCTGCCTGATCCAGAACTAACTGCGTGCCGTTGGAGATTTGCCGACTCAGGAAAATTGCAACTGCGACGCCTACGCCCAGTGCGATCAGTGAGGTCACGAAGAGAGTGAGCGTTAACCCGGTATTGGCTCCTTCCAGGGCGTCCTGGTTTTCCTTCAGCAACGCCATCTGGGAGTCGATCAGATATCCCAGAGATTTCTTGACGGATTCCGTAAGAGTGGTTGCCTTGTCCGCAAATTCATTGCCTGCGTTCGTAACAGCGTCTCGGTCCCGGCGCGAGGCGTGTCCTACAATGGCCTGCTGCAGTTCGTGGAGGTGCGGAAGCTGCTCTTCGATAGCCGCCAGATGATCACGGTTCTCCTGACGGGTCCAGTTGGGGGCAAGGTGATCGAGTTCGTCGATGTCACGCTTGATGCTGTCCCAAGACGAATCGTAGAGTTTTTTCGCCTCATCACGGCGACCGGTTTGCGATCCCGCCAGAATCGCCTGGCGTCCTTTACTTTGGGTTTGATTCAAGTCGCGCTGGAGCTTCAAGCAGGCCTGAATGGTCGGCACGCGGGTTTGAAGGACGATTTGCTGAAGCTGCCCCACGTTCAGCAGTTTTAGGTAGCTGGTCACAGTGGCGATCAGCATGACCGCCAGAATCACTGCGAACCCCAGACCAACTTTTCTTCCTACGGTCAGTCTCATTTTTTCATCTCCGAATCCATTCCTTTGCTTGAATGACGAATCCTCTGCGTGCGGTGCTGATCTACTCCGCATCGGGAACTGTGTCGACCGACTCGGTCAGGTCGCACGCTTTTCTCACATCGAGCACGTGCATCAGGTGGCCGCTCAGCTTGTGAACTCCCAGAATCACGGCGCGCACCCTTCCCCGTACATTTCCCGGTGGAGGCTCGAAGCAGCTCTCCTCGACCTCAAGTACGTCACCAATCTCATCCACCAGAAAGCTGACTGCACCCTCGTCTGTCCGCACAACAACATTCATGGGAAGTTCCCCGTCCGCCCGATCCTCCATGCCGAGACGTCGCCGCAAGTCGACCGCCATCACGATCTGTCCGCGCAGATTGATGAGGCCGCGGATGACCGGGGGCACCAACGGTACCCTTGTCATTTCCTGATAGCGGATCACTTCCTGCACCTGCTGCACGGGCACACCGAAAAACTGATCCTGCAAAAAAAATGTGCAGAACTGCTGGACGTTGGTCACCCGCGCCTCGTTTCTTCTTTCCGCCCTTTGCTTTTTCTGCGTTACGGCCTTGCGTCTTACCCCTGCATCCCAGCCAACAACTGGCCGTGGTCCGCGACAGCGATCAGCCCCGGCACATCCAGAATGTCAGTGACCCGCTTCTGAATGACGGCCGAGCCCATCACTCCCGTGCGCCCGGTCTGGCGTTGCATGACAAACGATTCCTCGACGATGTCGAGAATGCGATCCACCACCAGCCCCACGCTGCGCCCTTTTTCCGCGTAAACCACCACCTGCAGGGATTGGGGAGCGTTCTCCACTGCTTTACGATGCCGGCTTTCGAGCATCTCCGAAACTCGTATGAGGGGCATGATCTGCCCGCGGTACTGGACCACTTTCTGGTCAGCGGCAATCTCGACAGCGTCGCTGGGAAACTCCTCCAGGCGCGCCACCAGCGCAAGGTCGATCGCCATCCGTTCGCTCTCTCCATATTGGAAAAGCAGCACCGCATTGCACCGGCTTCCGTCGGCTGCTCCGGCCTTCTGTTTTCCTTCTTTTTCCATTACCGCCCGATCGCGGACTTCGCCGACTACGTTGGCCCGCTGCGCCAGGCCAAGCACATCGAGAATCAGCGCCACTTTGCCGTCTCCCATGATGGTTGCGCCGGCGTAGGTGTCGATGCTCTTCAGTTGTTTGCTGAGCGGCTTAACTACAATTTCTTCGGTGTCGTTAATCTCATCCACCACCAGACCAAAGCGCCGGTCATCGGCTCGCAGCACGATGATGTTTACGCTCTGTATCTCTTCGCTGGTGTCGGCCTCAGTTGAGGATGGCTGTGCGTTTGGCGGGCTCGGTTCCGCCGCCAATTCCCGGCTCAGGTACACGAGCGGCAGCAGGCGTCCGCGCAGCCGATACACCGGAGCGCCATTTACCAGTTCAATGCCGTTACGCACCTGCTCGCCCTCCAGGCGCACCAGTTCGAGGAGGCTGACTTGCGGAATGGCGTACCGGTCTCCGCTGGTGGTCACAATCAATGCCGGAATAATGGCCAGTGTGAGTGGAATTTTCATGCGAACCGTCGAGCCCAGACCGGGTTTGGACTGCACGTCGACGGTGCCGCCGATTTTTTCGATATTGGTTTTCACTACATCCATACCCACGCCGCGCCCGGAAACGTTGGTGACCTTCGCCGCCGTGGAAAGACCGGGCATGAAGATGAGGTTGGCGATCTCGCGTTCGGTCATGCGCGCCGCCTGATCGCCGGTGATTAGTCCCTTTTGAATTGCTTTGTTGCGGATCTTCTCGTAATCGAGTCCGGCGCCGTCGTCGGTGATCTCGATGTTGACCTGTCCGCCTTCGTGAAAGGCCCGCAGAAACAGGCAGCCTTCGAGGTTTTTGCCCGCTGCACGGCGCACTGCGGGAGCTTCAATGCCGTGATCAACCGCGTTGCGCACCAGGTGGGTCAGCGGGTCTTTGATGGCCTCGATAATGGTCTTATCGAGTTCGGTTTCCTTCCCTTCCATTTCAAGCCGCGCTTGTTTGCCGCAACTCAGCGCAACGTCACGCACCGTGCGCGGAAACTTGCTCCAGATGTTGCCAATCGGCTGCATGCGCGTTTTCATGACGCCCTCTTGCAGCTCGGTGGTGAGCAGGTTGAGCCGCTGGCTGGTGCCCAGCAATTCGCTGTCTTCGGTGGAATTGGTATATTGCACGATCTGGTTGCGCAGCAGAACGAGTTCGCCCACCCGATTCATGAGCCGGTCGAGCTGGCCGACATCGACGCGAATGGTGCTGTCCGAGACGCTTTGTCCATGCGCAGGATGCTGGGCGTGCAGTGTCTCAGCCGCATCTTGCGGCTTTTCCTGCGTATCTTCATATTTGTAAACCGGATGTTTGTGAACTGACTTGCCCGCCGCAATCTCGGTGCAGGGTTCAATTTGGATTTCCGCTGTGCGGGGATATTCGGCAGTGGCGTCAACACTTCTAGTAGGAACGTCAACGATTCGAATGTCGCCTGTATTGGCCGCTGCTGCTGGCGCCGATAAATTATCCAACTGCGGCTGCTCTTTTGGTGGTTCGCAGTCCGACTTCGTTTCCATTCCCGCAAGCAACCTGGCTAATGTTTCAATCAGTTCCTGATTGTTCCGTTTGCCTTCCGCCCCGGTTGCTTCGATGCTGGCCAGCATCTGCCGGACCGCATCCAACATGGCCAGCAACGCGGTAGTGATCTCAGGAGTCAGCGTCAGCAGCCCGTCGCGCAATTTGGCCAGCAGGTTCTCGCCTGCGTGAGTGAGGGTCTCCAACTGGTTGAAAGCCAGAAAACCCGAAGTGCCTTTGATGGTGTGGATCGTGCGGAAAATACTGGCCAGTGTGTCGCGGCTTCCGGGATCTTTTTCGAGCACGATCAGATCGTGATCGAGCCGGTCCAGGTTCTCATGACTTTCAATCAGAAATTCTTTGACTATTTCATCATCGCTCATACGCGAACACCGATTCGAGAACTTCTAGACCTTCCGTACTTGGCACATTGCACCCGTTACCTTTAAGCCAATCCTTCCTCCGCTCACCGAACAGAGGGATTCGCACTCACTCACCAACTTTCTATCGGCGCAGCGCGACGACACTTCAGACTCCACGGCCGGAGCACTGCACAGTCTGCAGCTTCGAATCGTGTCTGAGAAACGCTTAACGCAAGACACGTCAGGCGGAAAACGACCTGCATGCACGTCGCCGAAGGAAATCTGTTGAGGGTTACGAAAAGGCGCTTACGAAATTATGTGCGAATGGCGTCTAGCAAAAAGAAGTACCGACGATTCAGGTTTGGGTTATAGCTGAAGCTGGCAGAGCATTTTTTTATGAAAGATGATCTCAATGTAAATTAAAGGTTAAGGTAGATAAAAAACTAGACACTTATGGACTACCAATCAAACAACAACAAATTACCAACGGCTGAGGAACTGAACATTCGTGTCGCGGGGCGCGTTTGGGACGAAGTCTGGCATAAGGGGAATTTCAGCGCCATGGACGAACTGTTCGATCCGCAGTTTATAAGGCATGATCTCGATCCAGCTCAGGGCCAGGGCCGGAAGCAAAACGAGGAATTTATCCGCCGGATGCGAAATGCCTTTCCGGACCTTCACTTTAGCATCGATGACGTCATCGCCAAAGGCGACAAGGTCGTCACCCGCTATCATTTTGAAGGGATGCATCTGGGCGACGCACTCGGTTTTAAGGCCACGGGGAAAAAAGTTGTTTACACCGGCATACTCATCCAGAGATTCGAAAACGGAAAGATAGCCGAGCAATGGACGGAAGCCAACCTGCTAAACCTGTTCAGGCAGCTAGGCCTGGTCTCGCCGCAGAAACAATAATTCTCGTTTTTTTCCGGCAGCGCGAACATCTGGTAGGTGGAAGATCATGCTGCTTTTGGGCGCGTAGGTGTGGCGTCACTCCTTTGCTCTTAGAGATGGCTAGAGATGTTTCTAGAAAACAATCAATCTGCGTCAGGGAGTCGCTTTGGCGACCTGAATCCGGCTCGCATCGACGGTCACGTCGCGCTGAATTTCCATTTCAATCGACGTGCCCACGTCGAGCTTCACCTCCGGACCATGCTTGAGCAGCGCCCAAGCCACCCCGCCGGCGATTCCCGCAAGACCACCGTAGCGTGCGCCATTCAATCCTCCAGCTGCTACGCCGCCGATACTGCCGATAGTTCCTCCCACGGCGGCACCCTTGGCCGCGTCTTCAATCCGCTTCCCGGTGTCTTTGTCGGCCTGGATTGTCCCTTCCTTGTCCTTCACGCCGCTGCTATCCGCGCCAGGCGTATTCTCAACTGAACCGGGCAGCATGATGGTGTATCCGCTGGGATAGATCATGGACGTAAAGTGGATCAAAATTTCCGCTCGCTTCCCACCCCCACGCCCGGCGCGCTCGGTGTGCGAAATCTTCCCCTGGATGTAAGTCCCCGCCGGCACCAGAATGCGATCGTTCAACACAAATGGAAATGCTGTCTGAGCATAAACGGCATCGCCCTCGCGCGCATTCTTGGTGGAAATCGCCTGCGCCAGCGTCAGCGGAATCTTCGACCCCGCGGGAATCACCAGCGCTGTCGGATCGGGAGCCTCGGCCAGCGTCGCGCCAGCGGGTGCCGAGGTCATCTGCTTGGCTTGGGACGAGTCGTTCGTCTGAGTGGCACCGGCAGTCGGAGGAGTTTTCGACGTGTCCGCCGCCTGACCGACGGCCATCCCCGAAACCAGCAAGATTGTTAAAATTGCGCGCATTTCGACACCTCCAGGGGCAACTCAGCCCAGCGTAAACCATCTAAGGTTACTACGACTTAGGGGCTAGGATGCGGCGTTTGTGGCGGGAGTTATCTCGTGGTATGCGCTGCTCCGGCCCTGAGTGCAGTCACCTGTTTCGGTCAGATGATGTTAACTGTTGCAGTCTGGTGGAGGAACTAGTTCTTCTTGTGCTCGCGCAGGGCGTCGACTGTGGACCCAGCTTTCACGCACGCGATGCCGATAAGCGCACACAGTGGGGCGATCACAAGCCCCATTAGAACATCATTCCTGATCTCACCATCGTGCATAACTCCGGCCACGCGACCTGCGAAAAGAGCGCCCAGTAGCGGTGCAATGCAGCCACCGACAAAACTCCCGAAATGTCGTTTGCTAAAGTTCATGGCGATCATGTTCCGTCAATTATGCCACAAGCCCACATGCGGTACTTATGCAGGCTCCGAATGGGCTTGAAAGACAATCCACGAATCGCAGTTGGGGTAAACATCCCCATTGCACCTCGCCATCCCGAACGCCCGTCACTTGTATATCAAATACTTCTCTCTCACCTTCTCAAACTTCTCCAATCCCTCCTGCCAATCCTGCGCGATGCGCCGCGGATCTTCGCCGGCCATGAGCCCTTCAAACGCCGCCTGACTCACCAGCAATTGCTCCATGCGCCCGATCTTGTAGTCTGCCGGATATAGCTTCTGCAGCGCCGCCGCCAGCTCGACGCCCAACTCCGGCGCATCGAACCCATTGCGATCCGTAAGAATAACGTTCACGCCCTGACACTCCTGCCCGTTGTACACGCTCGCCGTCGGCGTAAATGTCATCGGAACGAAGCGCACACCTGCGATCCCACGCCCGTTCAAGTAAGCCGCCAGTTCGCGGCTTTTAACCCACGGCGCGCCAACGAGTTCAAAAGGAGTGTCGGTGCCGCGTCCAACAGAGATATTCGTGCCTTCAATCAGCGCCACGCCCGGATACAGCGCCGCCTCGGTCACACTGCGCAAATTCGGCGAAGGATTCACCCACGCGAGCCCGGTCGAATCGAACCAGTCGCCGCGCTGCCAGCCATCTATGGGCACGACAGTCAACTTCGCGTTGATGTTACGCTCGGCGTTGAACATCCTCGCCAGTTCCCCAATCGTCATGCCATGCCGCACGGGGACGGTCCAGTAATTGGTAAAACTTTCGTGCCCGTCATCCGCTACGGGACCTTGTACGAACGAGCCGGTGATGGGATTCGGCCGATCAAGGACGATGATCTCGATCCCAGCCTTGGCTGCTGCCTCCAGAAAATATCCCAGCGTCGTTTCGTAGGTGTAGAAGCGAACACCAGCATCCTGAATATCGAAGACGATCGCATCGAGAGTCTTCATGACATCTTCCGACGGACGCCGGTCCACATCCTTCGCGCCATACACGCTATAAACAGGGATGCCCGTGGCTGCGTCGGTGGAATTCCCGACATTCGTCGTGTCCAGCGTTCCGGTCACACCGTGCTCAGGACTGAAAATCGTTTCGAGAGACACGCCTTGCGCCTGTGCCAGCACATCAATCGTCCGCTTGCCGTCGGCATCGAGGCCAGTCTGATTTGTGACCAGACCAATTCGCTTTCTTGGCTGCGCCGTCGATGACTGCTCGTTCGCAGGCGCAGCATTCGCCGCCTGCACCGGCAGTGGCTTCAGTACATCGAACCTGTGCTCTTCCAGCACGTCGATTCCATTCTTCACCGTGCCATTGCGGGCGCTCATCCTGCGCGCAGCGCTCAACGCCTCGTTGTAACCGGTCACGCTCTTACCCCGAAGAGCTTCTTTTTCCGTTGCGCTCAGATTCAGTGCCGCTGCCACTTCGGTCGCCACTTTTGACCGCAAGGCAATCGCATTTCCCTTGCCGCGCGGATGTACCGCATTCGTCAGCAAAATGATGTATGTCTGGGTCGTTGGATCGATCCAGAGCGAGGTCCCCGTAAACCCGGTATGCCCGAACGAGCCGATCGGCAACAGATCGCCGCGATTCGAAGAAAATGGAGAATCAATGTCCCAGCCGAACCCGCGCAGCACCGGCGCCGCCGGAGGCTGCTCTGGCTGCGTCATCTTCTCGACCATCACGGCGGAAAGAATTCCTCCGCCGCCGTTCAGCAGTGCCTGCGCAAACTTTGCCAGATCCTCGGCGGTTGAAAACAGGCCTGCGTGCCCAGCCACGCCACCCATACGCCGCGCCGTCGGATCATGTACTACCCCGAGCAGCATGTGTTCATTTTCGTCGTACTGCGTGGGGGCAATCTTCGTCTTCCACGCAGCCGGCGGCAGAAATCGCGTGTGCAGCATCTTCAGAGGTACAAAAATATGTCGCGCTGTATAAGCATCGAGCGTCTCGCCCGATACACGTTCCACGAGCGCGCCCAGCACAATAAAATTGATGTCGCTGTAGGTGAAATGCGACCCCGGCGGCTCTGCCGGTGTTTCGGCGAATGCCATTTTGTACGCCGTGTCCTTCCCTTCCCACGTCGTCTTTAAATCGAGATCGGGTTCGAGGCCGGAGTAATGCGTGAGCAGTTGCCGTACCGTGATGTCTTCTTTCCCATTTTGCGCGAACTCCGGCAGATACTTCGCCACCGGGTCATTCAGCCGTACTTTCCCCTGCTCGATGAGCTGCATCACTGCGGTCGTGGTCGCGATCACCTTGGTCAGCGATGCCAAATCGAATATTGTGTCGAGCGTCATGGGCTCGTGCCGTGGCTCCAGCGCCCGATTGCCGTAAGCTTTGCGGTAAATCACCGTGCCGTTGTGGCCGACGAGCAGCACCGCGCCGGGAACATTTCCGTCCGCGATCGCCTGCTGAATGATGGAATCGACCGCGCCGAGTCGCACCGCAGTGGAAGCTGTCGAGGAAGATGTGGAGACAGCCGCCACCGGCTGGCTATCCGGGCGAGGTCCCGCCACGCCACTGGCTGGGCATAAAAACTGCGCTGCCAGGGATGCGCCGACAAGAAGGAGAGAGCGAGACACTCCTGCCTTGTGCAAAAGAGCAAAGGTATGCCGCATCACCGATTTGGACGCGAAAACCGATTTGGACTCAAAAGAAGAGATGCTCTGACTCTACACAACCGAACACGGCGCCTCAACAAACGCAGGTAATAAGACGGATGCCGATCCCCGATGGCGACCAGCGCCTCGCTGCTTTACGCATCCTTCTTTACCCGTCCTTCCAACTCTGCTATAACCCGCACAGTCAGGAATTTCTACCCGAGTATACGAGCCTGAACTCCGCCAATCCCAGTGCACTTGCAACGTCTTTCGAACATCAGGATAAGATTTTCTCCGAAGCTTTCGCAATTTTGCGGGAGGCAATCGCCGCCCAGGCCTTCCCCTCTGCCTCGATTGCGGTGACACAGCGCGGGCGGATTACCGCCCTCAATGCCTTTGGCAAATTCATCTACGAAACAAACCCGGAGGGCGTCCAGTCCAAGCTCAGCTTGGGCGGGGACCTTAACTTTCAGGTGATTCCATCCACGCTCTTCGATCTCGCTTCGTTGACAAAAATCATCGCAACCACGACGATGGCGATGATCCTCTACGAGCGCGGCTTGCTGGAACTCGATGCCTCAATCGCCGGCACAGTGCCAGAATTCCTTACAAACTCGACTAATGGAGTTGATCCTCGCCGACAGAGCGTGACGTTCCGTATGCTGCTCGCGCATTCCTCGGGTCTTCCGGCCTACGAGAAATTGTTTCTCACAGCGCGCTCTCATGACGATTTGCTCCGCGCAGCGTTCACTACCCCACTTTCCTCCGATCCCGTCACACGCGCCGAATACAGCGACGTTGGATTCCTCGTCCTCGGTGCCGGGCTTGAACGCATCGCCGAAGAGCCTCTCGATGTCTTCTGCCGCCGCGAAGTCTTTGGCCCGCTAGGGATGACTCACACTACGTTTAGTCCGCCACCCGAAATGCGCGCCGCAATTCCTCCTACTCAGGATGACCGCACCTTCCGCCACCGCATCATCCAGGGCGAAGTGCAGGACGAAAACGCATTCGTGCTGGGCGGTGTCGCGCCCCACGCCGGCCTCTTTTCGACTGCCGAAGATTTGGCGCGATTCGCGCACGCAATGCTTCAGGGCGGACGCCCGATCCTCCGCCCTGAAACCGTCGCCCTTTTCACGCGCCGAGAGTCCGTACCAACTGGCACTACTCGCGCGCTTGGCTGGGACACGCCCTCAAATCCCTCACAATCCGGAAAACATTTCGGCCTCTCTTCATTCGGCCACCTCGGTTACACCGGAACCTCGTTGTGGATCGACCCCGAGCGCCAGCTTTCGATAACCTTGTTGACGAACCGCACCTGGCCTGACTGTTCGAGTCTGGCGATCAAGCAAGTCCGGCCCAGATTCCACGATGCGGTAGTAGAAGCTCTGGAAAGAGCTACTACGTAAGAAATTAATTCTGCACTCTTACGAAAGGCGTCCTACTTGACCCGTACACGCACCGCACAGTCCGACCTGCGACAGCTGCCCACTGAACAATTGCCTCCCAATGCGCACGATCTTGACCGCATGTCTTCGCTCGAAATCGTTACTCTAATGAACCGCGAAGACGCGTCGATCGCCGGAGCCGTGCAGCGGGCGCTGCCGCAGATCGCGCGCGCCATCGACGTTGTTGCCGAGGGCATTCGCCATGGCGGCCACCTCATCTATGTAGGCGCTGGGACCAGCGGGCGACTCGGCGCTCTGGATGCTTCCGAAATTCCGCCGACGTTCAATACTGACCCGTATACCGTGCAATACATCGTGGCGGGAGGGCCAAAAGCGCTCGCAGATTCCACTGAAGGGAGCGAGGACGACACTGCACCCGCGATTGCTGAAATGAAAAAGCGCAAGCCGGGCAAGCACGATGTTGTCCTCGGCATTGCTACCAGCGGACGCACTCCCTTCACCATCGCCGCCGTGAAATATGCCCGCCGACGCGGTGCACGCACCATCGCGCTCACCTGCAACCGCGACTCGCCACTGGAGCGCATCTGCGATTTCGCCATCATTACCGAGGTCGGCCCCGAAGTCCTCGCCGGATCGTCGCGCATGAAAGCCGGCACCGCGCACAAAATGGTTCTCAACATGATCTCAACCGGCACCATGTGCCGACTCGGCTACGTCTACGGCAACCTCATGGTCAACGTCTGGACGAAAAACGAAAAGTTGATCCAGCGCGCCGTGCGAATCGTCGAACAGGCCACCGGTGCCGACCACGAAACTGCGAGACGTGCTCTTGAGCAGAGTGGGAACCGAACTCCGGTTACGGTTGTGATGCTCGCCGCAGGTGTAACGCGATCGCAAGCTGTAGCCGCGCTGAAGAAATCCAAGGGCCATGTTCGCGAAGCGATTGCAATCGGGAAATCGTAGGGCAACGGGTGCCCCACTCTAACGTCAAGCCTTATGACGTTAGGGTGGGGACTTTGACCTTTAACTTTCCTCGCTTCAGCCGCCCCTGTCCCATCGTGCTTTTCCAGTCAACAGAGCGCACCCGCTTTCCCCGCTACAATAAATCTCAACTATGGACAAGCTCGTCATCCGCGGCGGAGAGCCGCTGCTCGGCACCGTCCGCGTCAGCGGAGCCAAAAATGCTGCCCTGCCCTGCATGGCTGCCGCTCTGCTCACCGACCAACCTGTCGTTCTCGAAAACATTCCTCAGGTCCGCGACATTCAGACTACGCGCAACCTGCTCACCGCCATGGGCGCTGAAGTCGAACTCGGCTACGGACGCGCCCAGCATCGCACCACCATCCACTGCGAAAATCTTGCCGCCCCCGAAGCCTCCTACGAACTGGTGAAAACCATGCGGGCTTCGACGCTCGTGCTCGGGCCGCTGGTCGCCCGATGCGGACGCGCCCGCGTGTCCCTCCCTGGCGGCTGCGCGATCGGTGCGCGCCCAATCGACCTGCACATCAAGGGGCTCGAACAACTTGGAGCGAAGATCGCGCAGGAACACGGCTACGTGGAAGCCAGCGCGAACCGCCTGAAAGGCGCAGAAATTGTCTTCGACAAGATCACCGTCACCGGTACAGAAGACCTGCTCATGGCAGCAACTCTCGCCGAAGGTGAGACACTTCTGCAAAATTGTGCGCGCGAGCCCGAAGTCGCCGACCTCGCCGACCTACTCAACAAAATGGGAGCGAAGATTGAAGGCGCGGGCACTCCGACAATTCGCGTGAAAGGCGTCAGCAAACTGAAGGGCGCGAAGCACCGCATCATTCCGGACCGTATTGAGGCTGGAACGTTTCTTATTGCCGGAGCGATGACCGGCGGAGACCTCAACGTCGCTGGATGCGATCCCTCTCACCTCAACGCGGTTCTTACCAAACTTCACGAAGTCGGAGTTAAAACGAAGGTGACCACCGATTCCGTCCGCGTCATGGGCGACAACCCGTTTACCGCCGCCGACATGAGCACAGAAGAATATCCCGGCTTTCCTACAGATTGCCAGGCACATTTTATGGCGCTGGCGACGCAGGCTGAAGGCGCGTCGGTCATCACCGAAAACATTTTCGAGAACCGCTTCATGCACGCGTTAGAGCTTGTGCGCATGGGTGCCAACATCAAGATTGAAGGCCGCCGCGCCGTGGTTCGTGGTAAAACTCCGCTTAGCGCCGCTGCCGTTTTGGCTAGCGATCTGCGCGCGTCCGCATCGTTGGTGCTCGCTGCCCTGGTCGCTGACGGCGAAACGATCATTGATCGCGTTTATCACATCGACCGCGGCTACGAGCACATCGAAGAAAAACTGAAAGGTGTGGGCGCACAAATCCGCCGCATCGGCGAGATTTTTCCCAAGAAAGTAGCAGCGGTAAAACAAGCTTAACCACAGAGGCCACAGAGTAACACCGAGGGAAACTCTGTGCATCTCTGTGCCCACTGTGGTCCAAGCTTTGCCGTGCTACCCTAGCCTCACTGTGCGCGAAGGGCTGCTCGAAATTTTCCAGGAAACTTACCGCGATCTGCGGCCCGACTCTTCCCCTCCTGAGTTGAAGATTGAATTTTTCGCATTCGCGAATGTCAACAACACGATCCGGCTGCGCGAAGGACGGTTACTGGTGCGGCTTTCCGATCTGCTGGAAGGCGCGCCTGAGGCGGTTTTACGGGCCATCGCACACATTCTGCTGGCTAAGATGTATCGGCGGTCGATTGACCGGGCGCAGGCAGCGCGGTATAGAAAATATGTTGCCAGCCATGAGATCACACGCAAAGCGCATTTAGTTCGGCAGATACGCGGACGCAAATTGCTGCGTTCAGCGCGCGGATATTTCTATGACCTGGATGAAATGTTTGAGGAGTTAAACACCCGCTTCTTTCATGGGCTCATGGCCCGCCCACGGATGAGTTGGAGCCAGACCAAGACACGCAGAATCCTCGGCCACTACGATCCGGCGCACAACGCGATCATCATCAGCCGCATTTTTGATCATGCGGCGATGCCGCGGTACGTGCTGGAATATATCGTCTACCACGAGATGCTGCACCTGAAGCATCCGGTGAAGCTGAGGGGTAGCCGGCGTTGCGTGCACTCCCCTGAGTTTCAGGCCGAGGAAAAAATGTTTCCGCGTATCACCGAGGCGAACGCATTTCTAAAACGGTTATGACGGACGAGTGAGCTTCGCCTACTTCACCGGAGCATTCAGCGCCGCTACAAGTTCCACAAAACTGCGAGCCACCAGCGCCCGGTCCACCATTTCTTTATGGCTGAAAAGTTGCCCGGCTTCGGCGAGCAGGTCTTGCTGAGATCGATTGTCCGGGGTAAGAATCAGCACAATCAACTTGGCCGGGCGGCCATCGCGAGAACCGAAATCGATTCCTTTTTCCGTCTTGCAAATCACGACCAGAGGGCGGAACAGGCCATCGATGCGCGCATAAGGCACGGCCACGCCGAAGCGCCAGCCGCTATTGGTGACTCGTTCGTGCTCGCTGACCAGACGAAAAAATCGCTCTGGAGAATTGCCAACTAGTGGAGCTGCTTTTTCACACATCTCCATCAGCACGCCATTCTTGGTGTCGCTCTTTACCGTCGTGAGAAACAACTCGCTTGAAACAACCTCCTTCAGACTCACCGACTTTCTTCCCTGAATGAGCAACCGGATCGCTGGCGCCGAGATGAGTGAGGTAACCAGCGCCATAATCACGATAGCCACAAACATCGGTTCGTGGATGAGTCCGGCCTGCAGCGCGAGTATGCCAAGAATCATTTCCATCGCGCCGCGCGCATTCATAGCCAGGCCGATCCCGATAGCGGTGCGTGTGTCCATGCCGCCTAGCCGCGCGCCCCAGCCTGCTCCGACGACCTTTCCAAGGCAGGCCACCACAAGAATGACTGCTGTGACTTCGAGATGAAAGTTAGTGACGAAATTCGTATGCAGGCCGATGCTGGCAAAAAACAGCGGCGCAAAGACGTTGGTAACGATCTGGTGGATATGCTCGGAAGTGCGCTCGCGCAAGTGAGGTGATTCGCCAACTGCCGCCCCGGTAATGAACGCGCCAAAGACCGCATGAATGCCCGCATACTCCGCGAATGCAGCCGAAGCCAACGTCAGAGAAAAAATAAAACCCAGAACTCCTCCCGGCCACGTCGTGTGCGCCTGAATAAAAGGAAGAATCTTGTGAATCAGCCAGCGTCCGACGGTCAACATCAGCACTGCGAAACTCAACACCAGAATGATGGTGTGGCGTATGCCGTGGCCCGCATCAGCCTGCGGATTCATCATCCCGAGTACCAGGCCGAACAGAATCCATCCCGCCAGATCGTCGAACATCGCCGACGACATAACGACTGTGCCCATGTCGGTGTGGAGCAGGCCAAGGTCCATGAGAATGCGCGCCACCACGGGCAGAGCGGAAATAGACAGCGCAGTGCCGATAAACAGGGCGAAGACGAGGTGATCGACTCCCTGATCGGCCCCCAGCAATTGCGGAAACATGGCTGCGGCCAGAAAACCGAAAGCAAAGGGAATCACCATGCCGAACGAACTCACCAGCAAAGCGCTCTTGCCTTGGCGAAAAATGCTCGCCAGATCGATCTCGATGCCTGCCGTGAGAAGAAAAAACACCACGCTGATGGCGGTCACGCCATCGAGCACCAGCGCCACAGGGCCGGTGCGCGGAAACAGCAAGTTGTAAGTAGCGGGATTGTAGTGGCCGAGAACCGTTGGCCCGAGCAGGATTCCAGCAATGATCTCTCCGAGCACCGAGGGCTGATTAAATTTCTTGACTAGCTCCCCCGCAAACTTTGCGCTCGCCAGCAATGCCGCCAACGCGAGGAACACGGTCATTACTTCGTGCGGCGTGAGATGGCTCATGAATTCAGGAGGTGATCGGGAATGACGTTGGATGCCGCAAGGTGTTGTGGCGTCGCCATGCGAATTACTTCTTCAATCTCTACTTCTTCAATCCTGCCGGAAAATTTGTGACTACGGTGACGGATTGGCTGACTTGCTGCGAGATGCGGTCGAGAAGGATTTTCTTGCCGCCGGGAAAAACGTCGTAGAAGACCTGCGGGGCGGACCAGTTGGTGACCAGCGTCTGAGCAGTGCCGAACTGCAGGGCGCCCCCGACCTCCTTGACCGGTACGGCGAAAAGATTGTAAGTCATGTCTAGGTAGTAGAGTTCCTTACCGTCGTTGCTCCAGCTGGGCCTTCCGCCCCCGTTCACTGAGATCTGCCACTTACCCTGGGCCCCATCGAAACCTACGACATATACCTGCAGGGTACCGGATTCATTCGACATGTAGGCCAGCCAGTGGCCGTCGGGGGAAAGACGGCCTGCGCCGCTACCCGAGTTCGCGTGTGCTACCAGCTTCAATGGCTTACGCTCTCCCTCCAACGGCAGAACCCAGATTTCCTGGTCCCCCGCGGGGCCGCGGTCATAAACGATAAATTTCCCGTCGCGCGACCAATCCGAAGGTGTAAGGATTTGTTCGTCGGTAAGCAGGATTTCTTCCGCGCCGCTGCCATCAGCCGGTTTGCGGCAAAGGTTAGAGTGGCCGTTGCGATCGCCGTCATAGACGATCCATTTGCCGTCCGGGGACCAAATCGGAAACTCGTTCTGAATGGGACCAAAGGTGAGCCGGATGCGGACTCCGCGCGCTAGATCGAGCACCCAGATATCGCTGGTACCGTTGTCGATCTGGAGAGCAACGCGGTCGCCTTGCGGCGAAATGCGTGCTGTCTGTAAATCCGGAAGTTTGTCAGCCACAGTCGTGATCGCTTTGGTGGCGCGATCGGACCATACCAGTTGCCAGTCGCCCGTACCTCCGCTGCCGAAGATCAGCAGGCCCGAGTCCGAAGCTGAGGCATCCATGTGCCACGTGGCTGCGTCGTTCACAACTCCTTTCGCCACGATTTGAGGCTCTTGCTTCAGTGTTCCATCGGAGGGATCGAAGGGCTGTGCCGTCAGCTGATCGTTACGCGCAAACAGTAGATAGCCACTGGCATAAATTGCGTTGGATTGCGAGTGGAAAAGCGGGCGATTTTCGCGGCCATCGATCGAAGCGTAATAGAGAGTATTGTTCGCCGCCTTGGAGGTATCGTGATGGATCGCGAGATAGATGTAGTGCTTGCCATCGGAAAGGAAAATGGGCCAACGGTGCGAGGTGTGTTGAGCAGGATCAAGATGCGTGGCCGCGCTCGGGGCGCCCCCGTTGGCGTTCACCCTGGATAAAGCAGTTTGTGTATTCGGAGAGAACACGATCACTCCGTCGGCGCCCCAAGCACCGCCGCGACCGAAGGGGGCGTCGGCGACGACCTGCGCCGAGCCGGTATCGATATCGATGGTCTTCAATTTGCCGTCAGCGAAAAATCCGAGCGAGCGGCTGTCGGGAGACCAGAAAGGAAAGATCGCGTTCTCAGTGCCAACCAACGGGTGGGCATCCAGCGAGTTTACCGGGCGAATCCATATTGTAGTTTTGCCGTCCGAACCGGAAACCGCAAACGCGATGGATGCGCCGTCCGGCGACAGCACTGGCGGGCCGGCAGTATCGCCAGTCAGATTAAAAACGGCTTTCTCCGGAGGGTTGATGACGCTACGGATCGATTGCGCCTGCGGAGTTGGACGGTGGAGCAAAAATCCGGCTTCGACGCCCAGTGCGATGGCAATGAGCAATGCACCGATCTGAGCCAATCGCAGATGCTTCTGCACCGGCGTGGGCTGCAGCGCGGGAGCTTCAGGAGCAGGCTTCTCGGCGGCGATCCATTGCAGTTCCAGTTTTATGTCGTGCGCCGCCAGAAAACGCTCTTCTGGATTTTTCTGCAGGCAGGTCGTCACCACATGTTCGAAGGCAGGCGGAGTTTGCGGCTTGAGCGTGCTGATCGGGTCGGGATCCTTCTCCAAGATCGACGATGCGAGGGACAGCTGGCTCTTGCCCTCAAAGGGACGCTTGCCCGCTGTCATCTCATAGAGGACCGAGCCAAAGGCAAAAATGTCGGAGCGGGCATCGGCTTCCTTGCCCTCAATCTGCTCCGGCGACATGTACTGAATTGTGCCGATGATCATGCCGACTGTGGTCAGCGGACTGAGCGGGCTCGGACTGCTTACTGTGGCCACTGCGGTGAACGAAGGCGGTGCTCCTGAAGCCGACGTTGCGGCCTGGGTGCCGAGCGGCTTGGCCAGGCCAAAATCCATCAGCTTGGCGCCGCCCGGGGTCAGCATAATGTTTCCTGGTTTGAGATCGCGATGCACAATGCCCTGGCGATGCGCGACGGCGAGGGCCTCAGCGACCTCCGAGCCGATCTTGTAGATCTCATTCAGCAACATCGCGCCTTTGCGCAGACGCTCGGCCAGAGTTTCCCCTTCCAGAAACTCCATCACGAGGAAATCGGTGCCGTCGTGTGAACCAACGTCGTAGAGCTGGCAAATATGCGGATGATTCAGTGAAGAAATGGCACGAGCCTCGCGCTCCATGCGTTGCTTCAACTCTGGCGAAGACGACAAATGTGAGGCCAGAACCTTGATGGCAACACAACGTGAGAGGCGCGTATCGAGCGCGCGGTAGACTTCTCCCATGCCACCAGCGCCTAGCGGAGCCTGGATTTCGTAGGGCCCGAGTTTCGTACCGGGAGTCAGGGGCATACGTCGGCAATTATAGCGTTAGCCGAGGACAGGTTCGGTCCTTCATTCGAGGCCCCGAAATTTCCCACCACAAAGATTAAAGTGCTGCTTTTCAGATTTTTCAGGGTTTCGACGCTAAATAGTAGTGATTGTCGCCTTCGTCGGATTCTTCACCAACAAGCACAAAGCCTTCCACTCGCAGAAGTTGCTTGTAGCGTTCAGCTCCGAGAGAAATGGATTCACGTCCCGTCAGTGAGTCGCTCCAGGTTATTGCTTGCTCAGGCGCGGTGAACAGAAATTTGCCGTTGCGATTTAGGACGCCAGCAGCCTCATGAATGATTACAGACTGAACGTCCGGCGGCAGCAGAAACATCACTCCCCAGGCGATCACGCCGTCAAACTTGCGGCCGAAGAAATCCGAATCTTCAATCGCAGAGCATTCTGCATGAGCGTGAGGAAATCGGCTGCGAAATGCGGCGATCAACTTCGCTGATGCATCCACGCCATAAACATCGAAGCCCTCTTCGATCAGCACTTGGGAAATCGGTACGCCGTTGCCACATCCAAGGTCGAGAA
>Ga0307479_10000103_pt1 | contig 85810 bp, 87 predicted proteins | sample atmos_gasesECM4C_FD_203743 | JGI IMG/M metagenome (GOLD analysis project Ga0307479, IMG submission 203743) | Hardwood forest soil microbial communities from Morgan-Monroe State Forest, Indiana, United States - atmos_gasesECM4C_515 | ecosystem: Environmental > Terrestrial > Soil > Temperate... | reverse complement strand
TCGCCGAAGCGGTACAGAAGCGCTACGCGGAAAAAGAAACACAGTTTGGCGCGGACCTGATGCGCTGGCTCGAGCGCCGCATCATTCTCGACGTGGTCGATTCCCAGTGGAAAGACCACCTGCTCTCACTCGACCATTTGAAGGAAGGCATCGGACTCCGCGGTTACGGGCAAAAAGATCCGCTCGTCGAGTTCAAGAAGGAAGCGTTCATTCTCTTCGAAGACATGATGGCGCGCGTAGACAACGAGACGATCCGCTATCTCTTTCACATCCAGGTTCAGCAGGCGGAAAGACCTCCTGACGAAATGCAACTCCAGCCTGTGCAGCCACGCGGCCCGGTTCCATCGCGCTCCGGCGGAGCGCATGCTGCGGCTGCCAGCGCCGCTGCGCGGGCCGGCGAAGTTTCTCCGCAGCATCTTCCGGAGGTCGCGCGCCAGCTGGAACGCAAGCAGCAGCGCCAACAGCGCGACCTGCAATATCAGACCGGCCCCGCACAAGCCGAAGCGCCCAAACCCGTTCGCGCCGGAGCCAAGGTCGGCCGCAACGACCCTTGCCCTTGTGGCTCCGGCAAGAAATACAAAAAATGCCACGGCGCCTCAGCATGATCAATCCTGCGCACGTCATTGTTGTTCCGTTTAGTTACACTGTCATTCCGAGCGGAGCGGGCCGATTTTTTCCGGCGCTTCGCTCTTGCGAAGCGTCGGCCTGCGCAGTCGAGGAATCTCTCTTCGATGTAAGATAGGAACAACTCTATGCCCCCAGCGCCACAACAAATGCCGGAACGCCAGCCCATCCCCGGCGTAAAGAATCTCGTGGCCGTTGCCAGCGGCAAAGGCGGCGTAGGCAAAACTACCGTCGCCGTCAATCTCGCGCTTGCCCTCGCGAAGCTCGGCCACAGAGTCGGCCTGCTTGACGCCGACGTCTACGGCCCCAACGTGCCCATCATGCTGGGCACGACCCAAGAGCCCCTCGCCACCATGGACAAGCGCATCGTTCCCGTCGAAGTACAGGGCCTCAAAATGATTTCCATGGGCCTGCTCAACCCCGGCGACAAACCGATGATTTGGCGCGGCCCGATGTTGCACAGCGTCATCACGCAATTCTTGCGCAGCGTCGAGTGGGGTCAGCTCGATTACCTGATCATTGATCTGCCGCCCGGCACGGGCGACGTCCAATTGACGCTGATTCAGACCGTGGCTGTAACCGGCGCAGTCGTCGTCACCACGCCATCTACCGTCGCGCTCGCGGACGTGCGCAAGGCCATCGAAATGTTTCGCCAGGTCAACGTCGAAGTCCTCGGCGTCGTCGAAAACATGAGCACGTTCGCCTGCCCGCACTGCGGCAAGCCGCTGGATATTTTCGGCCACGGTGAAGGCGCAAAAACCGCGCAGGAATACGGCGTGCCGGTGCTCGGCGAAATCGAAATCGATCCTCTCATCCGCATCGGCGGCGACACGGGCAAGCCCGTAGCTGCGCTCGGCGAAAGCGCACCCGGAGCAAAAAGTCTGTACAGTGTCGCCCGCGCCGTCGCCGCTCGCCTCACCGAACTCAGCGCCACCGCCGCTGCCGGCCCCTCCGTCCAAATCGACTGACTATCCGCCTGCCAGTATCTTTGCAACTTCAATAGCTGATGTTTCGGACTGCGAGGCCAAGAATGATTGAAGTTTCAGACGGAGCCTCTTGTTTGACGCATACCGTTCGCGTTGTACTTCGGCTTTGCATTCTCTGCAGCGACAGTGTGTATGGCCTTGTGATGCAGGCTTGGACGAATCCGGCGAGAACTTACCGAGCGGCTTCCACTGTCCACACTTCCCACATGTCTTACCCTCGACTCCGTCTCGTATTTCGATCACGTTATGGCACCTCCGTTCCCACCTTGTAGGTGGAAGAAGAGGAAAAAACAAGATCCAGTTGGGTATTGACAAAACATGTCTGGGAAACGACCCACAGGCCCCGCTTCCTTGTCAGTTCCGTGAGCGAATGCTATCTTCACTTCTCGGCGTGTGTGCCATTTGTGTAGGGGCACGGCATGCCGTGCCCGTCCGTATCTCCGGGCAAATCAAAGGGATAGCATGGTTCGAGCGTATCGCGGCAAGCGGCCCGAAATCGCCGCATCGGCCTATATTGACCCCGCCGCCGTCATCATCGGCGACGTGGTTATCGGCGCGGACTCCAGCGTCTGGCCTTGCGCGGTGATTCGCGGCGATGTGCACCACATTCGCATCGGCGCGCGCACCAACATCCAGGACGGCTGCGTGCTCCACGTGATGCGCGACGAATATCCGTTGATTCTCGGCGATGATGTCACCATCGGCCATTCCGTCACGCTGCACGGCTGCACCATCGCCTCGCGCTGCCTCATCGGCATCGGCGCGACCGTGCTGAATGGCGTCACCGTCGGCACCGGCAGCATAGTCGCCGCGGGCACGCTGGTGCTAGAGAGAACGGAGATTCCTCCGGGCAGCCTCGTCGTCGGCCACCCCGGCAAAGTCAAGCGCATGCTTACACCCACCGACCAAGCCACGATCGCGGACTATGCCGCCCGCTACGTCGAGTACAAAAACATCTACCGCGCAGAACCGACGGGTGCTTCGTGACACGTGGCAGGTACACTCGCAATTATCGCCGTCAGGGAGCGGCTTTAGCCGTGCCGTACAAGTGCCATAACACAACACCGTCATTCCGAACGGAGCAGGCCGATGTTTTCTCTTCGCGCTTCGCTCTTGCGAAGCGGTCGGCCTGCGCAGAGAGGAATCCCTCTTCAGGAGCCGTCGAGTGAGCGAAAGCGCAACCAAAAAAGAAGGAAAGCCGCGCAAGTTTCAAGCCATTCGCGGCACGCGTGATCTCCTCCCGCCCGAGACCGCCCTCTGGAATCGCGTTGAGCAAACCGCCCACGATGTCTTCGCCACGTACGGCTTCGGCGAAATCCGCCTTCCCATTTTTGAACAAACCGACCTCTTCGCCCGCGCCGTCGGCGGCGAAACCGACATCGTCTCCAAGGAAATGTATACATTCCAAGATAAGCCCTTGGAAGGCGCAACAGAACGTGCCCGCAGCCTAAGTCCGGAATTAGCAAAACGTTTGGTCTCGGCCTACGAGAGCGGCGAGATTTCCAACACTCCGAGAAACCTCACCCTCATTGATACAATCAGAGAAAAAATAAAAAAGATAACCGTCGAACAGGAAAGATTCCTCCGGCCCGAAGATTTTGATCAGGTCGTCGAAAAGTATAATTTCTTGCTGTACGAACTTGCGTTCTTAGTTGGTGGTGTTCTCTTAGGTGAGCTTGTATCTCTTCGTCCCGAAGCCACCGCCTCTGTCTGCCGCGCCTACATCGAGCACGGTATGCACGCGCTCCCTCAGCCCGTGAAGCTCTATTACCTGGGCCCAATGTTCCGCCGCGAGCGCCCACAAAAAGGCCGCTACCGCCAGTTCTACCAAATCGGCGCAGAAATTCTCGGTGGCCCCGATGCTCCTGCCATCGATGCCGAAGTCATCGAAATGGTGATGACGTTTTTCGCCAAGCTCGAACTGCAAGGCGTCGAACTCAGCATCAACTCCATCGGAGACAAAAACTGCCGCCCAAAATACGTTGAGCTCCTCCGCGCCGAATTGCAAAAGGTCAAGGGCAAACTCGGCGCGGACAGCCAGCGCCGCATCGAAACAAATCCTTTGCGTGTGCTGGATTCCAAACTCGAAAGCGAGCAGTCCATCATCGAAAAATTGCCGCGCATTGCCGACCATCTCTGTAAAGAGTGCGCAACGCACTATGCCGCCGTGAAGCGCGAACTCCAACTACGCGGCGTCATCTACAAAGAAAACTGGCGGCTCGTCCGTGGCCTCGACTACTACATGCGCACAACTTTTGAAATCACCGCCTCGGGTCTCGGCTCGCAAAACGCTGTCTGCGGCGGCGGCCGTTACGACGGTCTCGTCGAGTTGCTCGGCGGTCCACCAACCAAAGGCATCGGCTTCGCCATCGGCGAAGACCGTCTGATCTTGTCGCTCCAAGAAAGCGGCAAGGCCCCCAAGCCACAGGGCCGCGACGTTTACATCGCCTGGATGGGCGAGAAAGCCCACGCAGCGGCCATCCGCGCCGCCAAAGATTTGCGCGCCGTCGGTTTTAGCGTCGAGCTGCCTCCTATCGAGCAGAAATTCGGCAAAGCCCTCGGCCTGGCCGACAAGCTGGGCGCCCGCTACGCACTCATCCTCGGCGATAATGAAGTCTCTGAAGGCCTTTGGACGGTGAAGACGCTGGCCGACGGCTCGCAGCAAAAACTGACCGAACCGCAACTGCTCGAGATATTGCGCAAGTTGTAGTGGCGGGTCTTTAGACCCGTGCAGTTTCTCGACCATTTGTGTTTATGTAAACTAGATCACTGTCATCCTGAGGCTATCCGGCGAGGATAGCCGATCGAAGATTCCGACTCCTGTCGGAAAGGATCTCAGCGTCAACACGACTCGCATGTGAGCGAGGGAGAAGAAGAACAACGTGCTCGATTTTCTCGGCAACCTGAAGCGCACACACTACTGTGGCGCTCTCCGCGCCACCGACGAAGGCCGCGACGCCATCGTCATGGGCTGGGTCCATCGCCGCCGCGACCTCGGCAATTTGCTCTTTCTCGACGTGCGCGACCGCAGCGGCATCGTCCAGGTCGTCTTCAACAAAGAAACTCAGCCCGAAGCTCACGTCAAGGCCGAGCAGGCGCGCAGCGAATTTGTCGTCGCCGTCGAAGGCAAAGTCATCAAGCGGCAGAAACCGAATCCTGAGCTGGCCACCGGCGAAGTCGAGCTCGTCGCCACCAAGCTGCACATCCTGAACAACGCCAAAACTCCGCCATTTCCGATTGAAGACGAAATCAACGCCGCCGAAGAAACTCGCCTGCGTTTCCGCTATCTCGATCTGCGCCGCCCGAAGCCGCACCACAATCTTGCGCTGCGCCATAAAATCATCCTCGAAATCCGCAAGGTCATGGACGAGATGGGCTTTATCGAAGTCGAAACGCCCATGCTCACGCGCTCCACGCCCGAAGGCGCGCGCGACTATCTTGTGCCCAGCCGCGTCCATCACGGGCAGTTCTACGCGCTGCCGCAGTCGCCGCAAATCTTCAAGCAAATCCTCATGATCGGCGGCCTCGACCGCTACTTCCAGATCGTGAAATGCTTTCGCGACGAAGACCTCCGCGCAGACCGCCAGCCCGAATTCACCCAGCTCGACCTCGAAATGTCATTCCCGCGCCAGGAAGACGTTTTCCACGTCATCGAAAACGTGATGGTGCGCGCCTGCGCCGTCGCGGGCATCAAGGCCGAGGCGCCCTTCCCGCACATGCTCTACAAAGACGTCATTCGAAAGTACGGCAGCGATAAGCCGGACCTGCGCTTCGGCATGGAACTCCACGAAGTCACTCATTGCTTTCCGGAAGAGGCCAAACAGAAGCTGCAAATCGAAGGCAACGTTTTCGCGCTCGCGGCGCCCGGCGCGGCGAGCTATTCGCGCAAACAGCTCGACGAGCTGGCCGAAAAAGCCAAGTCGCTCAGCGCTCGCGGCGCGTATTTTGTAAAAGTAGCAGCAGAGGGCACGACGTCCACGGTCGAAAAGCTCATTGGGGCGGAAAGCGTGAAAAAATTAGCCGCAGCCTGCGGCGCAAAAACGGGCGATCTGGTCGTCGCCGTCTCCGCAAAAGAACAAATCAAAGGCACCGAAGCCGCCGCACATATTGCCGGACAATTGCGGTTGCAGCTTGGCGAGGCGCTCGGCGTGATCGACAAATCGCAGTGGAAATTTCTGTGGATCACTGGCTTTCCGCTCTTTGAATGGAGCGAGACCGACAAAACCTGGGTCAGCGCGCAGCATCCCTTCACTGGCATCGTCGACGAAGATTTGGATAAACTCGAATCCGCGCCCTGGGAAGTGCGTTCGAAAGGCTACGACCTCGTTTTGAATGGCTACGAGCTCGGTTCCGGCAGCATTCGAATCCACCGCCAGGACATTCAGGAACGCTTGTTCAAAGCCCTTGGCCTCACCGAAGAACAGTTGCGCCACCGCTTCGGTTTTTTCCTGGACGCGCTCACCTACGGCACGCCGCCGCACGGCGGCATCGCGCTAGGTATCGACCGCGTCGTAATGCTCCTCGCTGGCGAAAAATCCATCCGTGAAGTCATCGCCTTTGCCAAAACCACCGCCGCCCAAGATCTCATGGCCGATTCCCCGAGCCAAGTCGATCTTGCGCAGCTCGATGAGCTCGGCATTGCCATAAAGGCCGTGAAGAAGGCCGCGCAATGACACTTTTGTTGACGATCAAACATAAATGAGCCGAATACGCATATTGCCGGAGGCGGTGGCGAATAAAATCGCGGCGGGCGAAGTTGTCGAGCGGCCAGCGTCGGTGGTGAAAGAGCTGCTGGAAAACGCGCTCGACGCCGGCGCGAAAACAATTCGCGTCGAAGTGGAAGCCGGCGGCAAGCGCATGATCCGCGTCATTGACAGCGGCCACGGCATGGCGCACGACGACGCGCTCCTGTCGTTCGAGCGGCACGCAACCAGCAAATTGCGTACCACGGACGACCTGCTCTCCATTTCCACGCTCGGCTTCCGCGGTGAAGCCCTGCCTTCGATCGCGGCCGTTTCGCGTCTGCTGCTCGAAACACGCGCGGAAGAAGAGGCTGAAGGAACCCGCGTCGAATTTGCCGGCGGAAAACTTCTCGGCGTAAAGCCCGCCGGACTTCCCGCGGGCACGACCGTCAGCGTTGCGGATCTTTTCTATTGCGTGCCCGCGCGCCGCAAATTCCTGAAATCAGAAACGACGGAGCTCGGCCACATCGCTTCGCTTGTCACTCACTACGCGCTGGCCAATCCCGAAAGACAATTCATCCTGAAAACGCCGACGCAAGAAATTATCAACTGCTCGCCCGCGGAAAAGCTCGCCGACCGCGTCTATCAGCTTTTCGGCCGTCAAGCGCTCGATGAACTCGTTGAAATTCCTGCGGTTTCCGCCCCGTTTCGCGCAGCGATCACTGAACCGGAACTTGAGCCGGGTGAAGAGAAATCCACGCTGACGGTGACGGGCTTCACTTCCCGCCCGGAAGTCCAGCGGCCGAATCGCAACGGCATTTACGTTTTTGTGAACCGCCGCCTCGTGCGCGACCGCTTGGTCCTTCACGCGATTCACGAAGCGTATCGCAACATTTTGCCGCCGACGGTTTTTCCCGCGACGCTGCTTTTCCTCGAAATGCCATACGACGAAGTGGACGTGAACGTGCACCCCGCGAAAATTGAAGTGCGCTTCCGCCGTTCGCAATTCGTCCACGATTTCGCGCGCGACGCCATCCGCCAGGCGCTCATGGGCGCGCGACCCATCGCAAGTTTTGCCGTGGCCGCCGCCGCGACTTCGCAAACGCTTCCATCAGCCGCTCCACCGTTTTCTGGCGCAATATCGCCCGCGCCGGCGGACTCCGGCGTTCCGCGCGCCATCATTCCTCCGATCTCTGAGATCGGCGTGGGTTCCGGCGTTGGCTCGGACGCCGGTTTCGATCTCACCGCGGCGCCTTTGCGGCCCGTCGAGCAGCGCTTTCCGTTTGAGCCGGGCGCGGCCTTCGGCGCCGCTGTCGCTCCAGCGCAAGATTCCGCGGCTACTTGGGCCGGAAATCTTGCAGCGCCCAATAGCGACGCCCCCGCCACACTTCCGCGGCCCGATCAAATCATGGACTTGAAGCCGCTCGGACAGGTCAATTCGAGTTTCATCGTTGCGGTGAACGGCGAAGGTCTCTGGATCGTCGACCAGCACGTCGCGCACGAGCGCGTGCTTTTCGAGCAGCACCTGGAAGCGCGTCACGCGGGCATAGTGGAATCCCAGCGCATGCTCATGCCCATCGTCATCGAGCTTTCGCCGCGGCAGCTGGTCATCTATGAAAAAATCGCCGAGGAGCTGGCGGCCAACGGCTTCGAGGTCGAGCCGATGGGCCCGCGCAGCGTGGCGATCCAAGCGGTGCCTGCAGGCATCGCAGCGAGCGACGCGGAAAAATTGCTGATCGAAATTCTCGATGGAATCGAGCGCGAGAACGCCGCGATTTCCATCAACACGCTGCAAGCAAAAATCGCGGCGTCCACGGCGTGCCACGCGGCCATTAAAGTGAACATGCCGCTCGACCAAACGAAAATGGAATGGCTGCTCGAGGCGCTCGCGAAAACGGATTGCCCGATGAGCTGCCCGCACGGGCGGCCGGTGGTGCTGCGTTATTCGTTGAAAGAGATAGAGAAAGCGTTTCATAGAATTTGACTTGTGTAGCCGCCGGGCTTTAGCCCGGCCATCGGGAGACGCACCGAATGAGCGATTCGCAGAAGACGGCAGTGATATTTGGCCTGGCAAACAAGCGCAGCATCGCCTGGGCCATCGCACAGAAGCTGCAACAGGCGGGCTGGCGCTTGGCGATCACGTATCAAAACGATCGGATGGAACAGGAAGCGAAAGATCTGATTAACGATTTGCCCGGCGCTGCAGGCTTCATGTGCGACGTCTCGTTCGACGACCAAATTGCGAAACTCTTCGACGAATTGAAAGCCCGGTACGGCGTTCTGAACGGCGTCGTGCATAGCGTGGCCTTTGCGCCCGCGGAAGAACTGAAAGGCGAATTCGTGAACACCACGCGCGAAGGATTTCGTATCGCGCACGATATCAGCGTCTATTCCTTGATCGCAGTCGCTCGCGGGGCGCTGCCTCTGATGACTTCCGGTGGCGGGATCGTGACGCTCACGTATTACGGCGCGGAAAAAGTTGTGCCGCGTTACAACGTGATGGGCGTGGCCAAGGCCGCTCTCGAAGCGACGGTTCGTTATCTGGCCAACGATCTGGGCCCAAAAGCGATTCGCGTAAACGCCATTTCCGCGGGACCCATCAAGACGCTGGCGGCGCGAGGCATTTCCGGTTTGAGCGACATGCTGAAATCGCACGCCGAGCGCGCGCCGCTGAAACGCAACGTGGATCCCGCTGAAGTCGGCGCGACCGCAGCATTTCTGCTTTCCGACGCGGGGTCGGGAATCACCGGCGAAACGATTCACGTCGATTGCGGATATAACATCATGGGATTTTAAGCAGCACAGGCGCTCCTGCCTGTGCTGCTTTTTTTCGAGAGAAACATGCACAGCCAAGACCGGCTGTGCTACCAAAATGTCCAAACTTACCATCACCATTGACGGCCCGGCGGGTTCGGGCAAGAGCACCGTGGCGCGGCGCGTGGCAGCGCTGCTCGGATACACGTATCTCGACAGCGGCGCGATGTACCGCGCGGTGGCTCTGAAAGCTCTTAAACAAAATGTTTCGCCCGGCGACGGAGCCGGCCTGGAGGCCCTCGCTCGAAATACCCACATCGAACTCAGGCCGCCTACTGCGGAGCAGGAAGCCGCTGGAGCAAAGAATCGCGTTTTTCTGGACGGTGTCGAAGTAACCGAGGCCATCCGTACGGCCGAAGTTGCCAAGGCCGCTTCGCTCCTGGCGACAATCGCGGGCGTGCGCAGGGTGCTTGTCGCCGAACAGCAGCGCGCAGGGGCCGGCGGCGGAGTAGTCATGGAAGGACGCGACATCGGAACCGTCGTGTTTCCACGTGCCGAACTCAAGATCTTTCTGGACGCTTCGCCCGAAGTCCGCGCGGAGCGCCGCTGGAAGGAGCACCAGGAGAAAGGCGACCAGCACACGCTCGCGGATGTTCTGGTGGAGGTGCGTGAGCGCGACCAGCGCGACCGCGAGCGCAAAGTTTCGCCGCTGGTGCGCGCCGCGGACGCCGTGCTGGTGGACAACACGGCGATGGACGCGGAAGAAACGGCTCGCCTCATCCTAATGCTGGCGCAGGAGCGCGAAAAGGAATTAGCAAAAGCGGCGGGGAGGGAATCGTGATCCGCATGGTGATTATGCTGGCGCTGGGAATTGGCGGCGGCTTGTTCGTGATCCCGCTGATCGCCGTGGCGCGGAGCAGCGAGGATAGAAGCGGCGCGCAATCCGAAGCGGCGCAAACATTTCGCGCATATCTGGACGAAGACTGGAAGCGCTGGATGACCGAATACCCGGAAATGGCGACCGAAGTCGGGTTTCCGGGGCAGAATCGCCGCTGGTCGGAGGATTCCGCCGGGGGCATCGAGCAACGCAGGAAACATCTGCACGAAAGCCTTGCGGCGCTCAAGAAAATCCCTCGCGATGCACTGCCCACGGAGGAAAAACTGAATTACGACTTGTACCGCGAGCTGCTCGAAACGGCGGAAGAGGGCCTGCAATATGGTGACGACCCGCTGCCGTTCCGGAACGTGGTACCGGGGAACGTGTGGATGCCGCTGAACCAAATGGGAGGCATCCATCAAGGCGCGGCGGCGATTCTTGCGGACATGCCGCGCCGGACAGTTGCGGATTACGAAGATATTCTGGCGCGCTTGGAAGCATTGCCGAAATCCGTCGAGCAGCATCTCGCGCTTTTGCAAGAAGGCCTCAAGCGGGGCTACACGCCGCCGAAGCTGATGCTTCGCGATGTGCCGAAACAGATTGCGGATTTGATTCCCGCCGATCCGCTGGCCAGCGCGCTTTTGGAACCTTTCACGGAGTTTCCCGCGGGATTCACCGAAGCAGAGCGAGTGCGATTGACGGAGCGAGCGAAAAAAATCTATGCGAGCGCGGTGGCGCCGGCGTTTCAGAAGTTCCGCGACTACGTGACCTCGACGTACATTCCGGCCTGCCGCGAAAACATCGCGGCAACCGCGCTGCCGAATGGCGCAGCGGCGTACGCGTTCCACGTGCGCTGGCAGACGACGACCAACCTGACGCCACAGCAGATTCATGAAATCGGCCTCGCCGAAGTGAAACGCATCCGCGCTGAAATGGACAAAGTCATCGCCTCGGCTGGATTCAAGGGCAGTTTCCACGACTTCACGGAATTTTTGCGCACGGATGCGCGCTTCTATTATGAGAAGCCCGACGATCTGGTGAACGGCTACCGCGTCATTGCCAAGAAAATCGATCCTGAACTCGCGCGCCTCTTCGGAAAGCTGCCGCGCCTGACGTACGGCGTATGCCAGATCCCGGATTTCAAGGCGCCTTCGCAAACGACGGCCTACTACCAGCCGGGCGCGCCGCAAGCGGGGCGTCCCGGCTGCTACTTTGTGAACACGTACAACCTGCACGCGCGGCCGAAGTGGGAGATGGAAGCGCTCACGCTGCACGAAGCGGTTCCGGGGCACCACTTGCAGATTTCGCTCGCGCAGGAATTGGAGGGGCAGCCGGAATTTCGCAAGCACGTTGGCTACTCTGCGTTTGTGGAGGGTTGGGCGCTTTATTCTGAGAGTCTCGGCGAAGAGCTTGGGCTGTACAAAGATCCGTACGCGAAATTCGGGCAACTGACTTACGAAATGTGGCGCGCAGTGCGGCTGGTTGTGGACACGGGGATGCATGCGATGGGCTGGATGCGCGAGCAGGCGATTCAGTTCTTCAAGGACAACACGGGGAAGACCGACCAGGACATCACCGTCGAAGTGGACCGCTACATTGTTTGGCCGGGACAGGCGCTGGCGTACAAGCTGGGGCAATTGAAGATTCGCGAGCTGCGGACGGAAGCGGAACGACGGCTCGGGGCAAGATTCAATGTGCGTGGGTTTCATGATGCCGTCCTGGAGCAAGGCGCGGTGCCCTTGAGCGTACTGGAGGCGCATATGAAGCAGTGGATGGACGAGCAAGCAGCGCGGTGAGTCCGTGGCCCGCCCCGCGACCCCTCCCCCCTATGTTTTGTGTAAGTGTTCATTCTAAAGAGTTTTAAGCGGGATTATACCTTTCACGCAAAGGATGGGGTATAATCCCATGACTTTGCGCGGAAGTAACTATGTTTATCCTTTCCGCTTGGAGTCGGAAAGTATAAACGAATGCGCGCACTTTTTCGCCTGTATCGGAGGCGCTTCCACAAGTTACGGTCGGCCATTCGCATGGGCCTTATTTCTATGGTGGCTAGCCCGGCAATTAGATTTTGGCATTGGAGTGCTAAATGGCCGTGGTTTACGGTTTTGTTTTTTGCGGCACTCGGAGTAGTTGCCTTGTCCGAGTATGCATTGAGCGTGTTCTTTTTATTCCTGTCCGCCCTTGGGGTGTTTTCCAAACTTCTACATTGGGACGGTTCTGGGATACCAGCTAAATGGGCATACCCGCTTAAAGGTGCAGGTAGTTTAGGAATATTAATAGTGCTAGCTGGATTTATTTATATCGTGGTAGCTGAAAAAGGTAGTAAGGATTGGTCGCACCTGCAAAAACCTATTATGGCACTGCTCTATCATCCGCTGATATTTAAGCCATTCATTCCCACACCCGATAATTGGGCAGCAAAACAGCACTTCGATACTGAAGTTCCCGAGCTTTCGCCCCCGCCGCCGAGGGCACGGCATCGAAGGTTACCCAGTGCCTATATTCGAATAGACCGTATAGAGGTAGGGCTTCTCCATGATGAGAACACTTTAGCCATGAATGTTTACGTAAAAAATACAACCAGCATTACAGTGACAAATGAAGTCGGGATATTCAAAGTTCTTACAATTCCAACCAACGAAACAGAAAAGGTCGAAGATAGGTATCCATCACAAAATACTCTGGAGGAATCTTGGGCTGATTTTGAAGTGTCTCGCAGTTTGTGGGACAAAATGCCAACTACCCCCTTAGGCCCCGGAGACGGCAAGTGGGGAACCGGTTCCATCGAAGAGATAGACGACCATTTATGGGAGCAGTTAAAGACTTCTGGCGAGAAAGTTGTTTTGCTGATGCATGTCGTTCTCTTTACAGATGAATCTGGCTCTCATGAGATTGATTCGTGCCAATGGATACAACCGCCTTTTACTTTCGAGCACCAAACTTGGCGTTTTTGCAATGCCCACAATGGAATTAGGTATTAGGCCGCGTCTTGGATTTTGGCTGTTAGGTCTTTGTATTCAAGGTTTGGGGAAAGAATTAGCTTGATTAGCGTATCGCGGAAAAGGAACTGATTCTTGCGATTGTTGAAGCGGAAGACCATTTCGTCTAGATAAGCTGGGAGATGTTTCGCAGAGACTTTATGCCACGTTCCGACAATGCCGCGCTTGAGAAGCGAGAAGGCCGATTCTACGGTGTTTGTATGCACATCGCCATGCGCGTATTCCCGCGTGTGGTTCACCGTCTTATGAAGGTTCTTCTGCATCTTGTCGAGCGCCCACGGATAGATGGCCGACTCATCGGTCATAATCACTTCTACGTGGCCGTCAATGTTCGCGTTGATAATCTCTCGCACGGTTGCAGACTTCGCATCTTTAGCGCGGATCAACCGCAAGTCTCCATTGCGCTGTCGGATGCCAATCACCACAGCCTTGTCACTCTTTGGACGCCAGCGGCGCTTTTTGCCACCCACGTACGTTTCATCAATCTCAACCGTGCCGCTGAGTTTTTCGGGCGCTACTTCCAGCATGGCCGCTCGGATGCGGTGGCAGAGATACCACGCCGTTTTGTATGTCACGCCAATAGTGCGTTGAATCTGACAAGCCGACATTCCCTTTTTCGATTCGCAAAGCAGCGCCGTAGCGATAAACCACTTCCACAAAGACAGGTGCGAATCGTGGAAGATGGTTCCTGCGGTCACGCTAAACTGGTAATGGCATGAATCACAGTCGTATTGAAAACGGTTCGCAATCTTCGTGGCCCCTGAGTCACAGCGCGGGCAGATTGGCCCCTTGCGCCAGCGCAATTGCTCCAGCGCCTTCCGGCATTTTTCATCGGTTCCGAACCGCTCTGTCAGTTGCACAAGATTGATATTTGGAGTGTTCATCGCGTCACCATGAAAAAGAAAAAGCATCCGCGCCACATGACTAGCGACGAATTGATGAAGCACCTGTTCCACCCGAAGGTGGTCAAGCACATCAAGAAGGTTGCCGCCGATGCCAAGAAGAAGCGCATGAAGAAAGCATAGCAGGGAGACGCTTTTGTGTCAAGTATATAATCTCGTTTTAAGCTCCTTAGAATCAACACTTCTATAAGTGCGGATTCTAAAGGGGTTACGGGCACGATCTGTCTGCAAGAAAGTAACTGGGACGGACGTGGAGATTTTGAAGGAGTTAGAAGGACCGCGTGGCGGGCACCCATTATTCGCAGGGCAAGGAAGAACCGTTGCCGACTTAACCACAACATTATAGCATATACGTACTGTTTGTCAAGTAATTACTAGTAAGCGCTTTGTTTGCCGCGGGATAGCTGAGTGGGTGCGCCGGGGCTAAAACCCAGTTTTGGCTTGCGCGGTACGCCGGGGCTGAAGCCCCGGCCTCCTAAGGGAAACAGCAGATTCCTCGCTTCGGCCGCCTGCGGCGGGCAGGCTCGGAATAGCACGTAGTTGGCGTTGCTTCAGGGGCTAAAGCCCAGTTTTGGCTTGCGTGATACGCCTGGGCTGAAGCCCCGGCCTCCTGAAGAATGAGTTATATAGGCTTTTCGCGGTGCCCAAAGACACCGCTCCTCGGCCTGCAAAAGAAAGGAGCGACAGGCGTGCGAGATTGTTCAGGCGGGGGTGGACATAGAGCCGGGGAATTCCATGTTGGATTTGGTCTTTGAGGCGGTTGAGGAGAAGCGCTACGGCCCAACGGGTGAGTGGGTAACGTACGCCCCCTCTACGCTGAGTTTCCTGGCGCTGCGATTCTTGACTTCCTTAACAGGATTACCAGCCCCAAAAGCGAGCTTGCGAAAAGCAGTACGGTTGGGGGCTCAGGAACGGATCTGACGACTTGGATCATCGCATCGTTCTCGCCGAGGATAGTTCCGCCTAGTACGCCGCTTGGGATGACGGCCTCAACTTTGATTAGTCGAGTCGACGGGTACGTTAGGCTGGGATCGAACGGATTCAGGGTCACTGTGGCAAGAGTGATCTCCCCAGTGCTCGCACCTGGAAGTAGAGTGGTTCCGGGAAAGGGAAAGGCACCCACAAAGCCTGCTACGTAGGGATCGGGAGTAACTGGTCCGCTTCCCACCGTGTCAAACGTGATGGGCGCAATTGAATTGTTTGTGATTGAGCCGAAAAACGTAACTATCGTGAATCCAGCAGTTCCCACTAACGCGGTCTGATTCTGGCTACCGTCGTAGCTGATTGTAAGGGAATCGGCCATTGCCGGCGCCGACAAAGCAGCGAGGAAAATCAAAAGCAAGGAAATCGGGAGAAGCCGCTGGGAAAGTATCATAACCGGCCTCCATGGGTCTTCAAGCGCGCGGGAGCGTTACTCTATCAAACGAATAGGGAGAAGTCACGCGGAAACGCAGGAGGGCGGGGGCGCCGGTCGGAATGAGACGTAGTCGAGGTTGCTTCAGGGCTAAAGCCCAGTTTTGGCTTGCGCGGTACGCCGGGGCTGAAGCCCCGGCCTCCTAAAGAAACAGCAGGGTTAGGCGTGAAAGCAGGATGCAAGGTACGCCGGGGCATCCCGACCGTGTGAGAAAGGCAAAAGCTGCAGGTGGCTTGAATATCTGAGGGCTGGGCGTTTGGGGCGCAGCAGTGCTGCGCCCCTACAAGGAATCTCGCGGCAGCGCGTGGGGCGTGGATGGCGTATGCACGGTACGCGGGACACCGGGGACCGATGTGAGGAAGGCAAAAGCAGCGTCAGGCCGCCGCTCTCCATAGGACAGGTCGTCAGGCGGGGGTGGACATGGAGCTGAGGAATTCCATGTTGGATTTGGTTTTGGTGAGGCGGCTGAGGAGCAGCTCCATGGCTTCGACGGTAGAGAGCGGGCTCAAGACCTTGCGCAGGACCCAGACGCGGCTGAGCTCGTCAGGCGGCAGCAGCAACTCGTCCTTGCGGGTGCCGGAACGCTGAATATCGATGGCGGGGAAGACGCGCTTATCGGCGAGGCGCCGGTCGAGGTAGATTTCCATGTTGCCGGTGCCCTTGAACTCTTCGAAGATGACGTCGTCCATGCGGCTGCCGGTGTCAATGAGCGCGGTGGCGATGATGGTGAGCGAGCCGCCTTCTTCGACGTTGCGCGCGGCGGCAAAGAAGCGACGGGGGCGCTGAAGAGCGTTGGCGTCAATACCGCCCGAGAGGACTTTGCCGGAGGGCGGAGTGACCGCGTTGTAGGCGCGCGCGAGGCGCGTGATGGAGTCGAGCAGGACAACGACGTCGCGCTTGTGCTCGACCAGGCGCTTGGCCTTTTCGAGGACCATTTCCGCCACCTGGATGTGGCGCTGCGGCGGCTCATCGAACGTGGAGCTGATGACTTCGCCCTTCACCGTGCGCTGCATGTCCGTCACTTCTTCGGGGCGCTCGTCAATGAGCAGCACGATGAGCGCAACTTCCGGATGATTGGTGGCGATGGCATTGGCCATGGACTGCAGAATCATGGTTTTTCCAGTGCGCGGGGAGGCGTTGACCAAGCCGCGCTGGCCCTTGCCGACGGGGCAGAGAAGATCGAGGACGCGGCCGGTCAAATTTTCCTTGGTGGTTTCCATTTTGAGGCGGCCTTGCGGGTAGAGCGGCGTCAGGTTATCGAAGAAGATTTTGTTGCGCGCGACCTCGGGATCCTCGAAATTGACGGCTTCGACTTTAATCAGCGCGAAATAGCGTTCGCCGTCTTTGGGAGGGCGCACCTGGCCGGAGACCGTGTCGCCGGTGCGAAGGTCGAATTTGCGAATTTGCGACGGCGAGACGTAAATGTCATCCGGGCCGGGGAGATAGTTGTATTCCGGGGCGCGGAGAAAGCCGAAGCCGTCTGGCAGGCACTCCAGGACGCCCTCGGAGAAGATCAGCCCGTTCTTCTCCGTCTGCGCGCGGAGGATCTGGAAGATCAGCTCCTGCTTGCGCATGCCGCTCGCGCCGGGAATGTTGAGTTCCTTGGCGATCTTGGCGAGGTCGGTGATGTTCTTTTCCTTCAGCTCGGCAAGGCTAATGCTCATCTGATTGTTTCCTTCAACGTGTGTTTCTTTCATAAGTCCTTAGCTTTGATTGTGAAAATTGACCCTATTTTGTGCGACCCCGATGCGATCGGGGTCAGCGAGAATCCGGATTGTTTACGGGGCAGCACACCGCTCTGGCGGACAAACGAAAACCTGCCAGGATGGGACAAACCAGACTTTTTGCAACCGGCAGCAGCGCAAAACCCAGACGAACTGACGACAGTCCGCAGGGCGGGCCGGGCCCCAAAAAACGCTGCTTAGCACTGTTCCAGATTCCTATCCGAAATGTTTCTCGGGCCCGCTAATTGGCGACCCGGGTGGACGCTCGGTTTGCTTTCAGCTTAAAGGCTGGAACGGCACTAGTTGGTCAAACTCTTGTCTTTCTCGGCGCTGGTCACGAAAGTTTCCGCGACGGGCGCAGCCGCGGCAGGCTCCAGCGGCACGATGGGCCGTTCGAGCGCAACCTGCAGCACTTCGTCCATGGTCTCAACACTGTGAACCGCAAGACTGGAGAGGATCTCCTGCGGGATATCCGCCAGGTCCTTCTCATTGTCCTTCGGAATGAGCACCGTACGCAAGCCCATTCGGTGGGCGGCCAGAAGCTTCTCTTTAAGGCCGCCGATGGGGAGAACTTTGCCGCGCAATGTAATCTCGCCGGTCATGGCCACGTCGCAGCGCACCGGAATCCTCGTGAGCGCACTGACGATGGACGTGCAGATGGTGATGCCGGCGGAGGGACCGTCCTTCGGGATGGCACCTTCGGGGACGTGCACGTGGATATCCAGGGTGCGGTAGAAATCCTTCGGCAGCCCGAGCTGCGCTGAGCGCGAGCGCGCGTAACTCATCGCCGCCTGCGCGGATTCCTGCATGACGTCGCCGAGCTTTCCCGTCAGCGTCAAGCGGCCTTTTCCCTCCATCAGAGTGGATTCCGTCGAGAGCACCGAGCCGCCCACTTCGGTCCAGGCCAGGCCGGTGGCCAGGCCGATCTCGTTGCGCTTTTCCAGCCAGATTTCACGGAACTTGATGACGCCGAGAAAGTCGTTGACGTTTGCGGAGGTGATATCCGCCTTTGCCGTGGCGGCATCCGTCACCACTTTGCGCGCCATCTTGCGCGCGATGTTCTGAATCTCGCGCTCGAGGTTGCGCACGCCAGCTTCATGCGTGTAGTGGCGGATGATTTGGAGCAGCCCCTCATCGGTGAACGCGAGGTGCTGATCCGTCAAGCCGGTGGCTTCGCGCGCCTTTTTCACGAGAAAGCGCTTGGCAATTTCGAGCTTTTCCTGTTCCGTGTAGCCCGGCAGACGCAGAATCTCCATGCGATCCTGCAAGGGCTGCGGGATGGTGTGCAAGACGTTGGCGGTGCAGACGAACATCACTTTCGAAAGGTCGTATTCGACGTCGAGATAGTGGTCCGTAAAAGAGTGGTTGATCTCGGGATCGAGCACTTCCATCAGCGCGGCCGAGGGGTCGCCGCGGAAATCCATGGACATTTTGTCGACTTCGTCGAGAACGAAGATCGGATTCACCGTGCCGGCCTTTTTCATCATCTGGATGATCTGGCCGGGCAGCGCACCGATGTAAGTGCGGCGGTGGCCGCGAATTTCCGCTTCGTCACGCACGCCGCCCAGAGAAACGCGGACGAACTTGCGCCCCGTGGCATGGCCGATGGACATCGCCAGAGAAGTCTTGCCGACGCCCGGAGGCCCGACAAAACAGAGAATCGAGCCCTTGGGATTTTTTACGAGCTGGCGGACGGCCAGGAATTCCAGGATGCGTTCCTTGATTTTCTCCAGGCCGTAATGCTCGTCATTGAGAATCTTTTCGGCGGCGCGGATGTCGCGGATTTCCTTGGATCTCTTTTTCCACGGCACGGCCAGCAGCCAATCGAGATAATTGCGGCTCACCGTTGATTCGGCGGACATCGGCGGCATCAGTTCGAGCCGCTTGAGTTCCTGGACGGCTTTTTCGCGCACTTCCTTGCTCATTCCGGCGGAGTCGATTTTTTTCTTGAGCTCGTCAATCTCGTTCTTTTCGCCGCGGCCGAGCTCCTTCTGAATGGCTTTCAGCTTTTCATTCAGGTAGTACTCTTTTTGCGCGCGCTCCATCTGACGCTTCACGCGGGTGTTGATGGTGCGGTCGACGTTGAGCTTCTCAAGCTCGATTTCGAGAATATCGGCGATGCGGTTCAGGCGCTCGATGGGGTCGATGGTCTCGAGCAGGTCCTGCTTTTCATCCACGGGAAGCTGCAGATTGGCAGCGATGGTGTCCGCGAGGCGCCCCGGATCATCCACGCGGGCGGCGGCGATCATGGTGTCGTAATTCAAGCTCTGCGAAAGCTTGATGAACTGCTCGTATAAGGCGGTGACTTTCTGCACGGTCTGATCAACCTGGGGAGAGGGCTCGACGCGCGCCGTCAGCAGGCGAAGGGAGGCGCGGAAAAATCCCTCTTCGGAGGCGATCGATACGGCCCGGGCGCGTTCCACGCCTTCGACCAATACTTTGATATTGCCGTCAGGGAGCTTGACGCTCTGCACGATGTTCGCGAGCGTGCCAACCGCGTAGATCTCTTCCGGCTTGGGGTCGTCCACCGAGGCGTCGTGCTGGGTTGAAAGAAAAATCTTCTTGTCGCCGGCGAGGGCCTCCTCCAGAGCGCGGACACTGGCTTCGCGGCCGACGATGAAAGGGGTCATCTGCTGTGGAAAAATGACCATATCGCGCACCGGCATCATCGGAACGCGCCTTAATTCCTGTTTTTCGCGGTTGAACATTAGGGCCCCTGGACTTCGTTGGAACGCCCGAAGCGGCCTCAGCCGGCCTTTTCGAGCAAGCTCCAGTTAATTTCGCGGGTGCGGACCATGTCCGCAGTAACCACGAAGTCGCGCACCTTCCGTTGCATCGGGAGGTGATACATCAGCTCCAGCATGAGGTCTTCAAGGATCATGCGCAAGCCTCGCGCGCCAACCTTGCGCTGCATCGCTAACTCCGCGACGGTCTCCAGCGCATCGTCGGTAAAACGCAGGCGCACGTTTTCAAATTCGAACAGCCGCTGGTACTGTTTCAGCAGCGCATTCTTGGGTTCGGTCAGGATGCGCACCAGCGCGGGCTTGTCAAGATCGCTCATCACACCCGCGACGGGCAGGCGGCCCACAAATTCCGGGATCAAGCCGTAGCGGATCAGATCACCGGGCTGCACCTGTTCGAGCAACTCGGTATTGCGGCGCAGCGGCGTCGCGGGAGTCGCGTCCGTATGGAAACCCAGCGAACGGCGGCCGACGCGCTTTTCAATGATTTTCTCGAGACCCACGAACGCTCCGCCACAAACAAACAGAATGTTGGTGGTATCCACCGGCGTAAATTCCTGGTGCGGGTGCTTGCGGCCGCCTTGCGGAGGAACGTTGGCGACCGTGCCTTCGAGGATCTTGAGCAACGCTTGCTGCACGCCTTCGCCGGAAACGTCGCGCGTGATGGAGGGATTTTCGTCCTTCTTCGCAATCTTGTCGATTTCGTCGATGTAAATGATGCCTTGCTGCGCCTTTTGCACGTCGCCGTCGGCAGCCTGAAGCAATTTCAAGATAATGTTCTCGACATCTTCACCGACGTAGCCTGCTTCGGTCAGCGTTGTGGCGTCCACGATCGCAAACGGAACATCGAGCATCCGCGAGAGCGTTTGCGCAAGCAGGGTCTTACCCGTTCCCGTCGGGCCGATCAGGAGAATATTGGACTTGCTCAACTCGACGTCGCCCGGCTGTTTGTTTAGAAAGATGCGTTTGTAATGGTTATAAACCGCCACAGATAGTTTTTTCTTCGTGCGATCCTGGCCGATGACGTAGCCGTCGAGGAATTGCTTGATCTCGGGAGGGCGGGGAAGCCTTTTCGCCGGCGCGGTGGCCTGCTCGCGCTTTTCATCTTCCAGAATGGTCTGGCAGACGCTGACGCATTCGTTGCAGATGTACGCGCGGGGATAGTCCGAAGGCGAACTGATCAGCTTTTCGACCTGTTCCTGCGTTTTATGGCAGAAGGAACAGCGCAAGGGCTCGTCTTGGTTGAATTTTTTCACCGGTGTGAAGGCCTCGTCTCCGCTGGGCTTCGACGGAGTCTATAACCATATTCTAGGCCGATTTTTCTCCTGAAAGAAACGGAAACGTGATGGCCTGCTAACTTTTTGGAACAAGCACCTCTAGTACAAATTCTTTATGAAGCAACCCAAAGCGCCACATGACTAACGATGCTTGAAAATAATCTCGTCAATCATACCGTATTCTTTGGCCTGTTCGGGGTTCATGATGAAATCACGCTCGACGTCTTTTTCAATGCGGTCCATCGTTTGCCCGCTGTGCTTTGCCAGAAGCTTGTTGATCGTGGTGCGCATGCGCAGAATCTCTTTGGCGTGAAGATCGATGTCGGTGGCCTGCCCGCCGAGTCCCGACATCCACGGCTGGTGAATGAGGACGCGCGCATTGGGAAGCGCGAAACGCTTCTTCGCCGCGCCGCCCGCGAGGAGCAGCGCCGCAATGGACGCAGCCTGGCCGACGCAAGTGGTGACGACGTCCGGCTTCACAAACTGCATGGTGTCGTAAATCGCGAAACCCGCGGTAATCGAACCGCCGGGAGAATTAATGTACAGCTGAATGTCCTTCTCCGGATCCTCGGCTTGAAGGAACAGCATCTGGGCGGTGGCCAGATTGGCGACGTGGTCGTCGATCGGCGTGCCGATAAAAATGATGTGCTCCTTGAGCAGCCGGGAGTAAATGTCGTAGGCGCGTTCTCCGCGGCTGGTCTGCTCGACCACCATCGGTACAAGCGTCGTCCCGCGGTATTCTGGTTCGTCGAAGTTTTTCATTTTGGGTGATGGATCGCTTTGCGGTCACAATGTGCGCCGACCGCTCCGAGGCCGTGATATCTACTGTTGCGCGCGCCGCGCCCGGATCCGGCTCACTTTGCGCTCGCTGCGGCTACCGTCTTAATCCGTGAATTCTGCGCGAGCCAGTCGAGAGTCTTGTCACTCCGCAGCTTAGCTTTCATCCTATCGAGGGCACCTTGCTTTGTCAAACGAGCGCGGATCGCTTCCGCCGATTCGCCACCATGCCCGGCAAGGTGCTGAAGCTCTTGATCCACCTCTTGCTCCGTGACGTCGATACTTTCGGCGGACGCAATGCGGTCCACGATCAGCTCCGCCTTGACGTCATCCGCGGCGCGCTCCTGCTGCCGCCGCCGCAGAGTGACCCAGTCGACGTTGACCGCGCGCGGGTCGACGCCCTGCGCCGCCAGCGAGCGCACCACGCGCTCCAGCCGCACATCCATCTGATGCTCGACCAGCGCTTCGGGAACGGGGAAGTCGTGAAGTTTCACGAGGGCGGCAAGAATTTTCTCATGCAACAGCTCTTTGTGCTTGTGATCGCGCTGATGCTCGAGGCTTTCACGAACTTTCTTCCTCAGCTCATCGAGCGTCGCCGCATCGCTGACATCTTTGGCAAACTCATCGTTCAGCTCGGGTAGTTTTTTCGTTTTGATGCCCAGCACTTCCGCGGCGTAGTGGTAGGTCTTTCCGGCGAGCTTGGCATCCGGATAATCGGCGGGATAGACCACATCAAAATTCTTGTGCTCGCCCGCCTTTGCGCCTCGCAGATTCTCGTTGAACGCCGCCATCGTTTCTTCCGCACCGATGTGGCAGAGCACGCTGTCCGCTTGCATCGGATCTCCGCCGCCCGCGGGTGTGCCGAGAAGCTCTAATTGCACAAAATCGCCGTTTTCGACGGCGCGCCCTTCCACCGGAGCGAACGCAGCAGCGCGCTCTCGCGTCTCTTCGAGCGCCTTCGCGACGTCCTCGTCCGTAACGTCCATCGCGGGCAATTCAATTTCCAGGCCCTTGTAATTCCCCAGCTCGAAATCCGGCAGCACCTCAAACACAGCGCGGAACTTGAGCGGTTGGCCCTCGGCGTAATCCAGCTTGTCCACCTGCGGCTGCGAGACGGGAGTCAGTTTCTGTTCAGCAACAGCTTTTTCCACGCGCTCCGGCACCAGCGATTGCAGCACTTCGCCCTTGATATCATCCGCGAATCTGCGGCGGATGAGCGAAATGGGCGCCTTGCCGCGGCGAAACCCTGGCACATTCGCAATTCTGGCGAACTCCTTGGCGACGCGCTCCATCGCCTTCGACACTTCCTCCGCGGGAATTTCCAGGTCGAGTTCGCGGCGGCAAGTGGCTTCGGCCATACAACGGTCCTTTCGTCTGACTACAAGGGATGCGAGTGATATTGCTTGCTGGTCCCGACAGCGCGCGTCCCAGTGTTCGTTTGCGGAGACGCCAAGCTAGAAGAAGAGGCCAAACAGGTGAGAATCACCCTCAAACTCAATATGCCAGTATAGGAGACACGTGCAACAGCGTCAATTGAGCCGGGCGGATGACCGGGTAAGTCAAGTAAAATACGCAAGCTCGCAGGAGACGTTCCCTTGAGAAACAGTGCGGTGCTATTGGTGCAGTGCCCGGACCGCAAGGGGCTGGACGCGGCGATCGCCGATTTCATCTACTGGCACGGCGGCGACATTCTTCACTTCGAGCAACATCAGGCGGGTGAGGAACGTTATTATCTTGCCCGCATTGAATGGGACCTCACCGGCTTCGAATTCGATCTGAAAGATTTTCCGAAATGGTTCGCTCCCATCGCCGAACAATTCTCGATTCGCTGGCGCATCACAAGCTCAAACGATCGCCCCCGTGTGGCCATCTTCGTTTCAAAATATGATCACTGCCTGGTCGACCTGCTTTACCGCCAGCGAAATGGGGAGCTAACCTGCGATATCCCATTGATCATCAGCAATCACCCGGACGCCAAACGTCACGCCGATTTTCACGGAATTCCGTACCAAGTTGTGCCGGTGACAAAAGAGAATAAGCCGGACGCAGAGAGACAGGAGATGGAGCTGCTTCGCAAAAACAACATTGACCTCATCGTTCTTGCGCGCTACATGCAGGTGCTCTCCACCGACTTTATCCGCGACTATCCGCAGCAGATCATCAACATTCACCACTCCTTCTTGCCGGCGTTCGTCGGCGCGAAGCCGCACCTGCAGGCCTACGATCGCGGCGTGAAGCTCATCGGCGCGACAGCGCACTACGTCACCGAAGTTCTCGATGACGGCCCGATTATCGAGCAGGGCGTGGCGCGCATCTCTCATCGCGATGCGCCCGAAGACCTAGTGGAAAAAGGCCGCGACCTCGAGAAAGTGGTGCTCTCCCGCGCAGTTCGCTGGCACATCGAGAACCGCATCCTTCTCTACCACAACAAGACGATTATTTTCGAATAAGGACCCAGCGCCACGCGCAGATCGAAGTACCACGGTGACGGAATCATTGGATTGTAAAGGTTGATGACGTCGCGGATACTTTGTTCCAGGCAAGCTTCTTGGTGCGGAAGGAGGGATTTGAACCCCCACGGCCTTTCGGCCACAGGATCCTAAGTCCTGCGCGTCTGCCAGTTCCGCCACTCCCGCACAGCAAAATCAATGATTTGCAGACTGTTGACCGATTGTAGCCCCTTCTGTGACTAATTTGCGTCCAATTTGTCGAAGTTCAAGTTTCTGGGCCGCGTCCGCGAGGTCATCTTCACTATCAATGTTGTACCTATCGAACACAGACCGCGTTGCATGGCCCGAGATTTTCATAGCCGTTTTCTCTGGCACTCCCGCACGAATCATGTTTCGAATCGCAGTGCGCCGAAAATCGTGCAGTAGAATGGATACGCCCGCCGCCGTGCACACCTTGGCCCAGGCGACCCGGAAATCCCTCACAGGCGACCCGTCTTCCCACGTGAACAAGGCGTCATCTGGCTGCTTGCCTTCAACGCAAGGGGCGAGATGCTTGTATACATCATCCGTCATTTTAACGCTTCGGCCCCTGTCGTTTTTCGTCGTGCCGGGGAGCAATTGAATTGTCCGGTCTTTGAGGTTGACCTGTCTCACCTTTAAGCCCAACAACTCAGCTTTACGGAAACCAAAATTATACGCAACTGCAAGCAGCCCGTGGAGCCATTTATATTTGCAGTTCATGTGCAGGGCCTCGTATTGCTCATCATCCAGCCATCCACTTCGGGGGTCGGACTCGCGAAGCCTCTTGGGGAATTTGGGAACCCTAGATACTAGGGGAGGGTCAAGCTGGGCCGCGTAGTTATACATTGCTTTCAGCACTGCCAGTTCGCGGTTAATCGTACCGTTGCGTTCGCGCTCTGCGTCTGTTGACACACCCGCCTTCCGCTCTTCGATATATTGGTCAAATTCAACAGTTCCAACCCGAGTTGCCAACCGGCCACTAAAGAAGGGTTTCAGATGGATGTGCCAAATCCTGTCGGCCCATTTGTGGGACTTGGGTTTGGAGTTTTTGATATAACGCACATATGCATCGGCCAGCGTATCGGTTTTTGCGCGGCCTTCAGGAGCATCGAGCTTCCCGACCTCTTTGAGCGCTAATTTGCGAGTGAGCGCCTTTCGTGCTTTGGCTTCCGTACTGAAAGACTGGCGGCGACGGCGACCCTCGTTGTCATAGAAACTAATCTCCCAACGGCCATTGTCCGAACGTTGGTAGCAACTCCCTTCGCCATATTTCCCGCGCTTCTTTGGGATTTCAAGAAGCTCGCTCATCGTAACCACTTCGGGTGTACCCATTTTTACTTCTCCTTTGCTTTGCGTTTCTTTGAACTCTTTGTTCGCCACTGCTCACCGTGCTCTGACCACCAAGCGCGTTTTGACTCTTTGCGAGATTCACTAAAACAGGCATCGCTGCAGTACGTGCTTTTCGGTTTGGCTGCGACGAATCTTTTTCCGCAGGCTGGGCAATATCGCGCCCGCCAAGAGTTCACCGCCAAAAACATTATTGCCCGCTGGAACGGCCAAACCTCTGGGGTCAAGTCAATTGGTTGAACGGACGCAACTTCTTGATTCAGCTTTTTGAGTAGTTGTCCTAAGGCTTGTTCCAATTTCGAGTGTTTGGCGATTGCTGTAATTAATTGGATGGATAGGTCAAGGGGAAAGTGTCTTGCCCAAGCATCTTGAAGACCTTGTTGGAGCCATTGCCAGTGAGGTCCAGATGGTTCCAGCGTCGTGGCGTCAACCGATGGCGGGTTCCAAGAGTCTTTCGGAAGGAAATCCGGCGCAATCCCATTACGGAATTCGTCCATCTGCGCGGCGGTCAGGTTTGAGAACGTCGCTAGCATTTGCGCGTCAATCAGGATATCTTTGCTAGACATATCACTAACCACATACACTATTCTAATTGACTTTGTACTGCGTGTCAAGTATTATTTCAACATGGACCAAGAAACACAAACCATAAGCGCGACCACCCAACCAACACCAACGAGAGGTACTGGTACTGCTTTGTTGCTGGACATCCGTGAAGCGGCAGAGTTCCTGGGGTTAACCAGTTGGCAAGTCCGAGGTCTTGTGGCAACAGAAGAGCTACGCATTGTCCGTGTTGGTCGGAAGTTTTATTTCCGCAAACAGGCGCTGATGCGCTGGGCTGAAAGGGCCGAACAGTGAATCCCCACTATAAAGAGGTCATTCGGCTTTTGGATTCTGCAGGAGCAGTTTTGGTGCGGCAGAACGGGCACAACATTTTCCAATTCCCCGACCACACCATTTGGGTGACGCCGTCAACCCCGAGCGACTATCGGTCGTGGGCAAATAACCTCGCGGACCTCAAGCGCAGACTGGGCTTGACCAAGACAAATCTTGGCGACGCCAACTTTCCTAAGCCCCGGTCACTTCGGAAACCTGTTCCCCAGAAATCAGACCGTACTGTTTGGCGGGAGTGGTTGGCGGATGCTGACGTTACTCCTCTTCGCGGAGTTTCGGTATGACACCCAGCGAAAAGAAAAATGCTGCCATTCACGTTGTCAAAAACGAGGCGGCAGAACGAGGATTTGACTTTTTCCACGACGAACAGCGGCGCGCATTCGCAACCGTGCCGGTGTCGGACCACTTAGAAACATGGGAAATTCGAAGCCGCGATTTCAAATTGTGGGTGAAGCAAACGCTGTTCGACCGTGTAGGCGTAGCGCCGGATTCTTGGGTCAAAGCAACCGTTGAAGAATTTGAAACTCAGGCGATTTGCAAAGGACGTTGCGAATCCGTTTATTTGCGGGTCGCACCGCAGAATGGGAAACTGTATTTAGACCTTTGCAACTCCAAATGGGAGGTGGTGGAAATCAGTGACGGTGACTGGGGCATCTCGGACAACTCCCCAGTCAAGTTTCGCCGCGCCGCTGGTATGACCGCACTCCCGTTGCCTCATGCGGATGGCGACCTACGCGAATTCATCTCCTTTCTTAATCTCCGAAGTTCTGCCGATGAAATTCTCTTGCTGACGTGGCTTACATATTGCGTGCAGGTTGGTTCGCCGTATCCAATTATTTCTCTTTCAGGAGTCCAAGGCGCGGGCAAATCCACAACAGCCCGTGTCCTCCGCTCGCTGATAGACCCGTCCGTTTGCCCACTTACTACTCTTCCTAAAAGAGAGCGCGACCTTGCGATTGCCGCGAACAATTCACACGTTATAGTTCTGGACAATATTTCAGATATTTCCGCGCCGCTGTCGGATGCGCTCTGCCGCGTGGCGACTGGCGGAAGTTTCCGCACTCGCAAACTGTATACGGACAACGAAGAGATGCTGTTTACATTCCAGCGGCCAGTAATTCTGAATGGCATAGAAGAGTTGCCAATGCGTTCAGACCTGTTGGACCGCACCATCCTGATTCATCTCGAACCAATCCCGGCAGAGCGGCGCTGCGATGAAGCGGGTTTCTGGAGGCGATTTTCCGACGCGCAGCCGCACATCCTCGGCGCACTCTTGGATATTGTTCGCGTTGGCCGGACTCTCGTTGGCCGCGTTGATATTCCTGCATTGCCTCGAATGGCCGATTTCGCTCGTTGGGGCGTCGCAATTGAGCAGGCGCTTGGATTCAAACTCGGCGATTTCCTCGCAGCTTATCGAGCAAATATCGAGCACGGCATCTCGATTGCACTTGAAGCTTCGCCGGTTGCGTGGACCTTGCATGAGTATCTGGTCAGGCGAAAAGAGTTCGTCGGCAGCAGTTCGGAACTCCTGAAGGCGCTAGTTGAGTTCACGACTGACGCCAACGGCAAGCCGACAGTCGCCCGAAGAGACCCGGCGTTCCCTAAGTCAGCCACGAGGCTCTCCGCAGAGATTGACCGTGTGCAGCCCAACCTAGCGAAACTTGGCATAACAGTTGAGCGCTGGCGCACCAATCGGAAGCGGTTCATCCGTTTGGTGCTCAGTGACGCGGTGACACCAAGTGACGCAGACCCGTCACTATCCAGCCCCTCAGAAAGACAGGAGGTTCCGGCGATGGTGACGCAGTGACGCTCGGGGTGAAAGGAATTAAAACGATTCGGTGCCCGGTGGGGCGCTTGCCAAGATTTGAAAGACGCGGGACCAAGATTTTTAGAACCTTTTCTGCCTAACTCACTGATTTAGCGGCGATTAAGTAGTGATTTAGGGACATTTTCCCTTATATGGGGAGGGGTTGAAACCCAGCCCAGCCGCCTGCGTGCTTAATCGCGGGGAGCCCTTGGCGGGGCTAGTAAAAAGTTTTCGGGGAAGCAAAGAACCAACCTAAGATTTTCTGTAACCGGGCTCCACTCGCCAAAGTGGGTTCTTTGCCTAAGCGGGGCGGCTTGCTTTTTGCAGGTCGCTCCACCCCTTCCAAAATATACGAGGCAAAGATGACGCATGGAAGTCCAATCCGTATCCGACAGCGCGCCTAATCCGATAGCGCTGGTTCCTCTCACAGAACCGATAATTGAACCACCAGAAACGATTTGCTTTTATTGCAAGCTCCCGCGCTCGCAATGCTCAAATCAAACTCATTGGGATAAGAAACTAGAGACTGAAAAGCTCAGTGCCAATCGGGGAATGTCCGGCCCTGACGGAAAAAACTTTGTAACTATCAAAGAATTTGAGCGAATACAAGCAGCCGAGATTAAAAAAGAAATTGGGCGGGTTACTCCAGACGGGCAAAGCCCGGACGTTGAAGACGCGAGCCTCAATAGTTCAAGAGACTTGCACTGGATTGAAAAAAACGCTTGGCGGGCCGTTGACGAACTTGAAGAGGAGCTCATTCGGCATTACATCGAAAAATGCCCAGACCCAGAGCTTGCCGTTAGATGGCTGGCGTCATTTCCAGAATACTTGCAAGGTATTTTGTTGGGCGAATGGGTGCGTTTGGCGCTTATTCCGGCGCTCCACGCTTTTGCATCCGCTCTAATAGCGGAATACAAAACCGAAACTTTGGACCTCACGTGTTCCAAATGCGGGGAGCACGCCAAACTGACCTTGAAGATATTCAGCAACGCAAGCATTTTAGAACCTAAGTTTACTTGCGCCGATTGCCTTGGGCGGTTCACACGCGAATTTACCCCGAGGTCCAAAGTACGAAAGTGGCCCTCTTGCCGTCGCCAGAAGAGAAAGGCCGCGCTCAAGGAGTTAGCCACACAGTAAAAGTTTTCAGTTCATTTTGTGAACAGATTTTCAATACAGGTTCTTCCGCTTTGGGTTTCCACCTGTCTAATCCTCCGAGCCCGCCGTTGATAGCGCCACACCGTAAAGCAGATTCCCGAGCGCAGACAGAAGGATGGATTTTCAATGGATACATATTATGGGACCGTTCGCTATTTTAACGAGTCCCGAGGATTTGGTTTCATTCGACAGAAAAACAACGAGGATATTTATTTTCATTGTTCGGAATTAGACGGTAAACCCGGCGAACGAAGCATTGAAGTAGGAACTCTCGTTGAATTTGAAATCGGCCCGCATCGTGGCAGTCTTGTTGCCAAAAATGTGCGCCCTTTTGTTGTCGAAGAACCAATCCGAGCTACGCAGACTCCACCCTCGGAAGTTTTGGGGGCGGTTCGTGAGCAACAATAAAATTATCGTTCCAGGCCGACTGACGTTTCGCCCAGTTCCCTTAAAAGACGGGCAGTGTAAAGGCGACCACCTACACTTTAGAGGGGCGGCCCGAGAGGTTTACAGTTATTTGAAATTGTTGGGCGCTAATCATGGTGGGTTTGTTTTCCCGAGCGTGAAGGACATCACCAAACACACAACTAGAAAATGGAAAAACAAACAATCGTATTGCCCACGTCAAGTTAAACGAATTCTGAAAATGTTTCAGCAGTTCGGAGTTTTAGGCGAGCGCACAACCCGCAAGATTCATGGTCGCATATATCACGGTTGGCAGTTGGTAGACCATGTGTTTTGGGCGGAAACGCAGGGACATATCTGTGAGTTGAAGACATGGTTGGAATATGAGGAATCTTTTCAACAATATAAGCAGCAAAATGTCACCCAAGATGTCCCTCAACTTGTCACCTGAGATGTCACCCACAACGGGCAAATGTCACTCGAAATGTCACCCCCTTGAGTGACAAAGTGTTGCATAAAATTGTGATTCAAAAACATTTGCAAATGGACGCGGGTTGTTAGCCTGAGAAGCCTTTTTAGCCTTTGAATCCTTTGAAGCTTTAGAAGCCCGCCACTCATCGGGCGCTTTGTTTGCCCCGCCGTAAAACCTTTTTTGAAAACCTTCGGGCAAGGAAAACAGGAGAAATGAATGCGCCTTGAAAAGTTCAAAATCAAAAGCCAAATCAGAGAAAGCATTTATCGGTCACAGGACCGAATCGAGAAAATTGAGCAAGAAATCCAGCAACTTAAATCAGACTTGGCCGTGATGGAAGCAGACCCGACCGGCGAGCAATGGTGCATTGACCGGCTGCGTTCATCTATTGCCGGGTTAGAAGCTGGCCTAGCGAAGATGCGAGCGAATCACGCACGTTTTGTGGAAAAGCAGAAAAAACCATCGCCCGCATTCCAGAGCGGAATCAGAGTTTAGTTCACTTTATGAACGAAGAAAAAATCAGACAGCAACTCGCTAGGTATGGTAGTTCCGCAAAACCCGCCGACGTTGAGGAACCCGGTTCTGAATCTAAATCCGGCGACCCATTTGGGCCATTACCGAAAGATTGGGTTGCGCCGCCTCGGTATCAGACAGAATACAAGCGCCCGGACCCAGCTAAGTTCCAACCAGGGGAGATTGACACTGAGCCTTCGTATGGTGGGCGGTATCAGCGGCCTGAACGCATGGCGATACCTTACCCAGCGTGGCCCTCGCCGGGGCAATTAGTGACACCCGAACTTGACCGTACGTTCAGCGAGGAGCAAAACCTATGGCTCCAGTCAAAACTGCTCTTAGAGGATGTCATTGCACACACTTGGTATAAGTTGTGCCGAGATGACCCAGATTCTCCGATAGCGGCTAGTTGGTACGACGAAAGATTGACCGCGCAGCGCTGGAATTTCTTGCTGGGGCTTTGGCAGGGCCGAGGCATGACGCCGCCGACAGAAAAACAATTGGAATCATGGGCACGGGAATGGGCGAACTGGAAACCAAAGGAGCCCGCCATTACATGAGACCGCACGATGCTATTTGTCCAGACTTGCCCAGTGAGCGGAACATTCGGAGCGCAATCAAACATGTTGAACGATTACTGAAGACCGCGAGCGGGAAGACTGCCTACGAACTGGTGAAAGAACGCAGGCATTTATCCGAGGAGTTGAAAACCGTGGCAGCCGCGAAACAGCAAAGGCTTCAAGAACAACTCGCAGAAATCGAAGCAGCAAAGGTCGCCCGGTCAGAACAAGAAACCGAGACCGCCGAGGTTAGGTAGTGCGTCAGTCTCCGGTAAGCGCGTTATACGTCCGAATGGATAGTAGTACGTTGAGTGACCGCGCATCTCTTCGGAGAATCAAACTAACTGCGGGTTGCCCCTCTTCAATTGACTCGCCTTCTGGCGCAACCTAAGATGTGCCACCACTGCTGCCCGAGCCGTCAGCCCTTTGGTTCCTTAGTACGGGGTCACGATGATACTTCTGTTGCCGAAACCACAGCCAAGATTACCGCCCCCGCGATACTTCGCGGTAAACGTGTTGCTTCCGGTTGTGAGCCCGGTGACAAGATAAGTGGCACTCGCTTGTACACCTGTCCAGGGGGTGCCGTGGACCATGAGGCTCTGATTGTCAGAAGCCGCCGTGGCTCCTACAGCAAAGCCCATCATGCAAACTGCACCGGGGCCCTCAGCGCCTATTCCGGCTGTTATGGTCACGAGCGCCGTAGTACCAGTCACCGTGGCAGTTACCACCGGACCCGGGCTTCCAGGCAGGTCAATGTAGCCTCGTCCTGGTACATTAATGTTAGCTACGATTGTTGCTACAACCGCTGCCACGGGTACGCCGAAGTTACCTGCCGAATCCGCGAGTGCGGCGGTCTTCTGCGTCGTGCCGTCGGCGAAAATGAGTCCTTTCGTAGCAGGACCGCTGGCCATCCCCAACAACAAAGAAATCAGCAGCACAGATGAACCGATGCACTTCCTCATAACATTCCTCCTGAGTTTTGATAGGACAGCCCGCGTTGCCTAGCCTTCCAGAACACTCTCCGACAATTGTGACAATTGCAACTACGGCGAATGTCCCATTCGGAATTTTTTCAAAGGCTACGCATGGAACACCCAACGCTTCCAGACTCATAGCGACCACTTTATATCACGACCCGGCACGAAGAAAACCTCTGTTCATAAAGTGGACAGACGCGAAGAAAAAACCCGGCATAAATCAAGTCCGTCAGTTTTGCCCGAAAGTCCGGGTAGAAATAGAAACCCGAACAGAGAAGGAAGACAGATACGGCGAGTGAATGAATGCAGAGATAGGCGCTCAGAATCGTTGTAATGCTTGACGGCGACCACATCAGTGAGCGTGTCAAACTGAGCGGAGACCAAAACCTCTAAGTTGTTGACCTCACATAAAACCCGTGGGCCGCGACGGAGAAACCGTGTCCTCTTTCGCGATTTCCGATTTTCTTGACCGATTTTTACCTCGCAAAAAGCGAAACCCCGGCGAACTTCGGGCTTAGCCGCGAATTAGCCACAGTATCTTTGGTGAAAATAAGTCCAATCACGCCCAGAGCTTGGGAGCAGTATTTGATTGGAATAGATATCCAGTCTAATGCGTCGCGTTCGCGCAGTGTTGCTAAGCCCATGCAATCTTCCAGGTGACCATTCAAACGCCAGTTCAAATACAGTTTCAAATCGAGGAGCGCGGCGGACCGTCCATCACGTAACTTATTGTTTATCATCGAGTTATCGGTAGAGTTAATGCGGGGGACCCTAAAAAAGCATGCTTACGAGGCCGACCCCTGGGCTGACCATTTTGTTTTAGGTGGTCGCACCAAGCTTGCACAGTTATTTCCTCGGGGGTTGCCTTCAGGGTTTGTCGTTCACAAAGTGAACTTGGAGCATTGAAACGGAACCGTTATGCACTTCCGGGTTCAGTTCACCATTGAACTAAACACGGACCTCCTTCCGCAAGGTTTAATCAGTTCATCGTGTGAACGAACAGGAGAAACTTTGAAACTTACAAGCGACCAGCAGCAACAGATTCGAGAGAAGTACGGTATCTGCGTAAATGAGGCATGCGACCGATGCGGCCAGGTTTTTGGGTTACTTGCGGTTCACGATTAAGGACCGCCCTGGAGAGTGGTGCAGCCGCGCTTGCCGTGACGGAGTTAGCCGAGAGGTCGTTTACGGGAATTGTCTCGGGTGCGGGGTTTCCCTGGCCGGGGGGCGCAAAGGCAGGCTCTATTGCGCAGACACTTGCCGCAAACGGTTAGGCCGAAAAAATAACGCGGAAACGCCTATACAAAACAAAAGAGTTACAGACGGGTTTTTGGGCTCTCTCGCATACCCCCTTAGACCTCCGGTTTTGAGCGAACAACGCGGACAAACAATAGGGATGGTTTAAGTCGTGGGGGAGCCGACCAATTCTTTCCGAAAACGGGTTTATGGCGTTGATGACGCCTGGTACGAGACCCTGCATGTGGTTCAAGGCGGAGTTTGTGCCGTTTGCCGCAAACCGAATCCGACTCGGAACGGTGAGGAGCCCCAAAAACTCGGCATTGACCACGACCATCGTACGGGAACGAATCGGGGTCTGCTCTGCCAAAATTGCAATCTCATCCTTGGCCGAATCGAAGGCAGGAGCGGCTGTCCGCTTGAACAGTCTCAGGAATACCTAATGCGGTTCATCATTTACCTGAGAGAGCACGCCAACGGTGTAATTCCGTTTGCGCCAGTTGGAACCGAACCGTCCGAGATTTCGTCCGCCGAACCGGATTCAGTTGCAAGGGCAGCGATTCGGGACTACGCTCAGGGGCAAAGTCAGTGAACGGGGGAGGCTCCATATGACCCAAGGAGACAAACAGCCCGTTAAAGTCACTAACGCCACCATTACCAATAAAAATATCAGAGACAATCGAAGCACCAACATCATAACCACGGGAGGCCAACCGGCTCAATCGCCGAAAGGGTTTCTCAGCACGCTGGTTGTACTGCTGATTGCGGCCTCGGTTTTACTAGGGCTCCTGCGGCCCGCTCAGTTGGTTGAGTGGAAAATCAAGTTTTACGGACTCGAAGCGAGTGGCGCGAATTTAGCGCTCGGGTTTGCTGTTCTACTTCTCGCGGTTCTTTGGGCGCTGCAGAAAAAACAGGGTTAATGCAAGACCCGCTTCTTCTCTGCTATGGGACGGAGGACAAGACATGAAACTCAGGCTGTTGTTGATTTTTCTCGCGGTGTCATTGTTCTGCCCGTTTGCACATGCCGATGATGCGTCGAAAGAGATGAAGAGCAAACTCGACGCACGCTACAAGAATCACAAAGTCAGAATCATTCCCGCACGGATATTGGTGAGCCCTTACAATCCTGGTTTCGGCAAACCCGAGGACATCAATTTCTATGTCCACTATGACCACTTCTACCCCGGATTAGAAATGCCAGTTAAGTGGGCGAAGCGTGACATGCTCGACGACCGCACAAGCGTTGATACAAAGGGTACAAGTGAGCGCTCCCACGGACTGGAGGAAATGGAAGCTGGAGAAACACTTGAGGCGGTCAACCTGATGGTTCGAAAACGTTCCGGCAACTTCTACGCAGTAGACATTATGTTGAAGGCGCTGTCACCGAGGCGGCTTGCTGTGGAGGCCGGTGACACTGCATTCAACAAAAATTGGAGCTGGGGTGTTCACTTCCGATTCGCTTTTCCTCCCAACGTCATCGAATCAGGCGATTATGATGCTGTTGTTGGTGAAATTAACAAATATCTTTTACCAACGAGTGAATACCAGCAGACGAGCCAGAAGGCCAAGAACGTCGAACTGCGGCCTGGCATGACGAAGGAAGAGGTTCTGAAGGTCCTAGGTGAACCAGAAAAGACGGTCGTGTTCGGGAAGAAGGCCACTCTAAAGTATAAAGACATGACGGTTGAACTCGAAGATGACAAGGTTGTGGATGTCAAAACTAATTGAGATTTATACCCCTCGTAAAAGTTAGGGGGCCCCAAAAAGCATTCTTTGAACCTTCTAAGGTCGGGTCCGACCCCCAATCAGTTAGCACCGGCGAACGGTAGTTCCCCCAGCGGTAAATCATTTTTCCATCTATGGATTCTTCCTTGAGCGCCCAGCTTTATCTTGGTTCCGTTCAGACGGGGGCGGTCACCAGAGCAAATACAAAGCGACTATGCTAAAGTAGAGCCGAGCGAGGAAATTCTCTAACTAGTACACTGTTTTGGTGTACTGTTTGTGTCGAACCCCATGCCTTTGACTCGACATCAAATTGGCATCTTGCTAGAACACAAGAGCATCGCAGCAGTACGAAGTTGGTTGAAGAGCCGCCATTTTCCCCATTCAGCGAATACTAGGGACCAGCTTACAGCCCGAGTTTTCAGTTTGCTAAACGACGGGGAATTGTCGGAAGACGAATTTCGCAATGGTTTGTTGAGTTTGGAAGAAGCCAGCAGTAAACGAATTTCACTATTCAACATTGAGCGTCCAGAAAACGCCGAAGAGCATTTATTGAGGAACCTTCAACGAGTGGGTATTCAACTCAGCGATGCACCAAAGCTGGCACCAAATCTTCCCCGGAACCCCGTGCTAGTTTACATCAGGAAGCAAGGAAATGTTGTACGTGCTAAGTGGGCAGAGAGTCAGGAAAGCGTTGAACCGGATTTAGCCAGAGGCAGATTTGTCCGAAAGAAGATTACGAAAATCATTGTGATGCAGGCGGACCTTGGCGCAGGCACAGCGCAGCTCCGCTTTGACAAGCCTGAAGTTCTCCATTCCCATACGGACGCAGACGGGAATCCCGACAAAGATTTGTATTTCGCGCATTACGTGAATGCGGCGGCAAGTTTGCTTGGCATGAATCTGCGGCCCATTGATGTCCGTGGTGCGTTACGGTCACTAGTGGAAACCGAGCCTCGCATCATTCGTTTGGAATCCAAAGATTTTAGGACCGCATCGAATTCCCGCGTGCGGTTTTCATCGAAAACCGATGTCAGAGATGATGACGACTGGCAAGTAATGCACGCAGGAGGCGGCGATTCGTGGGCGTACGACAGAGAGTACGTACATTGGCTGCCTGCGACATCGGGCGGGAGGCTTTCTAGGGAAGTATTCACCGCGATTGATGGCAGGACTGGTAAATTACGAGTGGAAGCCGATTGTCACGAGGAAGAGATTGAGTACGCCATTTCAACAATTAGAGCGCATCAAGGCTGAAAATCCAAAGTTCAGCCAATCGCTGGATGCCCTCGTCAACTATATCAGCCGTCTTCGGTCGCGAGGCGAGAGCGAAATCGAGCCTTATCTCGCATCGCAAGCTCTTCACACGACCGAAGCTTTCACGCTTGGACTTCTAAAGCTCCTGGAAACAAGTGGCCTCCTACAACATTGGTTCAACATCTACTGCGGGAAGCAAAGAACTTTCCTGATGAGCGTACGGGAAAAAGAAAACATCCCCTCAGTTATTTATTGCAAGTTTTGCGACAAGGAACATTGCGACCCAGATGAGCTTGAGGTTGAACTGGTGTTCAAAATTGTAGATTCAGCTTGGCCGTCACTGTCCCAAAATGTGGCCGCTCACTAAGCGCACTTCGGGATTGCCGAAGACGTTTTACGAAAAAGGGAGGCAACTTGTTGAGCAGGCGCGACAAGAACAAGACCCAGAGATTAGAAAGTTCCTTCTTCGCACGGCGGCAGATTACTACGGGACTGATATGACACAGAGAGAGCCATTTCTTCCTACATTGGTCGCTGTGGTCGTTGTATACGTCTTAGTTTTTTGGTTGATGGTATACACGTTTAAGAATCTTTCTTTGTATGTCGCGCTACCGCTGGTCGTCGCGTCTTTCGCGGTTTCTGCGTTTTTGATAGGGGCTGCCTTCAGAGCCGCAGGCTACATCAATGAATCCACATTTGCTGGAATTTTCAAGGCGGGCCTCCGCGCATTATTGTTTCGGTGGAAGCAGTAAGGGTCATTTGCCTCGCGCTTTAGCGAGTACCTTGTGCGCTTTCAGCAAGGTAAATTGATTCACGGTCTTAGAAACGTCTGTGATTTTCAATAATTCGGTTAGGACTTCGTACAATTCGGGGGCGGTTGCAAGCAGATGAGCGTTGGGCTTGAATTGTGTTGACGCAATCAGAGTGCCTTGTGCGTCCACAATATGGAGCGGATTTTGCTCATCCTGAAACCACGGTCCCGGTGTAAATTGCGCCGCGTGTCGGTTTGATGCCATTTTTTAGTACGCTCCGCTTAAAGAGTCTGTCAGAAGGAAAGCTTTTGCGGACCGCGTTTCTCCAATCGGTGTGAACACCCCATCATAGAAAATTTTGTCCAGGTCTAAAAAGAAAAATCCAAGAAACGTTGTTCAGAGTGTTCAGGTGTGGACGTATGGGGGTCCCCAAAATCATAGGAGATGGTATGCAGAAATCCGTTGGTTCGATTGTCGTAACAGAAACCGGGAACGTTGTCCTTTTGACCGAGACAGATTCGATTGTTCAGGACGGTCAGTGTTCAGTGGGCGTTTTTGATAAAGGAATAATTTTGCGCGGCACATCCTCTGTAGGCTCTCCTTGCATGATTCGAAGCGGCGACGGCTTGAGAGTCGTTAGCCATGTCGCAGAAATTCTTCGACTACTTGAAGAAATAGGCGTAGACCTCAGCGCACCTGCAGAGCGTCACGAAATAAATCATGTTGACCAATGTTCGCTATAGGCTTCACAACCCGGCCCGCAAAAAACTGCAGGAAGCGGAAAACGTAGTCCAAAGGTTCATGGCGAGCCCTCGCGGAAGACTAGAAATTTCGGTGCATGAGGCATCTCACAAACAAATCGCAGACGAACTTGGATTGACCTCGTATTACGTTGGACCCGCAATAGAGCAGGAAGAGGATGACTTTGGTATTACGCTCGGGGGTGTTCGCCTCGTACCCTCGGAAATAGACAAGCTCCCAACTAAGGAACTTGCCCGTCTACTCGTTTCGGGACACGTAGGCGAACGGGTGCTGCTGCAATCTACCAAGGACCATGTTTGGTCTCAAGATGACTTCACTAGTTTTGTTTTTTCGGGCAGGGATACTCCTTCTCAATTGATTGGAATCTATAAAACTGTCGAAGAACAAATGGTAGAAGAACTTCGTGCGGACCTAAACCGACAGCAAGCACTTATACACGAAGCAGCGGTTTTTGAATGCCAGATTTGGCCCGAGCTAGTCGTTGAGAGCGTGAAAGTATGAGTGAAACATCGCCGCTAAGGATTTATCTGGCATCCGCTTTTTCCCGACAGGCCGAAATCAAAAAGGTCGCCGTCGAGTTGGAGAGCATGGGAGTGGACATCACTTCCAGATGGCTGGACCAACCCACGACCGATAACAGGGCATCCGAATCGTTTCTCAGGGATATGGCTTGGCGCGACCTCGCGGATTTGCGGCGGGCAGAAATTTTCGTCCGTTTTTCGGACCCGGAGTATTTTGGTTCTGACCCGTGCGATTCCAAATTACTTTCAGGCGCGAGATTCTGGGAAACCGGATTCGCGTTTGCCAACGGGAAGCGAATCATTGTCGTTGGAGGCCGTCAGAATGTTTTCGATAGACTTGACCGCGTTTTACATCTCGCAGACGCGGACGCGCTCAAGAATTTCGTGAAGCAAGAACTCGCCGGAAGCTTCTGCGGAGATTTGGTTCCACCTATCGGGGCGGGCTCCCCACTAATAGATTCGGTGAATTGAAAAGGAAAAAATCGTATGAAATATGTTGGATATTGGTTGGGCGGGCCGTACGGAGCGATTCCGCAGCCCTGGGGGAACCAAACGACTGATACAAATTCGTGGGGCGCGGATATGCAGTCTTGCTTGACCCCGGCGCAATCGAGCCCCGTGGTGCTCAATCAAGAGCCGATAGTTCCGAACAAAGGGCTGCCCGTAGTCGTAACAAAAAACCCAGACGGTTCTACGCGCACAGCAACCGGCACGATTGCCGGGGTCACGTTCAATTTACCCGCATAAAAAAAGTTTTCGCGCCTCAGTGAGCCGCACAGCAGTTCAAAAAGCAGTTAGGAAGTACAAAACAAATGGCACATCATTTTTCAGACAAGCGAGAACCCGAAAATAAATCCAAGGTTCACCACTCAGTCCCGGATTTGAACCGTCCGAACAAAAACATCAACCAAGGCAATGAACCGAGCTATGACCGTTCCCATATTGAAGGCGCTCAAAGTCCCGCGAACTACAACAAACCCGCGCCGTTTTCCAAGAAGCGGAAGTAAGGAAATTACGATGAGTCAAATTTCAGACCAGCAAAAAGATTTGGTTTTATTTCACGGTGGAACTGCTCACCAGGAGATGCATGTTCCGAACGGACAAATCCCAAAACCTGCGAGTGACGCGCCGATTGTGTCCAATAGCGTAGTCGCGTTCAGCGCGGGCAAGCAGATTACCCCGTTCACTGCAGTTCTCTCCAATGGAACCCGCATAGCGAATCCCGCGTAATCATGGTGAAGAAATCTCCGCGCAAGCCGTACAAGAATGCTTTGGCCGGTCGCCGTTACGGAAAGCTTCTGATTCTGCGAAGTGTTCCGTACACAGACAGGTGTTTGGTTCGGTGCGATTTCTGCGGAAAAACCAAAAGCATGTTGAAGGTAAACGTGAGGAAAAGTCGTTCTTGCGGTTGCCAAAAAATAGCATTCATCACTGAAGCCTCTACTCGCCACGGGCAAAGCTATTCGCCCGAATACCGATGCTTTGTGGCGATGCACAACAGATGCGAGAACCCGCACAACAAAAAATTCCCGCTCTATGGCGGCAGAGGGATTAAGGTCTCGCGGCAGTTCTCGGGCAAGAACGGCTTTGTGAGATTTATCGCTTGCATGGGGCCGCGCCCCTCATCAAAACACAGCATTGACCGAATTCGAGTAAACGGAAACTACGAACCCGGTAATGTTCGCTGGGCAACGGTGCTTGAGCAACGTCACAACCAGCGGCGAGTGCTTGAGAAAGCGGCATAAAAGGAGAACGAATGCCTATTGAATCGCTTCGTGAGGCAGATTCTTACCGTTATCTGAGACTGAGAGAACAAATCGAATCCCGCCCAACTGACTCGAACTCTGTGTACTCCAGTGGCGAGACCCGCCCCGTGTTCGTTTATTCGATGTCTGGCAAAGATACTTTTGTGGTGGAAGGTGATGATTACAAATTCTATCCCGCTCAAAATTTGCCGGGTCGCGTTTGGGTGAAATGGGAAACCAAACCAGAGATAGTCGCGGAGCGGGAAGCAGAAAAACGTGCTGCTGAAATTGCCGAGGCCGCAAAAGAACAGAAATTGAAGGGCTCTAACTGGCTAGAAACAACGCAGGATGTTCAACGCCGGAATGCTCAAAAACTTTCCGCGCAATATTCGAGCCGCCATCCAAAGGATACAGCGGCGGAAGCGCAATACAGCCGCGAAGTGTCGGAACGCGAAGCAGCGCGGCAACGGCACGCGAAAAGCAGAATTTAGGAGAAAAATGAAGTGAGAACAAAAGCTGAATTGGAATACTTAATCACAAAGAAAAGTCTTGCCGCACCCGAGAGCCTGACGCAGCGCGAGCTATCCGAGAGCGAAATTCGCAGGATGCCTGAACCTGTGTACGAGTGGCATCTTCAAAACAACGCAAAGAATGTTGAGGCCGCGCTAAACGCTCCCAAAATTCAGGCCGAAAACAAACGGAATGCGGCGACCGCTACGGCGCAACGATTTTGGAACAACAGAGCGCCAGAAGAGGATGTGAAGCAAGCGCAAAAAGCGACCGCTCTCTTCAAAGAAAAGTATCCCCAGGTTCGCTTCGACTACACGCCCAACATTGAAGCGCTCAATACGTGGTTGAGAGCGAAGAATCTGCTTATCACTTTTCCGAATCTTGTTCAGGCATTTGAAACCTTGACCCAAGAAGGAAAATTGCTCCTAGACCCATCGGCTCTCGGAATCAGTAACGAAGATGAGGTTTCAGGCCACAGATTGAAAACGCATCCCAGTCTATACAAGCTGTTGGAACCTGTGCCGACAGCGGAAGAGTTGGAAAACCGCCGAAAGAAAAATAAATACAACCTGACCGCCGAAGAAAAAGAAATGAGTGCAAAGCAGTACCGCGAGGCTCATAAAGAAGACTGGCGCGAAACCAGTATCTCTGCTCGACACCAACAGGACTGGGACAAAGCGATTGGTTTCTTCCTCCAAGCTCATCCCGAGTTCGCCCGAACGGAATCGAATCGGAAAAAAGTGCTTCAGTTCATCGTTACAAACGGGGGTCTTGAGGTACCAAAACAAGGCCCAGAAGCCGCGAACGGGCTTCAAATAAATCCGCAAGGACTTGAAGCTGCTTTCCAGGCATTAAAATTAAAAGGCGAACTGGAATTGAATGAAGGCGCGGTGCAACAGGGCCAAGTAGTCGGCTACACGAACCTCGCGGGTACCGAGATAGATGCTCGAAGCGGATTCGTGGCAAATGATACGAACCTAACCGCCAAGATTAACAAAATGAGCGCGAAAGAATATTCGGTGTGGCTCCAGTCTCCATCGAACAGAAAAGCGGCGAATGAAATTCTTACCGCCAAGGCGCGTTAGAAAAGTTCAGAGGAAAAAAAATTATGAACGTAATCACGAAAATCGTTTGGGACGCCGAAACTCTGGCTGTACTTGAACGCCACAGTTACGACTATTCCGATGGCGCTCCCATCGAACGCGCTTGCGGAGCCAGTTCCGAACAAAAGCAAGCATTCGCAAATGAAAAAAAGGTTTCTGATTTGCTCACCGAGAATTTCCAACAATTCGCGGGCGAAAATCAAGCTATTTTGGGAAATATAACGGGCGTGCTCGAACCTATTTCTGACAAAGGCCCGAGTCAATTCGGAATGTCTCCTGAACAAGAAGCTGCGGAACGAACAATCACTGGTGAAGAACTAGCAACTGCGGGAACCGAAGCGACAAACGCTGTCCGTGGTGCGTTGGCATCAAGAGGTGGGGGTACTTCTTACTTGCCATCAGGCTCGGAAGCAGCGATTATCGGAACTATCGCGCAAAATGAAGCCGTAAAAGAGGCGGAAGCTCAAGCTCGAATCACCGAACGAGGTTATGACATTGGCCGTCAAAACTGGGAATTTGCCACTGAAGGTTTGATGAAGGCTCCGGGGGCACTAGAAGCGCCCGTTACCGGTGCTGGAGAAGCGGCAACTGGTGCGGCAGGCCAAGAAATGCAAGGTGGTACGGCAATCACCCAAGCAAACGAAGCTTGGATGCAACCGGTCGGACAAATTATTGGCGGGGTCGCACAAGGATTGATTCCAAAGCTTCCGGGCGGCACGCCCCCGAAGCCGCCGAGCGCATAAAGCCGAGGAAAAATATATGAACAACACTTTTGAACACAGAGCAGAAATAGCAAAATCCAACGGCAACACAGTTACGGCCTACTTCGGATTTATAAGGGTCGGGAGAGACTTTGCTCCGCAAGCCGCCGCGAACAGACAAATCGTTGCTGCGCTTGAAGACGCAGGTGTGCCTGTTCGTTATCTAAAGGCAGCCGAATTTATTGATGTGCTGGAAACCGAACCGGACCTGTCCACTACGCACCTATTCTTTGCTATCAACGAGACGGGAGAGAGAAATATTGCGGCTGTGGACGGAATGCACCAAGGAACATTTCCGCTTCCTGCAATCGTTGCGGAGGACGGGAAAAAATACGTAACCCCGCGATGCTCGGCAAATCAAGAATGCGATATGCAAAGTTTCGTTCCTCTTTTCGCAGCGATTCAAGGCGGGAAGAAAAAAGAATTGCAGGAGTTTGCCGCCGCTTACCAAGTATTAGGTACAGAGCTTGTACCGGATGCCCCGCAACTTAGTTTGGAAGAACAGCCTTGGCAACCGTCCCCCGGTCACCCCGGATGCAATCCGGCAGAACCCCAGCGGCGATAAATTAAATTTGCCCGTACCCATTCAGCGGGTAAACGGGGGCCGTTTTCTACAACTTCAGCGGCCCCTCTCCTTTTTGCTTTCTCACAATCTATGCGCCAAGAGACAAGTCTTACTTACACAATGGAACTTCGCAAAGCGTACCCGAGCGAATGGCGAAGTTGGCAGGCTATGTTTTCCCGCACGCGGTATCGCTCTCAGCACGATTGGAAACACTACGGGGGAAAACCTATCTCAGTGGAAGAGGCCGGGTGGCGTGATTTTTCTATCTGGCTAGCCGATGTCGGCCCGAAACCAGAGCCCCAATCTTGGTTTACGCGGAAAAACAAAACATTGGGGTACACAAAACAAAACTGTTGTTGGGCTCCAGCTTCGGAAAGCCATCCGAACAAAACAAAAACGCATTGTTGGCGCGGTCATTCACTCACTGGCGAGAATCTGATTCCTTATTTTCTTGAGCGAGGCCGCAGGCAATGCAGAACGTGTCAAACCCTGCGCGAACGCGACAAGTACGCCACGAAAAAGAAACAGTCAAAGAATCAAGAATTAGTAGCGGCCTGAATTCGTCCGCTTGTTTAGAAAGTTTTGAGCCGTCCTGAACGCCTCGCAATTAGTTTCAAGAAATAGCCCCAAGGAATAAAAAGAAATGGCCGAAGTAACCCCAAATGTGAGTACGAATGTCGCGCCCGAGCAAACGCAGGACATGCCGGTCTCAAATCAACTACAGGCTCCGCAGTCCGGTCCTACCGCCGCTGAAAGGGCTTGGCAACCTCTCTCACTAGAGTCGGGGACCCCACCTATTACGGCGACAAGTCCCAATGTGCGGACCCATGCTTTCATTGCCCGCGCCACGGGCGCGTTGCTGGACGCGATTGTCGGCAAGCCCGGACCCAATTACGGCGTGGACAGCGCGACTGGAAAAATGATTACTACGCCTGCGCCCCCAATGAGCACCAGTCAAAAACTAGCAAGATTAGGGGCTCATGCATTGGAAGGTCTCGCCGCTAACGTTCCTCAGCAAAAGTCCGGTCTCGCAAGCTTTCTGAGTGGAGTTGGTGGAGGAGCCAGAGTCGTGAGCGCGGCAGACCAAGAGGCGGACGCTGCGAAACAAGCGCAGGCCAAGGGAGACTTTGAGCGCGAACAACAGATGACTTTCCGCAAAATGGAAATCGCCAAAGCAAACGCTCAAAACCTCGGTCTCTATTTTGAAAATGTCCGAAGGCAGAACGACCTTGACCCTGTTCGCGCTCAGAATAAAGAAATCGCGGACGCTTTCAGAAATATCTCCGGCCACTCAGTTACAGAAATGGATGCAGAGGCAGCGAGGGCGGCGGTCGCAGACCCGAATAATCAAATTTGGGCTCATACGCACTTTATTCTGCCCGCTGGAATGCAGCCGTTAACGGATGATGACGGCAACCCAGTTAAGGACGCGGCGGGGAATTTTAAGAGCAAAGGCCGTGTATACGTTATTGACGGCACGAAAGACGGGAAGATTCCTCTTCCGGCGTCAGTTGTCAGCGGTGTTCAGAAATTCAAGGAATATGGGGACCTCGCGGCTATCGGCAGCCCTCTAGACGGTCTTAAAGCTGGGCAAGAGGTGGACCCGCACCAATTCATTAAGATTTATAACGGCCTGCTTTCCGCAAAAGTTGCGGTCGCAAAGGGCTGGACCAACCCCGACCTCACTGAAGATAAAGACGGCAAAGTAATCCAGCACAACACTGTGAGCGGTGAGGTCAAACCCGCCACGGAAGCGCAGACTCAAAAATTCCAGATGGATAAGGCAAATCTTGCCGAGAAGCAGCAACAGGCCAGAACAAGCAAAGCCACGGAAGAAAAGGAGAAGACAGAGACTCAGATTAAAAAACAAGAGTTGGCTGTGGGTCCAACTTCAAATTTGACCGGCGAAGATTATCTGAAAACTCTTCCAGCAGCGCGGCAAAATACAGTCCGCGCAGTTGGAGAAGGACGCCAAGTATTGCCAGCGAATCGAAAGGAAGCTCTCGCTCTCTTGGACCAGGTTCACCAAGCGTATCCAGACTACGATGAGTCGCTGGGCAAGACGTGGCTGAAAACTCGTAATGAGTATATGGGTTCAGGTCAGACCGCCAAGAAAGTTGTGAGCTACAACACGGCGCTGGAACACATGCAGGACCTTTATAACAACACAACGGGCGAAGGCATCTTTAATCCCGTCAGCAAGCCTTATCAGGATAGAGCGGTTGCTATGGGGTACGTCGCCAACGAAGTAGGCAACGCCATCAAGAACGGTGTGATGTCGAAAGAGGAAGGCCAGAAAATTTTGGCTGACCTTAGCGGCGGCATTACTCCGGCCAACAAGCGGGAGCGCATCGCCGAGACTGCCCGACTGCTTCACGACAAAATCGAGGAATATCAAAACAAGTTCAACGAAGGTGCGCCTTCATCGGCGGTTAAGGTTCCTATCCTTATCAGTCGCCGTGCGGCTGGTTCGTATGATTTTGTGCAGAGCGGCGGAAAGGCTCCTCAACCACAGAACCAAACTACCACGCCCCCAACCACCCACGCTGTGTCACTCTCAACCGCGATGAAAAACCATCCCGGTATGACCGAGGACCAAGTACGTGCTTGGGCGAAACAAAATAATTATGAGGTCACGCAATAATGGCTACTCCTCAAGATACTTCCCAACCTCAAGGTTCCCAGGCTCCGCAAATTGATTTGTCGGATTCGCTTGTTCCCAAATCTTCGGTAGCGGGCAGTCAAGGCATTGATTTGTCTGATTCTCTGGTGCCAAAGGAATCATCTCAGACTCAACCTTGGGTGCGGGTGTCATTATCTACTGGACATCTTGTCGAGGCTCATCCTGACGATTTGGGGGAATTGCAGAGACGGGACCCGGGTGCGAAGGTGCAACCCATAGACCCGAATCTACCTACTATGTCTGCTGCAACCCCTTCCGTTTGGGAGCGAGTCAAGAACGCCATTACAAAAGGTATCCCAGCTTTCAACAGCGATTTTGAACTAGCAAGTCACACTGATACGGGAAGACTGTCAAGCGGCGAGACTCCACAAATGCAGTTGGTCACTCCGCAAGCGGCTATGACTGCGACTGAACAAGAAGCGCATCCAATTCTTACTGGTGTTGCAGAAACAGCAGGCGGGCTAACCTCCGCACCATCGGCTTTGATGATTGCCGGAACAGCAGGTTTCGGTGAACTGGGAGCGGCGGGAAAAGCAATTCTGCCTCGTCTCGTATCTGCGGGATTCTCCGTGCAGGCTTTGAAGGGCGCGTATGACCAAGTTCCCGCGTTCAAGAAAGCATTAGATAGTGGTGACACCGCCGAAGCCGAGCGAATCCTGACCCACATAGTTCTTGATGTGGGGATGGGGGGAATAGCGGCGCGTCACGCGGTTACGGGTGGACCGGCTATTTCTGATACGGCCTCGAACGTGGCATCCGCTGGCAAGGCTACGGGTGCAGGCATCGCCAGAGCCGCAGAAACGATTAAGGAAGCTCCGGGCAGAGCTAAGGATATTGCTACCGAATGGCTCACTAAGCGCCCAGAAACACCAGCCGCGCAGCACGGTACTCCGGTTCGAGTCGAATCCCCGCTTGACGGCCCGACCGTGGGGCGACAATTAGGCGGAAAGGATTTATCCCAAGAAGCCCTCAACACCCTGCAGGGCCATGTTGGAGACAAAATTCCTGTTGGCTCTACGGCTAAAAACGTATTGATGAAATCTGTTGAGCCGGTTTCGAGAAAGATAAGCGAGACTGCATCGAAAATGAACGATGTAGTCCAGAAAGCTCCACAGTTTACAACCAGCGTTATGCAAGACAACGTTTTCGGCGAGGGAACTTTTACAGGTGAAATCGAGGCGATAAAGAAAAATCTTCCTGCCTCTGTTCGAGATTCTCTCAGCCAAGACGTTGACTCGGTGGTTGCTGACGCGGACAAAGCCCTGAACTCGAACGACCCTGCAGAAGTATTAGAGCAACGGCGGTTGCTCGGGAAACGAATTGATTGGGATAAAGTTGAAAAAAATCCAAGCACCCCGGCTGAAGTTCAGAACCTCGCCCGCGTGAAGGTCTACAAAGCACTTGGAGATAAAATCCATTCAGAGATTCCCGAGACCGTTCCTCTGGATAAGGTTATGCAGCCGAATCTTGAACTGCGCTCGCACACGGCTACTAAATTAGGCCAGCGCGTTATCGAAGACCCCCACGCGGCGACAGTTGAAGCTCAGTCCGAATTCAAAAAGGGACAAACAACGGTGGAGAATGCGGCCCACAATGAGAAGGTGGCTAAGAATTGGCAAAAAGTAAAAATAGCGGCAGGAATTGCAGGTGTAACCGGACTCGAAAAGTTGTGGAAGCTGTTCGAAGGTGCGACACCTTAATCGTTTGTTTTTGTAACGGGCCGCAACCTGTCTAATTCGCGTTGCCATGCTTCTGCATCCGCATCGGCCTTTCGCTTTTTCTCTTGTTCAGCTCTGGTTTGGCGGGGTCCTTTGACAAAGAAAAACCAAACAAGATAAGCAAGAGCCCCAACCAAAAGGATTGAAATAATCTCGCTCATTTGGTTCTTTCTCCTCTTTCCCACACATTTACGCTTCTAGGCCCGGAAATGCAATAGTCCGTCCGTACCGATTTTGCCAGTTCGCCTTCCGGAACAAAGGTTTTCTATGCCCAACCAAATTCCACCCAGCCTCAAGGGTCTCCGCGTTCGCTTAGTTACTCTTGCGCCCGAAAACTCAACCGGGATAGAGCAGGTCGCCTACGGGAAACTGAATAAACTTCTCGCGGAACACGGTCAGCATTTGAGTGAAACAACGCTCGCGTTATTTCGGCAAAGTCTCAATGGCCTTTTGCTGCATGGTCTGCGGGCGCGGCCAATAGACACCCGTAAGGCTGCGTCCGACAGCACACGTATTCGTTTTGTGGGTTCAGACGGACGGCATTACACCGCGCCTGAAGAGGCTTGGACTGAAATACAAAAGGCGGATAAGGGCGCGAAACTATATTCCCCTGGTTCAAAAAGTGAAACGCCAAAGAGACCGTCCTTAGCTGAGTCTTTGTTTGACCAAGCCTCGAATCGAGCGTAGCCCGCAGGACTTATCTTGCAAACTCCTGAATGCGTGACAGCACAATATCTTCTGGGAGATTATCGCGGTTGGGTAGAAACTGCGGAGCGACTTCTCGTAGCCATTCGCCAGTTTTAGGACAGACCTGAAACTCACCGCAAGGCGTGAGTTCAATCATGTCTGGAAAAATACCAGCCCAGCGTCTCTTGTCTGCTTCCCAAATATCAACGATTATTTCATCACCGATTCGGACCCGAGCCTTGGGGCATTGCCACATTTCCGCTATTTTATTTCCCACCTCTAAAAGCAGTCTATAGTACTTTCTCCCACTAAATCCTTCCGGTATCATTCCCCTTTTTTCCCAGTACTTCCCCTCTGCAAAAATTACAGAACTTCGTTGACCGCTGCGTGTTCGTACTATAGGTTAGCGGTGTGCCTAAGCCCAAAAAGAGAAAGCGGAAACTGAAAACCTCAATTTACCTCAGTCCCGAGCAACTAGCGGCGCTCAAAAGAATCTCTGACCGTACACAGATTCCAATGGCGCGGCTGCTCCGTAACGCGGTAGACGCTGTTATCTCAACCCACAAAAAATAGCGGGAGAATCCTCTTGACAGGTAATGTAGGGTAAGGTAGGGTAATGGTCAAGAGGAGGGTTCATGGGCCACATTTCCAATATCCCAAGTCCAATTCTTGTCGCGATATGCATGGGTTGCGGTTATGTATTTGCAAAAGGTCTTTTGTGTTGTGTCTACGATGTTTCTGCGTGGGCATTGAAAATTTTGGGGGAACCTGAAGAGCCTCGTGATGAATGACCTTGTGTGAAAAAGTTCTAATCGGATTCGCTTGCTGGTTCGCGATACAAAAAGAGTGCTAGCCAATGAAACCCAAAACATTCAAAGATGGAAAAGAGTTTGCCCGTCATATCGAGCGCGTAACGGGTAAGCCGTTCAAAGCAATGGCCTCGACAGAGGGCACAACGGCCCATAAGTATCTGACTGGCCAGCGCAACTACCTAAATCTTTTCACCGATTCGGATTTGATAGCCATCGTAAATGACAAACATCCAGACGGTGGTTTGCTCTATGTGTTTTCTGACTATTCGAGTGTGGTGTACAAGCCGTCAGCCACAAACTGAGCCGATGACATTCTCGCTGAGGAGGTGCAAATCGTGAAGCTAACCGACACGCAAGCACTGCTCTTTTGGCAGCAGTACGACTACTGGCTAAACGTCGAAGGCGCGACGGAGGAAAAGGGCCAGCAATATGCTTGGGAAGATGTACGACGCGAATGGCCGGAGTTACCTGACAAACCGGACGCCGACGCGCTAGAGGCACTAGAACGCTAGTGCATAAAGGAAAAGAACATGCTGACACCAAAACAATTCGCCGCATTCACGCAGAATCGGAGAGCCGAGATACGGCCTGCTTACATCTACATCCCGTGCAACGAGTACGGCATCCGCTCGGGCTACTACCGAGGCGTGGACATCACCCGGCTCCTACGGGAAAATCGTGGCAAAGCGAAGGTGATTCTCTACATCGCCCGGCAGGTTGCACGATGAACAAGGCTCTCTACGACAAGTTGATTGCTCACGTGAATCGAAAAAGCTGGTGGCATCTTCCTCCGATGGACTGCAAAGCCTATGCCAAGCGTGGGAAGTTCTTAGCCTCTACCTACGCCGAAGCAGAGTTTTACGGACTCTGTGGAGCCGGGAGACCGTTGGAGCAGCGAGTTAAGATTGCAAAGCCTTTGGTTGGCGACGAAAAGAAAATAGCTCGTGTCCTCGGCATCCCGCCTCAGTATGACGGCATGTCTATAGAGCAGATGGCTGCTCACGACGCAAAGTGGAGGAATGCAGCCCTCAAGAAGGGCTTCGATGCGATTCTGTTGATGTCACCGAAGTGCTATGCGGAATGGAAATCAGTTGGTAAGATACCCCGCAGTCTAGAACTGAACATCCTAGAAGTCAGCGTCAGCAGCGGGGATTCATCGAGGAGAACAGAATGACAGTGCAGGAACTCTATGACTTGACTCAGAAGAAAGCCGACCCCCGCAAGGTTGAAATTCGGCTTCGGCCCTACGACGACGAGATTGCGGAAGTAGAACTTGAGAGAGAAAATGGACAAGTAATCGCCTACTTGGTTGAGGAAGGCGCAATCCATCTGTGAGAGCGGAAGCGATTGTTGAAAGCAGAGGCCGCTACCACTGAGAACGTCTAGGGGGGACCAGTTGGTCGTGGCAAAGAACTGCCCGCAGCCAGACCGGGTTTATACAGGCGACTGCATTCGAGAGATGACCGCGTGGCCAGACGCGAGCATCGACTGCGTCATCACGGACCCGCCGTATAACATGAGCAAGAAGAAGGGCCTCGGATGGGCCTTCAGCAATCACATCACGATGGAGCAGGAGTGGGATAGGTTTTCGAAGGATGAATATTTCAGTTTCACGCACGAGTGGCTCAAACAGGTTTGCCGCGTGGTGAAACCGAACGGGAATCTCTTAATCTTCGGCAGCTTCCACAACATCTATCTCATCGGTTTCATCCTTCAGAATCTTCTGGAGCGCCGTGTCCTTCAGCAAGTGACCTGGTTCAAGCCGAACGCGCAGCCAAACATCACGGGGAGACTTTTGACCGAGAGCACCGAGTACGCGATTTGGGCTGTGAACAACACGGTCGAAGATGCAAAAGGTTGGACCTTCAATTACGAGGATGCGAAACAATTCAACGGAGGCAAGCAGCTTCGGAACATGTGGTCAATACCGTACACGCCCGCGTCCGAAAAACAACTCGGCTCGCATCCGACGCAGAAGCCCCTCGCACTGCTGACGAGAATGATAAAGATTTGGACTCGGCCCGAGGACTTGGTGCTTGACTGCTTCCTCGGAACGGGGACGACCGCCGTTGCTTGCGAGGCTCTAGGAAGGAAGTGGGTCGGCATCGAGAAGGACGAGAAGTACGCTGCGATAACACGGAAGCGGCTACGGACCGTTCAAAAGGAATTGGTGATGACGGCCTCGGCTGATTAGCCCCCGCCATACACCGTTCGCACTGCCTTGCCAATGACTGAATAGCGGTCCTTCACACCAAACTCTGTATAAATCTGCTTCGTCAATTTGCCTTCTGGATAGTTCGTCTTTTCCTGAATGAAAAGTAGCTCGGCGGAAATGAGGACGAACTCCGCTGAAAATTCGCCCACGGCATTGAGGTCTGCAAATTGCGGAAGCTGACCTGGATTGAAGATGTGCAACGCCGGGGGATACGCCACTATCGGTTGGCACTGGTCCAGCAAGTGAACCAGATGGTCCCGCAAGAGAAGGGTTAGAACGGGGTTGTGAGCGTGCTTAACGTAGAGTTCCACAATCAGGTGGATATGGCGGGGAGTCCTCGGTCTACCGTGAGGCCCCATGAATTTAACGATGAAATCTTGGTCGGATTTCTTGCCCTGTTCTACAAAGATTTCCACACCATCGGCGGTCGTGTGGACATGATGAGGCGGCATGAGCCTACAAGCCACCTTTGTTGGCAACGGCTACGAATCGCTCAAGGGTCAAAACCTGAACCTTGCCAGCGTGCGTGAGATGCTGCTGCAAGCCACCGCTAGTGTAGAAATCTCGGAGAGTCCATCCGTCTCCGCCGAGAACGAGGTACGCCTTCTGGAACTGGCCGCCACGGACTTCTTCGGCCAAACAGATTACCTCGAAAGGAACCTTCTGCTCCGCCGTGCCGCCAACCTGTTGCCACTTTAGCGAGACTAGTATTCGCTCGCCGCCCTTTTCAGCGACTGCATCAACCTTGTGTGTTCCGCCTCCGGGCCGCTTCCCGATTTTTACTTGGGTTTCGTAGGTGTAGCCGCCACGCTTTAGCGCAGGTAGAACCATTGCTTCCAGCACACCGCCAGTTCTTGTATCGCGGCCCATGCCGGGAGATTACCACTAAAGCCAATTCTTGACTCGCGCAATGGTGAACCCCTGCGTGATAAAGTCATGCATGGAGGTGGAAGGGATGGCAACAATCAGCAACCGGGCATTATCTATACTCAAGGATGCTTGTGGCGTTCACGAGTTCACCGACCAAGAGCAGGCACGCATTGAGGTGTTGGCTGAACAGCTTAATGAAATCTTGGAAGCCAGCAAGGAACGGGAAAAACAGCAGGCGGAACGTCGCTGAAGGATAGAATGGCGCAGTGACGCGCGGGGTTCCACCTGACGAGGCATTACATTCGCTTCTCCAGCGAGTCGAATAGACGCCAGCTTGCTCTGTCATAGACCTCAATGGAATAATCCCGCCATGATGATAGGCGACCGACTTCGCGCACTCCGCGAAGAAAAGAAACTCTCTCAGGACGATATCCAAAATCGAACAGGTCTGTTTAGGTCCTATGTCTCCCGTGTTGAAAACGGCCACGCCATTCCCGCAATCGAAACCATAGAGAAGTTCGCACGCGCATTGGAAGTTCCCATGTACCAACTCTTCTACGATGGCGAAAAACCGCCTCAGTTGTCGAATCCTCTTCAGCAGAAATCACCCGAAGACGCTTGGGGCAGTACCGGCAAGGATGCTCGGTTTCTAAACACGCTTCGCCGTCTGTTGAGCAAGACCAGCGAGGAAAACCGCAAACTCTTGATGCACATGACCCAGAAACTGGCGCGTCATTAGTCGAATCACCAGCGTCCAAAAATTGAACCGATTCCAAGAGCCGACGCTATTTCAACTCGAAATGTGGCTGAACTCACACGCCAGCTAAAGACCGACCATATTTACTATCCATTATTTGTTCACGGTGAGGGCGGCGGGGTCGCTCGTGACACTTCCGGCCGTGTTGCTGACTACCACTGTGAACTGTGCCCCGTTGTCGGCGGTAGTGGTCGCCGGGGTGGTGTATGTCGAGGCTGTGGCCCCGGCGATGTTCGCACCGTTCTTCTGCCACTGATAGCTGAGCGGCGCCGTTCCTGCGGCCACTACACTGAAGGTCACTGTGTGCCCCGCAGTCACTGTCTGGTCCTCTGGTTGCGTGGCCACCGAAGGGGCGACCGAGGCGGCTGCGGGGACAACCGGTGGGGACGTTGGAGAAGGAGCGTGGGTGGTGGGCTGGCCTCCCCCTTTTTCGAATTTTTTTATGACTTGGAGGATATCCACGCCAATGCCAATTCGGAAATAGTCGCGACTGAGTGGCGGCACTGGAAACCGGAAAGTATTGGCATCGTTGTTGGAGCCTGCGTCGGGGGCCTGAACCAGGAAGGAGGAGAAGGGTGGAGAAGGGCGATTTTTTCGCAACAGCGTGTACACAGAAGTGTACAGGTGAACCCCCGGGAAGAATGAAAGAGGGTAAGAGGCCTCCCCTCGGAAGACTAAGCCGCGAAGGAGGCCCGAAGTGATAGACTCATCTTGCCCAATAGTCACATCCATTATACCTGGGAAGATGTTGTACGGGGCCTCGCAATCTCCACGCGCTTCAGGACGAGGGGTAGGCGGGTAACAGTCAGCTTTCACATCTTTGCTGAAATAATACGATTTCAACCGGAACCCGGCGAAGAATCTTCGGAAAAATCGCGACCTGTCAGGTGTGACAAAGGTTATGAATGGTTTATTGGTTGAATCTACCTGGATGACGGGACTTGTCGCTCCGGACGGGAATTTGCATGTAAAGGATGTTGTCCGAGCGTTGTTGAACGCATCGCAAATGCTTTGATTAACTTTCGAGGTTATGTCTGTCTTATCAGTGGAAAACGGTGTGCTAGCGCCGCCCCCGAAGATAAACGATGCTGAGAGCCGTGCCCTTGTGTTCGGGAACTCGTCCCACCATGGGATACCCGAACGCGGCTTGAGTAATACGAATTCTAGGCCCGCACTTGCATCGAAGCCCTGCGCAATGTCTGCAACCGTGCCTTGAGTTCTTAGGTTCTGGAAGAACGCGCCGGACTCATTGAGCGTCGAGAGGGCACTGAAGTTCGTGGCTTGAGGTAAGCTGGTTATTCGTGGGTTAACCCAAAACCACCAACGGTTTTCAAGCGGCTCCTCATTCTTCCATTTACCTAAACCTGGGAAATGAAACGGCGCCATCAGGTCTGCTTCTATAAAGAACTTTTGCTGAACCGTCCGGGAACTTGCAGCTGAGGCATCTAATCCCGCGACCGACCTCATAAATGGGTATTTCCAGTGCTCCGGGGTGCCAGAAAGTCCGATTACTGGCTTGGCGCTAAGAGTTTCCCATGCCTTTTCGGCCGCGCTCTCCTTATATTTCAGGTCATCACGCCTGTTCTGAAATCTTACCTCAGCATTTTTGACATCCTCTTGGAAAGTGCGAAACTTGTCGAAGTCCTTCCCCTTTTTAGCTTTCTCTGCAACTTCCTTCGTTCGCTGTAGGTCCTCCTCAGCATCCTGAGCGGCTTTGGCGGCAGCTTCTGCAGCTCCCCACTTACTCGCCAGGTCGCCAGCCAATGCCTTGAACTCTGCCTGGTCCATACTTGTAAGCGCGGCGACAAAGCTCTTCGGTGTTCGCGAACTGAACGGCACGTAGACAACCTGGAAGGTGCACGTACCAAGCTTTTCGAGGATATTCGTGCAAGTGTTGTTTCTTATCCGAAAGTCGGCAGACGAGATTAGTGGCGAAACCAGTGTCACCTCCTTTTCGCTCCTATTTGTGACGGTAATTGTCTGGGGTTCGCTTTCTGTCTGCCACGGCTGGCGACCGAACGTTAGCTCCGTTGGAAAAACCTTCAGCTTTGGCTCGGGGCCGCCCTGTTCGGTGACACCAATCAGGGGAGTAGTGCTTTTTATGGTCTCGGATTGGTTTTGCGCAAGCTTTGAAGCGAAAGGTATGGTCTGGTTGGTCTCCAGCTTGGCCTCCTGTTCTTGTTTGCTTGCCTCTTGTTGGTCCACATCGGAGCCAGTCTCAGCAATCACTGTTGCACTTTTCTCTTGGTGCAAAGAAGAAGACCCACGCAGTTCGTCTGGGTGTGGTTCGAGTATGGCCAGCGATGAGAGGCCTGGTGTCAGGCGTTCAGCACCAACTTTATCTTCCTGCGGCACAGACAGATGAAATGAAGCCGGGCAGGCACCATTGGGACGGGTCAGTAGCTCAAGCTCTTGTATTTGTTTTCCTAGGCTCTCAAGCCGTGCCTTTTTTTCGTCAGGGTCCATCTGGTCGGCCGTGAATCCCTGCGCCGCCAGGACTTGTCTATGGCGAATTTCCGCCAGAGCTTTGGCGTAGCTGGCAAGCGCTTCGCGAGCGGCCTTTTGTGCCCTTCTGCCTGGTATGTCGGTCTCGGGTAGAGCTTCGCACGCTACTGGATACATCGCAGAGATTCTGGCCCGCAAGTAAGGGGCGCCGCCTACGTCCTGTGCGCGTCCAACACATGTCGCAAGGAAGGCGACCAATCCCAAATTAAATATTCTTATACGCATGGCAAGTTCCTCCCCGCGTATGTCAAATAGAAGGAGCTAGCTTGTCGCACTGCTTTGCTCGTCGAAGCCGTAGCGAATCCCGGGAGCGCACCGGGAGGACCGCTCATCCCTTGGTTCAAATACATGAGAGGTATTACCTGAGAGGTTTACTGTACGACTTTGTACGATGCTAGGGCCTGCTTGTCAAGCTGAAATTGAGAAGGCTACAACTCTTGTGGATTTGTGGGGCCAGAAAAAGTAAACTGCACTCCCCCGCTTCTCCTACCTGCAAAAATCTCAAATGCAGGAGTCCCGCATGACAGGGTACAAGATTTTCCATTGCCCGTATTGCGAAGTTGTGTCCCGCGTGATTTGGCCCGACCCGATACCAGAGCATCTCTGCCCCCAGAGCAAGATTGGATTAACGTGCCCGGCCTGCAACAAACAGTTTGAGCCCTACGAATTTCTTCTCGACAGAATCCTTAGCTCCCCCAATCCCGAAATGCCCACTACTCAAGTTGAATCCATCTTAGCGCGTGACCCTAACATTAGCCCGAACGCTCGCAGCGAATGGATGCAAGAAATCATCCGAAACAGAAATGCACGCTTCGCAACGCGCTCTACGGTGCAGTCCAAATGACCGAAGAAAGGAAATTCGCCATTCTGTTTGCCGCAACATTGCTGGCGGCCAGAAAACTTCTCGACATGGACCCAAACAAACCGAATATGGCGAAGGGGTATTTCGTGGACCGCGCCATTGATGATGCGGCCTTCATCCTTGAACGAATTGATGCACGATGGCCGACGATTGACCTAGCTGGCAGCAAGAAGGGCGTCTGACCACGGGGGTCATCCAACCTAGCTTCCCTCTCAGAGACGGTAGGACATGGACTTGACGCCCTTCGCAAGCCGCGTTATATGTCTCCGGCGTAGAGTTGTCAAGAACAGAATCTTCCACACTGGCAGCACATATTTTTGATTTGATTGATGAGAATGGTCCAGCGACTTCAGAAAACTGAGAGTCTCAAAATTCAATCAAGCATAGATAAGATAGAAGTAAATCTCACCGCTCCCTAAGCCAGACATTTGCCCACACGGTAACGTAGAGAGCAGTCAGAATCAGGCCGAGAAAACCAGTGCAGACGTACCAAAGCTTGTACCAAATGGATAAATTATTCAGGAGGTCAATGCGACCACCAAATGTAAAGAATCCACCAGCAGCCAAAATTAGGGCATTCTCAAAACCAACCTGTCGTGAAAAAATAACAACGCTGAAAGCAAGCAAGACAAAAAGCGCCATGAGAACTCTTAATGGCCGCACTCCGTATCCGGTCAGATATTCCAAGAAATAACCAAAGAAAGTCTCCCGCCAGTCAGCACTATTGTATCGGGTAGTGGATTGGTTTTGGCGAAAGAAATAGGTTCGTGCCCGTTTCGTGATTCCACCCGCCGCATACGCCTCTTTTATGCCTTGAAAAATCTCCGCCTCTTTCTTTTTCTCGAATTCAATCTTCATCCTTCCATGCGGTTTATTGATTGGGTCGCTCACGCGGGTGTTTGCATCGAAACAGCAATCAATGAAAATGTTCTCAGGAACAAAACAGTTTTTGAATGTGACCTCTTTGAGTGCACAGTTCGTGAGGGCGTTATGCTCAATGAACTCGCAGTTGATGAACTTGACCTTCTCCAGCGTTGCACCATAGAAGCTACTAAGTGAGTAAACGCAGTCAATAAATTCACAATTATAGATTCTGGCGAAGCTGAAGTTTGTGTTGAACACAGCCCGACGAAATTTAGAGTGATAAAACTGAGCGTAGGAGAAATCTATGGCCTCAAACGAATCCTGACCCATGGGAAAGGTAACGTCTTCTCCAAAGATATTTATACCTTTCAGGTCCCACTGACTCTCAAGAAACCCCAATTTGTGGTTCTCAAAGTCTGATTGTAGAAAATCCTCGCCAGCGCCCTCTCGAATCATTTCAAGAACTTTCTCTCTTAGGGCTGGCCCTTGGTCTTTCTCCCATCTGTGTTGATACAAACCTGATTTTTCAGGCTCAAACCTCGGCAACAAATGAATAGGCGTGAACATAGTGAAGAGTTTCCCTCGGTTTGGTGGAGAAGGTTACCACGGGACGGCCTGTGTTGATGCCCGACCAACGCGCTCATGGGGCAAGTGCTTTCCAGATGTCTCGGGACTTCGTTTCGCAGTTACAGTCACGCGGAGACGAAGTCTTCTCGCAGGATACACAGCCGAGCGACGGATACCGCGAGTGGGTCGCTCGCTGGAAACCACTTTCGCAGATTCACTATCTGAACGTGCACTGAAATCATTAAAGGGCTAAAGCCAACGATGGCGGTTTCCGAGCATACCCTTCGTTGTGGTACGGCGCTTCACTCATGGCTTCGTTTGGTTGCCTTCGCGGTCAGCCTTCAGAAATAGACCTTGGCACCAATTTTGGAAGTTCACCCCTATCGCGCGGTTCGATATCAAAGATTGCGCGCAGAAAACAGACATCCCGCCCTAGTAAGTTTACCTCTACAGAAGCAACATCCCCGCGTATTCCCTCTATTTGAATTCGGAAACTCGGCCTTCCAGACATCCAAGTCCGGCTTGTTCTGTAACTCTCATTCCAGGGCTTCATCAACGTGCTTTGTTTGCTCAGGAGAAAAACGATAAGACATCTTTTCTTTCCAGTTTCAAAATGGACGCTCTCCCCATAATGACCAATCCAAACGCCTCTAGGTGCGTCTGCAATTTCTTCGCCATCCTTATTCTTGTAGATGATGTGAGCCGTAAGGTGTGGCTGCTGAACGGCTTTGCCAACAACGGCTTCATTTCTGAAACACACAACTGAGACTTGGAAATCCCCAAGCCCCTGCGGTGATTCGTAGATTTGCCTGTCTTCTAAGCCAGCATGGGCGCGAATTGTTTTGCTCTCCACAAACTGAATATTGGGCTTAGGTTCCGGCGTAGCGAGCGATTCTTTCTGCCTGTCGCTTTCTCGCGGTAGCAGGTCTGTTCCGATGTAGACGTTCTGCTGTGGATTGGCTTCCTGGTTGATACTCTGGGTCGGTTGCTGGCTGGAGGTTATGGGTTTATCCTTCCCTCTTCTTTTTTGAATCCAGTTTGCGATTGCCAGAGCAAGTGCCAGCACATAAAGTCCGATGCAGGCGACAACCAAGTAGGGGACTAGCCAGCCATATCCACTGAAAATCTGACCGCTCGCTATTGCGATTGCCAACGCGAGCGTTGATGTTGCTAATGCAACAATTACAGTAATTAAAGCAACCATATGCTGAGAGCATACGGTATCGCGCCTGTTCTCCAAAATAGATTAGGAGCAGTAGGCTACTATGGTAGATTTAGCCGACCTCGGAGCGGCGCGTGACCTACCTGAAGCTCAATCAAACGATAGCTGACCCATACGCGGACCCCAGTTGGGTTCCAGCCGTGGAAAGTGCCACACCTTTTGACACAAGAGAGCGAGCGGAAGCTGCCAGGTTGCGAGTCGCAAATGCGTCTGGCGTAATTCAGGTGCCGAACAGGACTGTTGGTATGTGGTAAGGTTGTAAGCCAAAGTAGTGACAAATGACAGAAGACGGAATTGTCAGGAAGTTGCGAAGTGCCTTGTCTGATGCGGTTGACAGCGAATGCAAGGTCATCTATATCCTTGCTGAAACTCGGAAGCTGCTCGAAACCTACCCACCTGACCCTATGCCGTTTGCTTTGAAGCTGTATTGCCATTGGGCTCTTCACGTTGACCTCGACCATCCGAGAACAACCTTGCCGTTTCTCGAACGTGCGGATAAATACGCTGCCAGTGTTCTTGCCGGGAATAACGATTTCCTGGAAGAGCAGCGAATGCTGAGAGAATTTGTCTTTCTGGATACATTCAGGCAACAGTTCAAAAAGTTTTTGCAAGCTTACGACTTACCTACCGGAATCTGCGACGAAAACCCACGCTGGCACGAATTTCTAAAGCACTACGCGGGCGTCATTGAAGACGGCTCACTTTCATGCAACGCCAAATCGCACCCGTTGAAGGTGATTAAGGAGGTCGTCTTTACCAAAGGAAGGGCAGGAGCAACTACGGAGAAATTCTACATACCTTTTGGACTAGCCTGGACAATTGTCCTTCTTGACGGACAAAAACTGACCGTGGAAGTAAATGCTTCAGCCCTCAATGGGAACGAAATGATTGGCGCCGTAACCACGCTGCATTAGCTCAGATAGCCGAGCGGATTGCTTGATTGACTCCAGAACAGAAAAAAGTTTGTGACCAATCTGCGACCAATTCAGTCAAAAAACCCCCGACGACCGCCAACGAGCACAAAAATCAAACCTTGAATTTTCAAACGTTTGGATTGATGGCAAAGGACTTGCAAGGCCGCGCGTTTTTGCTCCTAAGTCCTGCGCGTCTGCCAGTTCCGCCACTCCCGCAACGGTATTACAACTATACCGGGATTCAGGGCAGAATCTCCAGGCTCCCGGGAGCGATGCTTGGCCGTGGTTGGTCCGCCTGGCGCCCGATCTGTGTTAAACCCACCGTTTCTGCCCTTCAGACTCCCGGAGCGCCTGCGAAACCCGCTGGATTGCTCGGCGCTCAAAGCGCATAATGTGGTACATCTAGTAAAGCTCGGCCACCGCACGCGCCGAGCTGCAGCGCGTTATCTTTGAAGGTGCGTTCTAGTTCAAACGCCGCGAGCAAGGCAGTGCCATGATTATTCAGGAACAAGGCGATCAGCTTGTTTTGATCCGCCAGACCGATCATGGGGTCTTGTCGGGTTTTTTCGCCCGTGAATGGGGGAACGAGCAGTTCACGCGCCCCGAGCCATTCGCATCCTTCTGCCTTGCCGCCGCTGAACACGATAATGGATGGCGCGAATGGGAATTAGAGCCGCGGCTGGACCTTAAAACACGCCTGCCTTACACTTTCACGTCCATTCCCACTGAGGAGCATATTGCCCTTTATCAGCGCGGCATCGAACGCCTCATCAAAATAGACCACTATGCCGGTCTGCTTGTCAGCATGCACTGCGCGGAACTCTACGACCGTACGCGCGCGACACTTCCCGGTTTTTCGGCCCTATACGTCAAAGGCAGCGAATCGCAAATGGCCAACGAATTTGTGCAGCGGCTGAGGCTTCAACAACTGCGCCTGAAGGTAGACCTCCACGCGTATCCCGCCACAAAAAACTTCGCCGATGAAAAAACGCTTCAGGCCAATTATCAGCGGCTCGAAGCGCTCGACCGGCTCTCGCTGTACTTCTGCCTCGCGCCGCTGGATGTCGGAATCATCGATCAAGTTCCGATGGATGACGCAGGCGGCGAAACGGACTGGGATCTGCGGCCCGCAGGGGGCAACCTCGTCACGCTCAGCCCGTACCCGTTCCGCAAAGATCCACTCGATTTCAGCATCATGGCGCGGCGTATTCCGAAACTCGTCTATGGGGATGATCTCGAGCTTCAGAAGACTCTCGCCCGCGCTCCGTATTTTGCAAGGAAATATACCCTGCGCGCCGCCGGAGAGCGCGCACAGACCCGCGCCGGCGCAGCATAGTCATTCGAGCTGCCGTCCCCGCCTGAGCGCGCCGCTCGAGGCTAACTTCCCGGCTGCTATCAATTACCCGCATGGGTGGCTCGGTCGATGCCCTCCCCGATGCGCAGAATCACAAGCGCGAGTTCCAGTAAAACGCGAACGATGAGGATCCCGACAAACAGGGCCGCGACTCCCGCGACGAGTGCGGTGAGACCCTGGGCCGGGGATTGCTGCATACCCAGCACCACGCAGGCAACCACGGCGACACCCCCTGCGAGCATGGAAATGACATACAGTAGTTTCACGACCCTGCGAGTGAGCGACTGACCAAAAGAGAAGTCGAAAAGACCCACAAAGAAGTTCTTTTCTTCCGGCATGTAGCCTCCTGGGCAAAGCAATCGAATCCAAAGGCTGGGGTATCCCGTTTAGTTAGGCTTTTTCTGCGGCCCAAGTCAAGTGGTGCGCGTCGCTTGCGTTCCGCAACGGGTGTGGAATTCCATCCGCGTATTTCCGCTTGACTTTCTGGATACCCGCTTCCATTGTTATGGGCTTTGTCCCCGCTGGTCTGGGACAATCGAAGGATAGAAAGGCGCCATCATTTCGTCATGACCCGGGTCCGGCTCTGTTTCCACGACCGTTGCTTTGACGGAACCGCCTCCGCTGCTCTCTTTTACCGCTTTTACCGCGAGCGCTTCGACCCCACCGCCCAATTCAGCTTCACCGGCATGACGCACCGCGCCGCTCAGCCCTGGGACGACGGCCTCTTCGACGGCGAGGAAAATGTTATCGTCGATTTCAAGTATTCAAACTCTTCGAAAATTACCTGGTGGTTCGACCATCACCAGAGCGCTTTCCTCACTCCCTCGGACGCCGAGAAGTTCCGCAAACACCCTGGCCCGCACATGTATTACGAGCCGGACTTCAAGTCCTGCACAAAACTCATCGCCACGGTGGCGCGGGAAAAATTTAGCTTCGATACGCAACCACTGGAAGAGTTAATCCGCTGGGGCGACATCATCGACGGCGCGCAGTACCCCACGCCGCAATCGGCCGTGGAAATGGCGGACCCTGCCACGCAGCTCGCGCTGGTCATTGAGGCCGCTCCGGAAAACGGTCTCCCCGCGCGCCTCATCCCAGAACTTGCGTATCGTTCGCTAGCGGAAATGGTAAAGCTGCCCCTTGTCGCGCAGTATCTTGGCCCGCTTCTCGAACGCCACCGCAAATCCATCGAAATCCTCAAGCAACGCTCCGAGGCGCGCGGCGGGGTCATCTTTTTCGACGTCAGCGATCTGGATCTTGAGGGCTACAACAAGTTCATTCCGTACCTGCTTCACCCGGAGTGCGTTTATTCCGTCAGCGTCAGCGCGTCCGCCGTCCGCGCCAAAGTTTCGCTCGGCACCAACCCCTGGAACCAGGCTGCCGCCAGCCAGAATCTCGCTTCGCTCGCTGAGAAATTCGGCGGTGGCGGACATCCCCGCGTCTCCGCCATATCCTTCGAACCGAATGATTTGCAGCGCGCGCGCGAAGTCGCCCGAGAATTGGCTGCCGCCCTTCGCACGAAGTAATCCTGCGGAGCCGCCCGGGCGCCGCCAGACTTCTTGCTTTTTCGGGCGATAAGTCGCAATCATCGAAGATGCGTTTTTCCCAGCCATTAGCATGAACGTTTTCGAGCTTACACGCGCGCTCGTCGACATCGAATCCGTGACTGGAAACGAGAAGCAGGTCGGCGACTATCTCTTCGCGTACCTTTCTCCTCTTGCTGCTGACTATGATGGACAAATCGAGCGGCAGAACGTCGAACCGGGGCGATTCAATGTTTTTGCGTCGTGGGGGAAACCTCTGGTCACGCTCTCGACTCACATGGATACCGTGCCGCCGTTCTTTCCGTCCACCGAGAATGAAGAATTCATCGGGGGACGCGGCGCCTGCGACGCGAAAGGCATCATCGCGGCCATGGTCATTGGTGCGCAGGCTCTTCTCGAAAGCGGCGTGAATAATTTTGCGCTGCTCTTCGTCGTCGGTGAGGAACGCAACGGCGCCGGCGCGATCGCCGCTTCCAAAACGCCGCGCGGCTCGCGCTACCTGATTGACGGCGAGCCCACGGAAAATTTGCTGGCGCTCGGTTCGAAAGGCGCGGTGCGTTATGAGCTCGTCGCGCGCGGCCGCCTCGCGCATTCCGCTTATCCTGAGCTCGGCCATTCCGCCATCGAGACGCTCCTCGACGTGCTCCAGGACATTCGCGGCATTCCGCTTCCGGAGGACGCGCTGCTGGGCCGCAGTACGCTCAATATCGGCACGCTCAGCGGCGGCCGCGCTCCCAACGTCATCGCGGATCACGCCCAGGCTGACTTGATGTTCCGTCTCGTTGGCGATGCCGCCCCGATTCGCGAAGCCGTTACGGCCGCGGTTGCCGGCCGCGCCGAAGCTCGCGAAGTCGTGCACACTCCCGCCCTGCGGCTCGAGCCGTTCGATGGCTTCCGCACCACGGTCGTCTCTTTCACCACGGACATCCCGAGTTTTGCCGGAGCTTGGGGCCGGCCTTTTCTCATCGGCCCGGGAAGCATCCACCTCGCGCACACCGCCGAGGAGCACATTCCGAAGAAACAGCTTCTCGAAGCCGTCGAGATTTACACCCGTCTGGTGAAGGGCTTGCTCACCGCGGAGGAAGGGAAGTAAGTCCATCTGCCGGCGTGTTCGACAAATTCCCGCGTCCACTGTAAAATTTTGAAGTTGTCTGCGGGCCGGTAGCTCAATGGTAGAGCAGCTGACTCTTAATCAGCGGGTTGCAGGTTCGAGTCCTGCCCGGCTCACCACTTGTTTTCAACAGGTTAGACTCATCTGATTTTTCGCTCACAAAAAACTGTGCCCCATTTTGTGCCCAGCCCGGCTCAAAGTCGGTGCCGCTCATGGTGTCCAGAAAATTTAGAGCGTGAGGTAATCGAAATTAAACAACGGATCGATGGACCAGACCATCCGGACACACTGATGATGATGAACAACTTGGTTGCGATTCTGGGGTACGAAGGGCACTACGCCGAGTCGGAGAAGGTGGTCAGGCAAACGTTGGACATTCAGCGCCGTGTCCTTGGGCCGGCGCATCCGGACCCACTTATGGCGATGAACAATTTGGCTGTGACCATGGGATACGAAGGGCGCTATGTCGAAGCGGAGAAGTTGATGAAGCAAACCCTGGACATTGAGCGTCGGGTGCTGGGGCCAGCTCATCCGAGCACTGCCCGTTCTATCTACGACTTTGGCTGCCTCGAGGCCCGCCAGAGCAAACGTGACGAGGCGCTTTCTCTGTTACGCGAGGCCGTTGACCATGGACTGCCCCACGATGTTGGGATCGATAAGGATCCCGATCTAAAATCGCTTCACGGTGACCCACACTTCGACGCCCTCGTGGCGCACGCGAAAGACCGAGCCGCAGCAGCACAAAAACCAAACTAGGTGCTTGTCTCTGCCCTTCGGCGTCTTCGGCCACTGGTGTAGAGCGCGCTATTCATAGAAGTGCCGTTCGCGCCCACTCGGATGTGGGCGCACCGGCCTGAGCGGCCCACGTCACCGGCAGTATCCGGCACCGGATGCGACTCCGGGCCGGGGGCATAATTGCGGAAGAGTGGTCGGATACTCGAAACTTATCATCGGACCACGCGGCCAAGCCCTGATAAGTCGCATTACCGGTAACTTGGGTACCGGGACCTACTTTTGCGGCTGCGGCGTTTATCAGGAGTTATCGTCTCCGACCGTCGCGCGTGGGTGCTCGCTACATTTCCCAAAACCTAATCTTGTACAGGTATGTGTATATGCACAGGAAACATACGTTTCCTTATATCTGCGTTACGGGAGTTTCCCTAAGTCTTCAGACTCTGTTGTCGATAGGTTGTTGTAAAGAAGCCATTTGGGAGATTTGCGAAACTCGAATCGATATTGGAATCCCGGTTGCTTCATTGTCTTGGCAGGTGGGGGCAGTTGGGCGTTCACAGTGGTCCTCAGGCAAGTCCGAAACAAAGCCAGGCGGACGCACCATTATGCTGAGTAGGCGTGGACTGTCGCTCTTTTAATGATTTCTTTGCTGGCCTCTCCCTTTTTTGGTGTGGGCACAACCGGGACGATCGTCGGAACTGTGACCGACGCATAGGGCAGCATCACCGCCCAGGCGAAAGTAACGATTAAGAATATACGGACTAACGCGACTCGAGAGGTGGCCACGAATGCCAACGGGAAATACATCTCTGAGAGTCCCATGTAGAACAACGGGGGTGATCGCCGTCTTAACGTAACTAGGTCATAGCATGGTCTTTCGATTTGGAACTTTCGAACTAGACACTGTTTTGGGCGTATTGCGCCACGATGGTTTGCGTGTGCGTCTCTCCGATAAGCCTTTTCGATTGTTGAACCTTCTGGTCGAATGCCCCGGACAGATCGTAAATCATGAGCAAATAAGGCAACGCCTTTGGGGATCGGACACCTTTGTCGACTTTGAGGGCAACCTCAGTGTAATTCTCGCAAAACTGCGCCAAGTCCTCGGCGATTCACCCGGCAAGCCGCTGTTCATTGAAACAGTTCCGCGCCGCGGCTATCGATTCGTCGCGCCTGTCACTTCGATCGAGACAGCGAGCGACGTACAGCCTCTCGTTGGGAATGCAGGGGTGGAGGGTGTGCAGGAGCCGCAACCAGTGATGGTCGTAGAACGAGGTAGCGGCCTCTTACGCAGCCGACGTGCTTTTGTCTTGGCAGCGCTGCTTATCTTGGGAACAGCCACTCTTGGGATCACCTACTTCTGGTCGCTGCGACATTCCGTCGATGCCGCCCACGCCTCCCACAACGTCATAATCCTCGTGACTCCATTTGAGAACCTGAGCGGTGATCCAAGCCAGGAGTATCTCAGTGACGGTCTCACCGAAGAAATGATAACCCAGTTGGGCGAAAGTGCTCCCAAACAGTTGAGCGTCATCGCTCGAAGTACGGCTCTGCGCTATAAAGGCAGCCATAAAACGGTCGAGGAAATCGGAAATGAACAGAATGTGGATTACATCCTCGAAGGGAGCCTGCGGCGCCAAGGCAACATCGTCCGCGTCACGGCACAGCTCTTCAAGGTCCGGAGAAAAGGCAGTCTCTGGGCGAAGGCATATGAACGTGACGGGACCGATATTCTCGCGGTACAGCGTGATGTAGCAAACAGGATTGCAGATTCATTGTCTGTCGAACTCCTCCCCTCGGTCCGGAAACGATCCGCGGGTTCGATTGCCGTTAGTCCTGAAGCTCACGACGATTATCTGAAAGGACTTTTCGAGTTCAACAAGCGAACAGAGGATGGTTTGCGACGAAGCATTCAGTATTTTCGGCAGGGGATCGAAAGAGATCCTAACTTTGGCGCTGGGTATGCTGCTCTGGCCTATTCTTATGCAACCGCCGCGAGCTGGACATTTCTGAGTCCAGAGGATGCTTACCCGAACGCAAGGCAAGCTGCCCAAAAAGCGTTGTCAATCGACGGTACAATCGCCGAAGCTCATTTCGCAACTGCAGAGATCCTCCACGAATATGATTGGGATTGGTCCGGGGCGGAAAAAGAATACCAGCGTGCTCTACAGCTGAATCCAAGTTCGGCCACTGGCCACAAGCTGTACGCAGAGTATCTGACGCATGCCGGTCGCTACTCAGACGCTTTAGCGGAACTCCGCAGAGCTCAACACCTGGATCCTCTATCCATGATTACGAACTCGCTCGTATGCTATGTCTACGTTCATGCACGTCAGTACAATGATGCGATCTCGGAGTGCAAGAAGGCGCTTGAACTCGACCCCAATTTCGGCCCTGCGCACTACTTCCTGGGTGAAGCGTACTCCGGCAGACATCTCTATGACAAAGCTTTGCTCGAACACCGGACGGCGCGAGATCTTAGCGGAGACGTAAGTATGATGGTGGCGGCGGTCGCTAGCAATTATGCCGCTTCTGGCAACAAGCGAGAAGCTAGAAAACTCCTGGGGGAATTACTTCAACGGTCCAAACGAAACTACGTTTCAGCGTACGCACTCGCCAAGGTGTACGCGAGTCTCGGTGACCATGAACAGGCACGACAGGCCCTCGAAAGAGCCTTTGAGCAACGGTCGTTCGAGTTGCTGTATCTCGCGGATGACCCTTTGCTTGACCCCGTTCGCAATGAGTTGTGGTTCAAGCAGATGGTTGTCAAAAGAGGATTCCCGAACTCGGCGATCAATGGCGCTTCCGCTGCCCCTCAGCCACCGGCGATGCATTGAATATTCTCTCCAGTCGGACAAGATCCCCTCGCCTGCTAGATAGTACGCGGCTATGCTGCCTCGTTCCGTATCTCCCCCAATGAGTACACTCGAAGAGCTCTCGGGTACGCTCGTCAGAACATCGCATCAAGACCCCGGCTATGCTCTTCGAACGGACCGTGCGCCTGTTTTCTAGGGCAACGCGCGCGAGCGGCTCTTGCCATATCTAGTTCTGTCAAAATTTGCCGACTAAAGTGATTCTGTGAATTCCTGAATTTCATCTCTTGGATTTCATAGATCCAGTCGGGAACAACGTCATCTGAACCCGATTCGCGGGATTCTCAAGCGGTCGCCCTCTTTAGTGATCGGGCTTAACTATGGTTCTGTCTTTTCAGTTCTTCTTAGTCTGCTTTTAGGGCGATTTTCGGGCCCCAAGCTTCCCTTTCTGCCACCCACGTGCTGTAAAACAACCAAGAGGAAGCCGAGCGCCCCCGAGTTCAATGCGCGGGGAGTCGCACCTGATCGACGAGCGCGGCAGATTGGGCTCAAAGTCGGGGTCTGACCATTCCGCTGCAACTCACGCCAAGTGAAAGTACAGACTGTAGGGGCCGATAGAGTATGGAGCTTGTTTCGTTAGTAGTTTCAATTCCATGGATGCCCATGGGGCGCTTTGCTTGCCGTCCAACCGGGGATACTCGGCTAAACGGAGAGATCGAATCCCAAAATTCAATTCTTAGTAAGACGTCCGAGTCGGCATATTTGGTCTTGAGTGAGTCATCAGGGGTGACTTGGTGAGATGCAAGGGGTGTTTTGTTCAATTTTCTTTGAGGGGGGAGTCTATGAACTTCGTGAATCGGGGACGTAGTTGGGGTGTTTTTATTTTTGCCATCGCTGTCGTTCTGCTCTTGTCCTCCAGTGCGGTTTACGGGCAAGGAAGATACTCGACGATCACCGGGCGTGTCTTGGATCCGAAGGGCGCTTCGGTCCCGGATGCCAATGTCACGGCCTTGAACGTAGAAACGGGCATTGCTCGAACTACCACCACGACCTCGGACGGGCTTTATCGATTTGAGGAATTGGTCCCTGGCATTTACGACGTCACCGTCGAAGCAGGAGCGTTTGCCAAAGCCGTTGCCAAGGGAGTCAAAATCCTTGTCGGCGAATCGCGCGACGTCAATTTCAACCTGGAATTGGCCGGACAAAAAGAGTCCGTTGTTGTGACTTCAGAAATTCCTCTCGTCGAGACGACCAAGACGGATGTTTCCATAAACCTCGATGATAGAGACGTTGCCAACCTTCCGACGACAACGTCGTTCGGGGCGATTGGCGGTTCGGCGAACGATTGGCAAGGACTGGCCTATGCAGCGCCGGGCATGCGCACCGACTACACCGGCCTCAGCAGCGAAATCATTGGACCTGGAGGTACCAACAGCAGAGGCATCGTTCACAACATAGACGGCGGAGACATTTCCGACGTATCAACTTCCACGCGCGACTCTCTCGGCGCCACCGTAGAAGAGGTGAAGGAGTTCGAAGTCATCACCAATAACTACAACGCGGAATATGGCCAGGCCGGCGGCGTTATCTTGAACGTCATCACCAAATCTGGGACGAACAGCATCCATGGCGATGGCCACGCATACATCCGCGGCCGCAACATGAACGCCTCGGACTTCTTCTATAACCAAAGCGGGGCGAACCCGGCTGGATGCCCCCCGCGCGATTTCACGGGTACCACGCAGACGTCGATAGATGGTTGTGGACGGGCACCATTCTACAAGCACGAGTATGGCTTCACAGCCGGGGGGCCTTTCATCAAGGACAAGCTCTTCTGGTTCACGAGCCTGGAGCAGGTCCAGCAAGGTGCACCCACAATCACCACGCCATTCGGGGTAGCCGTCGCGACCAGTTCGCCAGTCACGGAGATCATATGGTCGGCCAAGATGGATGCCAAGCTGACGGACAAGCACACCCTGACGGCCCGCTTCAACGTGCAGCGCGATCTAACCGACAACGTGGTCGTGCAGACCGGCCTCGCTGTGGATGCGAGCGGCTTGGTTTCCAACTTTAGCCACGACCACACGCTGAACGTGGGGCTGGTTTCCACGCCCACACCGCACACGGTCAATGAGGCGCGGTTCTTCTGGCATTGGGAGAGATCGGGGACGCCGGATAAGTCCAACGTGCCCGGCCAGGCGCTGCCCACCGCGTATTTAGGGGCGGACTTCTGCTGCCCGCAAGCCGCCTTAAACAATCGGTTCCAATACATCGACAATTTCTCCTGGACGCACGGTTCCCATACGATGAAGGCTGGAACGATGATCCAGCACCTTGCGTTTGACTCCTTGTTTACGCAGTTCCGCAACGGCCGGTTCGAGAATTTCGTGGCCGGTCCCTGCACTGACCCGGCTTTCCCCCAATTTCCCCAAGCGCAGGGCCTCTGCCCCACATCGTTTACGGTAGGGGTCGGTGCGGCCTTCAATCACATACCGGATACTGCTTACGGCCTGTACGTGCAGGACACCTGGCAGCTCAAGCGCAATCTAACCATGAACTATGGCTTGCGCTACGACATCGAAATCGGCGCCTTCAAGGGCGGCACTGTTGACCGGGTGCAGGATCCCACCATACCCCAGAGCGGATGCCGACAGAGGAACGACATCATTCCCGCCTGCGGACGGGACTACAATAACTTCCAACCGCGCCTCGGCTTCGCGTGGAGCCCGCAGTACCAGAACGGCTTGCTGCACACCCTCTTCGGGGATCCCGGCAAGTCCGTGGTACGCGCCTCCGGCGCAGTAATCACCGAGCTGGCCTATTTAAACGTCGTGCTGGACTCGCTGAACTTTGATGGCGTCAGCCTCAACACGGCTTCAGCCGATACCACGACAGCACTCGGCACGCAAATACTTAAGCAGTTCCCCAACTTCCCGAGCCAAGTGCAGCTCCAGGGTCTTCTCCCGGCTGGATTCTTCGGCAGGGTCCGTCCCATTTCGCCAACCATCAAGAACCCGAATATCTATCAGGCCAACCTCTCCATCACGCGTCAAGTTAGGCAATCCCTCGTGTTCAGCGCGGGCTACCAGGGAGTGTTCGGCAACGGGCTCTACGGCGAAACCGACACGAACTTCCCTCAACCGATCGCGGACCCGGCGCATGCTGGTTTCTTCTACTTGCCGCCGCGGCCGGACAGCAGGTTCACGGCTATTCGCAACAACTTCAGCAACCGGACGTCCGAGTATCATGCCCTGGTGCTGAGCGCCAACAAGCGGCTCTCGCATCACTTCCAATTCGGCGCTAACTACTCGTTGTCGAAGACTATGGGAACCGGCGAGGACTTCTTCGGGCTCTCCGAGCCAGCCAATCCGCTCATAAACCTGAGCGCGGAACGTGCCCCGTCGCAGCAAGATATACGTCACCTGGCCAACTTCACCTTCGTAGCCGATACGGAAAAGCTCACAGGCATGCGGTTCGTGAGAACCGTTGTCAACGATTGGACGTTCTCCTTTATCGGAACGGTCCAAACGGGCCGTCCGTACCCGGTCTCCACGGGTGACGGCTCCTTCTCCGGAGATGCTTTCCCGGCGCTGGGGTCGGAAACCAATCAGCGCCCGAATATCTGCACTGCAGCAGATGCTTCGGCAATACCGGGCTGCGCGGGTCTACCGGTCGGCGCGCTCGTGGCCACCAACATCGCATCCCACGGGGGCAGCACCCTGCAGGTCAGTGAAGCCGGCGTTACAGCCTGCAGCAGTCCCAATCCAGGCGGAGGCCCTACCTATACGGCTGCGTCTCCGAACTGCGGTGCTCTTCAAACAACGTTTCGTGCGCCCGCAGGTTTGGCCAGCGGGTCGGGTCCGGTGGACAGCCTTGCATGTCTAAATCTGGCCAAAACAGTGATCGGCAGTTGCGGCGCAACCGACGCGATGGGAAACGCGCTCTTTCCGCGTCGCATCCCCGTGGACTTTCAGTTCCTCAGTGGGAACCTGGGCCGCAACCTAGGCCTCACCAAGGGACTGACGGACTTTGACATCTCTCTCTTAAAAGCATTCAGGATTCCCAAGAGGGAGTCAATGCGGGTGGAACTCAAGATGGACGTCTTCAACGTCCTCAACCACCCGAATTTCATCGCCAACGACTCCAACGACACGACCAACGGCATTAGCATACCGTCGCTCGTCTCGCTTGATCCGACGGGCACATTTTCAACTGGCACGAACGCCGGATTCAACTGCGCGGCCTCCTGCGTCAACCCCTTCAATGGTCATTACCTAGGGGCTAACGGCGCGCCGCTCACTCTAGCCGTCTTCCGGGCAGGTCGTCCGGACAAGAACCTGCGCAATCCCAATTTTAACGGCTTGGGTGACCCGGCCGCGACCGCGCTCGGCACCAGCGCCGGTGCCAGCCGGATCATTCAGCTCGCGTTGCGCATCCGCTGGTAACAGCGTCGCAAAGCCTACAACAGAACAATTCAACCAACCGAGGGGGCCGCAAGGCCCCCGGTTCGCTGCCGGGGTTATCTGACTGGTGGTTGCGGCGATGTTACTTGGTGCGGCGATTACTTTTTGCATAGGCCCTCATAATGTCTAGCGCCGACGAGGCCACCGCTTGATAAAGTCAAACCACAGGTTTCCGCGGATAGGCTGCAGGAGCTATGAGGATAGAAATGATGAGACGAATCACTCTTCTGTTGTTCCTGACCATCTTCATTGGCGGTGGCAAGCAAGGAGTTCATGCGGCAAATCGTGCGACAGTGGCTTTTGAAAAATTGCAATCCCTCGCTGGCAATTGGGAGGGGAAGGACGAAAAAGGAAATGCGGTCAAATCCAATTTCAAGGCCATGGCCTCCAAGACGACATTGCTGGAGACCCTTAAAGTTTCCAACATGGAAGAGATGGTCACGCTCTACAGCGTAGATGGAGACAGCATCGCACTGATTCATTATTGCCCGACGAACAACCAGCCGCGCATGCTTGCTATTCCGCAACCGGGGGACGTTAAAGAGCTCGTGTTTTCGTTCCAGGGTGCGGGAAACCTTCCCAGCCTGGACGTTGGCCACGAGCATAAGCTGGTCGTGGAATTCCATGGCAAAGATCATATTGTCGAGCGTTGGACTTGGAGGGAGAAAGGTAAAGATATGGAGATGATCTACCATCTTGCAAGGAAGAATGGAAATTGAGCGCAAAGGCGCTCGCTCACGACATAGGGGAACAAGCAGAGCTGTAAATCACGGAGGGTCGACCTTTTTCAGGGGGCTAGGCAAAAAACTGGAGCGACGATCCAGTGCGAGGCCACCATGCCACTAACACCCGATTGAATAGACTAAGCCCTCCTACCGCGAGGAGAGCAAGACCGATGCAAAGAACTATCGCGGTTCGTATCACAAGGAGAATCCTATGTCTCAGAAGAAATCAAAGAAGCGAGAGATAGTCAGGACAATCACATTGCCCGTCTTCGTGCTGGCCGTCGTGTTGAGCGCCGCGCGGCCGGGGCAAGCACAGGACGCCAAAGCACCGTATCCGAGCATGGCCCCGCTTGAGCAATACTTGATCTCGGATCGGAATGCCGAGATAGCTTTGGCGCGGAGCGCGGCTCCGGAGCCCATCTCACGCGATGCCGAGGTTTTGGTCCTCGGGCGGCATAGTTACGAAACCGCAGTCAAAGGCAAGAATGGTTTCGTGTGCATGGTGGAACGATCGTGGACCGCCGGAATCAACGATCCTGGCTTTTGGAATCCCAAGCTGCGTGCTCCGAACTGCTTCAACCCGCCGGCCGTACGATCCTACCTTCCACTCACTATCAAGAAGACCGAGTTGGTGTTGGCCGGACAATCCAAAGCCCAGATGTTCGACAGTATCAAAGCCGCTTTCGATAAAAAGGAATTGCCGACGCCGGAATCCGGCGCGATGTGCTACATGATGTCAAAGCAACAATACTTGGACGATCAGGCCGGGCACTGGCATCCCCACCTGATGTTTGTCGTTCCGCAAACAGACGCTGCAATTTGGGGCGCAGATCTGCCCGGCTCTCCGATTCTGAAATTGGACACCGCTCCGGACCCACTCACCATATTCCTGGTTCCGGTGCGCAAGTGGTCGGACGGTACGACTGATCTCCCGGCTGAACACTGACGTTAGATCTCACCCGATCATTGGCGTGCGAAGTTTATCGGAACCGCGAATGAGGAAGGATTGGCTGTGAAGGCAATTAGGAAAACTAGGTGATGACAAGTGTCGACGCGTCGGTCGGCGGCCAGTCTTTACCGATGGAATGTGGGGTGATGTTGCTTCATCCCGAGCGACAGCCAACTCGGAAGTAATCCACGTACCTGGTAAACGCCGTCGCAAATGGTAATAGGGAGGCGGGAGCGAGAATCGCCGCTAATGGCGCGGTAATTCAACACGATAGCGGACTCCACCGCACTCCATATCAATTATCTTTGGACGGTCTCTTAATCAGCGGGTTGCAGGTTCGAGTCCTGCCCGGCTCACCAAGTGTTTTCAATGAACACAACGGACGCTCCTAGACGCCGAGGTCCGGAACAGCGCGCAGTGCGTCGTTGAACCGGTTGGTGAAATTGGCGGCACAGATCACCAGCGTAAGCTCTACAATCTGGCCTTCGTCGTAATACTTGTGCAACTCCTCCAGCGAACCGGCGCGGATCGCAGAAGCGCCGCGAGTGACGCGCTCCGCGTAGAGAAGCGTCGCCTTATCTTTTTCGTCGAAGAGTGAGCTTCGCTCGTAGAATTGCAGAGCTCGAATCTGCTCGTCGGTGATGCCAATCCGCTTCGCCGAAGCGGTGTGCGCGCGGGTTCAATATTCGCAGCCGTTGATCAGAGACGTTTTCAGATAGGCTAGCTCTTTGTACCGGGCCTCGATGGTGCCCCCTTCCATGACGGCGGAATAAAACGGGAGGAACTTGGCGAGAACGTCCGGCCGGTGAGCCATAAGCCCGAAAATATTGGGCATCTTGCCAAATTTCTTGGACACTGCATCATAGACGGGGTGTAAGTCGGAAGCGGCTTTTTCCTTAGGGAGAGGATTTACAGCGCTCATAAAAACCTCCTGATTCAATCACTTTAACCTAGATTCACCATTCTTTGACGATCTCGCGCCCAGGTGAGCGAGAAAGGCTTCGCTTGTCCGGGGCAGGGATCTTCCATTCAGCGTGACCGCGCCGATCGTCCGCGCAGCGCGCTCATCCTCAAGCGGAACGAAGCAGCATCCGCGCCGGCTCTCGATCGCCATTGCCGGGACAATCGAAATACCGAGCCCGGCGCTCACCATACTCAGAATGCTGCTGAACTGGCCGCTCTCAAAAATGATATTGGGCTTCAGCCGAGCCCGGCTGCACGCGGCAACTGCCGTTTCGCGGAAGCAATGGCCGTCGCGCAAAAGGAGAAAAGGTTCATCTCGCAACTCGCCAAGCGAAACCGCGCGGCGCCTTGCAAGCGCATGCTGCTTGGGGAGCACCGCATACAGCTTTTCCGCTGCCAGAGGAAAAGATTCGAACTCGTGGCCCCGGACCTGCAACGGCAGCGCAACAATCGCCACGTCCATGGTGCCAGCCCGAAGCCTTTCAAGAAGCAGTGGCGTGATCTCCTCCACGATGGTGACGCGTGCCTGCGGGTACTTCCGGGAAAAGGAGGCGAGTATCGGTGGCAGAAAATAAGGGGCGATGGTCGGGATCACGCCGATGCAAATCGGCCCGCTAATCGAGGTTTTCCGTTCGACGACATCGCTGCGCGCCGCTTCGAGGTCGCGCAGAACCGCTCGCGCGCGGGGCAGAAACGCCAATCCAAGTTCCGTCAGGCGAACGGTGCGGCCAAGACGATCGAAAAGCCGCGCTCCCAATTCGTCTTCCAGCTTCCGAATCTGCTGCGAAAGTGACGGCTGCGAGACGTGTGATTGCTGCGCAGCGCGGCTGAAGTTCCCCGTCTCGGCGATTGCGCAGAAGTAACGAAGCTGGTGGAGTTCCATAGGCTATGCCTATCCATTCTATGCGAACTATATATTGGATGTATAGGAGCAGGCGGACTAGTCTGGTGCTGGAGGTACCCAATGTCAGAAGAACGCAAGAGGATGACGACGGATGCGGGGCGCCCCGTGGGCGACAACCAGAATTCGCTCACTGTAGGGCCGCGCGGACCGGTGGTGTTTGAAGATTTCTTGCTGTTTGAAAAGATGGCCCACTTTAACCGCGAACGAATTCCCGAGCGGGTGGTCCACGCCAAGGGGTCTGGTGCACACGGCCATTTTGTCTGCACGAATCCCAATATGGCGAAATACACGACGGCAAAACTGTTTTCAGGCGTGGGGAAAGAGACACCGACGTTCATACGGTTCTCGACCGTGGGCGGGGAGAAAGGATCGGCCGACACGGAACGCGATCCGCGCGGATTCGCGCTCAAGTTTTACACCGAGGAAGGCAACTGGGACATGGTGGGCAACAACACCCCGGTATTCTTCATCCGCGATCCGCTGAAATTCGGCGACTTCATCCACACGCAGAAGCGCGACCCGGAAACGAACCTGAAGTCGCCCACGATGATCTGGGACTTCTGGTCGCTCTCCCCCGAATCGCTGCACCAGGTGACGATTCTTTTCTCCGACCGTGGCACTCCCGATGGCTACCGGCACATGAATGGTTACAGCAGCCACACTTTTAGCCTGATCAACGCCAAGAACGAACTTTTTTACGTGAAGTGGCACTTCAAAACGAAGCAGGCCATTAAGAACTTCACGCGCGAACAGGCCGACGAGATGCGGGGCAAGGATCCGGACTATGCCCAACGTGATCTTTTTGAGGCCATTCACATCGGCGACTATCCGAAGTGGCGCGTTTGCGCGCAGATTATGCCGGAGAAAGACGCGGAGACGTATCGCATCAATCCGTTTGACCTCACAAAAGTTTGGCCGCATGGCGACTACCCGCTTGTGGAGGCCGGCGAGCTCGTTCTTGACCGCAACCCGGTGAACTACTTTGCGGAAGTTGAGCAGGCAGCTTTCGAACCGAAGAACATTGTGCCGGGCATGGGCTACTCGCCCGATAAGATGCTTCAGGCGCGTCTGATTTCCTACCCGGACGCGCACCGCTACCGCCTTGGCGTGAACTACGACTCGCTGCCAGTCAACAAGCCACAGTGCCCGTTTCATACTTACAACCGCGACGGTGCCATGCGTTTCGACGGGAACTCTGGCGCAGCAGTGAACTACGAGCCCAACAGCTTTGACGGTCCCACTCAGGATCCCGCTTTCCGCGAGCGTCCCCGGATCATCACCGGTTCGGTGGACCGCCACAATCACCGTCTCGACAGCGATTATTACACGCAGCCCGGCAACCTGTTCCGCTTGATGAAGCCTGATGCGCGCCAGCGCTTAATCGGCAACATCGTGGCCAGTATGAGACCGGTTCCGCAGCGCATTCAAGAGTTGCAAATCCAACACTTCTACAAGGCTGATCCCGCCTACGGGACCGGCGTAGCAATAGGGCTCGGCCTCAAAATGGAAAGGATTATCAGTTCCGAAGGCAAATCCGTCGCCGCTGACTGAACTTTCTATTACAAACCACAGAGGGGCAGGGAACTCCTCCCTGCCATCTCTTGTGAATCACTGGACTAAAACAATCGCAAACCGTGGCAGATAGGCTCCGTCCAAGCCTCTTCCGCTCAAGTATCTGGAATTCTCACTATCCTGGCTTTACCTTTGCCATCCAATTCTGCAGCACCTCCACGTAGCGTTCTTCCACGTTCTGGAATGCCACTCCCATGCCCATATTGGGCTGCGAATACACGACCGTCGCGTGCGACTCGAATTTCGCTTCTTCTTCGGAGATCTTGATCAGCACCAAGGTCCCCGCGGGAAAGGGATTCATCATGTCCAGGTAACATCCGTAGAGTCCCAGCTCACTCAGGCGGGTCGTTATACGCACGTCCGATTTATCCTCAATAAGCTCCGCGGAAGCAAAGAACGGATATCTGGGTGAGCGTCGTTGTTCTTGTGCCATGCAATCGCCCTCGAAAAGAATGCGCCTAAAAATAGTATCCCGGATTGCCCCGAAACCTATCCCCCACGGTCTTATTGATAACCGTGCCGCCAGCCCCTGCCTACGGCTGCTTTCTCCGCCTCCCGTTTACTTCCTCTCTGCGCGCTTGCGCTGCCCAACTTCGTTCCCCGGCGGGTGGCCCGGACGCAACGGCGCGAAGCTAAGGACTCCAACGGACACTTACATCCCTTATCTTTTCAATCTCACTGTCAGCCTCCGTCTCCATCGTCGCCCAACGCAACACCGTATATCCCCTTTATTTTCATGGTATTTCAGACCCTTCCGTTACAACGAATGGGTATACCTCCTCCCCCTTTTTTTCCTCGTCTGCCCCTTGCTTTCTCTCTTCGATTTCACGCTCTCCCAGGACGCGCCACCGCCCGGCCCGCCCCCGTCCTAGTACAGTCGTACTTTTCCAACGCGAAACCTTTTTGTACCCGGAGTTCTATTGTCCACTACCCCGCTCCCGGATACACTTGCCCTTCAAGCAGGAGGTTTTCCCTTGACCGGCTCCGAACGCCGAACGACCCAGCGCTTTCAAATGCGCCTGCCCCTCACCGTGCGCTGGACCACCGGTGCGGCCGTGGGCGAAACCGCCACCGAATCCCGCGACGTGAGTTCCCGCGGCGTTTACTTTTTCCTTTCCAAGGACGTCAGGGAAGGCTCTCCCGTTGAAATCCTTCTCACCCTACCGAACGAGATCACCCTCGCAGGTCCTGTGCGCGTGCGTTGCCTTGGCCGCGTTCAGCGAACCGAGCCGCGCGACGAGGGCTCCATTGGCGTGGTTGCCGCCATCGAGCGCTACGAATTTCTCCGCGGCAGCGAGGACATCCGGCAGTAGCGCAGTAGCGTTTCTTGCGAAAGATTTTGCAGTAAACATTTATAGCGAAAGGAATTTGCAAGAGTTCGATGTAAAAAGAATTTTTGAGCAGGCCGTTCCCGCCGGCCCGCAGGTTTGGTTGGTACGCTGTTCTGGAAAATTTCCGATGCCTTTTCCGAAAAGCTTTTCAGTCCGCGAATTCATGGCGCGCGTTTTCTAGCTACGGACTGGAAAATCTCGGGCGCCCACTTTCTGTGGCGCACGACATTGAAATTTTCTGACTTGGTGTTTTTTTTTGCAGAATGCTTTGAGTTTTTTCAAAAAGTTCCTTGCTCGCTCACTGCGGAGGCGGGCGGGATAAGCCGGGGTGCCTCGGCCCCTCAGCGGAGCCCCCGGCTCTTTTCTTTGTTGCACGATTCACTCTGCTAAACGATAATTTTCGCATCCCGCGGCTCGCACGTTTCCATGAACAGCGCGCAGCGACGTTACCACTGCGCCGCCTGTACTTCCGGTCAGGCGACTTCCACAGCCCTCCTGCGGGATGATGGCCGAAGCCCAGCAGCCCGACAATCAGGGTTCAACGCGCGGAGAATTTGTTCCGCGCCAGGCGAAGCGGATTCTCTGCGCGGGCCGGCATTTTGTAGATTGTGGCGCGAGGACGCGCAGCGGCAAGAAATTATTGCGAGAAATTCTTTGGCGAGATTTTTTGGGGGACAATTTGGGGATGGCTTCAAAGATTCAGCAAGAAATTCACGCAGAGAACTCCGCGGAAAATAGCGCAGGAGCTCAATCGCTTCTCGAACTTGCGGAGATACTGGACCAGCACAAAATCTGGGTCGAGTCCGGCGGGGACGCCGGAACCAAAGCGGATTTCTGCGGCGTCGATCTCGCGAACGCGGACCTCACCGGCGTGAACCTGCAGGGAGCACATCTGCATAAGGCGAATCTTCGCCATGCGGATCTGTCACTAGCGAATTTGCGCGGCGCCAGCCTGGTGCGCGCCGACCTTCGCGACGCAAATCTTCTCGGCACAGAACTGCGCGGCGCGAATTTAATGGGCGCAAATCTTTATGGCACGGAAGGTTTGTGGGTTGGGCGTCTCGGGGGAACAAATTTGTTCGACGCCATTCTGCCCGAGTCTATTTCCACTTTTGACGGCCCCACAGCGATCGCGCAGGCGACAAAAATGGCGCGCTGGTTCTATTTCTCATTGCTGCTCATGAGCGCTGCATGCTGGGTGCTCATTTCGACGACCACGGATCCCCGCCTCATGCTCAACGCTTCCGCGATTCCGCTTCCACGCATCGGCAACGTGCTGCCGATGACGGGCTTCTACTTGGGCGGGCCGTTGCTTCTGCTTTTGTTCTATTTACGTTTTCATTTTCTGCTTTTGCGATTGTGGGGGAACATGGCCGCCCTTCCAGCGGTCTTTCGCGATGGGCAGACCCTGGAGAAAGATAGCGCGTGGTTCTTGATGGGGCTGGTGCGGCGCCATTATCGGTGGTCGCGGGATACGCGGTCACCGCTTTCCTGGCTGGAGACGGCGCTTTCCGCGCTGCTGGCTTACTGGGTGGTGCCGGCGACACTTATTTTTTTCTGGGCGCGCTATCTGGTGCGGCAGGATCTTCGGGGAACGATGCTGCAAGTATTGGTGGTCACGGCATCGATTGCGGCGGCCACGTGTCTTCCCCCGATTGTCTCGCGCGTGCTGCGCCAGGGAGATTTGCACCGCGCGAAATCGAAAAACACGTTCCGGATTGTCGCAGCGACGTTGCGTTCGGCGCTAGCGGCAGGATTGACGCTCTCTTTGCTTTCTTACGGAGTGATTCGAGGAATTCCTTCCGATCGAAGCATCGCTCCGGAAGTCGCATCCACCGATATCCGCCGGTGGGCTTCTCAAGCGCTTCAAATAGCGGGTTGCCGCCCCTACGCAGAGCTTGCGGAAGCGGCTCTCTCGCCGCTGCCGGGGCGCGGAAGTTTGTCCGAGGAAGCGCTAGCGGCGGTTCCAGGAGCGCGGCTCAACCAAATGAATCTGAGGTACGCGCGGGCGTATCGCGCGGTTCTCGTAAATGCGCGGTTGTGGCGGGCGGACCTCGAGGGCGCTTATCTTTCCGAAGCGGACTTGCGCGGAGCGAACTTGCGCGAAGCCCTGCTGCATTCGGCGTCGTTGGACCGGGCGCAAGCCAACCATGCAATTATGGTCTCCGCGGATGGCAGCGGCGCAAATTTCTCGGCGGCGGATCTACGGGGCGCGGATCTTTCCTACGGAATTTTTGAGAACGCCATTTTCTCGAATGCGAAGCTCAATGGCGCCTCACTATACGCCGCAAATCTTCGCAACACTCATTTCCTGCGGACGGATCTTTCCCGAGCGGACCTGCGGGACACGAAGTTTGAAGGGGCCGTGCTTTCGAGAGCGGTGCTGGAGCAGACAGACTTGTCGTCGGCAAAACTTGAAGAATCCAATCTCACCGGCGCGCAACTCAAGGGCACGATCCTCCTGGACGCGGATTTGAAAAAAGCGGACTTACGCGGCGCGTTCCTGGCAGGAGCGATTCTGCGCGGCGCGGAACTCGAGAGGGCAAACCTCGATGGCGCCGACCTGCGCGGCGCGCTGGGGCTGACGGCGGAGCAAGTGTGTTCCGCGGCGAACTGGCGCGGCGCGCTGATGGACCCGCAATTCCGCCAGGAAGCTGAATCACGCTGCGGTGCCACCCGCTAGTTCGAAGAGTCGGTTCTTGATTTTCCCACACAACGTGATTGCTTCGTTTTCCGTGCCCCGGCGCGGCGCCGACGCGATAAGCTCGCGAAAAATTATGCGTCCAGCTAATTATTTTGATATCTTAACTCGAAAGTAGTACATCTGTGCGGCAAAAAGCGGGCGATTCCTGGCCAGAAGGCAAGGGGTTAGAGACTTGGAAACTCTGGGACAAGACATTCGATACGCACTCCGCATGATCCTGAAAAACCCAACGTTCAGCGTGATTGCGGTGCTTTCTCTCGCGCTGGGCATCGGGGCCAACACGACCATCTTCACCGTCGTGAACGCCGTTCTATTGAATCCTCTTCCCGTGAAGGACATATCCCGGCTGGTGCAGATGGATACGGTGGACACCAAGACGATGGTGACGCAGGCGAACGCCACAAAGCTGGGATTGTCTTATCCGAATTTTCAGGATTACGAGCGGCAGAACCAGGTTTTCACTGGACTGGCATGCGTCTCCGGAGGACCGCTCACGTGGACCGGGGGAGCGGAACCTCAGCGAATTTTTGGGTTGCTCGTGAGCGCGAATTATTTCGACGTTCTTGGAGTGCGTCCGGCCCTCGGCCGTTTTTTCCTACCCGATGAGGACAAGAAGCCGGGCGGGAATAACGTCACGGTACTGAGTTATAGCCTGTGGAGCAATAAATTCGGCTCCGATGCAAACCTCGTCGGCAAGACGATAACGCTGAACGCGACGCCCTATACAGTGATTGGTGTGGGTCCCCGCGGCTTTAAGGGGAATTTTACTCTTGTCTCCGCGGAGATGGTCTGGATCCCCGTCAGCATGTACACGCGGGCGCTTGCCGGATTTTCCAGAGACTATTTCAACGATCGCCGCTTTCTGGGAACCATTACTCTCGGACGCTTGAGAACGGGAGTGAGTTCGAGTCAAGCAGAGGCTTCGCTCAAGACCATCGCGCTGCATCTGGAGAGCGAATATCCGAAGGACAATGGGGGCCGCAGCGTGGCCTTGACTCCATTGGCAGATGCAGCGGTCGGAACTGACAATTCCGCCCAAATCAAACTTGCCAGCGGATTGATGATGGGGATTGTGGGTCTGGTGCTTTTGATCGCCTGCGTGAACCTGGCAAATCTCCTTCTGGCCCAGGCTGCGCGCCGCGAAAAGGAAATTAGTGTGCGCGCAGCGCTGGGAGCCAGCCGGGGCCGCCTGCTGCGTCAAATGCTGACGGAAAGCGTCGTTCTTTCGCTTCTCGCAGGGATTGTGGGCCTGGGGATCGCGTACGGCGGACGCACCGCGCTCTGGTCGTTCCGGCCACCTTTCATCGAGAAAAATGACATCGATCTTGCGCTCGATTCCCATGTGCTGCTGTTTACGTTGGGCATCGCGCTTCTTACCGCTTTGTTGATCGGCATAGCGCCAGCGATCAAATCGGCCAAACCAGACCTGATCGAGGTGCTGAAGGTTGGCGGGCGAGGGGGAACCGTGAACTGGACGCGGAGTCCGCTGCGCAGCATGCTGGTGGTGTCCGAAATTGCGCTGGCGCTCGTCGCGTTGATCGGAGCGGGTCTTTTTATCCGCAGCATGCAAAACGCGCAACGCATCGATCCCGGATTCGAATCGGAAAAGCTCTTCATGATGGCCTTCGATTTGGGGGCGCTGCACTATGAAGAAGGCCGCGCGCAGGAATTTTTCCGAGCCGCGGTGGAGCGCGCGAAAGCGTCTCCAGGCGTGGAAGCAGCGACCATCGCTTCCAATTTTCCTTTGGGCGGAGGCCTCCAGCGCACTGTTTTTCCCGAGGGGCAGGACGAAGCTTCGGGCTACCGCGGGACGCTTACACTGCTGGATGACGTCACGCCCCGTTTTTTTGAGACACTGCGCATCCCACTGATTCGGGGCCGCGTTGTGAATGATTCCGACCGTCAAAACACGGTGCAGGTTGCTGTGATTAACGAGGCGATGGTCAAACAGTTCTGGCCGGACACGGATCCATTGGGCAAGAGGTTTCACTTTTTTGGAGAGCCGGCTTTGCGCGAAGTGGTGGGAGTGGTGAGAAATACGGTGGTGAATCAAATTGGCGAGGAACCCCAGCCTGTCATCTATTTGCCGATCATACAGGACTTTTCTCCTGCGGTGACGCTTCAGGTGCGCACAACCGGCCGGCCTGAAGCGGTGATCGGGACCGTGCGCGGCCAACTCCAATCGCTTGACACGAACGTGGCCATCACAAATGTGCAGACGATCCATGAAATTATGCGCCAAGGACTCTGGGCGCCGCGCATGGGCGCGGGCTTATTGACCGTTTTCGGCGGACTCGCCCTGATTCTGGCAGCCGTTGGCGTGTACGGCGTGCTTTCTTACTCCGTGAGCCAGCAGACGCGTGAAATTGGAATCAGGATGTCGCTCGGGGCGCAGCAGGGGCAGGTCTTGCGGATGGTGATTGGCCAGGGTTTTCGGCTGGCAATCACAGGACTGGGGCTGGGTTTGCTGGCCGCGCTTGGGCTGACGCGAGTGCTTTCGAGTTTGCTCTTCGGAGTCAGCGCGCACGATCCCGTTACCTTCGGAGGCGTCTCCCTCGTTTTGGTGAGTGCAGCAATTCTCGCTTGCTATATTCCGGCGAGGCGCGCAACCAGAGTCGATCCAATCGTCGCGCTACGCTACGAGTAGCGGCGAAGCGTGGACATGAGTGTCCTACCACAACAGCTTCAGGCCGAACTGGATTTGCCGCGAAGCGGTGGATGTGCTGGTGATGACACCGGCGGTGGGCGAAATCCCCGCCGGAGTGAGAGTGATCAGATTAGGGGTGTTGAAATTGGCGTGATTCAGGAGATTAAAAAACTCCGCGCGGAACTGCAGATTGAGCCGCTCGCGAAGGCGCGTATCTTTCAGTAAGGAAAAATCCCAAGTGGCGAGGCTGGGGCCAATGAACGTGTCCCTGCCGAGATTTCCATAGGTCCCGTTTACGGGCGCGACGAATGCGTTGGGATTGAAGTATCCGCTGGGGCTTCCCAGGATCACGGGCCCCGTGAATACAGGATTCAAGGACGGGCGCACCGGATTTCTCGTGTCGCCATTGTTGGAGGGATTAAAACTGAGTTGGGGCGTGAACGGGAAGCCGGATTGCAGGGTCACGATGGTATTCACGGTCCAGCCGGCAACCAGCGTATTGCGAATTCCGTTCAGGCCGCCGGCGAAACGCTTTCCGTGTCCGAAAGGCAGCTCATAGACTCCGTTGATCACGCCGATGTTCTTGACTTGGTAAGTGGCGAGCCCCCAATCCGCGCGAATGTCTCCAGGGAACATGACGAGCCCCGGGGCATTCGCCGCAGCGGTGGCGTTCAAGGAGTCGCCGTCATCGAGAGTTCTTGAAAAAGTGTAGACGCCCCGAAGCGACAGGCCTCCGCTGAAGCGGCGGTTCACGTCCAGAAGCAGAGCGTTGTAGGAGCTGTTTCCTTCGGAATACCAACTGAAAGTGTTGGCGAGAGCGGGGTTGGCCAGCGGAGGTTTCGTTCCACCTGGGCCGAGCGGATACGTGGCCGTCGCGGCGGTGCACGGCGGCGCCGGACACACGGGGACAGGTTCGTTGGCATCAAGACTCACAAGCTCGTGGTATCCATGAGAACCCACGTAGCCGATGGCGACAGCCAGATTGGGAGTCAATTCCTGCTGCACGCGGAGGCTGTAGGAAATGAGCGTTGGCGTCTGCAGGTCCTGTTGCACGCCACCAGGTACAACCTTTGCTTTTCCGGGTAGCGGGGCTCCGGGTACGATCGGCAACTTGCTCACCGCGAGATTCGCGATGCTGAACGTTGGATTGAATGGAGCGTTTTGATCGAGGCGGTAGCCGAGCGCGTCCTGAAGATCGTTGTAGATGCCGAAGCCCGCGCGAACGACGGTCTTGCTCTTGCCGAAAGGGCTCCATGCCAGGCCGATGCGGGGTTGCGGAAGAAACTTCGCGTTGTTGTTGATGAACACATTCTTGCCGATATGCGGTTGGGTCGCGAGAGCGCCGTTGACAAAGACGAAAGTGGCAGCGCGTTGATCCATTTCCGTCCAGCCATTCGAAGTTTCTTGGCGGAAACCCAGGGAGAGCGTCAGCTTTGGACTCAATCGGACGACGTCCTCGGCGTAAAGCGCGCCGAACCACGAACGCCAGCCGAGCGGCGTTGGCTTGGGATCAAACAGAAAAGTGCCGATGGAACCCTGCAGGAGCGTCTGCAGACCCGTGAAGGTAGCTTGGCCAAACTGGCTGAGCGCCAAACGAGAATTGGACTGCATCGATTGCGACCAGGCGCCAGCCGTAAATTGATGGCGTCCCCTGGTGATCGAAATCTTATCCTCGTAGGTGAAGAGGTTCCGCGTGATGGTCAGGTTGCTACCGTTATTGCTCCCGGCAAGGCTTAACTGAGCCGCCGGATTGGAGGCGGCGCTCCCTCCAATCACGGCAGCGCCAACACGGCGCCCGCTCAAGAAGCCCTGGACGCCGGCCGCCGGAGTATTCGGAGTGGGTTCTCCGGTATAGAAATAGCTGGCGCGGGAGAAACCAATTCGGGCGGTATTGAGGAAGGTGGGAGAAAAAACGTGAGTTTCCTCCAGGCTGAGAACTTGTTCGCGCAACGTTTCCAAGTCTGTGCTGAAGGGATTGCTGGTCGGCGTCACGTCGTTGCTGTCGTCCACGGTATACGCGGCGCTGAGCGAGT
>Ga0307479_10000102_pt1 | contig 86405 bp, 60 predicted proteins | sample atmos_gasesECM4C_FD_203743 | JGI IMG/M metagenome (GOLD analysis project Ga0307479, IMG submission 203743) | Hardwood forest soil microbial communities from Morgan-Monroe State Forest, Indiana, United States - atmos_gasesECM4C_515 | ecosystem: Environmental > Terrestrial > Soil > Temperate... | reverse complement strand
AATTCGGCGTTACCAGGGTGAACGAGTCCCAGCGTTGATTTCGCCACGCATTAGCCACCGCTGGCGCTCGTTCCAGCGCGACATGTTCGCGACTCCTGAGTCAGGTAATAGCTGATGGCTAGACCAGCCTGACCAGCACCGACGATAACCGTATCGATTTCGTGCAACATGGACGCCTCCTAGATTCTGAAGTCAGCTCGATCGAAGCCCCGGACGAGCCGGGAAGCGCCCATTTTCGCTCTCCAGCCGGAGGCCGACGACAAGAGATGGAACCAAGAGATGCTAGTCAGAGGCCTCCCCGAAAATCTCGTCGGCGTCGTTGATCTGGTCAGCGGTGAGCTAGCGGGATACGCTGGGGCCTTTCTTGACGTTCTATTCGAACTGTCCCTGCTGGAAATTGTTGGCTGGACGTACCCTCTGAAGGAGGACGCTGAGATGATTGTGCAGCGGGCTGTGCATCTGGTTCGGGAAGACGAGTTTGCCTGGCGCATGGAGGTGTACCTGCAGAAAGCTCCGAAGGAGCAGATATCCACGCACGCTTTCGACATTCGTTTCGATCGGTCCTCCCGGAGATTTCAAATCAAACATTCAAGCAGGTGGAAGGACATTTCCATCCACAAACTCGCCGCCAAGACTCTGTTTGTCGCATTGGCGATTCTCGGCGATCTCTCTACAGACTTAAGACCACGAGCGCGCGCGGTGCTAAAAGAGGCACCCGAAGTCGTCCCTGGCTGGCGTTACTTTGTGTTGCGAGATCCGGAAACGGATGAGGTGTACACGCGCGATTGTTCCTGACGGGCTAACCCGAAATCGTTCTGGGGCCAGAAGTCTGCTTCGGAGGAGATTGTATTGAATCTCCTCCAAGCCTGTTTCTGGCCCGCGGCGACTGCAGGAACTCGGCCCTGACTTCTCGAACCGCCGGTCGCCAGTACATAGCATGCGTCCGTAAGGCGCACACCTGCCGGCATTTCGCGGTGGAATGGACAAGCGCACTATTACACTCTAAGTGGCCAATCTTAAACAATGCGTCGACATCTTAGAAAGCAACGTGTGCAGAATCCCTGAGAAGGTCAGTTCATCTATGTTCAAAGCCTTGTTAAACTAAGGCTGTTAAACTATGGATGCTACCTCGGTCACGTGTATCGCCAGCCTGATCGGAGATCCCCGGCTTTCAATTGCACATCAGTATTCTCAATGTTCCAGTTTTTCCGGTTCACAAACGAAGTTGCCTGTTGGCCGAGAGCTGTTCCATATTCGTAACAGAAGAACGGACAAGTGCGGACTCTAAGTTGAGTCCTGGATGGCTAGGTAAGCGCTATCTATAATATGCCACATAGACATATCGGTCCTTTGGCTCTGTTCGCATTTCGTAACGTGATCGCGAACAGATGGCGTACCAGGTAACTCTTCGTAGTTGCAGCCGGCACCCGGTTGCATTCACATTAAATTTAATACATTTGTTTTCTTGACATCGAGTTGCTTCTGTATTAAGGTCGCCCTCCAACGTTGCGTTGATCTGGCCACCCCCCTCGCGACGTGTAACCATAGCAGCAAAAGTTAGTTGGACGATGCCTAACTCCTCTGTCTGGGAGAGACGGTTGCTCTCTCAGCGATGGTGTCGGACTCACGTGTACATGCTTGGCGGACGGCAAATGTCATATGGCGTAGTTACAGCGACGCAGAGAGCAAGTGTGCGCCTACTGTGTGCATTTGTTTTTGCCGCCATTCTTCCCGCCTGGACACAAACCGCACCCGTAAAGATCGGACAGCTCGAAGTTACTATCGGTGGCCTTTCTGCCGCGGTCACTCCATCCGTCCCAGTCATTCCCAAGAACGTAGCCTCGGGCGTTCAGATCGTTGTCACGTTAAACGGGCAGACACTTACTTCCACCGCGGTGGAGCAGTATCTAGGTGGGAACTTCCAGATTCAAGGAGAGTACTCGGGACCCGGACTTTCTCAGACCGTAGATGTGCCGCAGAGTCCGCCCGCCGTAAATTCCCTGGTGTTGGATTTGCCCGCCGTCAGTGAAGCCGGCAATTACACATTGAGTAACTTGCGGTTCGTTGTAAATGGCAATGATGCGTTCGACTTTTCTCCGAGCAGTGTAATCGTCAACGTTATCGATCAGGTGCTTGTAACATCGGTCCAAACCCAGGCGCTCACACTAGACCAGATTCAAGCCATGGGCGTCGTGCTGAATAGCAGCGATTACACCGGATTCCAATTTACGATTGGTTTGCAGTTGTCCTCTCAAGTTGTCAACATCTCATTCCCCGTAGTGTTCGACCCGCAAGGAGTTCCAATTCCACAACCGATTGCGCCACCCTCGGCCCCAGCTCCGCAAGGAGTGAGCGTCCCGGTGACCATCGTGCCGGTCCTGCTGCAACCGACTGGGCCGGCGGGCGGCGGAGGCGGAAGTGCAGGGGGAGGGGGACTTCCGGGTGGCATTTCAATTCCGAGTGTCCTGGTGATTCCTGGGAATGTCGGCTACCTGAAGCAGTTCTTTTCGGCTCAGCTCTACGTCACGAACAACACGCCCGGCGAAGCCAATCTGGTGGTGGATAACATCTCTGGCACCATCAACCTGCCGCCCGGCCCGGACGGAGTAGTGGGAACTGCCGATGATCCTCTGGGCTTGCCCACCCTGACGAGCGGACCCGAATCCGTGACCATGCCGATCCTGCTGAACGGCGCGAGCACGTTGAATGCCGGGCAGACCGGCCAGGCGCAGTGGACGATTGTGGCGAATTCGGAAGGCTTCTATAACGTTAATTTCGGGATCAATGCAACTCTGGAAGGCTTGCCCACGGGGCCGGTGACTCTCGCCGGCAGCGCGAGTGGCGGACTGCTGGTCCGCAATCCTTACTTCAACATGACCTTCGCGGTTCCGGCGGTCGTGCGGAGTGGCGAGCTGTTCAACGTTTACGCGACGGTCACAAACACCAGTCAATCGTTCGCTAACAATTTGACGGTGGCAATCGACGCTGCGAGTTTGAGCGGAGTGGCTCTGACCAGCGGTCCAATGCCCCCAATCCCGACGCTGAATCCGGGCGACTCCACTACGCTGACGTTCCAATTCAAGGCCTTGACCACAGGGAAGGTAGTGGCCAACTATCTCCACTTCGATACTCAGGATGGCACGACCGGAACTTTGAACTTCACCCTCGGCGTATACGGCAACGGCACGCCGATGTCGCCCGATACAATCGTTTTGCCTTCCTCGGTCGACAATCTTCCCAGCGACATCGTCGGTGCTGCGATGCGGGTGCTCGGCCAGGCTTGGAGCGTCGCCAATGCTCCACCGGGAACGCTGCCTGCGGGCGTGATACCCACAAGCACGGCAGTGGTTACCCAAAAAGCGCTAGCCCTCTCGGAAGCGGGCCTGCGACAGGCGCTCGGCGAACCACTGAACAACGCGCTGCGCGACCTGGCGCCTGATTTCTGGGGTGGTTCTCCGGTTGATCCGGGCTTCAACCAAGTCTTGCAGACGACGCCCGCAGGGCAAAACTTCATTTCGGTTCTCGGCACCGATCTGGCCCAGCCGATGAATAGCGCCGGTGGCCCGCTGCCCTACGAATTGCAGCTCTCGCAACTGGAGGCATCAGGACCAAACTTCCTCACCTTCGCAGTGGGCAACGGAACCTCTGCGGCCCCGGTTGCAGTGAGCCTGACGGACAGTTCAGGAAACCAGCTCAGTACGACCACGCCGGGCGGATCTATTCCCGGCGGTGTTTTGCTTTCGCTCAGCGGCAATTCCAGCACGCCCGCGCTGGGACTGGTTACGGCGCCGACGCTTCCGCCCTATACGCTGCTTCTTACTCCGCAAAGTTCAGGAACAACGGATGTCTCCATTTCGATTCCGCGCGGAGATGGTACGGTGATCCGCGCGCAAGCCACCGGCGTGACTGTAACGCAAGGTCAGGCGATGCGCGTGGTCGCAGACTTTACCAACCCGAACAATCTTGTCTTACAAGTGGACACCAACGGCAACGGTTCCTTTGCGACAAGCATTCCCTTGAGCACTCAAGTCATTTCCCCATCGGGACCGAATCTGACTTCGGCGACGGTGATTGGCCCCGATACGGTGAGCCAGGCGGGACCGTTCGGCCTGAACATGGTGCTGTTGTTCGATCGAGTTGTGGATGCGACGACTTCTGCCGTCGTCACCAACTACAGCATCCCGGGCAATTCGGTGCAGCATGCCAGCCGCCAGCTCTCCGGCCGGTTGGTCTTCGGAAACCTGGTGCAGCCGGAAGGGCCCTACGTCCCCAAGACGGTAGCAGTGAGCGGAGTGGAGGACCAGCGGGGAGTTGTGGGCCCCTCCAGTACCGTGAACCTGCAGTCAACGTTGCAAGATCCCGGCGCGGTGGTGTCGGGACGCGTCTTGAATGCGGACGGAACTACTTCGACCAACGCAACGGTCACCTATCTCAACTCGCCCTATGCCGTACCCTGCGGAAGCGGCAGCGGAATGACGCCGCTGGCAGCGACCCCGGTGAACTCGAGCGGAGTCTACCAATTTGATTACGTTCGCCAGGACAACTGCGGCGGTCCCTTTGCAGTTGCCACCAACGATCCGATTACGGGCGACCTGCGTCAAATCTTTTCGTACGTGCGCGGTCCAGGCCAGCAAATCGTTATTGATCTAGCCATGCTCGGGCTGGGTTCGGTTGCCGGTCAAGTGCTCGACTTGTCGGGCAACCCGGTCGCTGATGCCCTGGTGGTTGCCATCAGTGGAACCGACCCGCAGGTAGGAGGACAAACCTACACGGACGGGAATGGCAACTACACGATCAACGGGATCACTGTGGGTGCCTTCACCGTGAAGGCCGGAATAGGCACGAGCCTGGGAACATCCGCCGGCAACATCGAACGTGCCGGAACAACCGCGGTGGTGAACGTCACTTTAAACGGCGGCGCGGTGAATGTGTCTGGCGTGGTCACTCAAGTTCTGAACGGCGTCACGACCCCCATAGTTGGCCTTCCTGTGGCGTATTACCAGACCATCGGCGCAAACCGGATTGCAATGGGTTACGTCCTGACGGCGAGTGACGGCAGTTACTCTCTCACCGGCATGCCAACTGGTTCCTACACCGTCGAAGCAGCCTTGGGGTCGGGCCTGAGAGCCGACGATTCCGGCGTCGCAGCCGCCGGTAACAACATTGTCGCCAACCTCACAATCGTTATCCCCACCACCGCGGTGGTCGAGGGAATTGTGACCATGCCCAATGGATCTCCGGCTGCCGGAGCTCTTGTCTATCAGGGCCAGCTTGGAGTTCTCACCAATCCCGACGGGACCTTCACCTTGGGTGGAGTTCCGGTCCTGCCGTCCCAGTCACAGATCATCTACGCTCGCAGCACTGACGGACTGCGTTCCGGACAGACCACGGTGGTGGTGAACTCTGCAACGCAGCCGATCACTGGGGCTGCGATCACGCTCTCTGGTCTGGGGACGGTGCAATTCACGGTTCTGGATCCAACCGGAAATCCACTGTCCGGGCAGCAAGTGAAGATCCCCGCCGGCAGCAGCCCCGCGTGTACCGATTCTTGCGGTTGCAATGTGCAAACCACAAATGCGAGCGGCATCGTAACGTTCACCGGGATTCCGGTGGGCAGCGTGACGGGTTCGGCAATCAACAGTGCAAACGACCTCGCCCAGGCCAAGGCCAACATCACACAGGATGGCACCACCGGTTTTGGCGTGATGCAGTTTCACGGCACGGGTTCCGTAACCGGCAGCGTGGTTGACCCAAGCAACAATCCGGTATTGGGCGCGACCGTTCAGTTGTCTTCGAACGAAGTCTCTCAGTATTGCACTCTCCAGCAGGCCTACTCCCAATCGGCACAGACGGATGTGACAGGAAAGTTCCGCTTCAACGATGTGCTGCTCGGAAGCGTGGGAGTGACGGCTTCGCAGTCCTTCTATCCCACGCAGGTCGGAGCCCAGGGAACCTTGACCACGAACGGGGCCACGGTCAATTTCAACTTGCAGATGGTGAGTTCGACTTCCGGCGTCCTTTCGGGTGTGGTTTTCCTGCCCGATGGGGTCACGCCCGCCGGCGCCGGTGTGCAGGTGATCGCGAATGGCCTACTGCCCAACGTGACGGTCACCACCGATGCTACGGGCACCTTCAAATTCGCCAAGATATTCCCGCAAGGGCTGTACACGCTGTCGGCGGCGGATCCGGTTTCGGGCGGCGTGACCCAGATGAATGTCTATCTCATCGCGGGTCAGAACACGACTCAGAATCTCAGGTTGTTGGGAACGGGAACGATCAATGTCACGGTGGTAGACGGAGCGGGTGTTCCAGTGAGCTCCGCCTTCGTCACGCTGAACGAAAACGGCTACCCCAATGCCGTTTTCAACGGATCGCTCGATGCTTCCAACATGGGCGTGATTTCCTTCCCCAACGTGTTTGAGGGAAATTTCGCGGTACAGGTGATCGATCCGTTCGGGCGTGGTGGGCGCGTCTCCGGGATTCTGCCGCAAGGAACAACTTCAGTCAACGTGCAGGTGCAGTTGACTACAACCGGCACCGTCCAGGGACACTACTACCTGCCGGACGGGATTACGCCCATCCCGAACGCGACGGTGAATCTGACGGCGAGCGGCCGTGTCATCGGGCAGGCCACAACACTGAGTACCGGCGACGTAGGTTCCTACAGCTTCGACTACGTTCCTGCCGGATCGGTGCAACTGAACGGGCAGGATCCCCTGAGTGGCAGGACAGGCATTGCTGCTGGTTCCATCACAACTCAAGGACAAGTGTTGACCCTCAACGTGGTTGCGGAGGGGCTCGACACCCTGCAGGGGCAGGTAACCAGCGATGGATTGCCGCAGCCGGGCGCCAGCGTAACCATAACGTCGGGTGGTTTCCAGGCCACAACCAGCGCCGACTCCAACGGCAATTACTTGATGGGTGGCGTTCCGGAAGGCGCGATTGTAGCCAGCGCCAGTCTTAGTGGCGGATTCCTGACCGGCACGGCGTCCAAGACGATTACCGGCGACGGCAACTTGTTCACATTGAATGTTGCCTTGCGCAGTTCGGGAAGCGTGACTGGCCAAGTCGTGCAGGCGGATGGAGTGACGCCCGCGACCGCTTCTGTGGTGACGATCAGTGTAGGTGGAACCGGTGGTGGAACGCTGAGCACGACCACCGATGCTTTGGGCAACTTTGCCTTCAACCTTGTGCCCGCGGGAACCGCGACCATTTCCGTGCAAGTGCTGGGCAGCATCGATCAAGCAACGGCCATGGTCGTAGTTCCGACAGGTTCGACGATCGCAACCAAGGTCACGTTGAACGGTATTGGTTCGCTCTCCGGAGTTGCCCTTGATTCTTCCGGCCACCCAACCGCGGGCACCATCATTCTGACCGGAACTGGCCAGTTCCCGTACTACCTGACCGTGACGGCCGCGGCGAACGGGACGTTCGCGCTGCCTCAAGTGCTGGCGGAGTCTTTCACCGCCCGGCTGAGCGCGGATATTGGTGGATTTACTTTGTATGGCACCGCATCGGGATCTGTGCTGCCCAATCAGAATGACAACCTGACCATTCAAGTGCAATCCAGCGGATCGATTACCGGTCTTGTCCTGCGTTCCGACGGAGTGACCCCGGCGGTCGGAACGTTTGTTACCGTGCAACTGATTGCCGGCGGCTCGATCACGCTGCAGGCGCAGAATGACGGAACCTTTACGGCCGCCGGAGTTCCGCTCGGCACCTTCAGTGTGCAATTCAGCGATCCAATTACCGGAGGCCTCGCTGCGGTTGAGGCGCAGTCGCTCGCCACAAACGGGCAAACGGTGAATCTTGGAACGATCACCCTCGATGACAATGCACTTGCGGTCGTGTCCAGCAATCCATCCGACGGAACTGCCGGAGTTCCTGTTGCTCAGCCTTTGACGATTACGTTCAGCGAGCCATTGGCCAATACCAGCGGAATTTCCGTAACCAATGGCGCCAACAATGTCTTTCTCAGTGCATCGCTTTCCGCGGATGGCAAGACGGTGACGCTGCAGGGCCAAATGCCGGATGGCGTGCCGCTTGTGCTGAATGTGACCGGTCAGGTCACGGATATCTTCGGCCGCCAGTTGCTGCTGCCGCAGACCATCCACTTTACGACGGCAGACATTACGCCTCCAGTCGTAGTGTCCATCGCTCCTGCGAATCAGGCGATACAAGTGCCGGTCACTACGACTGTGGCCGTGACTTTCAACAAGGCCTTATCGGCTGCATCCGCGCTCGGGAACATAGTCATGTTGAGTTCAGTCGCGGGCCCGGTGACGGGTAGCGTGTCGCTGTCCGCGCCGAACACTCTGACGTTTACACCATCTGCGCCTCTGGTCGACAACACGATTTACACCGTAACGGTCAACGGAGCCGTGTCGTTTGGCGGCAACGTTCAGACTAACGCGTTCACCAGCACTTTTGTCTCACCCGAAACCGCTACGCCGGTTTTGCAACTTAGCGCGCCGCTGAATGGCGCCTTCGTAAACTCTGCGACGCCGGCTATCACGATCCAGTTGAGCGACCAACTGACGGGCATCAACGTCGCGAGCGCGGTTATGACGCTGGACGGCCAGACTGTGGCGCCCAGTGTGGGCTCGACCTTCATGTCCTACACTCCGCCGACGGCGCTGGCGAGTGGTTCACACACCATTACCGCCTCGATACAGAACAACGCCGGAGTTGTGGGAATGGTTTCCGCTTCCTTCATTGTGGATACCACCCCGCCCAGTGTGGCGACCTTGACCGGGATCAGCGCGAATCAGGTACTGACGGGACAAATTGGTATTGCAGGTTCAGCGACCGACACGATTTCGGGAATCGCGAAGATCAATTTCCTGGTGGATGGAGTCGTGCAGGCTTCGCTTCTGCCACCGAGTTTCTCCGCCTCGTTCAACACGGCAATATTGTCCGATGGCCCGCATAACTTCGCCGCGCAGGCCATCAACAATGCCGGGACGAGCGGCGCCGCCAGCGCCTCGATTCAGGCGGACGTTGAAAACGTTCCTCTTTCTGTGTCCATCAGCTCGCCATTGAATGGGGCGTCCTTCAAGGGACAGGTTGTGGTGACCGCGACTGCTTCCGAGCCGGTTCAGAAGATTACGTTCACGTTGGGCAGCCAGACTGTTACCGCAAGCGCGTCTCCTTATCAGGGCACGTTGAGTCTCTCCGGAGTGGCCGATGGGCCGCAGACCATCACCGCCACGGCAACCAATTTCGCCAACGCTTCCGCTTCCTCGACCGTGACGATCACACTCAAGCAAACGCCCCCGGCGGCGCCCAATGCCAATCTGATTTTTGCCGAACCGCCCAGCAGCGGGACTTCTCTGGTGCATGGAGCGCCGGGCGCAGTCGCGGGCAGCGGGCTGACGATCAATGTCGTCGATACGGTTTCGCAAGCCACCGCGACCTCCACGTCCGCTGGCGATGGATCGTTTGCCACCAACATCGCCGCCGCGGTCAATGACACGCTGTCGCTCACCGCCACCGACGTGGTCGGCAACGTCAGCGCGCCGACTCTGATCACCGTCCGTCAGACGGCTTCGCTGCCGCCTTCCTCCGGCAATACGTCGCTGGTTTTCCAGGGTGATCTGGTGGATCTGGTGGGCGGAGGCAGCAATGGCCTGGCTCCCGACGGGCAACTCGATGCGGTGTTCACCATGAGTCTGAACATAGGGCAAGGACTCACCCGCACGATTTCCTACATTACTCTGGTTGGTCCACAGACGCGGAGCACGCAGTCTTCAAACCTGGGCGTGGCGGCTGACGTCGGTTCAACGCTGCTCAACGGCTCGAACGGACAGATCAACTTCCCGGTCACCACGGGAGCAACGCTTACGCTGGTCGCAAGCGACAATGGCCTGATCCAGGCTGGTGCGATCTATACAGCTACAGCCGTGTTTACCGACGGATCGAAGTTTGTGGCGACCTTTACCTACGTGGCGCCCGCCAATCGGCAATATGTCGCGCACTCTTCCACGATCACGGCGAATCCCGAGACGGTCATCGTGAATGGTTCGACCGCCGGCACTTCCACCATCACGGTCACAAATATTCGCGACATCGACGGAACGGTGGTCCCCGACGGCGCAAACATCGCGCTCTCGGCGACCAACATGGCGACGTTGAATCCTGCGGGCACTCCGGTTCCGTCGGCTGGCGGCGTGTTCATCGATGGAACCACCGCGGCCAACAATCCGAATTTCCAGGTCTACACAATCAGGGGCGGGTCCGTGACCGCGACCTATTCCAGCCAATCGGTTGCGCCGACGTCAATTACCGGCGCCACGGCCGTTATTCAAATGCAAGCTGCCGATGCCAACTTCAACGTTCTGGGAAGCAGAATTGTATCCAGCCAGGACATCAACATCCGCGCCGCTGCAGATACGGCGATTGTGTCCGTCTCCTTGGGTTCGCTGTATGCCGACCGCGGAGACCATCGCAGCCATGTGACCGTCGTGCTCCGCGATGTGCATGGCAACGCGCTGCCGGATGGCACGCAGGCAGCTTTCACCGCGCAAAATGATGGGTCGGTGATTGGTGGCGGCTGTTGCTATGTGAATTCAGCGGGCGGAACTCTGCTCAACCTTGCGCCTTCTCCGAACGGCGGCAATTACGGCCTGGGCACGATGTCCGGTGGTCAGATTTCGTTCGATTATTCCGATTCTGGTGTGTACCAGGGAACGAACAAGACTTCTCCAGCTGTTATTCAGGTGCTGCCGGTCAACAGCAGCGGCAATATCTCGACGATCCTCGCCATCGGGACCGGCAACATAACCCTGGTCGGAGCCGCGATTGCGGATATCAATCCGTCCCAGCCCAGCGTCCCCCAGGTCTCTCCCGCTGAGCCTCTGCAGATCATGGTTCAGGACGTGCATGACGCCCGGGGCAATCTTGTGCCAGATGGCTCCAATATTGGCATCACCGCTGTGAATGATGCGGCCATTACTGGCGGTGGATGCTGCTACGTGAATTCGGCGGGTGGCACCATTCTGGATGGAACTCCCGATCCGAATAATTCGAATTGGCATTACTTCCCGCTGGTGTCAAACGGATTTGTCTCCACCTATTCGACCGATGGATCGACCAACGTTACTCCGGGTCAAACCGGAACCGCGAACTTGTCGCTGGTCATGATTGATCCGAATGCGCAAATCCTGGACATCAACGCGATTACCGTCCACGGCGTAATACTGGTGCCGCCATCGAACGCCGTGGGTTCTTCGCAGCCCGCATCTGTGCTGGGCGATGGAGGGGTCCACACGTCGACCGTAACTTTCGCCCCGATTCTCGATGCCTACGGCAACACGATTCCGGACGGCACTAATCTGGCTGTCAGCGCTAGCAATGACGCGGCGATCACTGGTGGTGGGTGCTGCTATGTGAATTCAGCGGGCGGGCAAATTGTGAATGGGACACCTTCTTCATCCGGTTCACAATACAAGATCGTAGCCGTACACGGCGGTGCGCTGACTGTCACTTATGCAGACCAGAACGTCACGGCAACTCCCGGTCAGCAACTTACTGCAAACGTCGTCGTTCTCGAGGCCAACAGCAGCGGGCAGGTTACAAACTCGAATGCGGTGGGATTTATCCCGGTCAAGATTGCGGGATTAACCAGCGCCCAGGGTGTGGCCAGCCCCGGCGTAGTCTTTGCCAACGGCGGAGATTACCGCTCGACCATAACCTTCTCGAACTTCCGCGACGCGGCGGGCAATCCCGTTCCCGATGGCACCCAGGTTGCGGTGACCGCGGCCAACGACGGTTCCATTGTGGGTGGTGGCTGCTGCTATGTCAGTTCGGCAGGCGGCGTAATTATTGGCGGAACAGCGGCGCCATTTGGTTCCCAATACAGCCTGTTCACCGTCGCCAACGGGCAGGTCGTGTTGCAATACTCCTCGCAAGGCGTTTCGGTGGCCTCGGGTTCGAAGACGGCAACCGTACAAGCAGTTGCAGTCACGCCGGGCGGAAGTTTGATCAGCAGCCTCGCGATTTCTACGGTTTCGGTTCAGTTACTCGCGCCGGGAAGCGCGAATGTAACCGTTTCGCCCGCCGATCTGACGGCGAATGGGAACGCAAATCAAAGCGCAGTGACCATCAGCGGCCTCAAGGACAGCGACGGAATTACACCCGTTCCCGATGGCGCTTTGGTCGGCTTGACCTCTGTACCGTTTGCGGCCATCGCCACCAACGGTTGCTGCTACATTACGGGCGCCGGCGGAACGATCTCCTCAGCCGGAACCTCGCCCGGCGACGGCACGGTGGCGACTAATAATTCGAACTTCCAACAATTTACTGTGGCTGGCGGCAAGGTCGTAGCGTCGTACTCCGACCTCGGAATTACCACCGGTATTGGACAGACGGTCCAAGGTTACGTCGCCGTCGTGCCCCTCAGCAGTACTGGAGCGCTGCTGACGAATACTGCAATCGGCGTAGGCACCGTCAATCTTCACGGCGTAACTTCGACCACGGCGAATGGGCCAGCGACCATGACGGCCAACACCACGGCGAGCGTCACGTTCAGCGGAATCAAGGATTCAGCCGGGAATACGGTTCCCGACGGGACAGCTGTCGCGGTGACGGTGGGAAGCTTCGTCACCATTAATAACGGGGCCTACGTGCAATCGACCGGTGGGACCATCCTGAATGGGACTCCCTCGCAAAGCAACAGTAATTACAGGATTTTCACGACCACCGGTGGCTCCGTGAATGTTTCCTATTCCAGCGCGGGAGCCGCGGTTGGCACTGCGTCGGTGCAGATAGTTCCGTCAACACCCGCCGGAAACGTTATCGGGAACCAGGTTTTGTTTGGCGGGGTATGGGCCATCACGATTTCAAACTGAGATCGGGCGCTGAATTTTTAAGTGGGCTGGCCGGCCCCTTGGTAAACAGCAATGCGCAAGAGAGAGAGAGGATTAGCAGGCAGGGAATGTTTTTTCAAAGGAGACAAGGCGTGAGCCGTACCGGGTGCAGGTGGCCTGAGTGGACAGCAGTTCGTTCGGAAACGGACGTGCGTTTCTTTCTTCGTCCAGCGCTTCGACGGACCGCGATTCTGCTCGCGACTTTGCTATCCCTATGTTTGGCCGCCAATGCCGATACCACCAGCAGCATCTCGGGGAATTTCAACGGGACCGCGATCTCCGGCGGGAAAAACATTTGGTTTACCAGCGTCTTGAAACCCTCGGGATTGGGCTCGACTGCAGTCACAATTTACGTTCGAAAGTCCACCATTACTTTCACTGCGAACGGCACGATCTACACCATACCGGTCCCGGACGCAAACATCGTATTTAATCCAAACGCAACCACCGCCACCACAACCTTCAATACAACCACTAACCAATGGGACACAACAACCCCGTCGACCGGTGTATCCGGAAATACGTTTCTCGATGCGGTTGAGTACGTCGTGCCGGCGGGCGGCCTGCCCGGAGGCATCCATAATGTCACGTGGCAGATCAACTTTTCGACGGACACATCAGGAATTAGTCTGAACTGGCAATGGGCTGCGGCTGTCTACAGCTCCTTCAACACGACTTACAATTCTCTCGGAGTAAAACCCGTCGATGACACCAAAGCGAGTCAATACCAGAACTCGGATGACGCCGGCACGCCGGAGAATTACAAGTCATATGTGATCGGTGGGGCGACAGGCGGAGGCGGTTCGAACTATACGGGTTCCCTCAGCGCCACCGTCAGTTTGCAGGTTCCGCTGGTTCAAACCCCGACGGCAAACGCGGGCGGACCTTACAACGGCATCGTGGGACAGGCCGTGTCCTTCAACGGAAACGCCTCGAGCGATCCCAACGGGGACGCCCTCACTTATTCCTGGACTTTTGGCGACGGGGGAACCGGTACTGGAGCCACGCCGACCCATACTTACAGCATGGCTGGAACATTCACTGTCACACTCTCGGTCACCGATGGTCGTAATGCGACAGGGACCGCGACAACCACTGCAACGATTACCTCGCCACCTCCACCGACCATTACCGCGACCCAGAATCCGCCGCCGAATTCGGCAGGGTGGAACAAAACGAGCGTAACGGTGACCTTCACCTGCAGCGACACGGTTTCAGGCATCAAGACCTGCTCGCCTCCGGTTACCGTGACTACACAGGGCGCCAATCAAAGCGTCACAGGCACGGCTGTGAACAATGCGGGTGAAAGTACGTCCGTCACAGTAAAAATCAGTATCGATGAAGCTTCACCCACCATTACGGCGACTCCGTCCCCGACTCCCGACGGAGCAGGCTGGAACAATAGCAACGTCACCGTGAATTTTGCTTGCGCCGACTCCCTGTCAGGAATTGCACAGTGCCCATCGCCGGTGGTGGTTTCGGCAAGCGGCGCAAACCAGCTGATTTCCGGTACGACGACCGACAAAGCTGGCAACTCTGCGACTGCCACGTTGACCTTAAATGTCGAACTGACCTTGCCGTCGATCGTGGCCTTGCCTTCACCGGGCCCCAATGGAAACGGATGGAACAACACCAATGTCACAGTAAGCTTTACATGTACCCCTTCGAATTCGCCCATCACGAGCTGCCCCAGTACCCAGGTGGTGAGCACGGAGGGCGCGAATCAGATCATAACTGGAACGGAGACTGACGCGGCAGGGAACAGCAATACAGCCAAAGTCACTCTGAATATCGGCAAGACACCGCCCACAATCGTGCCCGTGATCTCACCGGCTCCGAATGCGAGTGGATGGAACAACTCATCGGTCAAGGTGAGCTTCACTTGCACGTCTGGCACTGCGCCGCTGGCGACGTGTCCCGCTTCGCAAACGGTAAGTACCGAAGGCGCAAGTCAGATCGTCAGCGGAACTGTTACCGACGTTGCGGGGAACTCAACAACAATTCAGGTGCCGTTGAACATTGCGATCGCGCCACCCACCATTTCGGCGGCTGCTTCTCCGGCTGCGAATGCGAACGGCTGGAATAATTCAGATGTGACAGTTACCTTCACTTGCACCGCTGCCAAAGCGCCCATTGCAAGCTGTCCGCCGCCGCAAATGGTGAGCACGCAGGGTGCGAACCAGGAGATCAGCGGCACAGCTGCGGACGTTGCGGGAAACACGGCGACAACGCACATCAATATAAGTATCGCAACTACGCCGCCTACCATCACAGCTTCAGTTTCTCCGCTGCCGAACGCACAAGGCTGGAACAACACGGCGGTAACTGTAAGTTTCGTTTGCGCCAACACTGTCGCCCCGATCGCGTCCTGTCCGGGAACTCAAGTCATCAGTAAGGGTGGCGCAAACCAAGTGATCAGCGGGACGGCCACCGATGTCGCCGGCAATGCCGCAACCGCCAGTGTCACTCTGAATATTGCGACTACGCCACCCACGATTGCAGGAGTGGTTTCACCTGCGCCAAACACGGCGGGCTGGAATAACACGAACGTTACAGTGACCTGGACGTGTGTCCCCGGAACCGCGCCGATTACGGCTTCCCCATCGCCCTCGGTGGTCGCGACCGAGGGAGCGAATCAGGTGGTCACAGGAATATGCGTGGACTCCGCCGGAGACACGGCAAGCGCCAGCGTTACCGTCAACCTCGACAAGACGCCACCCACCATCACCGCAACCGCTTCTCCGGCCCCGAACGCCGCGGGCTGGAACACTACATCGGTAACCGTCACCTTTACGTGTGCGGATACGCTCTCGGGAGTGGCGGGTTGCCCCAGCCCGCAGACCGTCACCACGGCAGGCGCCGGCCAGATCGTGAGAGGTACGGCTACGGATGTGGCGGGCAACACAGCCTCGGCTCAGATCACGCTGAATATTTCCGAAACGTCGCCGCAGATCGTGCCGGTGGTTGCTCCATTGCCAAATTCCGCAGGCTGGAACAATTCGAACGTGACCGTGAGCTTCACCTGCACTGCGGGTGCGGCGCCGATTACCAGTTGCCCCTCGCCCCAGATCGTCACTACCGAGGGAGCGAGCATTCCGGTGAGCGGAACGGTCACTGACTCCGCAGGCGCCACTGCGACAGCTACGGTTGTCATCAAACTGGACAAAACGCCGCCGACCATTATTCCGAATCTTTCGCCGGCCCCGAATGCCAGCGGATGGGAAACGGCCCCGGTGACGGTGAGTTTCACATGCAGCGATTCCTTGTCTGGGGTCGCGGTCTGTCCTTCTTCCGCATTGATCTCGAGTAACGGCGCCAACCAGCCGGTTTCCGGTATTGCGACCGACGTAGCTGGAAACTCGGCAACGGCAACGGCTAATGTGAACCTGGAGCAGGCGCTGCCAACCATTTCCGCATCGGCGTCGCCAGCGGCCAACTCCTACGGCTGGAATAACACCAGCGTCACGGTCACGTTCGCGTGCAACAAGAGCGTCTCGACCATCGTCTCTTGTTCTCCTCCGCAGACAGTCTCTGCTCAGGGCACAGGCCAGGTAATCACGGGCACGGTGCAGGACCAGGCAGGAAGTCAAAGCACGGCATCAGTCACGCTCAACATTGACGAAACCCCGCCCGCGATTCTGCAGTTCACGGGCCCCAGCCAGTTGTCGCCTGGACAGAGCGGCGCGGCATCGCTCTCCGTGAGTGATATTGCTCCCGTGGCTTCAGTGGTTTTTCAACTGAATGGAAGTCCCGTCGGGACCGTTCTAGCCCCGCCATATACCGTAACGGTTACAGCTCCCGGCAATGCAATTTCGGGCAGCACGTTGACTTTGACGGCCGTCGTCACCGATGTTGCGGGCAACGCGTCGAGCGCCAATATTGGAATCAAGGTGGCTTCCTCGGGCGTGGTAGTCGGCGAGGTGTTGTCCGATGCCACCGGGCTGCCACTGGCCGGAGCTAATCTTCAAGTTATAGGACAAACCGGCCAGAGCGCGACTTCGGATTCCGAAGGACGCTACTCGATTCCCGTCACCAGCAGCCAGTTATTCCTCAGCGCCAGCCAGCCGGGAAACTCCGGCAGCGGCATTCCGGCGATGGTGACGGTGGAGCGGCAGGTATCGGTCCAGTCGGGCGTGGGTACAGTTCCCGTAGATGCCCGGCTCACCGCACTCGCAGCGCCCACCGTAATTTCGGGTAGCGGCGGAACCGTAGGCACCGGCGCCATCACGGTGACCGTCCCGGCTGGTGGTACAACCACTTCGTATAATCTAACGCCGCTCTCGCAGCAGGGCCTGCCAGGACTGCTGCCTCTCGGATGGTCTCCAGTCGCGGCCTTCGATCTGCAAGCGAATGCCTCTACCAGCGCGGCGTTAAGCGCAAACTTCACCGGCTTGCCCACAACGACGTTGTATTTCGTCTCCTACAGCTACAACATACATGCCTGGAACATGGTGACGCCGAATCTCACGACTTCGAACGGATCACTTACTGTTCCCCTGCCATCCACTGGCGACTACGCACTTGTCGTTCCGGATGCCGGCAACGCAGGCCTACAGATACCCGCGGCAGGTCAGCCGCTTACCGGCGTAGCGATGGTGTCGCTTCCCACCACCGCAACCAGCACCGGCGCTCCGACCCCGGCCAATCTTGCGCCCAGCGGCGGAACGTCCCTGGCTACGCTCGCCGTGCAGTCAGCCACTGCGCTACCCTCAGGCACAGTCATCCAATCCGAAGTCACTGAGAAATACACGCTGACTACGGGCCAGCTAATTTCGGACGAACCCCGTTACGAAGACATTCTGCTCTACCAGTATCCCGCCCCCGGCACCGGCTCCACAGTGAGCGCAACTTTTCCCATCACGCCGTCGCAAACTTTCCAACCCTCGCAACTCTCTTCCGGCTACGTTCATCTGGACATTCTCTCCGGCCGCGAATCGGCGCGCGGCCAGACCGGCGGAAGCGATCCGGTTGCGGTGACCTCTGGCGATGCGACGCTGACGATTGCAGCAGGCTCTCTGCCGCAAGACACTGCCATCGCGGTCAGCCCTGAGGGGATCGATACGTTCGTTCCCTCAACCAGCACTCTGGTTCCACTCTCAGAATACAACGTCGATTTTTCGGGACAAATTCTAAACCACGCGGCTCAGTTGTCGGTGGGAACCGCGGGCGCTGCGCCCGGGAGCAACGTGCTCATCGCACAAATCCAGCGCGTGGGAGGTGTGCCCTTCCTGGTAGTCGTGGGCACGGCCCAGGTCACGGCCACAAACATCGTTTCGCAAGTTACTCCGGGCTTGCCCGGAATCACTCAGGAAGGCGATTACGTCTTCTATGAACTCACCGTTCCCACGGGATTTGTGAGTGGAACGGTTTCGGCGAGTTCCGGCCCAGTGGCCGCAACGGTTCAGACCGATGCGTTGCCCTTCGTCGCCTTCTCGAACTCCAGCGGCAGCTATACGATTGCCGCGGCCGCAGGAACGGTGAACCTTACCGCTTCCATTCCCAGCACCGCACTTTCGGGAACCGCGACAGCGCAAGTGATCGCGGGTCAAACCGCGACTGCAAACTTTACGGTGGTCGGCCAGGTCGAATCGACGACGATCACTCCTGCGAACGGCGCAGTCGGCGTCCCGCTTACGGCCGAGATCGATATTGTCGCGGCCGATGGCTTCAATCCAGCCACGGTCACTTCGACGAGCGTCGTGCTGACTGCGGCGGGAAACAACACGCCCGTCGCTTTGCGCTTTGTTTACTCGGCCGGAAACACGAAGCTCGCGATCTTCCCGCAGGTGGCCTTGCAACCTTCGACGCAGTACACATTCCAGGCTTCTGGCGTGGCCAATGCTCTGGGCGGCTTGATTTCCGTCCCCACCATTTCCTTCACCACAGTCTCAATTACCCCACCCGCCTACAACACGAATGCGCTGGTGTTCGCGATGCCGGATCAGAACGGCAACGTGGCCATCAGCGCTCCTCCCGGTTCGTTCCCCGCAGGGTCAACGATTCTGATTGTGGATGAGACCAATGGAGTGGTGGAGTCGCTGACCGTGTTCAACGACGGCTCGGTCACGGGTCAGATGCCGGCCACGATAAATGACACTTTGCAAGTAACCCTGACCGATCCCTCCGGCAACAAGACGACATTTACCATCAGCCAGTTCGTGGCGGCGGACGGCACAACTGCCGTAGGCCCCGGTGGCGGCACCGTCGTCGGCCCGGGCAACACGGGCATCATTATTCCCGCCGGCGCTTTGACGCAGGGGGTCACGTTCCTACTGACGCAACTTGACCAAACTGCCTTCCCGACTCTGCCCACATGGACGGGCGTCAACTTCGGCAGCGGCCTACGCATCCACGATCCGGCGATGCCCACATTTAAGAAGGAGGCGAAACTGGCCTTCCCCGTTCCCGCCGGCGCTCCCAGCAACGCGTTCTACTATGTATATCGTCGGCTCATGGATCAGAACGGCAACCCCTATTTCGAAACGATCGATGAAGCTTTCGTTCAGGGCACTGGCGCCAGCGCACAGGTGGTCACCGCTTCGCCGCCCTTCTGTGGCTACCACAATAGCTTCGGGAATTTCAAAATACAGGCGGACAGTCCGCCGCTTCCCATCACCATGGAGGATCAAGATTACTTCGTGATGTGGGACGCTACGGCACAGCACGGTCCGTCCGGTCTGGCGTCTACAGGTCTGGTCGTCGGCTTGGCTCAACAGACGGTTCCGGCAGTCATCGGAGTCTCTGCGGCGACGACTCAGCCCGCACAGGGCACGGTGACGATCTCGCTGGATCAATTCCCGAACCAAGTTGCCATTTACGACGGCACTTGTGCCACCTTTACTTTATTTGACCCGCACCTGGGAGGAGGCCCGCGCAACATAACGGCGACCCAGACACCGGGCAATGGGCTGCCTCTTCACACTACAGTAGACGAAGTTGATGGCGCGCAATCCGACGATGGACTGTATGCGATCTACGCCGGTCTCGAGGACCTGTACAAGAATATCGGTCGCGTCAATTTCTTGTTCCCGCCGGCCACTCCGCCGCCGCCACCACCGGCAATTAACGTTCAAGTGTTTACGCTGAATCAGAATGGGCATCGAGTGCCGGCGGCAGGCATTCTGCAGTCCGGCACGAATGTGGTGATCGCGTTCAAGTCGGGGTTGACCGTACAATCGGCCTCCATCAGCGGGAACCAACTGGATGTCGAGACCCCCGACTCAACGGATGGAGAAGTTCTGGATGGCCAGCCCGAAACCAGCTTGTTGACCGCGCGCGTGAAGAATCTCTATCCGCTGGGGGGGCCGGGTGCTTACACGATCACGGCGACAGGCGTCGATCCCATCAGCTTGACGGTAACCACCGCCAGCCAGAGCATTCTTGTGGTCGCGGCCGGCGGCAGCAATACGGCGACCTTCACTTGTGCCGCCGCACAACCGCCGGCCGATATCACTGCGGGTTGCATCTTGCCGCAAGTGGTGAATATCTCGCCCCCGAATCTTGCCACCAGCGTCTCGCCGGCCGTATTTCCGGTAATTACTTTTAGCGAGCCAGTCACCAATGTCTCAAGCGCCAACGTGGCTTTGACAGTCGCCAACGTGCCTACCAATCCGGCAGGCCAGATCGGTTCTGTGGTTCCAGTGGTTCTGGTTGGAGTGAGAGTTCCAAATCCCAATAATCCCAATCAAAACCCCATCGCGGACCCCGTGCAACCGACCGACGTTATCACGTCCCTGACCATTGAGCCGTTGGATGGGCTGGGTTACAACGAGACGTATAACTTGACGTTAAACGCCAGCGCGCCCGGCGGTTGCGTCGACCCCAGCAACAATCCCGCGCCGCAGCAACTGCCCACTACCCTGATCGTCGATCAGAACCAACCCCCAACCGGGCCATTCTGTCTGCCGGCCTATGGAGTTCCGTCGCAGCCCTACCAGTTCGTCACCTACGGCCCGCAGGATCTCGGAGGCGTGACCAGCCTCTATGAAGTGCTTACGCGGCCTGTGATAATTGGCAACACCGCCTATGCGGGAGAATATCTCAGCTCGGCGATCAGCGGACTGGGCATGTTTGACGTTACCAATCCAGCCGCCCCGTTCGATCTCGGGACGGGTGCAAGTTTCGTGGGTCGCGCTATCGATGTTGCCGGCCTTGCGCAATCGCCCGTCACCGGAGCGGGGCTGGTCGCCGTCTCCTCCGGCACCGCGGTGGACAATACCATTCCGGCGAATGTGTGGCTCTATGACGTTTCGTCGCCCACGCAGCCGAATCGGGTTGGGGCGGTCAGCGTTACCTCAGACACTAGCAACGGCATCGCCCTGCGGCTGTTTATGAAGGACCAGTACCTCTACGCCAGCACCTTCGAGCAGGGGCTGCAAGTGATCGATCTCGGACAGGCGATTACCGAGTATTCACAGACCTCGCTGTCCCAGTTTGGCCAGGCGGTCTCCACCGCCGGGGACGGCTTTGCCATGGATGCGATCGTGAACACGATCCCAATTCCGCTCGCCGCCGGCGGCCAGGCAACGATGTTCGACTTGAAGGCGGATAATTTCGCCACCAACGGTGGAAGCTCGCAAACGCTTGTCGTCGCGGCCGGACAGCTTCCCTTTGTGATGGTAGATCCCACGCTGAGCGGATCGTCCGCCATCCTGTACCCGCCCAGTTCCGGCGGCACCTTCAGCACGAATCCAGTCCAGTCGCTGACCATGACCAGTTCCGACGGCAAAACGAAGTCCCTGCTTTGCTACGGCACGGCTCTCGATATCGGCACCATAGCCGTCGCCGGAAGCAACGGAAGTTCGACCAGCGAGCACATCGCCGTGGTTGTGGGCAGCGGAATTACCGGCCCAGTGGCACAAGCCACCGGTTGCCCAGTATCGGGACAGCCACCCGCCCTTCCGGTTGTGCCGGTACTAGCTGTGGTGGACGTCAGCACGGCCTATGCGCCGGGAAGCCCATTCACTCCCCAACTCATTGGCTTCCTGCAACTGCCAACGACGGCGACGGACGTTACCCTGAACGGAGCTACGGTCCTGATTTCTACGGGATCGAATGTATTGCTTTTCAGCCTGGAGAATCCGGCGCAGCCCATTTCCGCCGGTCAAATCACGGGAAATTTTGGCAACTGGCTAGCGCTATCTTCGGGTGGAATCGCGGTTGGGTCCTCGAACAACCCCTCGGGAAATGGCATTCAGACCACAACCCTGGGATCGTACATTGTGATCCAGAGCATGACGCCTGCAGCGCCGCAGGTCGACGACTCGGGCAAGACAACTCAGGCCGTCCAACTTACGCTGAACGCTCAAGGCCAAGTCGCTGATTTCCAGAATGCTCAGATCCTCTATTCGGAGGATGGGGTGCAGACAACGGCTATTCCTGTGGGGAATCTGCAACCCGGATTACAAACCGTGACCGTTCCTGCCGGGTTGCAAATGACAACCTCTTCTCCCATCATTTCAGTCACGCTCACCAAACCAGACGGCACACAAACGCCAGATGTGAATCTACTGTTGAGCAGCCCCGGTTACGTACCTTCTACGACCACTTCAGGAGGCTCTAGCGGCTCCGGCGGCGGATCGACCGGACAATCTGGGTCGGCTTTGTCGGCTTCTCCCTTTTCCAGCATTTCGCCCGCTGCCATCCAAGTGGGATCGTCGAATACAACGATCACTGTTGGGGGTGTTTCTGCAGCCTCTCTGTCTCAGGTGTATGTACGCGGACTCGATTCTCAGTGGAACGCGATTAGTGTCACTTCATCGACGGCAACCAGTGCGCAATTTACGGTGCCAGCCTCGCTGTTGTCCCAAGTCGGCCTCCTCGAAGTCGGGCCGGCTCAGGACGACCCCTCATCCATCCCACTCATGATTTACTCTCCGACGATGCCTACAGTCGGTTCGCTGCCGGGACTTGAAGTGGATGTCGCAGATGCTGAAACAGACTCTGGGGCGCTTTTGCTGCCTTCCACGTTCTTTGTGGCAGGCGCGAACTTCACAGCCGGTATGCAGGTTGTCCTGGGTCGAGGCATAACCCCGGCGCTTGTGCTCCCCACGACCATGCTGGATTCGAACACTCTGCAGGCGCAGATTCCAACACCGTTCGCCGCAGAGGCAGATGACCTCTTCGCCGCCGTTCTTTCCGCAGATGGAACCCAGCTTTCGACATCCGTTCCGTATGCCCGGCCAACTTTCGCGACTCCCGAGCTCAGCGTGTCCGCGATCTCGCCGGGGGTCGATCCTGTTGAAGCAGCATCAGTAGCCCAGTTTGGCACCACGGAAACGGGGATTACGTCCATCAACGGCAATCTGGTAGAGACGCTTGGCAGTGCACCGACGCAGACTCCGCAGACTCTGACCATCAATGGCGCCAATCTTTCTGACGGGATGATGGTTACCTTTAGCACCATGAAGGGAGGGCAGCCCGTTCAGATGAGCGCCCCTCTTACCAGCACGCAAACCGTGGCTACCCTCACTGCATCGAGTGACCTGCCGCCGATTTCCGCGACTTCCCTGATGAGCAGCAAGGTCCAGGTGCCTACGCAAATTACGGATACAAAGAGCAAAACGCTCCAGGCCCAGTCTGCGCATGCAAAAAGCGGAATTGTGGCGCCCAACCCCGAGGCGGCGGCAGTGGTGCCTTTCGGCGGCCGAACGACCTTCGGTGTGTTCCAGGAGCCTATTGGGGAAATTCATATCGTACCCCTTTCACTGAAAATGCCGTCCACGTATCAGCCAGTGCTAAACGCGGCCATTTCGATCGCTACTGCGGCACCGAACTACCGCGGATATCCCACCATTCAACTTGAGCACGAGGATGGAGACCAGCCATACGTGGTGCGCATTCGAGGAACTGCGCTCACACAGCTTCCGTGCACCGCGATCCAAAAGCTGAAACTGCCCCCCCCTGCCATCTCCTGCTCGTCTACGAAGGGAGCAATTGCGCAGCTGCAAGCGACACAAAATGGCAAGGTGATTGCCACTCGCAACATTGAATCGCAGGCCCTCGCCTTAGGAAGCAATACTTTGTACGATAGCTTGGAACAGTACTACGGCGATTATTGGGGAGTGCCACCGAATTACCTGAAGGCCCAGGCATTGCAGGAGAGCACTAGCTATACGGCCAACTTCCGGTTTGAGTTTGGGACGATCAATGTGGGCTGTCTGTCGGCCGATCTGGGTGTGAAGGCGGGTGCATGCGATGGTACCCCGCATATTCCGACTGAACCCTTCACTCACTACATTCTCAATGGTACAAGTCTGGGGACTTATGGGTTAAACACTTCGGATAAGAACAACGCTCAGGAAACCCAGTGTTTTGCCTACTCGGCAGCGGATCCCGAGAACACGCAATTCGAGCTTTCGGTTCCCGTGAAGCGGACAGTAGGCGGTATTCTGGAGCAGAACCCGAAGGGAGGCGGAATTGAGGCGGGAGCGTCAGTCTACGCATCGATTCAAAACGTGGCAGCATGCCCCAAATACTTGACGCAGGCGCAGGGTACCTTGACGCTGGTTCATTCGGATACTATCTTCCAAAGGTCAGGGGGAACCACCACTGGCGTTGCACCGAAACAGGGGCAGTTTGCCGTAAACTACAGCAACGGTAACGTCACTCTCGGCCAACAACTGGTGCAAAACCAAATGCTTGTAGTTGGTTACTGGCCGGTCCAGTCTGGATACACCGACGGTGCAAACCATCAGACGGTGATTTCGACCAACACAGGCGATTACGTCAATAATCAGGCGCCGGACCTGTCCTCGACGACGCTGGTGAAGCAAGACCCACACGGGCGCGTAAATTTCCAGAGCGGCGCGCCAACCCCGTCGGAGCCCTTGTCCGCATTCCTGCAGAGGAATATTTCGACCGGATCAGGCTTCTTGACCGGCACGGACGCCGATCGATATACCGAGTTTTCCGTGGTAAACAATAACCCCACAGCGCCGCGGGACCCACGTTATTTGTTCATGACGTCTCAGCCGTATGCTTCTTCCTCATACGGGCTACTTCAATTGACGCTGCTGGCGTTTGCCCCTGGTCCGCAAGTCAAGTTGAATCAAGTATTCAACCCCGGTTATTCCAGTCCCGCGAACTGCCCGTCTGCAGCGGGCGCGTGCGTCCAGCCGGCAACGCCCATTTTTCAGTTGCTGACCCAGCCGCAGACGAACTTCAACTTGGCGGCGAACTTTCACCGGCTCTCCTACCAAGCTCTCGTAAAGACCGCAGGTTTTTGCGATCAAACAAATTCCTGCAACGATGCCGCTTGGCAATCCGAGTGGACTCAAGTTATAAACCAGTACAACTCAACCGGTAACGGCTACACTTACAGCTACGTAGTAAGCAAGAAGCCCAAGGTTGTGATTCCGGGAGGACTGATTGTTTCAGACATCGTAAACAATGGCGCACGTTCCTGTACTCCACAGTCCCCCACCCCGGATTATCCGTAAACGAACTCGCATGCTCGTGCCCAACTTGCTGGCGTCGGTTCTGTTCGCGACCCAGCTAGCGTCAGCCCAACTGGAAGTCAAGCATTACGGCTACTCGGGTCAGGACAAACTGCTTCAGTGTGTGCAGCGCGTATTGGGAAAATATGCCGCAGCTTTTCCCAACACCGTGCTCTATGGGCATTCCCCGATTATTCGCCGGCTTCCACCCAAAGTCGTAAACGGACATTGGGAGTCCGTCGTCGATCGGGTAGTCTTTCCGACGGTTTCAGATCTTCCATGTCCTGGGACGCGGGAGGGGATCCTGAATTTGCTTCAGAACGATATTGCAAAGCTGCTCCTGGTTCCCCCTGGCGAACCGGAGGGAGTTCGGACGTTTGAGACGCCAAGCTGGGTCTATATCATCCCTGCAAGCCGTTTTTCGGAAGCGCCCGGCACTCCTGACTACCCTAACCGGGAGCGATGGAAACGGATCAGGATCGAAACCAAAGTTGAGGTGCAAGAGAGTATCTCTGAGGCAGAGGCTCGATCGCTTGTTCCCGAGATCCTGAAATACGCCAGAACGGTTCCTCTGGAGCCTCAGCAGGCGGTCTCTCCGCAAACCTCGGAGGCTCCCGGTGTACCGACTGCAAAGCCCAAGAAGGATGAAGAGGCGGAGATCGACCTGCGTCTTCGCTTTTCCAGGATCAAGCTGAAGCCTGATGCTCCAGAGTCGATCGTTGTGGTAATTGACGATTGGCCATTCCTCACCGCCGGCAGATTAGTGTACGGGGAGTTGCGCGATGGGAAATACGAAATGCTCTGGGATTCCCCTTTGTTGAACGGCCGCGGCACAATTGGATTCGAAGATGTAAACGGAGATGGAGTTGACGAGATAGTTTGGAATTCGGCTATATGCGGTACCCAGTGTGGGTTGCAGGAGCTCGTCATTTTTGATAAGGAGGGGCGCGAGATAACGCGCCAGCAGCACTGCAACGTTCCGGCCACGAGCCCGTTTAGCGAGAGTGATGGGGTGTGCGCCATACGAGGTGCCGAGATCAACATAGGCGCCCCATTAATCGCCGCCGGTGCTAGCCACCTACCTGCAAACATCGAGGTGCGGAACTGGGAGACCGACGGAGCCGATCATATCTTCAAACTGGTGAATGGAAAGTATGAGTCCGGCTCGCAGCTAGACAGACCCGAATCTCCGGAGGACGTTCGTTCGGAGTTATATGATCTGAGGGAGCGAGCCGCGGAGCTCATGCGCGAGGGCCGATACGAGGAGGCGGCCGCTAAATTCGAACAAGCCGCCAACCTCGACAACAGCATCTCGGAGCTAGCGAATAATGCGGGCTTTGCTTACTACAAAGCGAAGAAATATGAGAAGTCTGCGTTCTGGATCGAAAAGGCGATCCAGATGGATCCCAAGCGGGCAGTTGCCTATCTCAATCTTGGGGACACGCTAGTCAAGCTCCAGCGCAACGCCGACGCCCGCCAGGCGTACAAAACATACCTGGAGCTCGCCCCCTCGTCCAAGTCCGCTGCCGACGTGAAGAAAAAGCTCGACGCTTTGCATTGAATGAACTGCCCATGCAGTATCTCAATCGCAATTGTCGCAATCCGACGAGGCCCGAGTCTCTCCCGCTGATGGAAGTCCCTCTTCCCTCTGGCAACCGGCTCGCTGTCGAGCGATCTGACCGAAGCCCGCCAAGGCTTGTGAGGCGCCCGCACGACCCCGAACCCTGTCTTGGTACCCAAATCCTTATCCAAGAATACGCAAAACATGCCCAAGTTTCGCAATGTTTCGTCCGCAAACCGGACTGCAGAGAACGGACTGTTCGGCAGCGAAGGGGTGCCTGTCCCGGCTTTTCTCCAGAGGGCACATGCGCAGTCCGGTTTCAAGAAGGGCATTTGGCGAATGCAAGGCGATCAGAAGCCGAGGATTCGGCCTCAGTGAGTTGACTTTTGTATGCACCGTAGAAACCGAGTTCGGCAACCCCCCGTCCGATTCTCATAGCCCATACTTCTGGATCCTGCGATAGAGTGCGCTCCGGCTTAGTCCGAGAGCGTCGGCAGCGTGACTGATGTTGCCGGAGTGCCGTGCCATCGTCTTGCGAATTAGGAGACATTCCACTTCTTCCAGACTCATGTCTTCGATCGAGGTGGCAGATCCGGAACGGTTCACAGACAAACCCAGATCGCTGGCTCGGAGTGTGTCCCCCTGGCTGACCAGCACGGCCCTTTCGATCGCATGGTCCAGCTCACGGACATTGCCCGGCCAGAGGTGCTCGCTCATCAGCTGGAGTGCAGCCGTATCGAAGTGCGCAAGCGGCCTGCGGTAGCGGGTTGCGTACCCGAGCAAGAAGTGCATAGCAAGCAGAGGGATATCTTCCTTTCGCTCGCGTAGCGGCGGAATGTGCAGTTCTATTGTGTTCAGGCGAAACAAGAGATCGGCGCGGAATCTCCCCTGGGAAACTTCAAAATCGAGGTCCGTGTTTGTAGCTGAAAGCACCCTCACATCTGCTTTTCGTGTCTTGGAGGAGCCGACACGTTCCATTTCCCCAGACTCCAATACGCGTAGCAGTTTGGCCTGCTGTTTGATCGGGACGTTTGCAATCTCGTCCAGAAACAACGTACTGCTCTCAGCTAATTCAAAGCGACCAATGCGGTCCGTCCGAGCATCGGTGAAGGCACCTCGTACGTGTCCAAATAATTCACTTTCGAACGTGCCTTCCGGCAGTCCTCCGGTATTCACCGTGACCATCGGCCTGGAGGCCCTGGTAGAGAGCGCGTGAAGAGTCTGCGCCACGACCTCCTTGCCGGTACCGTGTTCCCCCGTGATGAGAATGCTTGCATCACTGGCTCCGACCCGGCCGATGAGATCGAGCAACGGCTTCATGACCTTGGACTCAGCGATCAAGTTGGGCCGTCCCTGTGCGCGGAGCAGACGGTTCTCAGCTTCCAGTCTTTCCGCAGTGCGCAAGGCGCGGCTCAATTCCACCTGGGTATGCAGAATGCTGAGCAAGCGCTCGTTCTCCCAAGGCTTCTGAATGAAGTCGCTAGCACCGCGGCGCATGACTTCTACCGCTATTTCCACGTTTCCCCACGCGGTCATCACGATCACAGGGAGTCGGCTATCGACCGCCTGGATGCGGGCCAGTAAGTCAAGCCCTTCCGCGCCAGAGGTGGTGTCGCGGGCATAGTTCAGATCGATGAGGATGGCATCGAAGTCACGATACTCCATTGCCGCAAGCACGGCAGCGGGACTTTCGACTGTTTCGATAGAGTAGGGTTCGCCCTTCAGCAAGAGCCGTAAGGCCTCACGGACGTCCGGTTGGTCGTCGGCGATTAAAACCCGGGGCGGACTTTGGCTCGATGACACTGGGCTCTTATCTGACCAATGAAAACCGATTACTGTGGCCACTCCTGATCTGAACCATGCGGTCTTGGCTGCGTGCGAGGCGCCAAGCCAGGAACTCGGGGAACGGTGCTTACGACGCCAGTTTCGGCGTCGGCGAGATTGATCGAGTTGCGGACCAACGTAGCGCCGATGGCACGATCAAGTTCAACCTGGGACTTTTCATAGCTCGTCATGGCGGTGACCAGATTTGACTCTGCGAGCGCACCGTCCCGGCTCGCTTGCAAGACCTGAAGGCTGGTGGTCGCGCCCAGCGCAAGCTTTTTCTGCTCGATTTCAAGTGTGCGCTGTGCCAGATCACGAGCTTTGCGCGCGGAAGTGACTCTCGCCCGGTTCTGCTGCAAGGCGAATTGTGCGTTTCGGACTTCGATTCCAATTTGATTCCGCAGTTGCCCGAGCCGCAACTCGGCTTGGCGGTACTCGAGTTCAGAACGCAGTTGGTCCGCGCGTGCCGCGCGATTCCGGATCGGAATCGTTAGATTGAATCCAACCTGGTAATTGGGAGCGCTTCCATTGAAAGCGCTCTTCAGCGTATCACTCAAGCCCGACTTTGATATGGCGATCTGGGGAACGGGGGAAAAGTAAGGATTCAGCGTTCCACCCAAACCCGACCCCCCGTAAAAGGCTATCAGATCCAAGGTGGGCAGCAAAGCGTTACGCGCGGTCTTGAGCGTGATTTCACGATTCGTCAGATCTATGCGGGCCTGTACGATCTCCGGGCGGTGAGCCTGGGCATCGGCGACCAAGTCCTGGGTCGGAACTACTACTTCCGTTTCGCTGAGGATCATCGAATCTGTGGGGATCACGGGCGCTGCCGCCAGCATCGAATCATCCAGATTTCTGGTAATCGCATTCTTCATCAGCAGTTGCTGAAGCTCCAAACTGGCTTGCGCCACGATGAATTCCTGGTTGCGAGTGTCGACCTCGGATTCCGCACGCTGCATTTCTATGGGAGCCATTGCCTGCAACTCGACCTGCTTGCGGTTATCCTCAAGGGTCTGTTGAGCCAGCGCCTCAGAACGTTGCTTGACCCTTACGTCCTCAAAGGCGTTGACCAGATCCCAGTAAATGTTCTGCACTTGGGTTACCGTCGCGATCACCTGGTTGCGAAAGGCGACATCGGAGATCTCTCGATTATTCCGGGCAATATAGATGAAGCGGCGATTGGAAGTGGTTCCGAATCCTGCCAGCAAATGCTGCGTAAGCGTGAATTGGAAAGAGGAGTTCAAGGCGGGGACGAGGCTTGTAATCGGGCTATTATTGGTCTGCCGGTTGTTATCAAAACTGAAATCGATGCTGGTGCCGGTACCGAAGGCTTGTGTGTAGTCGAAATTTGCCTCAGTCATATTCTGGCGGAACAAAGCCGTGCCCGTCGTGATGGTATTGGCGAGAGGCGAGGTTATGTGTTGCAGCAGAAGGCTGGAGGTGACGACGGGATCGAGAGACCCCACCGGGGCGCCCGTCCCGATGGTGGACTGCACGATTCCACCCGCGCCGGTGCCCGCCCCGCCCGCGCCGCCGGATGTCCCGCCCGCTCCGGCTCCCGGTGCGCCAGTGCCAAAGCCTCCAATTCCGCCTCCGGGGGTGCCCTGGACCAATCCGTTGGCAACGCCACGCATGGGAGCGCCGGATCGGGTGCGCAGAATGTCAGTGTCGGCAATGTCCAGATTGTATCTGGCAATCGCCAGGTCAAGATTGTTTTCGAGGGCGAGCGCAATAGCATCGTTGAGCGAGAGCATGATCTTGCCCTCGTGAAGAAGCTGATTGAACCGTGGCGAGTTCTGAAAGGTCGGCGGAGGCACATCTCGCCCGCGATAGAGATAGAGTGGACCGGCGCCATACAACTTACGAATCAATGAGCTGTCCTGGGTCTGCTGCGCGCGGAGTATCGGGGACAGTGCGGCAAGAATCAGTAAGACGCCGCACGCTCTGGTCGGCAAAAAAAAGATCTTCATTGGATACACACTTTGTCTAGGAGCAGGTTTCTTCGGTGATCTTGCCGTCAAACATATGAACGGCCCGGTCCGCACTGCGGGCAAATCTTTCGTTATGGGTCACCATGCAAATGGTCGCACCTTCGCGATGAAGTTGCCGTAGCAGGCCCATCACCGCTTCTCCATTCCTGGAATCCAGGTTTCCGGTAGGCTCATCGGCCAGCAGAATCAGCGGCTTGCCAGCGAGCGCACGGGCCACGGCCACACGTTGTTGTTGACCGCCAGAGAGCTGAGACGGATAGTGGTGCACACGATGAACGACGCCCACTTTCTCCAGGGCTTGTTCAACCCGCTCCTTACGCTCGCCATGCGGCATGTCGCGGTACGTCAATGGCAACTCGACGTTTTCATAAACTGTAAGGTCGCCGATCAAATTAAAACTCTGAAAGATGAACCCGATTTCGCGGTTTCGTATGCGACTTCGCTCCGAGTAGGTTAGGGCTTGCACCGGCTGGTTGTTGAGCAGGTAGATGCCGCTTGAAGGAGAATCCAGTAGACCCAGGATGGAGAGCAAAGTCGATTTGCCACAGCCGGACGGTCCAGAGACGGAGACAAACTCTCCTTTGTGTATGTCGAGATGAATGCCGGAAAGCGCGTGAGTCTCAATTTCGTCAGACTGGAAGACTTTGGTAATGTTCTCAAGCTGGATCAGAGACTGCCCGCCGGATCTCTGCATCACTCCTCCTGCGGTCATAGTTTGCGTGCTCATGAATCATCTCCAGTAAACCTAGTCCAACTGAAGCCGGTCGATGTTATCCCAACGAGAAGTGTCGGAAAGGATAACTTGCTCCCCTTCCTTGAGTCCGTTCAAGATCTCCACGATGTTCACTGAGCCACGGCCCAGGCTAACCTGCACTCGCGAAGCCCATTTACCATCCGGAGCCACGCGGAACAGGCTCACGGTGGTCCGTTCCTGCCCCAGAGACGGACGGCCCACGTACAGAACGTCGGCACAGCGTTCTAAATCGATCATGCCATCCACACTCAGGTCCGGTCGCGCCCCCTTTGGCAGTTCGCCTTCCAACCTTATGTCGACGGTGACCGTACCGTTTTGTACCGCGGGATCCACGCGCGTCACACTTCCCTTAATGATCCCATTATGCGTGTCCACGTTGGCCGACTGTCCGATTTGGATATCTTTGGCTTGAGTCTCCGGAATTCTTAGCTCCGCCTTCAGATGATCAGGTTCAACAACTTTGGCCATGGTAGTCCCAGGAATGACACGCTGGCCCACTTGCAGAGAGAGTTCCTGCAGAACTCCGTCAATTCCGGCGCGAACCTTTAAGCCATCGAGCCGCTTGCGTTTCAGTTGAGCGAGGGCCCGAAGTTCTTCGACCGTGGCTTGTTGCACCGCCATCTGAGAAGAGATCGCCCTGGTATTGATGGTAATGCGCTTTTGCTCAATCTCGTTCCGCGTAGCCATCTCCTCAGATTTGTCGAGAGACTTCTTTAAGACCAACGGAGAGATGACACCTAGCTGAGCCAGGGCCGAATCTGTGTCCGCCTGGCGTTTGGTGCTATTATATTCGGCGCTCACCGTCGCGGCCGAGGCCTGCTGACTCAGGAGTTCACTCTCGACCTTGACCCGGACATTTTCCAATTCGGCTTCCGCGGCCCGCAGCTGCCACTCGGCGTCCAGCGCTTCCTGCTCGATTTGAGGGCTGCCAAGTTCCAAAACCACAGTATCGGCATGCACGGGAGTTCCGGGCAATACGCGAATCTGTTCCACGCGGGCATCGATCTCAGCAGGAATCCATCGAATATCCACCGGGACGAGCGTGCCAAGGCCACGCACCTGCCGCAACATCGGGCCGCGCTTGACCGTGTCGATGAAAAGGCTTGATCGATCCACCGTGGGCGCTGCAGGCTTGAGCCGGGACAGTCCCAAGGTAACTCCGATGCAAAGGATCAGCCCTATTCCACCGAGCATGATCGAGCGACGACGTCTGGAGCTCCCGTTTTCAGAACGCTTGATATCCATCACAACCCGCTTCAAGTGCAAGCACCCACAGTACCAAAAGAAGCTTTGCCAAACTGTTGATTCGATTGATGAACGGTTAGGAACATCGGGCCTGAGCGGGCATGGGCGTCCAGTTTCGAAACGCGATTGTTCACTAGCGGGCACCCGCGGCCAGCTTAAGGAATAGCGGCTGCATGGGGTAATGTCAGAAAGGCCGCCAGCGACTGACAGGAATCGGTAAGCCCGAAGAGGGAAAGCGAATGGGAAGTGGCGCGAAGAACCTTGAGCACCGGCGGAGGAGAGACAGAGCGAGGGAGGCAAAGGACTTACCAAAGCAACACTCCCTGCGGTTCCTGCAGTCTTACATACGGGCGGAGACTGATTAAGGCGTTCGAACCGTTGCTGCCTTCGTTGCAGCAGCTTCCCTGCGTCTTGAGCGCAGCTGCCCAAGAAGGGCCTGTGCTTCAGACGTGCCCGGACGGTAGGCCCCCGGACAACGCCCAACGTAGTCGTTGAGCAGATTCTCCGCCTGATCGAGTTCAACATCTGACACCCGCGATTTCAGCAGATTCGACCGGGCGAGCTGATAAGAATTGGCAGGAGCATTGGGATCTAATTGGAAGGCTCGCATGAGATAGGAATGAGCTTCGTCCGCGTAACCTAGATCGAGCAGGGCGGTGCCGACGCGAAGCAGGACCAGGGCGGAGCCAGCCGCATCCTGGCCTGCGAGACGCAGCTCGCCCACCGCAGCGGCGTTGTTCTTTTCGTTTCTCTTCAAGTCCGAAGTAATCAGGTGTCCTAGTGCGGGATCGAACTTCGCAGCCTCCTCTGCCTGTTGATAAGCCTTCGCCCAACTTCCCCCAGCGATACGCGGCGCCTGTGAGTAAAACTGCGCAAGTCCCTCCCGGGCGCCGGTGTCCCTGGGATTCAAATCCACTGCAAGGTTCAGCTCTCTTTGGATGCGGTTTGCCAGCCGCATCTTGCCGAAGACACCGACACTGTTGATGCGCTCGGATAGAATGTCGCCCAGAAAACGGTGGGCAGCTCCGCTCTGGCCGCCTCCATTGGCAACCGACTGGTCGCAGGCTTGTTCGGCTTCGGCGTATTGTTTCCGGTCGAAGAAGAACTGACAGCGGAGAAGGAGCACTTTGGGATCTCTATCTCCGGCGGGCTGTTGCAGGAAATCCTGAGTCTCCTGGCAGCGGCGGCCCTGATGAATCAGCTCTTCCGCCTCCGCAATAGAACGAACGGCTTGCGCAAAGAGTAAATTCCCTTGCGCCAGCAAAGAAATCCACAGAAGCACCGAAAAGAAAGACCGCGGCATGACACACCCGCTGTGAGTTTGGAACTTGATTCTATGAATCTGTTGAAGTAAACACCGGGGCTTCGGGGCACTTACTAAGTGCGCCAGTTCGAACCGAAACGATCTACCGATCTACTGATATCGGAGCGCCACCATCGGATCCACGCGGGTCGCCCGCCGTGCGGGAACATATGCAGCCAGCAACCCACAACCTGCCAGCAGGACGGAAAGAGCAACGAAGGTCGCAGGATCTATAGCCACCGCGTTGTACAAGACGCTGGCAATAATCCGAGTCAGAATGTAAGCCAGGAGAATCCCTATCGTCAGTCCGATCGCCGCCGTGCGCAATGCCTTCCACAGGAAAAGCCTCAGCACGTTTCCGGCGCTGGCGCCCAGAGCCATGCGAACTCCAATCTCGTAAGTACGTTGCACCACAAGATACGAGTTCACTGAGTAAATGCCGGTGAGTGCAAGCAACAACGCGATTAGCGCGTACATGGACATGGTTCGAGCCGAGATCCGCACGCCTGAGGTCAGTTCAGCCATGATCTGTTCCATCGTCTTAATGTCGTACGCAGACTGGGTTGGGTCCGCCTCGCGAACCTGGGTGCGGGCTCCCTGAGTCAGTTGCATGGGATCGACCGCCGTGCGCATGAGAAACCTCATGGACAATTGCGGCGACTGCGTATAGGCAAGATAAGCGGCAGGTATCGGGTCACCCTCAAACCAGTTTTTTACGTCACCGCAAACTCCCACCACTGTCAGCCAAACTCCCGAATTGTTCAATCGAACTCTTTGTCCGACTGGGTCTGAGCCGGGCCAATAGCGGCGAGCCAGACTGTTGCTGATCACGACACTCGGGGGCGAATCGGCTCCGTCTTGCTCGTTGATCGGGCGCCCCCGCGATAGGGGGATCTGCATTACCTCAAAATAGTGGGCGCTAATGGCCCGCACCTCGGGCTCCGCATCTTCCGGCTTGGGTTCGGGACGTCCTTCCACGAAGAACCTTTCTACCGTTCCCATTGCGCCTTCTGCCGCGGCACTCTTCACCGATGGCAAGGTCTCCAATCCATGCAGCACCCGGCCGTAGAATCCCGAGATCTGCGAATTCTCTTTGTATTGCTGTCCCGGCAGGGCCACTGCCATCGTGAGGATGCCTTTTGGGTTATATCCCGGATCTGCGGTTGAAATTCGCGCGAAGGCCTTTACCATGGCCCCGGCGCCAACCAGTTGCACTAACGCCAATGCGACCTCGGCGACGATGATGAGGCTTCGCATTCGGTTTCGAGTCGGACCAGCCGAGCAGGTCTGGCCGTCCTTGAGGACGGCGTTCAAGTCTTGATCCCGGAGCCGGTGAAGAATCTGGATAACTGCCGGCACGGCACACAGGATGCCAACCAGCAGCGAAAGCAATAGTGTGAACAGATATACACTACCGTCCATCCGCATGGCCCGCAAACCTGGAATCCATCTCAATACCTGTTCCGGGATGCTGGCCTTGGTTACAACGAGGTTCCAATCCGCCAAAAGTAGACCAAGGGCTCCTCCGAGCAGGGCAGTCAGAATAGCTTCCGCCAGAATCTGGAAAGCGATGATTGCCCGGCCCGCGCCCAGTGCCGTTCGGATCGCCAATTCTCTTTCCTGGTCAGCCGCCCGTGCGAGTTGAATGTTCGACACGTTGGCACAAGCCAGCAGCAGCACAAAACCTGCGGCCCCCATCAAGATGGAAACGAAGCGTCCGGTCATGTTGTTTGAGACCTCGCGCAAAGGAACCACCAGGACGGTCCGCGCCTCATTAGTGGAGGGATAACGCGCTTCCAGTTGCCGCGCGATGATTTCCGTTTCCGAACGAGCCTGCTCGACCGCCACTCCCTCCCTTAATCGGGCCAGCACCATCAAGTCGTGGGTCGCTCTCTGGTTCTTCTCTTCTCCGGTCAGGACGAGAGGCATCCAGAGATCGGTTCCAAGAGGAAAGTCGAAATCTCTCGGCATGACCCCGACAATGGTGTAGCTTTTGCCTTCAACAGAAAGAGTGGTCCCTAGCGCGTTAGGTGCTGAGGCAAAACGGCGCTGCCAGAAGCCATGGCTGATGATCACGACTCGATCCTGGCCTGCTTCCTCGTCGTCCTTGAGAAATCCGCGCCCAAGTGCCGGGTCCAGCCCCAGAACGGAAAAAAAATCAGCAGAGGCACGGCATACCTGGAGTCGTACCGCATCGTCGTTCCCAGTCAGGCTGAGGTCCGCGACCCGGTAAGCTGCCATGTGGTCAAAGGAATGGCTCTGTTCCTTCCAGTCGAAAAAATTGGCTGCTGCAACCGCATCCCTTTCTGATTTCATTCTTGGCGCTGTCTCCCACAGGGTGACGATGCGGCTCAAATGCGGGTACGGCAGACCGTGCAGGACCATCGCGTTGACCGACGTAAAGGAGGAGACGTTGACGCCAATGCCGAGGGCCAGTGCGAGCACGGCGATGGCAGTTGGGCCCGGTTTCTTCGCCAAAGTCCGAGCGGCATAGCGGAAGCTGGAAAAAAACGGGCTGCCAAGTTTCATAAGCACTCCTAAGATAGCGGTTAACTCTTTCGCCGCGATGGGTAGCGTCGCCGGGGATTCTCGTAGCCCATGCATCGCTGCTGGTGCGGCCCAAGATGTGGCAGGGTCATCATACGTCGAATCGCAGCACAGTGCTGCGCGCGGCCCGAAGGTCCGCTCCGGATACGAATCGATTAAACGCTGCCGGTTCGGGAGATAGACGAGATTTCCTTATGAGGCTTGGTTGCACGATGGAATTCTCCTTTGGTGATTGTCTCCGCGAGATGACAGACTCTATTCTCGGCCCTTCTAAGACTTGTTCTCTAGACAACTGCAACTGGTCGGCACAAGAGTTCGACGTATGCTTTCAAATCCGTCAGCATTTCAAGAGTAGAGAAAGACAACATCTTCCCGATATCTTTTTCCGGCTCGGTACCGAGAGGGAGTAGTTTCGAGGCATTATCGATATCCACGTCGAAACGCTCTTCTGCTTCTACGACCACGTGTTCGCCGTGCGTGCGAAACGTCCAGAGAGACTCATGGGACCTCAGAAAAGCCAGAGGTTTGGTTTCCCGGTAAGAGATCTCAGTTGGGGCCTTGGCGGTTCGCTCGGCAACGTACCCGCACAGAGTGCCCGAGAATTCCTCCTCGACTTTGAATCTTTGCACCTTAGCGCTTGATTGCAGCACCTCGACGCTCTTTACGTTCGGGCTGAAGGCGCACAACAGGTCGAAGTCCCAGGAACATTGGAAGATATACGCCAGTTCTCCCTCGATCGCGACTTGGTTTCTCACCACAGACATACCGTTACCTCACTGCTTCCGCTTGCCAAGATCTGGAATTTAAAAACAGGGACTGTAGCACTATCAACCCAGCAGTCCTCCATCCACGTTCAGCACGTGACCGGTTACATAGCTGGACATGTCGGACACCAGGAATAACACCGCCTTGGCAACTTCGCCGGCCTCCCCATAGCGCTTCTGTGAAATCTGCTGGACGTAAGCCTTTTCCACTTCCTTGTTGAAGTCTTTCATCATTCCAGCATCGATGCATCCCGGCGCCACGGCGTTGACCCTGATTCCGTGCGCAGCAAACTCTCTTGCGGAAACCTGGGTAAAGTTGTTAATCGCGGCCTTCGACGCGGCGTACGCTCCCTGGCCGATCAGGCCGCGGTTTCCTGCGAGCGAACTGATATTTACGATTACTCCCGCTTTGCGCTTCATCATGTGAAGTGCTACTGCCTTGGTGCAGTGGAAAGTGCCAACCAGATTTACGTCGATCACCCGCCGGAAGTCCTCACTCGACATCATCATGACAAACGAGCGAGCCAGAACCCCGGCATTGTTCACCAGGATGTCGATGTGCCCGAAGTCGACGACCGCCCGTTTCATCATGGCATTCACCTGAGCGTAGTCCGCGACGTCTGCTTTATAAATTCTGGCTTGCCCGCCGCCATCGATGATCAGTTGCGCTGTTTGCTGCGCCGCGACTTCATTCCCCGCGTAATTGATGGCCACACTTGCTCCTGCTTGCGCCAGTTCTATGGTGATGGCGCGACCGATCCCACGAGAGGCTCCCGTCACCATTGCAACCTTGTCTTGCAGGCTGGACCAGGGACTGGGGAGATAGGGAGTACCAATAGGGCTTAGCTGAGTACTAGCTGGCTGGTTCATATTTTTTCACCACTATGGAATTGATGTTGCCCCCGAATTCGTAGCAGTTCACTAATGCGAACTCGACGTCGCTGACGACCGGGGCAGAAGCTGGCAGGGCGCCGTGGACATTTCGCGTCAAAGCGGCCGGCAGAGTCCGGCGATGGAGGGCTTCCGCGGCGACGATCACAGAAAAAACGCCTGAAGCGCCGAGAGTCTCACCGATCGACTGTTTCACATGGATGGCAGGCGGGAGATGCGACCCTGGAAACACCCTGTTCAAGGCCTCACCTTCAGCCTCGTCGAGCCGCTGGAAACCGTTCGCTCCCGAGACAACAAGACCAATCTGCTCGGGTTGAACTCCACTGTTGGCCAGCGCTTTGAGGATCGCTGCCTCGATGCATTCCGCAGGTACGAAATAAGGATGTGGACTGCGCAGCGGATGAGCACATCCGTAGTCGATCACCTCGGCGAGCGGCTGCGCTCCGCGGCCGAGCGCCGAGGCGGACTCTTCCAGGATAAGAGTGGCCGCACCTTCTCCCAGCTTGAAGGTGGAGCCTGGTGTCGAACCCGAACCGTTGCTGGATGAAAGAGATTCAGTCCACGCATCAAAGTACCCCGCATGCTGGAACCAGGATGCAAGGCTGGAAGTGATTTCGTCACACCCGCCAACCAACATGGTGTCATCCGTACCCTGGCGTATGGCGTCAAGACCGTAGCAAACCGAGTTCGCTCCGGAGACGGTTGAATTGGTTCCCAATGCCTTGGTGTTCATGGTGACCAGCCCCGTGGCCACGCTTACGACTGTGTATGGAAACAGTCCCGCGGGTGCCTTCTTGACCCCCTCCCGAATGAACTTGCTAACATACGTTTCCGTGCTCTGCAGAGGACCGAAGCAGTTATTGAAGACAATTCCCGAGCGTTCGGCGATTTGCGGTCCGATGGTAAGTTGGGCGGAGGCCAGTCCCTTCTGGGAAGCGATCAGAGCCATTTGACATAATCGGTCCAAGCGCCGCAGCTGCCCTTGGGGGATGAAGCGATCTGAGTGCAGATCCAGGATTCGTCGAATCGATGTCGAAAGACCGCATTCCGCCTCGGGGCTAGCTTCCAACAGAGCATTATAAAAATCGACCTCAGATGAAAGAGAGTTGTCCAGTGAAGACACTGAGCCATGACCGGTGATCAATACCCTCCGCTTCCGATTCATAGCATCACCGCCTGCTCCTGCCGCGCCGGAACAGCCTCGGCGGGTCGCTCGGCGAAGTAATAAGTAATCTCCCCCTCGCCCACTGCAGTATTGTCGACGCTGGCGGTCACATTCACACGAGACATACGTCCGAATGAACGGGGAGTGTTTGCCCGAAAGACGATCTGATCGCCGGGACGGACAAAACGTTTGAACTTCACATGGTCCACCTTCGCCAGGTAGCCGCGGCTCGGATTATGGTCACCTTTGGCGAACAGAAACAGCAGACCTCCGACCTGGGACATGGCTTCCACCAGCAGTGCGCCCGGGAACAGGGGTTCATCCGGGAAGTGCCCTTCCAAGCATCGGTCCGTCCCGGTTACGTTCTTGACCGCGACGATCTCTTCTTCGTTCACACTCAGCACGCGGTCGACCAGAAGAAAGGGGTACCGCTGTCGCATATAGCCTTTCAGCTCTTGGTGTTCAATGATCACGGCATACTCCTAACGAACAATTTCGGGGGTGGCCAAACCCTGTCCAGAGCAACCGGACGGAGTCCACGTCACCGAGACAGGCCTGTGAAGGCGAGTGCTGCTAGTCCCGACTGAGGGTCTTCACTCGCCCCGCCAGAGCCATGACCATGACCGAGGCGGCTGACCAGCCAGCCAGTACTCCGATTTGGAGAGGGAACCTGTTGAGCGGCAGGCCGGCCTGAATTGTTCCTCTCATGAGATCGACTAGATAGGTAAGGGGCATGAACTTGACCAGGGACTGCAGAAAGTGCGGCATGTTCTCGTTTCTAAAGAAAACACCACACAGAAACGCCATAGGAAAATTGAGCAACTGAATAATGATGTTGCCCGCTTCGAAACTCGGTGAGAGCAGTGCGACCACCCCCGCCATCGACATGAAGCACAAAGTTCCAAGCAGCACGACGAAAACGGCGGAGGGTACAGAGGAAAGAATCTGAGCGCGGAACACAACCACCGCAACCAGTGCCAACACCAGCAAGTGAGCTAGAACAATAACGCAACGTCCCGCGAGAAAGCCACTATAGATCTGCAAAGGTTTCATGGGAGTTAACTGCAGCCGCCGCAGTACGCCATTTTTCTTGGCATCAAGCAACACTACGGCGCTGCCCAGACACGCTTGCAAAATGGAGAGCGCCAACACGCCCGGAAAAATGAAGTCGATAAAGCGATTGTTGATGACGTTGAGTTGTAGGTATTCGACGGGAATCGAGCTCTGTTGCGAGTTTCCCCCCAGTGCCGTCCGCAGGTGTTCGATGCCAACTGTCGCCCAATGGTTCTGCGGAGAGTCGCTCACGATCACACGTGGAACGATCCCCCGCGGCGTTTGTGGCGGGGGAACATCGACGATGACTCCTCCAATGACTTGAGCCGTCCGGATCATTTCGGCAATCTCGGCCTCGCTAGAAACGGGTCGAATCGACAGCACTTGGTCGTGCTCCAATACCCGCAACTGGCCAGACTGACCGCCGGTTTTATCCAAGACGGCTACGGGCAGGCGCAGATTAGTCATGTCGCCCCCGCTCATGACCCCAAAAAGAACCATCATGAGGACCAGAAGTCCAATGGAAAGGAAGACGGTTAGCGGCTCGCGCAGATAAACCCGCAGAATGGTGAGACTCAAGCGAAAAGTTGGATTCATAATGTTTCGCCTCCCAAGGCAGTGCTCGTCAGTGAAAGATAGACGTCTTCCAAGCTAGGCTCTCGTATCTGCAGATCCTCGATCGAGATGTCCTTTTCATCGGCCCAATTGAGTAGACCCAACAGCGCCGCCTTCAAATCAGAGCAATAGACAATCACTCCTGAATCATTGGTTAGCGCGTTGGAGCACCAGGGAAGAAGGCAGAGGTCATTCACGTCCACGGCGTCATCGCTGCGAAACGTAATCGCTGAATGCGACCCCAGCGTACTGATCAACGAGGCGGGCGTGTCACAGCACATGATGACCCCGTCATGGATGATGGCGACGCGGTCGCTCAGCACCTGCGCCTCCTCCATGTAGTGCGTCGTCAAGATGAGGGTCTTGCCGGCAGCTTTGAGCTTGCGAAGAATGTTCCAAAGGGTTCGCCGAGAATCGGGATCGAGTCCCACGGTGGGCTCATCCAGCATGATCAATTCGGGGTCATTCACCAGGGCGAGACACAGAATTACGCGCTGACGCTGGCCTCCTGAAAGATCGCGAAGAAAGGCCCGCTCCTTCTCGCGGAGGTCGAAGGTGTCTAGCAGCACGTCATAGTCGAGAGTCTTCTTATAGAAGCTGCGGAAGAGCCCGATCAGTTCGCCCACCCGAAGTTGTCCCCAGTATTCTGATTTCTGGAGGCTCACTCCGAGCCGTTCCCGGATTTGGGACAGGCATGTTCTGTGATTAAGCCCGAAGACATGAATTTCGCCGGCATCCTGTCCCCGCAACCCTTCGATGATTTCCAGAGTCGTGGTTTTTCCCGCGCCATTCGGACCCAGGAAACCGAAGATTTCACCGGCATGGACGTCGAACGTCACATCGCGCAAGACGGTCTTGTTCCCGTATGCTTTGCGCAATCCCCGTACCGCCAGGACCGGACTGCGGGATGGGGGCGCGGACGGAGTTGGCAGCTCAGCGGTAAGCAAGGTCGAGGTTGTCATGCCTTCGGCGCTCATTGAAACGGTGGTCGACAATTTCTTCAGCATGGATCACTACCTTTGGAACCGGGTTCAGAGGATCAACTCTCTCCAGAGCCGATCGCTCTCCGCGGGAACGGTGCAGTCAGGACATGGAGTTCCGCATGAGACAAATACTCCGGCAGACCCAGTCTGGCGAGTTCCGTCAGGAAGCGGTGGATCGCCCAACCATCTCATCTGCCGGGAGGCTTACCGTCTCGCCCTCCGCTGAATCTGCTGGGGCTAACCCCTCATCCACAAAGCAACCGGGAAACAGCACCTTGGTCATGGCGAACGCATCTGTAAATAAGCGGGGAGCGCGAAGAAGAAGCTGCAGTTTCTCGTCTACAAAACAGTGAGTGGTGGACCCGGAAGCGCACAGCGCGTCCGGGTCGCGATTTCTGACGATCCAGTACTCAAATCGAAACATTGCAGCACGGAGCACATGAACTTTTCCATATCCAGTCGCCTCATTCCCAAACCGAAGTGCCCGAAAGTACTTTGCCTGGCATTCGATTACCGGACACGCAATCGCTTCGCGCAGCAGAATCGCGGTATCCAGCTTCATCAGGTTGTGCAAGAACGCGAAGCGAATCTGCTCAAAGTAGTGAATGTAGGCGGAGTGATGCACTACCCGCATCATGTCTACATCAGCGAAGCGAATCGTGATCGGGGTGGCCGTCGCATGGCAGGCCGCGAGTTGGCATATGTCGAGGGACAAGGGAATTCATCCACGGCACAAGAACTCGTCAATATTTCCCAGCGCGGAGGTTTCCGCATTGACGATGGTTTGCATCAGAGGGCCAAATTCGGTGTCGGGACTCAAGTCGCTCCACCCTTCTCCCAGCACCCGCTGCACAGTTCTGGCGATCAGTAGGCGCCATGTTTCCGCGGCCACGGAACAGGCGTTCGATGCGGCTTGCAAGCTGTCGCTCTGGCAAACCCGTGCCGCCTGGTGCAGGTATGATGCGAAGAGCTTCCTCCCCAATCCTCCGGAGGAGAGGGTTTCCCCCTGCAATTGCATCATCCAGGTGGTTGCCTTGAATTTGTCAGCAGGGAACTGGTCCGATACGCGCCACTTTGGAAGTTCGTCCGCCAGGACACGCAATCCTTGCAGACCGAGATACACTCGACCCCGGCCGGACTGTTTGCGCATGTGAAATGCTGTTTTTGTGAGTGCCGTGCGGATCATGTCGCTCTTTGCGGGCGCAACGCTTGGGGGTATGAAGACCACCCACCGATTCCGAGATTTCATGAAGCAGTGCGGGTGGCTATCTCCGGCGCTGCGCGCCATCTGGAAAAGCTCCTGCGACATAGTGATCGGCTCCTGGAGGTCCGTCTCGTAGAGCGTCACGGTCTTTTGGCGATCGTCCACCGCGACCAGCACAACCCAGTGCCCGCCAAACTCGACCGGCCCCATGAAGTCTGGAACCCCGGTTGACCGACCCACATAGCCGCAAAGAATGTCGCGAGACATCGCGACCATGACCGGAATTCCGTGCCGTAGAAAGTCACGCATGCGATCGAACGAACTCTCGGCGTCGTCCGGGTAATTCCCAACCAGCGTGGCGCTATAGGTGTAGGCCAGTTTCTCCATGCAATCAAACCGATGACCAGAAATTGGATAAAAGTGTTGCGAAAAATCACAAGACGGCATTTCGAGGGATTCCGGATATGTGAGGGCATCCTTCCGATAGACAAAATTGAAGGAGGAACTCATGCCGAAAGTTGTCGCATAGCTTTCCTTGATGCCGAAATAGTCGAGGAGATTGCGCAGACAAGTCAGGCGGCAATCCAAGCCTAGGTAATGATGTTTGGGATATTCCTTCGTGATGTCCATCGTCTGCATGTCAGCCCACCCTTCGGAACGCTTCTGCCTTGGATCCGGGTTCCAGTCCAGCCAGCAACGCCCCGCGGTGCTCGGCCAGCGTGGTCATGATTTTCTGGTAGTCCATCTGCCGCAACTGCGTTTGGTACGCCAGCATGGCGCGATTCTTGGATCTCCATGAAACCTCGTCCAGAACGAGAATGCGATCAGGTTTGCAACTTCCCCAAACCTCGTAGAGATAGACCTCTGGCCGGTGAGTGAGGGTGGGCAGAACGTTCTCCACCCACTTCCACGCGGCTTGATGATCGGGGTGAAATTCGTCCGGTCCCGGAACGTAGAGCACGTCGAAGTGCTTTTCCTCGAGCAAGCGCCGGAGTTTATTGGAGCTTCCAATGTTTCTGATGAGTTGCCGCTCTGGCAAGTGGAAATGCACAATCTCGGCAATGCCCAGAATTGCAGCGGCGCGCTTACTCTCGGTGATCCGTTCTCGCGTAATGGAAAGAGTTTCGTTGGCTTCGCTCTTTTTTGGACTACCTGGACCGGTGGTACAGAAGGCTACTGTCACCCTTCCGCCCTGGGCGCGGTACTTCTGCACAAGCCCGCCGCATCCGATGACCTCATCGTCCATGTGCGGAGCCAGCACCAAAACTTGCCGGCCCGGCAGAGTCTGGAAATCGAGCAACTCATGGCGGTGCTCTATGTCCGCCGACATGTCCCCACAAATCTTTTTCAGCAGAAGATTCATGCGGTAACGCTCGGAGGCGGTTGGCGCCTTCGATAATGTTGCCGCCTGGAGCTCGTTCTGCGCCCCGCGATAGTCAATCATCCGGTAAACTGAAAATCGCAAATCCAGTTGCCGATTGTCACTGCCTGGCAGTCCCTTTAGCGCAGCCACCAGGTTGTTAAACTCAAGAAAGCTGATCTGCTCACTCAGAAACTGAACGAATGGTTTGGTTTCGCATTCATGCTGATGCTTCTTGTAGAAGTAGTGGGTGGAAATTGCTGCGTCGCTGAGCAAATCGAACTGAGGGTGCCCATGGTCGAGATGATAGATGACCGAATTCGCGACATGGTGCAGACGTCTCCCCGTCTTGGTGAAGCGAAATGCTAAGTCAAAATCTTCCATGCCATAATGTCGAATCGCGGCGTCATAGCCACCCAGTTCCCGGAACAGGCTTGCCCCCATGCTGACGGACGGGCCTTGTGCGCTAAACCAAGGCACAGCGAGACCTGGAAGATTGCACTTAATGAGGCGGAGGAGCTTTTGCAGTGCACTCTCGTTTTCCTCAGATATCGTCAATGCTTCGTTGGTCATAAAGGACAGATCGCCGAACTCGGCGAATGCAATGGCAGTGGCGACATCCTGGATGTCAATGTGCCGGATTTTGGATATGAGCATCCGATCTGGTTCCTGGCAATATGCCTCGAAGAGATGGTGCAAGGCATCCGGCGCGAGCATGCAGTCGTTGTCCAGCATTACCAGTAGCCGGCCAGTGGCTTTCTCGATTCCCGCATCTCTTGCGGCCGCCAGACCACGGTTTTCGGTATTGATCGTCGTGAACCGGTAGTGGGGCTGGTATCGCTCTAGAAACGACTCGGTCTTGTCGATGGACCCATCGTTGACGACGATCACTTCAAATTGCTCGCGAGGAAACTGGGTAGCCTGCAGGCAGTTCAGGCAGCCTCGCAGGTAATCGCTCTTGTTGTACGCGGCAATGACGACCGAAATGGCAGGTTGCTCAATCACGTTTTACTCGCTGTTCTCGTAGAGACGGGTCACATGTGACGCCGATTCGCGGATTCAGAATGCTGCCTCGGCAAAAATAAGAGGTGTGGGTGTCGAGGGTGTCGAGAGAATTGGTGACTCACGGAAAAGAATGCAGGCCGAATTTCCGCCAAATCCGAACGAGTGCGAAGCCATCAGCGTGGCCTGTCCGGTCTCCCGGCTCTGAGGCACAAAATCGTAATCGAATCCGTCAATGGGGTCTTTGAAATTTATGGTCGGCGGCAAAAAGCGATGATGAAGCGCGAGAATTGTAGCCACTGCCTCAATCGTCCCGGCCGCTCCTAGGGTGTGGCCGATCATTGACTTGATCGAGCTTATGGGAATTTTATGGGCAACATCCCCATAAATCTTTTGGATCGCTTTCAACTCCATCAGGTCGTTGTACTTGGTTGATGTTCCGTGGGCGTTGATATAGTTGATCTCGCAGGGGCTGACTGCTGCGTCGGTAAGCGCCCGCGAGATCGCCCGGCAGGCTCCCCCAGCTTCGGGATCGGGCTGGGTCGCATGGTAGGCATCGTTACTCAACCCATATCCCGGAATCTCACAGTAGATTCTGGCGTTGCGGGCCAGAGCGTGCTCCAACTTTTCCAGGACCAGCGCACCCGAACCTTCTCCCACGAGCAACCCGTCTCGGTTCCGATCGAAAGGGCGGCTGGCGGAGCTCGACATAGCCATCAAAATATTGAAGCCCGAGAAGGACAGCTCGCACAAAGGATCGACCGCAGTGGCCAGGACAACATCACAACGTCCCAGCCGGATCATGTCAACTCCGCACGCAATCGAATTCGCACCCGCCGCACATGCCGTGACCGTGGAGATGGTCCCCCCAGTGATGCCAAAGTGGTCACACAACTTCGCCGCGATGCGGCAAGGGGGAATATCCTCAATACAGGAATATGGGCCCTGGAAGCGAGTGCCTGGATCTCTGTTGTGCTCACTCCTCAGAGTCTCGACGTAGGTATTCCAACCACCGATGGAGGACCCCAGTGTTACGCTCGACCGAAGGCCGAGGGCATGATCAAATACGATTCCTGCATCCTGAACGGCCTGCATGGCCGCGATTACAACCATCTGTTCCGTTCTGTCACTGGTGGGGTCGAGCCCGTACCTTTCGGGACACAGATCGTGGATCACGCCGGCCTTGTCATTGCAATAGCCATGCGTGTCGAAGCAACGGATCGGCTTGATGCCCGACACGCCACCGCGAAGGCTGCTAACGAACTCCTGGATGTTCGTTGCATTGGAGGTAAGCACTCCAAGCCCGGTTACAACCACCCGGGGACGATGTTCCTGATTTGTGGCCAACATGAGTATCTCCCGTGACCCAAAGCGACTCTCAATCGGAGTTCCAACTCCTCAACTGGGAGCGGTCGAGGCAACCGCTTTCGACAAACGCTTCAATGCTGTTGACTGTCAGCGAAGACATGCATATCGTTCTGCCCCGCTTCGACCTCAAAGTCCTCGCATAAGCCGACGGCCAGATCGAGAGCGTCGATCGAATCCAGATCCGGGTCGCCCTCGCAAGCGTTAGAATGGAAGCGTTATCTCGGATCTCCTCCGGCTTCATACGAAGGTTCAACCGACCGACGATCGGCTTCTTGATGCGACTCTTCAGTTCACTCATGACAACTCGTTCTCAGCGCTGATTTACAAATGTGCATGCTTGGGCGTTGAGGGTGACCAGCCTAAACACGTGACCCCTACCCTTCGACTCGCCATCGCTGGCGTTGTTGTTCAAGTTGTCGTTCGACAGACTCGCGCATTCTCTGCGCCTAATCAGTCGGCCGCCGCAACGGGATACTCTAAGAGACTTCGTTGTTCGGCCAACCTCGCTTCGACGTGAGCGGCGATGCTGTTGACGTTGGCGAAGATGGGCATATCGTTTTGGCCCACTTCCACTTCAAACTCCTCGAACAGCCCAACAGCCAAGTCCAGGGCGTCAATTGAGTCCAGCCCCAGGCCTCCACCTGTACTGTCGAAAAGCGGAACATCGTCTGGTATCGCTGAGGGTTCCATTCGAAGGTTCAGGCGCTCAACGATTAGTTTCTTTACTTGGTTCTTGATGTCATTCATAGTTGCGAGTCCTTTGCCTGTTGCGAGATGCTTTGCATTTAGTGGATACTGCGGAGTTCTCAGCGAGTTATCTAGATTGATGACGTGGCCGGCGCACTAGCATGTGTCATCCACGTTAGTTCGTTGGTGGCTGTTTCGTATCGAGTAGGTGGCTAGGAAGATGATATTCGGCCAATCTACTTAAGGAGACTGCTGGGAAAGTAGCATTACATGGCTGAGGACACCCTCAGCGGCTAAGGGCATGCCCTTTCAAAATAAAGCCAAGGCAGGTTTGTCCGGAGCCTGCGAGACTCTTAACGCGACTCCGCAGAGGGCAGGCTGCCGCCATTTTGCTAGATATTGAATTAAATCGTCAGGTTGAGACAACTGCGTGTAGCGGGGCGCCAGCCTTTGTTGATCGGTTGCGCGAATCGAGAAGCATAGCTGGTATGGTCCTATGGTTCACCGTCAGCTACATAAGTGCAAGGTGTCTGCCAAATCAAGCGAGATTGGTAAGTGACTGACGATGAATGATAGTACGAGTCCGGGAGACTTGCGGCGGTGCCTAAGATGTGTTCGATATCGAGTGTAAGTGTTCGAACTCGAACATGAATAGCCAGGTGAGCGGGACAAGTAGATCTTTGAGTCTCGGCATATGCGCCGGATACGGATTCGTTCTCAAGCGGAGTTCCCCGGGATTAAAGCGACGGGGAGTCGTGAATGATAGAGTCACACGGAAATGGCTTGTGAAACGGGCAAGCGCAACTCTGCCTCACAACCCGCGCGGTCAAAACGATTTTTCAATTTGAGCGTGCCGCCATGCAATTCTGCGATTTGGCGGCTAAGAACCAGACCGATTCCGCTCCCCCCCGGTTTCGTGGTGAAAAACGGCACAAACAAGTTCTTGTCATTGAGAATACCTGGCCCTTCATCGAGCACAGAGATGCTCACCACCTTCTCGTGTCGCCGCCAAGTAATACTCACGGAAGAACCTGAGGAAGCAGGGTCCAAGGTTGCATCCACGGCATTACGGATGATGTTGATGAGAAGTTGTTCAAGCTGGTCCGGATCCGCCTGGATTGCCAAGGGCTCGCCTTCCTTCACTTGGACCGGCAGGCGCGCTTCCGCCCTGGCCGCTCGGGCGACGGCTAAACGCACATCGACCGTCATCAAAGACGGAGCCGACAGTTTTGCGAGCTGGGTATACGTCCGCATAAACCGGCTCAGTGAATCGGCGCGCCCTTCAATTACTTCAAGTCCCCGCTGTAAATCCTGATTCCAATCGGAAGGCATAGGCTGATGCGACGTCAGGACCCTGAGAGTTCCAGCAATCGACTTAATGGGCGCGAGCGAATTGTTCAGTTCGTGGCCGAGGACCCGAACCAGGCGCTGCCAAGCTACGCGCTCTTCCTTGCGCAAGGCCCGACTCAAGTCAGAGACAAGCAGGAGTTCGTGGGGAACCCCCGACTCACGAAGAGTCGAATGCTGAATCGCCCAGCGCCCCTCTTTGCCGGGGAAGGCGTACTGGATTGTGTCCTCATCGTTCATGTTGAGCAACTCGTGGAGTTTGAGCTCTTGCGCGGTTCGACCAAGTGCCCGCTCAGACGTAACTGCCAGCAATTGTTCGCCCGCTCGATTCACTAGCACGAGTTGATCTGCCGAGTCGAAAGCAAAGACCGCAACATCAATCTCCAAGAGTACCTTGTTCAACAGGGCCACGGCTTCAACGGCTTCGGAACGCTGTTGTTGCAGAAGGTCGGCCAGTTGGTTGAGCTGAAAACCTAATTCGCCGAAGGGATCCTCGCGAGAACCAGCCCTTAGGCGGAAGGAATAGTCTTGCTGCCGCAGCCCCGCTACCATATTAGAGGCCGTTTGTAGGCTGCGCACCATTCGTCTGTGAAGCACAAGAGAGCCCGCAATCCAGCTTGCTACCAACAACACTGGGAAGGCGAACCGTGCAAGACCTCGATAGTCAGTAAGCAACAGAAGGAACGTCGCAAGGCCGACCATAGGGAGACCGGCAAGGAAAGCGGTCACAAACGCACGGCGCTGATAACTGAACAGATGAGCAGGCTCTTCGCCGGTTGGCGATGACTCTTCTCCTGCGCTCAAGAGGGCGGCCTTAGAATCCTCTTGCGACACTCTATTCGAACGCGACATCGGTGGCCGTTTCTTCTGCAACAATAGCAGAGACACTTCGCTGTTTAAGTATCACGTGCGGCACATCCAGCTTACATCATATTATAGGCTTGCCTGCTCGGTGAGCGTCCCGCACTCGATCCAACGCAACTCTGCCGTTTGAGCAATGCCTATTCGTCCTTGCCCGCTCCATCCGATCCAAGGACTCCGACCCAACTCGCCTTCTCCGCAGTAATGCAATGGGCGCACTTTGATAAGCTTCTAGCAGAGCTGCGGAAAAAATCATTCTTGAGTCAAGAGCGTACCCTGGCGGCTCAAGCTGCACCCTTTCAAAGCAAAGCCGAACGAGGAATCGTCCGCAGCTTACCAGTTGCAAGCCTTTCACTGCACGTCGCGTCCATTTATGAACAACCCTTGTCAATAACGAACACTGCCGCTGTTCACAAACCCCGCCGGGTCGCGTCTCTGCCGCCCTCAAAGGCTTTAGCCACTTATGAGGTTTGGTGCCCGGCGTGCCTTCCAATACGCGAGGAGCAATAGTAACTGCCTCGCGTGACATCAATGCACACTCCTCTAACACGGTACATACGTAGATAGAAATGGGGCCATGGTGCTGGTATCTCACAGCTCGTCGAGTGAACAGTGGATCTCCGCGAATTGTGAAGCTCATCACATGCTGATAAACGGCGGTAGTCTGTCCAGATCCGCGACGACAAATGGATGACTACTCGCCTCGACCCCCTGGAGGTCGCATATGCACGACGATTGGTTCGCAGTACAAACACAATCGCGACGTGAGCAGGTCGCGGCACGCCTGCTGACACAAAAAGGCTATGAGTGCTTCTTGCCGACCCACGCTCAACGGTCCGGTGACAACCATCGTCATTGTGAGAAGAGAAAGCCGTTGTTTCCTGGATACCTCTTTTGCCGCATGACCGCAGAGGCAACGCCTAAGTTAGTCACTACCCCGGCGGTGGTAGGTATCGTCAGGTTCGCAGGCAAGACAGGTTTGGTGAGCAAGAAGGAGATCGCCGACCTGAGGCTAATTGTTGACTCCGGGTTCTCCCCTGAATCCGTTCCTTACCTGCTGCCAGGTACTCCCGTAAGAATCAAACAGGGTCCTTTGGCGGGCGTGGCAGGAGTGGTGGATGTGTCCCTTCGGAAAAGTCGCTTTGTGGTATCGATTTCCCTATTGCAGCGCTCTGTGGCCGTAGTATTAGACGCAGATGTCCTGGCCACCATGATCGCGGAACCCGTTCGACCGACGGCAACCTTCACGGCTGGCCGCGTGAAAAACGAGTCGGACACGGAGCTGCCGAATTCGCCTGCCCGCGATGGCATTCTTCCGGAGGCTGTCCCGGTGACGTCGTGAGTACGAGATGGCCGCCGCTTGGCTATCCAGGTGGGAAAGCCCGATGAGCCTTCCGAACTCAGTCATGCGCCATTCCGGCAGCTGGCTGGTCCAGCAGTTTGCGCAGCAGTTCGGTGACACTATCTCCGAGCCGGTTGTATTCGGGATTGGACGCACGGCATGGTATTGCCTTTATTCACGGGGAGCGGGAGTGCCCTTCTTGCTTACCTACCATCCTCAGCGAGTCGAGAGGATGTTCATGGCGATCAACGTAGCGACTGAAACCTATCACTGCTGGACGACCAAGCCGATCAGCCGCTCGGAGATTTACTGCTTTGAACACGGAAATGTGCTCCCGCAACTGGATAAGAAGAAGCTGGAATCAGGTTTCGACGAAAGCGGCAATGACAGCGATCCAAGGTACTTTTGTGTCTGGCCAGTGCGCGTGATTCCGCCAAGCGATGAACATGGGTGGCCGTCTGCCGAGGTTAGGATTCCTGGCATTAACGATCCGGTAATTATCGAGGGGGAAATACTGGCTCGCAGTTGGCGCGCCTGCAGGCAGGAACTGGCGGAGCACAGCTTCTATTTGCCGTACGTTCGCAGCGTCCGCTGGAACCGGCGTGTCGTGATCCGTTTGGCAATTCAGCAATGGATCCATCAAATGGAGCAAAGGAATTCCCAGTATGGAGTGGCGGGGCTCGATGCATTAGCGAAACTCGCAGACATTCTTTCCGAAGGAGATACCGCTGTGTGGAACCGCACGAGGGGGCAGGCACTGGAAGATGGCGGGGCCTCGGGAATGAGGGATCTGTGGGCACGATTTCTGGAAGAAGCCGCGGACGAACTGAGAGATCCAGTGTTGCCCGAGGCGGCGGCTCTCTACTGGCAAGTCGCCGAACTCTGGTCCGCCATGTTTGCTGCGGTACAGCCTGCTACAGAAGTTGCCCGCTCGGTTCGTCACGTTCTTGAGATAGAGAAAGCGGCGTTGCAAATGCTGCAGAGGCACTTTTCGTGACGGCCACACATATTGCCGGCTACAAACATGTTCGCGGCGTACATTGCGCTACGGCAGCGCTACGGAATGTGGTGTACCACGCAAAGGGCCTCCTGCTCTCGGAGGCGATGGTCCTGGGAATTGGATCCGGATTGAACTTTTCCTACGTCCGCTTTCCCTGGTCGCCGGTAATCGTGACGATGGGACGCGGAACCGATATCGAAGTTACTTTCTCGGACGCACTGGGAATTTCTCTCGAAGCGTGTGTGTTCTACGATCCAGTGCCGGCGTGGCAGTACCTGAAAGAGCGGATCGAGGCACAACAGCTGGTGATGATCGATACAGACATGTTCATGCTTCCCTACTGCGTGGCGGAGATGGAACCTGCGATGCTTGGTTTCCACTTTGGCGGGCACAAAACGCTGGTGGTTGGCTTCAACTTGACTGAGGATTGCGCATTTCTCGCCGATTATGCGTGGCAGAAGCCGCACAGGATTTCTCTCCCAGCCCTGGCCCAAGCACGGAACACGGGCGACTGCCCTTCGCCGCCCCAAAACCGCACCTTTGTGTTTCACTTTCCGGAGACTCTTTTCACGCTACAACATGCAATTATGCTGGGCCTGACGCGGAATGCGTGTTTGATGCGTAATCCGATCTCCTCTTGTACCGGTCTACCTGCCATTGATCGCTTTTGCCGGCAAGTGCGCCATTGGAACCACGTGTTGCCGGAAAACGACCTGCTGGCTAATGTGGCCCTGGCCGGCTACATGATGGAGAAAGGCGGAAGCGGTGGAGGGAACTTCCGCAATCTCTACGCACGTTTCCTGTCGGAAAGCTCTGCCATTCTGAAGGATGTCCGCCTGCAACAGGCGGCAGGCATCTACCTGGAGGCAGGAAGGCTGTGGACCGAACTGGCGGGCCTCCTTACGGAGTCCGCGCATGGCATATCCCGGGGGCTATTCGACCCGGCACGGCAAGGGGACCGCCTGCTGAAAAACATCTGGAAGCTGGAGAATGAAGGTCTTTGTGCAATCGAAGGAATCGTTCAATACCCAGAAGCTGAGACGAGCAGTTTCCCAGCGGACAAAAACTAGAGACAAATCCCCGTGTGGATAAGTCGCGGGGACGGCATCCAAGGACAATGACTATGACCGTATTGGCAAATTCACCAAGGATCAGCGTGATTGTGTCGGTTTATGAGCAGTTGCAGTTCCTGCCGCGTATGCTCGCGTCGCTGGCGTATCAGGACTATGAAGGCGAGTGGGAACTGCTCATTTGCGACGACGGGTCCGCGACAGACATGCTGCACCTCATCAAGGAGTTCAGCAAGCGAACTACGTGCGAAGTGCGATACCTATGGCAAACGGATCGTGGCTTCCGGCTTGCACGCTCGCGAAACAACGCCATCAAATGCTCGGGTGGAGACGCCCTTGTGTTTCTCGACGGAGATGTCGTCGTGGAGCCTGACCTTGTGCGCCGTCATGCGGAAGCACACGGGACGACTCGTCAACTGGTCTGCGGGAGCCGGAGTTACATTTTTCTCAAGGCGCATCCCGATTTGGCTTGGGACACCCTGTTGACAGTGGACGGAGCCCACGAGATAAAGCGGCACGCTTGTTTCCCCACTACACCCTTTCAGCGTGCTCGATTGAAGAGCCACAGTCCATGGTTTTGCATTTGCGGATGTAATTTCAGTGTATGGAAGACTCCAGATGTCAGATTTGCAGAAGAGTTTGTGGGTTGGGGATTAGAAGATTGTGAACTGGCTTTGCATCTCACTACCCGATCCGGGTTCACCATGAAGTGCCTCCTCGACAACATGGCATATCATCTGGAAGAAAGCCCACCGGCGACATTTCATCCCTGCCGGCCGAAAACGCACGACGAGATCAGCGCATACATTCGCAACATGGTCCGACTCGAAGAACAATACCAGGATCAAGATCTCAATGAGTTGTGGCAAATTGTTGCCGGTTTTGAGTTCGACGAAATAGCCGACTGTTGGCAGCGCAGACGCGAGACCTGGCGGCCCAGAGTTGGAGTTGCAGCCGAAACGGCCCGGCGTTGGGTACTGGACAATCAGCCGCTAGCCGGACATGCTTGCGCGGCTGGAATCAAGGATTAATTGCAGCACGAGGAGGGCATATCCGTATGCCAGGAAGAACCGCCGATCGACCGTTGGTAAGCTGCGTGATGGTCACTGGAGGGCGCCGCATGTTTGTGGGCCAGTCCCTTCGGTACTTTGAGCGGCAAGATTACCTGGCGCGAGAGTTGGTGATTATCGATGATGGTGATCAAGGCTTATCCGAAGACGTCCGCGGCATGGCGAACGTTCAGTACAAGAGAGTCCTTGCAGGATTGACTATCGGCACGAAGCGCAATCTCGGCTGTGAGCTCGCGAAGGGACAGATCATCGCGCAATGGGACGACGACGACTGGTATGCGCCGGACCGCCTTAGCCGACAGGTACTCCCACTGCTGGCTGGCGAAGCAGACGTTTGTGGCCTGCGCATGGGAGTAGTGTTCGATCTTGATCGATGGAGATTCTGGCGCTGTACTCCGCGGGTGCACCGTTGCATGTTTGTTGGCGACGTTCACGGAGGCACGCTGGTATTTTCCAAGCGTCTCTTTGAACAGGGCTTGCGCTATCGCGACCTTTCACTGGCCGAAGACGCCTACTTCATATTTGACGCGAAGCGACGAAACGCCCGGCTAGGCATACTCTCTAACGACGACTTGTTCGTCTACGTCCGGCATGGAACAAATGCCTGGCAGTTTACTTGTGGGCAGCACATTGATCCGGCAGGTTGGAGCCAGGTAACAGTCCCGGCTTCCTTCAAAGCCGACCTGGATTTTTACGAGAAACGAGCCGAACGGCAGTTGCTGGCAACGGGAACGTAGGGCTGTGTATTGAATGCGCATAACGGCAGTGAGTCGTTTCTGCGCATACCTCTTCTGCCTGAGTTTGTGGTGTAGACAGATCAGGGCTCTCTAATATTACCAGGGGTCGTTGCTGTTATATCCTTGAGTCTGACTAAGACTGTGAGGGGCTACGGACCTATCTCTTCAACAGCAATGCTTTAGTTTTCAGTGGTACCATCGACCCCAATTGCTTGTCTAGATGAGGAACGCTATGCTCAACGCTCTACCCACACCCATTCTCTTGGACATCGCGATTATCTTCACCGCGCTCTCGTGGGGGCTCGGGTTTTATCTGGTTGACAAACGGGTGTATATCTTTGCTTCGCTCGCAGCTGCTTGTTTTGTGTGCGTGCTCGGGTACAGTGTCGAGAGCCTCGGTGCGCCGGCTTGGGCCGTAGTTGCTGCTCCGGTTCCCTTAGACATACTGCTGCTCTGGTATGTCTTAAGAAAACCACGAAAAATGGCTGTAGCTTATCTCTTGATCTGGGCAATCTACGTCGTCATCCACATGCTTCTCAGCGCATTGCTTCGCTACGATTCCCTGATTCCCGCTTGGAAGCTGCATTCATGAGTTGAGGTTTGATTGAAGCGGCTGGGAGGAGCATTGGTGCTGCTTCTGCTACGTGGGATTCCATATCGCGCTCTCTTGAGGGGAAGGTAGAGGCTGGCTCTACGCCTGCCCGGGCACCAGGGCAGGACGGCAATGTCCCCGCCCGTAGACCACCTTGAAGTGTGTTTGGCCGTTCACCCTCGGCGGAGCATGGGAAGCGAACGAAGCGAACAAAGAGATGAGCAATGCAGAACAAGGAGGAAAGGAGGTCCAAAATGAACAACGACAAACTCGCTGAGACTCGCAAGACCGATCGTAAAAATGCGGACAAACACGACTTGGGTCCATGATGATCCGAGGGTGACGTTGGAGATGAAGAACAAAAATGGCTACACTCACATGGTTGGTGAGGACGATCGCCGAGCAGCAGCAATATTTGGCGATATGCACAGTATTGAGGACTTGACATAGGGGCGGGGTCGGAAGGAACTTCTCTACTCGGCTTTGGCTGTTTAGCATCTCCCCCCAACAAGCCGAGCGGTCCCAAACTACAATTCCACAATCCTCAATTCATCGGAGGAAAACGTGGCACTAATACTAAGGCGTCTCGCTCCAATTTGGTCGATCCTGCTAGTACACGTCATCGCAGTCGCTCAAGCACCGGCGTCCCCTCAAACGCCTGACAGCAACTCGTTACGCCGCCTTTTGCTCTTGGCTCGGCATCAGGCCTATTTGCTTCAGCATGCCCATGAGATCGTAAAAAAGATTCTCTTCCACGATCTGACCTTGTTCGTTCCAGCGCGCAACAGTACAGAAATCCACGTGGAAACTCTTGTTCGTGGGCTGGATCACCGTCCCGTCTGGCATCGTCATCGGACCTGTCATCGTTCCCCTGAAATCCGCCACAGTGCACGTCCATTCGCCCTGAGCAATCTCCACTTTATAAGGATGATTAATCAGATGATTGTCGGGGAACGTCTTGAAAAATTTGATGGACTCCGCCTTGTGATTGTCGCGCCCGCTTGTTGGCTCGGGCTGACCAGGCCAAAATACGGTCGTGTCCTTCGAATGGCGCTTTTCAAACGTATCCCAGTCCTGTGCGTTCCACGAATCGTCGAGTGTCCGCATGAGCTCAAGATTGTTCTGTGTCATGTGATCCTCCAAAAATACGAACTCGGACAGGTTGGTAAGCACGTGCTAACAATTAGCCTGCCGGGGCTTCATTCTATACCTGACTGGCTCTTAGCTTAGGCGACTAAAACACTGGGAGAAGGCCTGTCTTCCGAGTAGCCCGAGCCCCCGAGGAAAATTGCTGTCCAGCTATAGGTGCCTGAAGGTTTAGAGCGCGCGGCCTGTTCCAGAAGTTGGTATACGCTAGCGCCAGCCTATGGGTTCTTGTAAGCCCTCAGAGCCTTGCCGTTCTAAACGCTAGAGAACGCCGTTGACAAAACGGTGAGAGCGGCATGCGCAGGCCCACCGTTCATCACCAGAAGAACGCCATTCATCCCACCCCCGGCGCTCGGTCCGAATCCTGGTATCTCGAGTGTAGCCAGCAGTGTGTCCTGGCGGGAGTGGCTCTCGGGTTCTTCGCGTCCGGACTTGGATCCGAATCGGGCGTGCAATGAGAAGCGAGGGAGATTATGAAGGTTTGCAAAACAGATACCAGGTTCTCGGAGTCTAGGCGCGCTATTTCTTGCAAGCGTGCTCCGGTCATCCTCATCGTGGCTGCTTTGGCTTTGTTGTGGAGCAACGTGGCGGCAGGCCAGCACACAACCGGTACGCTGCGCGGACAGGTTTTCGATTCAACCGGGGCGACCGTGGCCGGAGCCAACGTAACCGTGAGGAACGATGCCACGGGAGTCTCACAAACAACTGTTACAAGTTCGGCCGGAACCTACGATTTTCCCAGTGTCCTGCCCGGCAGCTACACCGTCACCGTCGAGGCGAAGAGTTTCAAGAAGTATGTGAAGAAAGATATTGTTGTGCTGGCGAACCAGGATAATGTGGCGGACGCGCGTCTGGACGTCGGCGCGGCGTCGGAAACGGTGGAGGTAGTTGCGGGAACCGCGGAAGTACAAACCACATCTTCAGATCTGACCAACAACTTCAACGCGCAGGACGTAGCCAACCTGCCGAGCTCCGCCGGCGTACTCAATGGCAGCCCGCTGAATCTGGCGATACTGGCGCCCAACGTGGTTGCAACCCCCGGAGGAGCGCAAGGAGTCGGCGGCGCGGTGGGCGGCACACGTCCACGAGACAATAACTTCAACGTGGACGGCGTAGACGACAACAATCTTGGTGTCACCGGCAACAATTCCACGGTTATTCCAGATGCGGTGGCCGAGTTCGCACTCCAGACGAATCAGTTCAGCGCCGAATACGGACATTCCGCCGGAGGGCAGTTCAGCCTGATCACCAAGACTGGAACCAACAAGTTGCACGGCTCGGGCGAGTGGTATACGCAGAACCGCAACTTTAATTCACTCGACAACCTGACCAAAGAGGAAATCCTAACCAACAAAGCGCTGAATCCGCCGGTTCCGGGATCGATCCTGGACAAGCCGGCGTATGATGACAACCGTTTTGGCGGCACCATCGGCGGCCCCATCATCAAAGACAAATTCTTTTTCTTCGGCGCTTACGAGTACACCACGGTTCACGGAGCGGGCGCCGTCACTTCTCTGGCCACGGCCCCCACTGCGGCCGGACTGTCCACGCTCGAGGGCATGGCGGCGAACCCGGCGGTGGGCGCTGCTCTGCCCGCCTTCCCGGTGGCGCCGGCTAACAATGCTGGCACTCTGATGGTGAACGGAACCGCAATTCCGGTGGGCAGCGTGGCCATTATCGCTCCCAACTTCCAAAGAGAGCACGACGTACAGTTCAATACGGACTACACCTTGGGGCGGCACCAGTTCGGCACGCGCTTCACGTTCAACCAGGAGAAATTCATTCTCCCCGGGTCGGTCCCGTTGCCAGTCTGGAACCAGAACGAGCCCGTCAACAACCGCAAGGTTGCACTCACCGACACCTGGACCGCGCGGAGCAACGTGGTCAACGACCTGCGACTGCAGTACTCGTACTTTTTTCTTGGCCTGCTGGATCCTTGCACTCCGGGCGTCACCTGCCAGCCGGACATAACCCTTGGCGACCTTTATTCGGGGAACACCACCGGAGTGGCCGACAACCAGCATCAGAAACAGAGCAGCTATCAGGTGCGGGACACACTTTCGTGGGTGCGTGGCAAACACACCTTCAAATTCGGAGGCGAGTATAACCACTTCATCTACCCGCAGTTTTTCCTGCCGCGAAGTGTGGGCGACTACGCCTATAGCACGACCTCGGCCTTCATAAACGACGCCGTCCCTGACGTGCGCGTTCTTCGCAACGCCGGCTCGGGAAGCTTCCTGGGGACCGATAGCTTGATAGCAGGTTTTATCCAGGACGATTTTAAGGTGTCATCCCGGCTAACGTTGAACCTTGGTCTGCGTTATGAATGGTGGACCAACCCGGTGGGCGACAAGCAGTGGAACCTGAACGCCATCTCGAATGTTCCGGGTGTGATCAACTTTGCAAGTCCAAACACGGACACCAACAACTTCGGTCCGCGTTTTGGATTTGCCTATGACCCAACCGGCAGTGGGAAGACTGCAATCCGAGGCGGCTTTGGCATCAGCTACGACGTCAAGTTCCAGAACTTCGATTCGATCTCCTTGCCGCCGCAGTTGCAAAGCGAATTGAATCAGTCCTCGGCTTGCACGTTGACGCCAACGCCCTCCTGGTGTGCCACACAGACCGGTTTTCTAGCTGGAGGCGGCTTGCCCCAAACCTACATTCCTCCCGCGGACCAGGTGACAGCACGGAATCTGACCAGCGCTCACTTGCCCAACAACACTGCCCTCCCCAAAGTTCTGACCTGGAGCCTGGGTGTGCAGCATGAGATGTACCGCAATGCCACGCTTGAGGTGAGGTACGTCGGCACGCGCGGGTTGGAACTGCCGGTGCAATTCCGACGTAATTTCATTACCTATTTCGATGCGGGCGGCGCACCACTCCCCACCTACCTAAGCGCGTCCTCGATTCCTGCCACCTACAGCGGCAGTACTCCAACGGACACCAACTTCTATTTGTTTGAGAACAATTACGCTAACCGAACCTTAACCCCAACCCCGATCCCGGGATTGACTCAGCCCAGTCCCGACATTTACCAGCAATACGGCTTCTTCGGCGATGTGACCGAGTACGATCCCTACGCCAACAGCATTTACCATGCGGGCTCCGTGAGCTTCACGCAGCGCGCCGGGCACGGGTTTACCGTGAACGCGAATTATACGTACTCGCATACCATCGACACGGCCACGAACGAATTTCACACCAGCGCCCTGAATCCACGGCGGGCACAGGATGCCACCCACCTTGCAGCCGACCGCGCGAATTCGGACTTGGATGTCCCCCAAAAGTTCGCGTTATCGCTGGTTTACCAGGTGCCTAAGACCCACTCGTCGAGTTCATTTGCAAAGGCCTTGCTGAACGGATATCAACTTGGGACCGTGTTCTACGCGCAATCGGGGCAACCGGTCACGCTGCAATCTGGCGTGGTCGATTCGAATGGCAACGTGGACGCAGCGGGCGACCGGGTCGTCATCAACCCCGCCGGGACGGGCAATGTTCTGGGAGAGCCGTTTCAAGGAGACGTGTTTCCGGTTTGTGCGGGGGCCGGCGGCGCAACCTATGTCGGCGCGACTTCTTTCCTGACTGCTCCGTTTAACGGATGCAACGCAAATGCAGGCGCTCCTTTCGGTTTCGACCCGGCCATTGGTTACACGCCAGTGAATCCTAATGACAAATACGTGATCGCAGGCAACGCAGCTCAAGCCAACGTGGGCCGAAACAGCATTCGGACGCCGGGCTTCAGCACCTTCAACGTATCGGTATTTAAGAACACATACTTCGGAGAGACCAAGTACCTGCAATTGCGCGCAGACGTCTTCAATGTGCTCAACCATCCCAGTTACGCTTTGACGAATGGGAACGTGTTCAACGCTGGCGGCATCGCAACTGCGCTGGCGAATGCGGGCTACGCGCAACCTTCTGACGCGGCCTTCCTGAATCCGAAGAATTTCGGTGGAGGCATACGGCAGATGACGCTAGGGATAAAGTTTATTTTCTAGGCGTCAGAGACGCAGCTCAGAAAAAGGGATCGGCCGCGCGGCCGATCCCCTTTATTTCTTGAGTCGGTTGGCAGTTTTAGGATGTTCTCGCAATCATGTACTGCACATTAGCGCGGTAACCGCGACTGCAGGATAATTCCTTGCCGCTCTTCAGGACAACGATGTATTCCCCGCTGTTCACCGGGATCAATTCCTTGATCTTGCGGACATTCACAATCATGGAACGGTGGATCCGGATGAAGTGGTTCGGATTCAGCCGCCCGGAAGTCCGGGAGATGGTTTCCCGGAGCAGGTAGGATTCCTTTCCGGCATTCAGGCGCACGTAATTGGCCGCAGCTTCGACCCAATCAATATCGTCCAGATTCAGGAAGACGATCCGGCCTTTGGTCTTGATCACCAGGCGTCCCTCGGACTCGGGGGCGGGCTGTTGGTCGGACTTAACACGAGAGAGGAGTTCGAGGATCCGGCGCGTGATCTCGCGGTCCTTTGATTGCCGCAGTTCGAATCGAGCCCTCTCGATCGCCTGATGGAGCCGGCCCCGGTCGAACGGTTTCAGCAGGTAATCGAGGGCATGCGCCTCGAAAGCGCGAATCGCATATTGATCGTAGGCAGACGTGAAGATGACCACTGGCATCTCTTCGGGCAAGATTTCGCTCAATACCTGAAACCCGTCCCGGTCGGGCATTTGAATATCCAGCAGAAGCAGATCAGGCCGGCACGCCCGAATCGCGGACAGAGTTTCCCCGCCATTTTGGCACTCGGCTACAACTTTGACCTCCGGTTCCGAGTCCAGAAGGATCCGCAGCTTTCTGCGAGCGAGCGGCTCGTCATCGGCAATAATCGTGCGGACCACGGCGCCAATCGTTGGGTCATGCGATGCCTTTACTGCGAGTTCGGGATCAGGGGTCACGTGAACTCCATTCATTTCGCCTGACAATTGGATAGACGTGTCTGGATCACAATAGTCGCCCAACAATTTGGATGCTCGATTTCGTTCCCGAGTTAGACGATGCCAAATCGCTTGATGCACCTGGAGCTTGATGCACCTGGAGCATACCGTGCCGGGCCGTACTCATCCCCAATTTCGGGGTCCCATCCCCCAAGCCCTGAGTCTTTCTCCTGGAAAGGCGTCAAATGTTGCAAGGACATGGGGGCCCTTTGCAATCATCGCGGCCATATAGAAGCGGCGGCAACTTCAGACTCTGCCGCTGCTCTTGTCGACCAGATGCAGACGGAGTTGCGTAACCTCATGTCGCGCCGTGAAGGCCTGGCGCGTCGCATCCGGAATCTGCGTCAGGTGATACGCGGTCTGGATGAGATTTCGAGTGCACCTGCGTTTACTTACCAATGTGCAGGACCGCCTTCGCCTGCTGCACAGAACAGCGTGACGGTGTCATTCCCCTCCGGAGGCACAATGATCGGCGAGCCGGGACGCCCTTTGCAATCCGGGATGCCGCGCAAAATAAACCGCGTGAATGCCCACTTGCAACGGGCGTGTCGCATTGCGCTGCTGGAAGCAGAAAAGCCGGTTTCTCTGGAGGAGATCTTTGCCCGCATTGTGCGCAGAGGATCTTTTTCATTTGTCAATCCAGAGCGTGCAAACCCGGTTCTGCTGCGGGTATTGAATGCCATGGCCGAGTGCGGAGAAGTGCAACTGCTGGTGAGTGCTCCCCGCTGACACTGGGAGCGGATGACGCCGTTGCAGGAAGTCTACTATCCGAAGTTGGGACGGGTTGATGCTTTTCAGGGACCAATGCCCGCCAATCAGGGCTGCATCTGGCTACTCTTCGATCGGCGGCCGTGCTTCAATGAACTCTGCTGCCAGAGGCCGGGGCCGTCCGGCAGGGCATCTCTGAGGGCAGAGTCTATTGCCTCTGAGCGCCGACACCTGCAAGCGTTTATCATCAAGACCTCCATCGACATGAAGACCAGTTGTGAAGCGTGCGAACGAGCGCTGCCAGCCGACCTTGAAGCCTACGTCTGCTCATTCGAATGCACCTTCTGTTCCGACTGTGCGGCAGGCACGCGGTTCGTTTGTCCGAACTGTGGAGGTGAGTTGCTGCGCCGTCCCCGGCGGAAAACAGGTTCCGGCAGCCTGGACGACGGCCCACTCAACCAACCAGGCAATCGTCTCTGGGTAATGTGGGCCGTGAGCTTTGGAGTATGGTCTTTCGTCGCTTTTGCGGCGACTCTCACGATTTACCAGCTGTATCGCTCCACCAGCTCTCCCATGCCATTCATGACTGTTATGGGCATGCAGTTCTGCCAGATACTGACGTATGCTCCTCTTACGCCGTTCGCTTTTGCCTTCGCCCTCCGCTATCCGATTAACCGGAGGAACTGGGGAAGCCGCTCTCTGCTGTATCTTGCGGGTGGGCTCGTTTTTACGGTGGCGCATGTCGCGCTTCGAGCCACGACGCCCTACGCCTTTTGGGATCCCACATATCGCGAATGGCAGTCTGCCATCTGGAATTCCCACACCCACATATTTAAAGTTCAATGGTTGGTTCTCCAGAAGGAATTCTTTTCCAACGTTGTGGACGACATCACCGGAACCTTCGTTCCGATCGTGCTGGTCGCACATGCCGTTTCCTACTACCGGAAGTTCCGGGAGCGTGAACTTCGTGCGGCTCAGCTGGAAGGGCAACTGGCAAAAGCGCATTTACAGACGCTGAAAAGCCAGCTGCAGCCGCATTTCCTTTTCAACACGATGCACTCCATATCGTCACTCATGCTCATCGATGTTCAAGCTGCCGATCAGATGATGACGCGGCTTGGCGACCTGCTAAGGATGAGCCTTGAATCCGCGGGGACGCAAATCACTACGCTCAGCCGCGAGCTCGAATTCGTAAATTGTTACCTGGAGATCGAGAAGGTACGATTTGCAGAAAAACTGACTGTGACTCTGGAGATCGTGCCCGAGACCCTGGATGCTTTGGTCCCTCACCTGCTCTTGCAGCCACTGGTGGACAACGCGGTCAAACACGGCATTTCACAGCTAACAGCCGCCGGCGAGATTCGAATCACCGCCGCCGTCCAGGACGGCGAACTCCAACTTAATATAGAAGATAACGGGCCAGGATGCAGGAAAGAAGGCCAATTCCCAGCCAGCGGTCTGGGGCTCAGAATTACGCGCGAGCGCCTCGAATCGCTGTACGGCCAAGACCAGAGCATGGAACTGTTGAACCTACCTGGAGGCGGCACCGTCACGCGAGTCTGCATTCCGTTTCGTGTGCAGCCTGGCGATGGCGGGTCTGACGTGCCATTTACAACCTTGCATCAAACCTTTGAGCGCTCCTAGTGTGACTGTTTGTCTGAAATGCGTTTAGGCATTCATTTCAAAACCAATCTGTCCGGATGGGCCGCCATCGACAATGTGAACCTGCGCTGAGGGCACTATTATCAGGATTTGTTGGCTCCGCTTTCAACCGTTCGCCCGACTATTTCGTGTGCGTTTGTAAGGCAACCGTCGCCCCAACACTTTCGGGTTCGCCCCAATGGGATTGCCTACGCGTGAGCAAGAGAAACCACAGCAGGTTCGTTGAGACCAAGGTGGTGAAGTCCTCATAAGCCCGTTTCGGGCCCGCCAGACGAAGATCTGAAGGGTCCCCGAATTGTTTCCAGCACTGCCGATAATCCGGAAGTCGCCGTGCCTGATATAAATCCTTCGTCCTCGGACAACCGGCTCGCTGTCGAGCGATCTGACGAGGCTCTACGCGACCGCTACGTATCCACGGGCGCGACACGGAGTTTGAATCGCGGCAGTTTGAGCTTGCAGTTTGCTGGCACTGTGTGCTAGCGTTGCGCCCCATCGACACATCGGCAGGCTTCCAGAGTGGCTAGCAATGGCCGCCCTGCGTGGTGAGTCGCTCAAAACGCCACCAGGCACAGGCTCGAATGGTGAAACGAATGTCGCAGATGTTTTCGACGGACTTGGTACCCATTGCCGACCGCTTGGACGCTTGGCTGTGCAACGCCAGACAGATTTGTGGTGATTGCCGCTTTGACTTCCCCAGACGACCGCAGTTTCGCGGCTCGATCGAGCGGCGCAGCGTAGCAGGGTTGGAATTGACCCGCTTCTCATCCAGTCCGGTTTATTTCGCAAAGTTTCCAATTGAAACTGCAAACTCCCCGGGCAGGAGTTGCATTGTTATTTCTCAGCTTCAGGGCGTCCGAGGCTACACGCAGGGTGGCGCCACCGCCATTCTGAAACCGGGTGACAGCACGTTGATCGACTCCGGACGCCCGTGGTCGTCCAATTGTGCAGGCGAGTGTTCCCGGTTGTATCTGCGGGTGCCGCGCTGGCTCATGGAGAACCGGTTGCGCCTGTCCAATCTGCCGCTGCTGCCGCGGATCTGCGGAGCGTCCGGGCTCGGGGTAAGCTTATTTCGTCTGGCGACGTCTCTTTACCAGGAGGCCGAGGTCCTAACCGTGGAAGAAGGCGTCTCCGCCATCGAGGCTTACCTGGAACTGTTGTGCGCCTGCGTTGGCCGTCCAGAACTACACAGCGAAGAAGCCAGCCACTGTGCTGAACTATTCTCGCGGGCCGAGCTGTTCATCGAAACGCACCTGTCCGAGCCGGCTTTGGGCCCGTCTCAAATCGCCGATGCGCTCGCTATTTCGGTGCGGCACCTGCACCGCCTCTTCTCGCGGAAAGAATCCACGGTCGCGGAGTACATCAGGGAACGCCGCCTTGAGCGTTGCCAGAGGGATCTATGCGACCCGCGTTTCGCCGATCGCAACATAACCGATATCGCGTTCTTCTGGGGATTCAGCGATTCCGCCCACTTCAGCCGCTGTTTCAAACGGCGATTCAGAGTGTCTCCAAGGGTGTATCGCGCGCATCCCTGGAGTGGGACGTGGGATGCCGGCTATAGCGAACCGGCTCGCGGTCTGGCGGAGAAGTCGAACTTCCGGCTGCTGTATCCGAACTGAGACGAGAGCTGGCCTCGCCGTGCCGCCGGCCTTCCGCGCACCCGCCTTCGCGCCGGTGACTTACGATTCCGAACTGCCCTTGCCCACCGGTATTTGTTCCGCCAGGATTCTCCATTCTGTATGTCCGTAAGTTCCGGAGACCGGCACCGTGATGAGAAACCCGAGTGCGGCCCAGATCGCCAGAGCAATCCATTCGTAGCGCGTGAAGTGACCGGGAACGACCGGCACAATCTTTACTAGGACCATCAATGCGGTGACCAGCAATCCGAAGGCAGCTGCGGCGCGGCCGCGAAGGTTCGGTTTCATGCGCCAGTAGGCGGCGCAGGCAGACATCCAGCCCACGGCCGAGGCCAGCGCTCCGACTTCCAGAATGGGAACCAATCCCGCCTCGCCAAGCAGCATGGCCAGCGCCGTGGCAACTCCGACGGTGAGGATAGCCGTTGACGGCGTTTGATTCCTGGGATGTACGCGCGCCATTCTTTCATCGAGAAGTTTTCGTCTTCCCATGGCGAACAGTAATCGCGATGACGCCACCACATTCGCATTGAAGGCCTGCAACAGCGCAACCAGCGCTGAGGCCATGATGAGATCAACGATCCAGTGCGCATGCAATGCTCGTTCGAAAGCCAGCGCGGTGGGGAACTGCTGGTTGCTGTTGAGGCTTTGCCACGGTGCAACGTAAGAGACAGCGGAGATAACAATCCAGAAAAAAACCAGGCCGGCAAAGATGGTCAGGAGAATCGCAATCGAGAAGTCGCGGGCGGGGAATCCGGGACGAGCTTCCTCGGCGCATTTACCCACGGATTCAAAGCCGGAGATGAGCCAGGGAACGACCTGCCAGACCAGCAGCACAGATAGCAGGGGAGCGTGGCTGAACAAAGGACGAAGATTCGCCGGCGAGCCGTGAGTGGCGCCTGCTGCCGCAAAGACCACCACCAGGGTGAGGAATGTGAAAGTTGTTGCCTTTCCAACTCGCACGCTCGCCTGAATGCCGCGGTAATTCAACCACGTCAACGCAATAGTAATCGCGAGGCCGAGCAACACATGCGGCAAGTACACGGGATATCCGCCCAGGCGATACAACTCAAACCTGTTCAGCGACGGAAACAGGTACCCGGCGATCCGTCCCGCAGCTAAAGCCTCGAAGGGACAAGTCAGAAAATAGCTTAGGAACATCATCCACCCGGTTCCGAAACTCACGCTGGGAGGGAAGAAGCGGGCGACGTAAGCAGCTTCTCCCGCCGCATCCGGAATCGCGCGCACTAGTTGGCCGTAGACATAACCGATCGGCAGCAGCATTAGCGCGCCGGTCGTAAATCCAATGATGGCTCCGAGCGGGCCGCCGCGCTGCAGAATGTCATCCATCACCACCAGCCACGCTGTGCCGACCATCACGCCGAAACCGAGCGCGAAGTAGTCGATCAAGCGCAGTTTGCGGGCCAGCGTGGTCATAGAGGTTTGGGAAACAGTTGAGGCCAGTACATCCTCATCCTAACGGCTATACGAAGATACCGGATTGGATGGAGCACGATGAAGACCGGACGGGCCGTGGGCCCACGGCCCGTCCGAGTTGCGCACGCTGCCCCCTCAAAATTCGTACCTCAGGGCGAACTGCATTTCGCGAGGCTGCGTCAACAGGCCTGTGTAATCGCCGAATGATGGGGCCGCCTGTTGCAGCGAGGCGATGCAGGTGCAAGCAGACGTCCCCAGACCCGACTCGACATTGAAGCGATGCAGATTTGGAACATTGAAAACTTCCCAGCGGAATTGCAGGCTCTGCCCTTCGAAAGGCATCCTCCAGCGCTTGCTCAGAGCCATGTCCAAGCCGGCGTAGCCATCGCCGCGGATCACATTTCGCGAGCCGCTTTGCCCCGGAAAGGGATGTGCAAAGTCGGCAAATGCCGTCGTTGGATTCGCGAACACGCTGACCGCGCCTGTGGTGGAATCCCTGTGATGCCCGAGCTGCGGCCGGGTTACCATCTGCGCGATGCCCTGTTCATCCCAGTTCGTTGGCCAGAAATTACCGTTGTCCACGGTAAACGGGAATCCGCTGGTCCAGCGGGCGAGGCCCGAAAGCTGCCAGCCTCCAATGAAAGCGTCGCCGACACGGCCAACGTTGCCGGCGAAGTGCCTGCCTTTACCGAACGGCAGTTCCGCGATCCAGTTGGCGTTGATCTGGTGAGTGGTGTCGAAGTCGGAAACGCCTCGTCGCCCGTTGGGATCGAAAGCGTTCACCAGTCGAGTTCCGGGCGCCCCTACATTGCAGCACGCCGCCCAGCTAAGGCGAGTTGCAGAGGACGTGATATCGATCGACTTGGAATATGTGTAATTCAAATCGAACTGCACGCCATTGCCGAACTGCTTTCTCAGGCTGGCCTGCAATGCGTTGTAACTGGATTTGCCGATGGAACTCCAGGCGAACATGCTCGTGGCCTGATTATTCAGGTAATTACCGAAGCCTCCCCCAAAAGGCATCGCAAAGGTGCCTGGCCCAGAGGCTGCGCATCCTGTTGTAGCACAGAAAGAATAGAAGTTGCCTAGGTCGTCCCCCAAGCCGCCATACAGGTCGACATTTCCAATGCCAACCACTTCATTTCCAGCATAGGAAAGGAAGGGATCGTAATAGAGATCGTAGACAGCCTGAATCAGGCTGCCATCGCCCGGCTGCGGGGTGATTCCAGCAAAGTTGCCGTAGCTTTGATATTGAGTGGCGCCAGACTGTAGCGTCGGCAGCATGTCGTGCCAATACTGAGCGTTCGGAACGGTTCCGTCGTTGATCGAGCTGTTAACGAAGTTCACGTAATCGTTAAACGTGGGGAACGAGCTGTTTGGGTGCTGGAAGGCTATCTTGGCAAGCGAAGACGCCGCAGTGTAGTAATCGATTCCCGTCTTTGGATCCTTAATGTCGAGAGGCTGTCGTAGATCGCGCTGCGTGAGCAGGTTGCGGCCTAAGCGGCCGACGTAGGAGAGTTGCAGCGACATCTTTCTTGGCAACTCACGCCCGACGGAAAAATCAAAGGCCCAGGCATAGGGCGTCTTCATCGACTGGTCCACTCCCCAGGTAATCGCTTGAAGCGTTGCAGAAGGTGTTTGCGGAAATTGCCCCGGAGGGGCGGGGGTGAGGAATTGGTCTCCAGTGAACTGGCTAACGGTGGGAACCACGTTGATGTTAGTCACGCGCGGCACGCCGGCGGCCGTATCGTAAGCGGTGCCAGAAGTCCCCGAGATTCCTGCGGGCAGAAGAGGACTGCAGCAGGGATTTTGCAGCGTGGCGCCCAAGCCTCCGGGAGGGTTGGCGTCAAAGGTGCTCAACAACTGCATTCCCGCGCGGTCGTAAACCTTGCTGAAACCGCCGCGAAAGACTGTTTTGTCGCCCTCGCCGAAAAGGCTCCGCAGCCAGCCGCTGTGGGGACGCGGCGAATACGCCACCGAGATTCTCGGCGACACATCGGATTTTTCAAAGTTGTACCAGCCCGGCCCGTTGTTCGCTGGCCCGCCCAGAATGAACGACACGAGCGGAGTAGACTGGTAGCCAATCCCCTGATTCATGTTCGCGACCAGTTGATTGAACTGCTTCCCGAGATTGACGGTGGGAGAAGCCTGATACCCATTGACCTCCCACGGCGGTGGAAATAGCGACCAGCGCACTCCATAGGTAAGCGTCAGGTTGGGTTTTACGCGCCATGAATCCTGCGCGTAAGTTTCGTACCATTCCAATCCATAGTTCCGCTTGACGGGATTTCCTTTGCCAAGGACATTACCTTGCTTGTCATAGTTGTAATTTGAAACCACGTCCGAAACCATGCCGAGCATTGAGAGCATGGGCAGGTCATATACAGTGGCGGAATTGGGCTCGGGGAAGCCTTGCGTCGCAGGATCCAATTCGCCGCCGGTGAATGCAAATCCCGTGGGCGACATCCAGTTGGTGGCTCCTTTCCCTTGGGGGAAGGAATGTTCCAGGCTCAGGCGCGGGTCCCGGACAACCCCGACATTGCCACCAAACTGAAAGGTATGCTTGCCTTTGGTCCAGGAGAAATCGTCGAGGAAATTGTTGGTGGGCGTTTGCGCGTTGTGGCTGTAGGCAAAGCTCGGGTCGAGGCCGTAAAACGTGTTCCACTCCTGGGTTGTGTTGCCCACGAAACCGGTGCTCTGGCGGGTGTATCCCCAGTGAAAAGTGTTGACCATGGTCGGCTTGAGGACAGCTGTATACCCAACAACGAATCCCTTGCTGTGGTCTTCCATGGTTTGCATGGGCGGCGTACCGGGCAGAAAAGGCTCCTGCGGATTAAAGATGTTCTGCAAAGCACCGCGCCAGAACAACGTGTGCTTGCCGTCGGCAGTGAGGTGGTAGTCGAGGCGCGTAATGAACACGTTGTTGTCGAACTTGACCGGAGCGCGAAAGCGGTAGCCCACGTAGTTAAAGCCATCGCCCACGGATGTGTCGTTACCGCTTAGTCCCGCGTACGTGCTCTGGAAATAGCTCATCATGACCGGGTTGGGACCCAGGCCCTGAGGGTCAAGACTGGTGATTTGACTGCTACCCAGCACGAAGAAGCCAGGCTGAGCCGTATAAGACGTACCGCTAAGACCTTGGGCCGTGTTGCCGGGGCACTCGTCCACCGTACTTCCATTGCCATTTGTATCAAAGCACGGATATTGCAGAGCTCCGTCGCGCATGGCTGGACTGGGAATGCTCCGCACCGTGCTGTTCTGTTCACGGCGCCGTGTTCCTTCATAGTTGGCAAAGAAAAATAAACGGTTCTTCTGAATCGGACCGCCAACGGACACGCCGAAGATATTTCGAATCAATTGATCCGGCACATTCGGAGATCCGCTCTGCGCCTCCGCGTTGGCGACGAAATAATCGTTGGCGCTGGTGATGGTGTTGCGGTGATATTCGTAGAGCGAGCCGTGAAAACTGTTGGTGCCGCTCTTGGTCACGAGTGAAACTTGTGCTCCCGAGCCTTCCCCCTGGTCAGCGTTATAGTTTGACGTAGTCACGCGGAATTCCTGGACCGAATCGAGCGTCGTCGGAAGTACGGAAGTGAAGGCGTAGCCATTCGATTGATCGTTTACGTCCACGCCGTCCAGTGTGATGTTGCTCTGGTCGCTCCGGGCGCCGTTCACCGCACCATTGCGGCTGTCCTGGTCCTTGACCTTGGGATCCAGCAGATCTTCCCGGTTGCCGGTATAAGCAACGCCCGCCTGCAGGCTCAGCAACTCAGGGACATTGCGGCCATCCAGCGGTATCTGCTTCACCTGAGTTTCGTTGAAAGGATTGCCAATAGAGGCATCGACCAGGTTCAACGCCGGCGCTTCACCGGTAACGGTAACGGTTTCGGTCGCCGCTCCAACTTTGAGTTGGACGTTTGCCGTGGCCGGAGTGTTGACCAGAAGCTGCAGGCTTGTCTGCTGGTAGCGGGTAAATCCCCTGGCACTAACCGTCAGCGTGTAGATCCCGGGAGGAAGAGCAACAAATTTATATTCTCCCTGTCCTCCAGTCACCATGGTCCGTTCCAGCCTGGACTCGCTGCTGGAAATTGATACGCTGGCCCCGTTGATTGCACTCCCGCTCGGGTCCGTTACTGTGCCCTGCACCGAACTCGATGAAATCTGTGCAAGGGCAACGCTGCCCATCATCAGAAGAAGCACGATCAACAAAACCGCGATTCGCGGGACTGACTTCATAGGTAGTCCTCCTGCCCTAGAATTCATCTCGAAACCAAGAGACACACAGTCTGCTCCCGGCCGGACGCCCAGGTTGAGAGCGCGCATTTTCTTACAGCAATTTTCATACGCCGCGAGGTTCGGCCTTGCGGTCAAAATGCTGCGTCAAAGAATACCCCGAAAAGGCACTCCTGGCTTGTCTGGAAATGACAGCGGACTTGTCTGAGAGTGACATGGCACCGGGTAGGGTGTACCGGGGCGAAAAACAACAGGATCACACAGCATGACGCGCTGCAGCAGCGGGAGCCGAACACCGGAAGTCGTGTCACAAGGCAGGGGTAGGGATATCCGAAAATCGCCATCCGTGCGCCTTTTGAGGAGCAACCAGAAGTAATCCGCCTCGGACGAAACCTGGTTTTACAACAAGCTGGGATGGGGATAGTTGTTGTAAACAGCGTTATCAATCACGGACCGCGAAGCCAGGCTGCCTGTCGACACGACAGAAGTCCGCAGGTGAGAGGTGTCCCCGTCAGGCAGCTTCCATTTCATCTGCGGACCGGTCTGAAGTCGAAATAAGCCAGATTCATGTTTCCGTTCGTCAATATGTGCACCGTGAGAACGTTTTTCCCTTTGCTCAGGCGGACTTTGAAAAGTTGCGAAGCCAGATTCCAATGGTGCCATTGACGCCAGGCAATCGGGTCTGCCGGGTCATTTGTTGTGGTGATCTGCAGAGGTCCGGTTACGTCCTTTCCGTTTACATCGACTGATATTGTGGCGCCGCGATTCGATGTATAAAGGAAATCGGCCCCATATGTTCCCGACTGTGCCACATCTACCGTTATGTTGAACCACTCTCCGGGTTCGGTCCAGCCAACGTAGGGCAGGTCTCCAGGGGGAACGATCTTGTCGAAGGGGTTGTCGTCAATCGGATCGGGTTTCCGGTTGAATTTCGTGTATGAAGTATCCACTCCCTCATGGATACGAAATTCATTGAGGTAGGTCCCGTCAGCCGGATTCAACTCTCCGCTGCCGTGATTTTTTGGATCGGCGTCGTGATACGCAATTCCCTCGCCGCCCAGATCATAGTAGGCACACAACACCTGTCCTGGTATTTTTTGTGGACCGCCCTGATACCGGCTGTCGTGATACGGCAGGCCTTTATACTGGCTCAAGAATGATTGGGAAAACGCAATTGCCGGGAGCATCGATGCCACTACGATGCATGCCGCTACGAAGCATAAAGAAAACGCTCTCCGGCTCATCCTGCCTCCCTGAGTACCCATAACTTATCTGCAGTTGCGCCTCCGCTTTCAGCGGCAGCGACGCCCAAGTATGTTCCGCACTACAGACCGCACTTCAGACTTGGAAAAGCTGGATCCCGTGCGCTTTTCCGAGATTGCGCGAGTACTTCTTGTCCGTCCCATTATTCCAATGTTCGTGTACGCCTAGGCTGCGGCATCGGATGCCGTCGCGTTCAGGATCATAGAACGTCTTCGAAGGTGGGTCGTTCGCCAAAGCAGATTCGCGCAAGTAGTTATCGGCATTCGCGATATCCGGGAGATCGGGCCACTCCGAAGTCAGAAAATCGAAGCCCACGGAATCGATCGCTACGCCGTCAAACGACATGAAGATGCTGTTTGGCCATGCATCATGGAACGGCGCCATCTTCCATTTCCGGTGAGGCGGACCATCCACATTGTCGTTCCCATAGAGCCCGTCAATAATAAAAAGGATGGTTTTCTCGCCGAGATCCTTATGACCCAGAAAATCCGTGAATACGGAGTAACTTGCCGACCCATCTTTATTGTGTTGGAAACCGTCGTGCGCGTTCTTGCGCCAGTCGGGATTGATACTCGTCGCACCGAACAGATTCTTCGCGCAAAGTGTCACGCCTGAACTCACATGCGCTCTCAATACTGCAGCATCAATTAGGTAGGTGGCTTCAACGACTGTGGTGTCGAGTCCTTTAGCGTTGTTGTTTGCAATTGAGAAAGGGATGGCGTTGGGTTTGAACTCGGCCTTAAGTCGTCCGTCACCTCCGATATGGTCCACAAACACGACGCCGGGAAACTCATGGTGAATCTTGTCGTAAAGATCGCTTGGGATGAACCGGCTGGAATCGAAGAGGGCGATGGATGATTGTGGTACTCGTCCCGGCCCAGTCAACTGTCGGACAAGTGAAAGCATCAGATGGGGCGAAGAGTTCAGACGATCGATGGTGCCATGATCGGTTGTGTTGTTCAGGTTGGCCTTGATTGCCACCTTCTCGCCAGCCTTGTACCCGGCGTCGCCGCGACCATGAGTGCGATTGAAATATTTGAAGATCGCGGTCCACGCGTGGGCATCGCTTTTTTGCACAGTAAGACTCTGAACAGAGCGCGAAACCATGCGGTCAATTACCGCCTGGCTGTTGTTGGCGTCTTTCCACCAGGAACCTGTCCCGTCCCAGGTCACAGCCGCCGGATCATGCGCCCAGGTGACTCGACCGGGAACCACGCCGCGGGGAACACCCACTGGAGAAAGCGTGGATCCAAAAAGAGAAGAACGAAGAGTAGTGGCAGCTGCAATAGACAGGGCGAATTGCCGGCGAGTCATTTTCATTTTGATTCCTCACGACAAGTCATAAGGTTACCCCGGGTAGGCCGATGCGGTGCACAAGATTTTGGAAGCGCGAGTCGGAGCGGAGAGGATCGAAGCCCGGCCGCAATAACACGCCAGGGTTAAACCGCTCTTCATAGCCTTTTTCAAGCCAATTCATAGCTTGGTCTGCGTCGCCGAGAGACACATAGATTATGGCGATCTCAGGAGCATTCGAGTAAGCAGGGTTTGAGCGCCTCTTTAGATCGCCCAGGAGTTTCTCGGCTTCGCTCCGCTTGCCGGATGCGACGTAAGCGCGAGCGAGATTTGCCATGCATGTCGGGCTGTCGCCCGAGAGCTGGACAGCTTTCTTCAGTTCTGTGACTGCTTCCTCGTACATATGTTCTTGAAGATATGCCTGGGCGAGTTGATTATGGGCAAGAGCGAAATTAGGATCCATCTCGATCGTTTTGCGGCTTTGCGCTATGGATTCGCCATAGTGGTGGGCAAGGACAAGAAGCTCTGCCAGATCGGCGTTAATAATAAGGGACAGCGGGTCCAGGTTTTGCGCTTTCTTCATTTCCGCAATCGCTTCGTCAAACCGACCCAGCAGGCTCAAGTGCCACGCATACCAATGGTGAGCGGTTGCGTAGCCTGGATCCAGTTCAATGGCGCGCCGGAATTCCGTATCGGCAGCGTCAAAGTCCCAATCGAAACCTTCCAGGACGAAGGCAAGCGAGTTGTGTGCTTCGCCGAGCGTGCTGTCCAGTTCCAGAGCTTTGAGCGCCGCCGCTTTAGCTTCGGGGAACGCTTGCTTGGGGGTCATCACCGCGTACTGCCAGTCCCCCAGCAACGCATACGTGTCGGCTAAGCCAGAATAGGCTGGCGCATACTTGGGGTCTTCTTCAATTGCCTGCTTGAAATAAGCCAGTGCGGCCTTTAGACCCTCCGCCGTTCGCTTATTCCAGAAGTACCGCCCTTTGAGGTAAGACTCGTAAGCTTCTGGATTGACAACTTTGACGTTTTTAAGCGCAGCTTGTTCCTGCGGGGTCAGATTGATCCGAATTTGGCCTGCAATAGCACTCGCCACTCTGCTCTGGAGTGCCAAGGTCTCACGCAACTCACCCTCATAGCTCTGAGACCACAAGTGCTTGTCGGTAGAGGCCTCGATCAACTGCGCCGTGATGCGGACCTGGTCGCCGGAGCGGAGCACCGTGCCTTCTACTACGGCATCCACGTTCAGCTCACGGGCGATCTGCGGCAGAGGCTTGCGCGCTCCTTTATATGCCATCACGGAGGTGCGGGAAATTACACGTAAAGCGCTGATCTGCGCCAAGTCAGTGATCAACTCATCGGTCATGCCGTCAGCGAAGTAATTTTGTGAAGCGTCGCCAGAAAGGTTCTCCAGCGGAAGCACCGCCAGGGATCGGATCCCAGTGGGCGCACCGCCACGCGAACGAAAACGCCAAACGGAGAGAATGGACAAACTCACGACGACCGCCAAGGCGACGATGACCGGATGCAAGAGCCAAAGCTGGCGTTTGGGTGCGACTGCCAACCCGCCGCCCTGGAGTTGATGTCCAGGCTCTGGCTTACGCTCCGGGCCAGGCAGATCTCTAGTGTGGGCGTCTGCACCGACAACGGACACGTCCGCAATAAAGCGATAGCCACGCTTTGGAAGAGTCTCGATGAATCGTGGATTCTCAGCCGAGTCACCCAGCGCACTGCGGAGCTTTCCAATTGCGATATTGAGGGCCTGGTCGAAATCACCGAAGCTTTCGTTTGGCCAGACTCGGCTGCGCAATTCTTCCCGGGTAACGACTTCACCCGGATGTTCCAGCAGAACCTCCAGCAGTTTCATCGGCTGCTGCTGCACTCTGATTCTCAGACCTGATTTGCGCACTTCGCCAGATTGGAGAGAAACCTCATAGGTTCCGAATCGCACGACGGAGTTGTGCCTTAGGGGTTCCATGGCGCATTTGGGCAGTGCACAGAAGTCTAGCACTCCGCGCTCCGAGACTTCCGCGATCAGAATATAAACGGAGCTAACTCATTAACCTGCAATTACTTAACAGGCGATGGGTTGGATATGTGGAAAAAGTCTTCAGTTAATTGACGGCGGAAGGCTGGCCGCGCCACAGTGGCTGCAACCGGGGTTCGAGCTGATTCACGGAGAAGGCAAATGAGTCACATTGCACTAGGCTCACTAGGGGTGGTCCGATTTGGGGTTTCGTCTTCCCAGGACGATCAAGCGTTGGCACGGTTCGAAGAGCTAGCCATGCCCCTGTTCGATTCCCTTTACAACTTCGCGCGCTGGATGGTGCAAAATTCGAACGATGCCGAGGACCTCGTACAAGAAACTTATCTCAAAGCTCTTCGCAGTTTTGCATCGTTTCAGCCGGGCACCAATTTCCGCGCATGGATGTTTCAAATCCTGAGGAACAGCTTCCTAAGTTCCCGCTCAAGACTCGAGCGACGAATGATCGTTGCTCTGGACCCAGAGGAGGACGGACCTGAACTGGCCGTTGATACGGAAACTCCCGAAACGATTCTGATGAATCGCTTTAGTTCCCAACTGGTGCAGAGCGCCATTGATGGTCTGCCGGTGCATTACCGGGAGACGCTCCTTCTTTGTGAAGTGGAGGAGATGTCGTACCAGGAAATCGCGGAAATGCAGTCGATACCGATTGGAACGGTTATGTCACGTTTGGCCAGAGCCAGGAAGTCAGTTCGCGAGTCACTCCTTAACGCTCCCGGTGCACCACAATCGAAAGGCTTGTCTCATCACATCGTGGCGCACTAGAAAGAAGAAAAACGTATGGTGGCCGCCACCTTGGCAGGAACCTTAAACACATCGATATCTGAACTCCAACCGCATCCAACGGAGCGGATTTTGGTCATCGAGCACGATGGCGCACTGCGAAAGATCCTGCGACGACTTTTTTCCTCGGAAGGATATGAGGTCGATATCGTCTCCGATGCCGTTTGTGCTTTGGAGAGACTTCGTCAAGGATCGCCAGCGGCAATGATCCTCGATCTGCCGCGTCCAGGATCTGCAGGGTGTGATCTTTGCAAGAGAATTGCGAATTGGATTCCCGGCTTGCCCCTTGTAATTCTTAGCGGGAGTGTGGATGTTGCGGACAAGGTCCTTCTGCTGGAACTGGGTGCCGACGATTACGTGACCATACCCTTCAGCCCACGGGAACTCGTTGCCCGTTTGCGCGCGTTAATCAGGCGTGCGTCGCGCTTAAATCCAGAGAACGCAGACGTATATGTCTTTGAGGACGTGAAGGTGAATTTTTTCAAGACCGAGATCACTCGGGGCAGCGAGAAAATTACAGTTACTCCAAAAGAATTTAAGACACTTGAATTCCTGACAAAGAATGCCCAACGCGTGATCTCAAGGGATGAACTTCTCGATAAAGTCTGGGGGTACGAGAGCTACCCGTGCACGCGGACGGTGGACAACCACATTCTGAAGTTACGACAGAAACTGGAGAGCGACCCTTCCAAACCGTCGCACTTTCTTACAGTGTACGGTCAGGGCTATAAGTTCTTGCCTTAAGAGGAGCATCGCACGGGATAGAGGTCTCCGTCGAGCCTGACTCGACACTCAAATCTACGACGCGGCTTTGAACAATTTCGCAAGACTGTCGATATCAGCAGCGCTGGCATCGCCAATCACGAAATAGCGAAGCCCGCCTTGGGTCCATGTCTCCAAGGTGAACGGCAGTTGCTTCGGCGAGATGGAATTTTCGTTCAGCTTGGCGGGCAGCGACCGGTCTTGAAACACGAATACAGAGATATGGTGCTTGCGCACATCGTAAATGAGGTGCGCACCTGGTGTCTGTTCGAGATAGGTCATCCGGCCGCCGAGCAGGGAGAACTCGGAGTTCTGAAGTTCCGGCAAGTTGAACGCAAAAGGAATCTTTCCCTGGAACCAGGGCTTCACAGTGTGCCGATCCGTGGAGATCACATCTACCAGAGATGAACTGGCCAGCGTGGCCACGTGCAAGTCTGCAATCTCGCTGAAAACGTGATTTCTACCGGGTCGGGTTCCCAGATAAGCAGAAGTCAAACTCCCGGCCACGAGAATGGCGGCTGCCGCTGCAGCCGCCATCCATCCCAGGCCAAAACTTCTCCGCGGCTTTGGCGTAATCTTCTGCTGCATCCGTTTCCGGAACTCGGCACTGGGAGTGTAGCGTTTTCCAGCAACGTGAATCGCGCGCTTCATCTGCACGCGCGCAAGGGCATCCGCCGAGCAAGAGTGGCAACCGCGCACATGAGTGTCGAAGGTGCGCATCTCCTGCTCGGGAACCTCACCGTCAAGGTAAGAGTCGAGTTTTGCTTCCAACTGCTCACAAACCATGGTTCGTCCCCTTTTCAACTGCCCGTGTTCCTGCTCCTTGTCGCAAATGCGGTCGCAATTGACTCCGTAAAGTCTGCCGCGCCCGCGATAGACGCGACATCACCGTGCCAATGGGAACCACAAGCGTTTCGGAAATCTCCCGATACGACATTTCTTCCACCTCACTCAAAAGAAGGATCTCCCTGAAATGCACTGGAAGTTCATCAAGCGCGCTTTGGAGCAATTCCTGGCTCGAGCGTGCCAACAGAACCGTTTCTGGTGTGTCGTGCTCAACAGCAAGGTCAAAGCCTTCTTCGTCCTCGAGATCGAGAGGCACGGTCATCGTAACTTTAAGCCCCTTGCGAGAGGTCAAAAACGTGTTGCGCAAGATGCGATACATCCACGCCCGGAAGTTCGTGCCTAACTCAAACGACGAGAAGCCTTTCAAAGCTTTAGCGTAGGTTTCCTGAACCAAGTCTTCGGCCTCCTCGCGATTCTGCGTCAGCCAGTGAGCGAAGTTGTAAAGCTGATTGAAGAGCGGCATGGCCAGATCTTCGAACGAGTCGAGTTGGAGGTCCGCGCCTGACAGGTCCACCTTATAAAACGACGGAACCGAGGATTTATTCCCGTCAAAACAACAAATTGTATGGGGGACCGTTTCAGACTCGCGATTCGCATAAGAGCCGCTCTTCCGAAGTCGCGAACAGTTCCGCCACGTTTAAGAACTAAATATCCACCGTCAATATTCCATCGAGGCGGAGCGAACTTTTGGGGCGGTTCGGCAATTATGCAATCCCAGCGGAATAAAAAGCTAGCAAGCTGGTTATCCATGGTGAAGCTTATTTCGCAGGAGGCGATTGTGATCAGAATCAGCAAAAGCAGGTTCGTCAATCTTGGTTCGATGGCGTTGGGGCTTCTTGCCACGATGTTGCTGGTAACTAGCGGTGCATCGGCAAAAGACCGCAAAGCCAAAGCATCCGACGATCGGGCCCATGTGGTTGCACACATTCCGTTCGAGGGACTAGCGGACGTCGACATGGCCATGCAGAAAAAAGTGAGCGACAAGTATTACCTCTACGTGCAGCACTCCAAGGATCAAGGCATCTCGATTGTCGATATCAGCAAGCCAGCTGAACCCAAAATTGTCGGCACAACGCCCTGGCCTGATCCCGCACTTTCCAGCCGAATGAGCGTGACGGGCGATTTGGCGATCGTTGCCGAGAACGATGTCCCGCGCCGAAGCAGTTCCAATGACGACCTCGTACTTTGGGACTTGTCGAACCCCGCTGTTCCTCGAGTGGTGCAGAAGTTTGGAGGAGTGGTCAAGTGGCTTCAGGATGAGCGGGATTTTATTTATGTCCTGAACGCCGATGGATTGTGGATAGTTTCAAAACCAGATAACCGGCCGAAGCAGACTGAGTCTTCCGACAGCTATGGAGGTTGAGGAATGGCACGGGGACCTGAACCGGCCGATAGCGGCTACACGGTCCCCGTATTCAAGCACCGAGAAAACTTTAGAAGGACGAGGCAATGGTAAATCCTTTCGATCTTAAGACCGCGATCCTGGCAAAGCACGCACAGCACGTGGTGCTGATCCACTTTCCGATCGCTCTATTTCTTGCGGCAGTGGCATTCGACTTCATCGCAGTGTGGGTGAAGCGGCGTGGCTTGGCGGACGCGGCGTATTACAACCTGGTTGCAGCCGCGATTTCAACGGTCCCGGTTCTCGCTACGGGGCTTCTCGCGTGGCAATTCCAGTTGGAGGGACAGAAACTCAAGGGCATCCTATTAATGCACCTCGTTCTGGCATGTGTTTCGACTGTGATGATCTGGTTGGTGTGGTGGGTGCATTTCCGGGCTCGGCGGCGGACGGTAAATCTGCCGAGCTACCGTCTGGCAGTTGAACTTCTGGCCGTCGGTCTGGTGGCCGTGACGGGGCATTTGGGCGGCTTCTTGAGCGGTGTGAATCTCCCTGGTTAGGGTGCTCTGACGAGATCCGGCTTGGGAATACATACGGGAGCAAGCCTTCGCGAAAGGATAATTTTGTCATCTTGGCGATGGTCAAACTGACAAGGATAGGGCACGAATTGGGCCGGGAGATAGCAAAGAGTCATTCATGACTGTAAGTAACGAAGTCGAGTCTCGGCAATCCCCGACAGGCACGGGCGAGGTGGAGCTTTTGGAATTCCTTTCGCAAAGGCGCGCCTGGGAAGACCGGGATCGTGAAATAACGTGTTCCGACGTAAGAGCATTGGTGCGTGGAATAAGGAATGGGCTACTGATGGTGATACCGTTGTGGCTACCGTTCGCGTGGTGGTTGGCCAGGTAAACTCTTTACCAAGAGCCTACGCAACCTTTACATTTCGCCGACAATTTTTAGGCAACATCGCGGCCCTCTCCAGACAACCCCAGAAATTTCTTCCGACCTCAACTTAACTGGGAATAAAAGCGATCCGCGCCAGTTATCAACTCTGAACGTCACAAACCACGGAGGACAAATGCCAGAGAAAAAGCAAGATCTTATCGATCAGAGTTTGCAAGACCTCAACAACGACGGAGTAGATCGTCGCGGATTCCTGAAGTGCATGGCATGGGCGGGTACAGGCCTGGTCTGGACCATGAGCGGCGGCGTTCCCGTGTCGAAGGCTTTCGCCAGGGACTACGGCAAGAAGGCCGACAAGGGCGGGGACTTCAGCTTCGTGCAGATCAGCGATAGCCACATCGGCTTCAACAAGCCGGCGAATCCGGACGTCACCGCTACGCTGCAAACGGCCATCAACAAGATCAATGCCATGCCCCAAAAGCCGGATTTCATCATCCACACCGGCGACCTGAGCCAGCTCTCGAAGCCGAGCGAGTTCGACACGCTGGACCAGGTATTAAAAGGAGCGTCCGCGAAACAGGTCTACTTTGTCCCCGGTGAACATGACATGCTCTCCGACAACGGCGAGCAATTTCTGCAGCGGTATGGAAAAGGTACAAAAGGCACGGGCTGGTACAGCTTCGATCAAAAAGGGGTGCATTTCGTTGGTCTGGTGAACGTCGCCAATCTGAAAGCGGGCGGCATGGGATCGCTTGGTCACGAACAGCTCGAATGGCTTGAGGCCGATCTCAAGGGCCGCTCTGCCAGCACTCCGATCGTCTTGTTTGCGCACATTCCACTTTGGACTATTTATCCGGAATGGGGCTGGGGAACCGACGACAGCGAACAGGCTTTGTCTTATGTAAAGAAGTTCGGTTCTGTCACAGTGTTGAACGGACACATCCACCAGATCATGCAGAAGGTGGAGGGAAAAGTTTCGTTCCACACCGCGATGTCGACCGCCTTCCCGCAACCCGCGCCGGGTTCAGCTCCATCCGCCGGACCGATGAAGGTGCCGGCTGAGCAGTTGCAGCAGGTGCTGGGCATCACCGACGTGAATTACGTGGTTAGCGGTCGAAGTCTTGCGGTGATTGATTCGCCGCTCAGCAGTTAACTCGTCTTTGCCGCAGGCAAGGCTTGGAGCATAACACAAAATAGCGAAGAGCAACATTCGAGAGGAAAAGGATCATGACGAAGAAAAGTGTGTGTCTTGCAAGCGTCGCGCTGCCGGTAGCGATTGCGTTGCTGCTGTTAGCGGCATCATCCAGCGTCACCGCGAACGCCGAATCGTCCGCAGCGACCGCGGCGGTAAAAATCGATAATTTCGTTTTCGGGCCTCAGACGCTCACGGTACCCGTCGGAACCACAGTTGTCTGGACCAACAGTGACGACATTCCTCATACGTCGGTCAGCACCGAGGGAGTGTTCAAGTCCAAGGTGCTGGACACGGATGAGAAATTTTCCTACACGTTTACCAAGCCGGGAACGTATCCCTACTACTGCACCATCCACCCGAAGATGACCGGCAAGATTGTAGTGCAGTGACCAAAGATTCTTTCTTTATTGCAAAGCAGGTTGAACTCTATGACGGACAACGTAAACCAATTCCGCGCGGCAGAGGAGGTAGGCGGTGACATGGATCTGGTCCATGCCAGCAAGAATGGGGATGTCGCCGCTTTCGAGCAACTGGTGAAGCGATACGATCGCAAGCTTCTCCGCATCGCTCAGAGCGTTACCCATAACCGGGAAGATTCGCAAGATGCGGTTCAGGAAGCTTTCCTGAAGGCCTATCAACACTTGGCCGACTTTCGAGAGGCTTGCCAATTCTCCACCTGGCTGATTCGCATCACCGTGAACCAGGCGCTGATGAAACTGCGCAAGCAGCGTGGCACAAAAGAGATGTCCCTGGACGAGGATTTTGGGGACGCGGGAGACATCCTTCCAAAGGACGTAATGGACTGGGCGCCTAATCCCGAACAACTGTGCTGGGCCTCTGAATTGCGAGACATCTTGTTCAAGGCATTAGAGGAGCTGAGACCAATCTCCCGCACAGTGTTTATCCTGCGCGATGTCGAGGGTCTTACAATCGATCAGACCGCGGTAGTTCTAAACCTGAGTCACACCGCCGTGAAAGCGAGGCTGTGGCGAGTTCGCCTGCAACTTCGTGAAGCCCTGAGCAAACACTTCAGCCAGAAAAAGGAGTCTCTACGAACAGATTTCAGTCTGCTACAGAGTCATGATATGAGCAGTCTTACGTACTCAGAGTCCGCCGGCGTCACAACAAACGCGACATAGTCAGAGGGGAGCAGCAAGTCACGAAATCTTACTCCGATCCGAAAGCCTGGCATTCATCCAATTCCTGGGCCCCGAATGACAGGGAACGACTCTATGTATTTTTTTGAACTCGCCTGACGGGAGCCAAGCGGTTGGGCGATCACGTTGCAGTCGACGCTAACGGTGGCGTCTTCGGTTTCGGCATTGGCAGGTGGTGACTTCGACTTCAACGTCACCCATTGCGCCGGCGAACAGCCGGGTGGTTGTGGCGCTGTGTTCGAAGTCCAACCGTAACCTCGAGTCTCGTGGCGACCGGGGTTAGCGCGGAGTCTCGTTTTCGTATGAGGCTCCGCGTTTGTTTTGAGACCCGGCGAACGGCGATATTCGAGCGGAAGTCTTCCTCCCAGTACAGATTCCTGAAAGCACACTCGCCGCGCTTACTCCTGTGCGTAAACAAAATGGAAACAAAGAGATGACAATCAAATAACATCCCGTCTGTATCTGGCCTCTTAGTCGCAGCGTCTAACCCAAATAGATGTGACACAACGGTTGGTTGATAATCGTGTGGAGCGACAGTGGAATAACTACTGCCGGATTAAGTTATAAGCAGTGAATAACTACACTATTAACACTAAGGAGATATCATGAATAAGTTGTATCTTACTCTCGCACTTGCTGCGATGTGCATTCTAAGCCTCGGTGGAAGTTCTCACGCACAGGAACCGGATGGAGTCATTGTGAAGGTTCCCTTCGACTTTTTCGTAGGCACCCGGGCCATGCCGGCAGGCACATACAGCTTTGGGCGTCTTTTTTCCAACGAGCGTTCAAGCTTCATCCTCCGCGGTGACGCCACAAGTGCCGTCGTGTTTCCTACCTCTGTCGAGGAAACGTCAACCTTCAAGGCCAATCTTGTCTTTGAGCATTTAGGGGATAAATATTTTCTCGGCCAGATCAAAACGCCGGCGGGTATCTACACCATCGCCACACCGGAGCCAATGCAGGCGTTAGCGCGGGCGAGTGATAAGAACGCCGTCGCTGCCGGCGGCACCAACTGAGTCAGGAAAAGCGCCGGTGATGTCGCGAAACGCAGGCGGGATGGAGGCATGCGTGGAGCTCCTGTCCCACCTGCAACCCTGGCTCCGCGCCAGAAGAGGATGTCCGAGTTCAGCAAGACGGTACAAATCATAGGAAACATCAAAGAGGAAAACGTGAAACGAGCATTCATACTATTCGGGCTACTCATGACCTTCGCGGTTCCGTCAGGGTTGCTTGCGCAGCAGGCCGGCTATTCCCAGACCAACCTGGTCTCCAATACTGCCGGCGTCGCGACTACTACAGACCCCCAACTTTTGAACCCGTGGGGAATCTCATTTTTCCCAGGACAAGATTTCTGGATCGCCAACAACAACGGCGGCGTGTCCACGCTCTACGATCAAAAGGGTAACAAAGACAGCGGGTTGATCGTGACCATACCCGGCGCCACAAGCAATCCAAACGGCAACTGCAGCCCGGGTTGTTCGACGGGAACCGTGGCCAATGCCAACGGATCCTACTTCTCCGGCGGATCATTCATCTTCGACACCGAGGACGGTTTGGTCGTCTACTGGAACGGAGCCAGCAATACGGCAATTGTTGGTAAAGATAATTCAGCCAGCGGCGCGGTTTACAAAGGTCTGGCTTTGCTAGGTACCAACTTGCTGGCTGCCAACTTCAATAGCGGCAAAGTTGACGTCTTCGATCGCAACTTCAACCTGACATCGTTGAGCGGTTCGTTCACCGATCCAAACCTTCCCGCGGGATTCGCTCCCCACGGTATCCGTGTTGTTGGAAACCAGGTTTATGTCGCCTATGCGATGCAAGATGCTGCCAAGCACGACGCTCAGCCGGGCACCGGTCTTGGGCAGGTCGATATTTTCGACATCAATGGCAATTTCGTGAGTACTTTCGCTGCGGCTGGCGGCAAACTCAACGCGCCTTGGGGTGTGGTAGCGACTCCCGCTACCTTCGGGACGTTTCCGAATGCGATCCTGGTGGGGAACTTTGGCGATGGTACCATCAGCGCGTTCGACACAACCGGGAAGTTTCTGGGCCAACTCACCGACTCTGCGAACCATATTCTGGTGAATCCCGGCTTGTGGGACATGGTGTTTGGCGGAGGCGGCGCTTCTGGTGATGCTGGTACTCTTTATCTCACCGCTGGAGGCGGCAACCAGCCCAATTTTCCGGCTGGCGGGAGCACGACCGCTGTCTTTGCCAGCGTTGTCCCCGTGGCTGCAGTCGGCACCCCCGGATTCTCCTTGAATCTCTCGGCGCTGAGCACAACCGTTGTGCGGGGAGGTTCAACTAGCCTTATGGTGAGCGCTGCCGCCGTTGGAGGATTCAATGGTCAGATTGCTCTTACCTGTACCGCGCCCGCTGGGTTGACCTGCGCTTTCAGCCCTTCCACAATTTCACCCGGCGGGAGTTCTTCGTCCTCCACATTGACCATCACCGCAGCCTCGACCCCACCGACTCAGGGCTACAGCCTACCCGGCATGATGGCGCTGGTTCCCGGTCTGGGGCTGTTCGGAACTCTTCTCACCACGGGTAAAAGGAAACCGCTTACCCGCAAGAGCATTGTGGGGATGACCGTGCTTGGATTGCTGCTGCTGGTTTCACTGTTCGCTCTTGGATGTGGAGGCAGTTCCAACAAGCAAACAACACCCGCGTCCCAACAGGTCACGGTGATGGTGACGGGCACATCCGGCGCTTTGAGCCAATCCGCCGCCGTAACTGTCACGGTCAACTAAAACCAAATGACTTGGCAAGGGCGCACTCCGGTGCGTTCTTGCCAGCGCTTGATCCGGAGAACAAGCATGCTGGAACTAGTCTCTTACGGACTGACCGGGCTGGCTGCCACGGTGGTCATGGCCTTCTGTTGTGCATACAGTGACGCGAGTTCACTCCGGGGAAAACGCTCGATCAATCTGATGAATAAAAGACACCGGCCACTTCTTCTGAGAGCTGGCGGGAGAAGCACCGCCGCAGTCTCTGGCGATGTCTCAAGCAAATTGGCGCCGGGGGAGACTCTCCATGGCTGAGGCCGCTTCACTTCTGCCAGAGCAGTCGCGTTCGATGTCCTTGGTGGCACATCTGGAGGAGTTGCGGAAACGAATCATCTTTTCGGTGTTTGGGGTAATGGTCGGATTTCTGTCCTGCTGGTCGTTTGCTGATCGTATTTTCGGCTTAATGCAACAACCTATTATTGGGGCGCTGCGTCATCACGGGATGGCCGGCGGCTTGGTGTATTTGAACCCCACGGAGCCATTTAATCTCTACCTCGAGGTAGCGCTAATAGGCGGGCAATTTGCGGCCTCACCATTTGTTTTCTACCAACTGTGGTTGTTTATCGCCCCTGGACTGTATCGCACCGAGAAACGTTACGTTCTGCCGTTCCTGATCGGCACGGTCGGCTTG